>Ga0210061_1000091_pt1 | contig 11044 bp, 7 predicted proteins | sample MayberryNW_Catta_2_FD_184877 | JGI IMG/M metagenome (GOLD analysis project Ga0210061, IMG submission 184877) | Wetland microbial communities from San Francisco Bay, California, USA, that impact long-term carbon sequestration -... | ecosystem: Environmental > Aquatic > Marine > Wetlands ...
GCCTTCAACTAGACCAAGGTTGTAAGCATCTATATTCAGATCAGAACGTGATGATGCGATGTTGGGAGATTCTAATAATTCCCCACAAATCTCATGCCCTAAGACAACTGGGGCCCTGACTTTAACATGTCCATTTCTATAAACGTTTACGTCATATCCGCAAACTGCGCACGCATTCATTCTCACCAAAACCCCTCTCTGTTGATTGTGACCAGAAATATGCCCATGATCCCTTTCTTCTAATGAAATATTGTTTGGAGAGTAGAAAACCGCGGCACGCATATTGTGGCTTTTGATGATGAACCAGATCTGGTAATATAAAAGTTCGCGGTAAATATAGAATTAAGGTAAAGAAGTTCTTGATGAGTCAAATATTGCTTACTGTAGCCCAATCACATAAGATCACATTAAGACAACGACTAAGGATTTGTGACAACTTCCAGACCGTCTCTGGGTAGTTTCATGGCACTAGTCTGAGTCATAAGCTGAGGCATTCTGAACATTCTTCTTTGAGAGTGAGACATTATGAGGGTAGAGGTCAATCCCTACAAACCGCCTTTTCAATTTTTTACAAATAATGCCTGTGGTCCCTCTGCCCGAGAAAGGATCCAGCACCCAATCTCCTTTTTGCGTTGCGAATTTGACTATCCTCTCTACAAGCTCCTCAGGAAAGATCGCAAAGTGTTCATTCCCGTGATGAGCCTTGGTTGCGATGTCCCATACATTTCCTGGATTCTTGCCTCTCGAATTACACACTGCAAATATTGGATAGTGTTTGTGCTCTCCAATTCTATTCCTTGTGACATGACGCTTGAACTTTCGATAACATGTTGGACAAAACTTTTCGGGATCGTAACCATATGCACTTGCTATATCGCTTGTAGAGGGCAAGGATTCTTCAGTCGGAGTAGCACTCCAATTGGCAATCTTTTTTGTTACACTAGCAATCTTTTTCTTGTCAGGCTGAATTGGGCCAAATTGTAACATGTTTAGGGGCTGCTCTTTATTTCGTCCCTCCATTACTTCGTTGCCTTTGGTTCTAATCAAATCCATATTGGTGAAACAATTACTATGTTTGGAGAAGAAAAGAACATATTCGTAGGCCTGTGAAAAGTTGATTTGAGAGCCTGAAGCTATGTAGTTTTTCTTGTACCAAATGATGTCTTCCCGAAGAATGTAACCCTCTCTGACTAAACCCGCAGTTAGACGATGAGGGATCAAAAGCTTGCCATATTTTCGCCTACTATCACCGATTACAACCCACAAACTCCCATCATCTCGTAAAAGACTTCTACATTTTGCAAAGAGTGCAATGAGCCGTTCAACAAATGTGCTATCGGAGGACTCTCTTCCCATCTCTCTGACATCGTCGCCGTATTTTCGGTGCTTAAAGTAGGGAGGTGAGGTGACTATAAGGCTATACCTCTTTCTGTGTCCCGGTACCTGTGACAGCTGATCAATGACGGAGCCTGCGTCACCCGCAATGAATAATGGATACCTCGCCATCAGAGTTTCTAATGGTTTGCCTAGAAATTCAAGTTATCTTTTATAAAATTAAGTTATCAATAAAATGAGGAGTTGTGTTATCATACTCTGGAAGGGGAGTTTGTGGCTTATCGCGTACCTCAAGACTGCTCAAAGATTGGTCGCGGAGAAGCGTACCTCGTAGGAAAACGCAATGGATATATTTATCAAATCGCCTTTCACGACATCCCTTGTGGAAGTAGGGAGCCCCAACCTCAACCAATTGTTGTGAATGCCTCAAATCCCAGGAAATTTGGCATCAGACTAAATATTATGAACGGAATAAGTTGCCCCGGAGATATGAACATTGGTTGCGTTCTACTCCTGAATTAGACACAGATCCCCGTCACTTAAAGAGCGCTTAAGCTGAACTGAAATGTGTGTCGCTAGTCTCGATGCTTTATAACGCATGTTCATTGTAAATTCACTCAATTTCAACCAGCTGTAGATATGGTTCTTATTTCCATGTTGTGCTGAGCTGGAGCGCAGTCGCTACAAGCAGTCATTCATCTCGGATCGATTTTTATGATGTTGGCTTTTGAGACAAATAAAGATATATTATCTCATCCCTGATGCATTTTTAGCGGGGTGGGGAAGCCAGATTCTCTGAGGAGAAGGTTAGGTTATCCCGGCGGGCTCATAACCCGCAGAGCGGTTACTTGTTACGTATGTGCGTACATGCCGTAAGTTCAAATCAACCCCCCGCTATCAAGATGATGACAATATTGGCATTGACCCAATTGGGGCACGATTTGTCTATCCTTATCAGGCTGCGCCTGTGCTAAGTTTTGGAGAACCACGCAGGGCACAAAGTTATGGCCGAAGTACTTCTCAAACTCTTCTCCATTCCATAGCGATGAACGGGTTTGGTTAAATGCCTATGAGCTCTAGGAGTAGGTACAAATAGCCTAGTCTCTATCATTCGAGGTTTTAAAATCAATACTTTTTTTGCATCTTTGTTGCGAGAACCACACTTGTGACAACGAAATCCTTTGTTCACCCCCTCAGATTTCATTCGTTTATTACAGGTTAAACATACGGGGTTAACAGTTTCAAAGGTTTCCTTAGTTTGTAAGATTTGTAGATATTCTACATTTAGTATTCTTAGATGCTTTGAAGTGGGCTTCCTGACGCCGAACCCTATTTTTATGACGTCTCCCACTTCTAGTTTAGCTGCGATGTTGACTAAATCTGTCGGTTCGTAGACAGCAGCATTAACAACGGCCCCAATGGGATCTCTAACACTAAACATTGCGTGGCCACCTTCAATCACCGTAGGCCTTGAATCAACTCTGCATTGGCTAAAGCCCGCAGTGTAACATTTAATGTCTGCGAATCCAATCTCATTTTGAAGATGCTGATTCGTACCCTGATTTGTTCTAAATACCATGTGCCCTTCCAGTTTCTCACTAATTTGTAATTTTCTGAGTGCCGAGACTACAATCTCTGCACTCTCGCCTCTTATCCCACAGAAAACAGGATCGGGGCCATGTGGAAGAATTAAAACTCTATGGTGTGACCTATCGTAGTTATTGAAGGTGTAAGGGAACGTCTCTGTGTCATACTGAACGACTTGTGTACTGTCTAGTTTTCTTAAAGTTCCACATTTTTCCTGTTTTCTGTAAGCCACTGCTTCGAATGTGTGGTCTTCTTGGAGAAGCGTACCAATAGCCGCTATAGATCCAACCAGCCCTTGGCCATTTCCGTCTATGAAAAAACGAATTTGATGGCGTCTTGCTAACTCTTCTGCCATCTTCCTGCTTACTACATCATATAACGCCTTGCGTGCAAAACTTTGAATACTAGGTGGTATTGATTCCCCACAATATACGGCTATTCCTGGATTAGCACCAGATGCTACTAGGGTCTCTTTGTGAACCAAATCCATTAGCCTGTCCAATACATCTTCATGATATGCGGTTCTGAATCTCAGACATACAGCCCCATTGCCTCTAGTCTTCCATGGAATGTTTGGATTCAACCTGATAAGCAGAGGATAATCAACAAATTCACTAATCTTGTGATTCAAGAGGTAGTCAGTTATTCTGTAAGCAGCATGAGTAGTGCATTTGCCTCGTGTCGAATCTGTGTCGTCTAAACCGATATGAACTACCGATGACTTTGCCGAAGATTTAGTGTAAACCTGCATTTTTTATATACCCATGGAAGTATTTTTGATGCACAATATTGCGATTTATATCTACTTCTGATTATTAATGAAGAGGTCAACAATAGGACTGAATCTATATGCGAAATTGCTCCGATATATTTTGTAATAAAAACAAAACATATTGCTAATTGTCAGAAGACGTGCATTCCATAACAATATAGCGATAATTTTCACAAGAAAGTTGGTGTTTGGACTAATATTTTCTATCTGCGGCAAAGTTCAGTATTACTAAACTTATTGTTAGAGATCCTTATCTACACCGCTAATCGATAGATAACTTGATTCTGATGGGTACTGTAGGATGTCTTAAATGCAGGGAATGTAACAGGGAATATGAGCCAGAATTTAGATATATCTGTGAGGATTGTTTTGGCCCTTTAGATGTTGAATATGAAACCCCTTTTGCACTGACAAGGGAGTTGTTCTCAACTAGGCAGGAGAAGTCATATTGGCGATATTTTGAACTCTTGCCAATTGCAAACAAAGCTAACATTATTAGTCTTAGTGCGGGATTTACTCCACTCCAGCTAGCGGATAGACTAGGCGAACAGATTGGGGAGTTAAAGAATTTATTCATAAAGAACGACTCTGTCAATCCTACATTTTCATTTAAAGATAGACCGGCTGGGGTGGCAGTATCTAAAGCAAAAGAACTTCGGTTAAGAGCGGTTGGTTGTGCATCTACTGGGAATCTTGCTTCTGCAACAGCCGCACATGCTGCCAAGGCTAGGTTGCCTTGCTTTATTTTTGCACCCTCTGATATTGAGAGAGTAAAAATCTCTCAAGCATTGTCCTATGGTGCAGAATTTGTGGCAGTAGACGGTACTTATGATGACGCCAACAGAGTTGCATCAGTGATTGGTGATTCTAAAGGTATTGGGATAGTCAATATCAATATGCGACCATATTACGTAGAAGGTTCAAAAACACTTGCCTTCGAGGTTGCAGAACAATTAGGTTGGCAAGTTCCAGACACTCTTATAATCCCAGTAGGTAGTGGGGCTATGCTCAACGCAGTTTGTAAGGGATTTGAGGAACTAGAAAGCTTAGGGTTGATAGATGATGTATCGAAAATGAAAATAATCGCAGCTCAACCACATGGTTGCGCACCAATAGTCGACGCTTTTAAAAACAATAGCAATGAAGTCACGCCAATAGAAAAGCCTGAAACAATAGCAAAAAGTCTGGCTATCGGCGATCCTGGCGATGGAATGTATGTACTTAGACGTCTAGCTCAGTATAATGGTATAGCCGAGGAGGTCACAGACGATGAGATTGTGGATGGTATCCTGGCTCTTGCAAAGACAGAGGGAATCTTTACAGAGCCTGCAGGAGGGGTATCTGTAGCAGTACTTAAAAAGTTGGTGCAGGATGGTAGGATTGATAAGGACGAGAATATTGTGTGTTATGTTACAGGTAACGGACTTAAGGCGACCGAAGCCATTGTGGACGTACTTCCAAAATTAAATGCTGTAAAGCCAGACATACAGATAGTATCGGCACTGATTAGATGATCTAGAGATTGGAGCTGATAAAGTGAGTATGGTTGAGATAGAATTTGTAATTCCGTCAGTCTTAAACAAAGGTGGAGGGGAACGAAAATTACCCATTGAGGCTGAAAGCTTGAGTGACGCCTTTCAAAAGGTGTCAGAGAAGATGGGCGAAGATTTTAAGAGAAAAGTATTTGATCTTAACGGTAAACCGAGGTCATTGATCAATATATACCTAAATGGAAAAAACATAAGATTCAGTAGCGACGGTATGGCCACGGCATTGAACAAGGACGACACTATTTACATACTTCCAGCAGTAGCAGGAGGCGGAGGAGAAGAAGATGAGCAGCTTTCCGCGGAGGAGATGCAGCGATATTCAAGACAGATCATGCTTGAAGAAATCGGTTTCACTGGGATGGAAAAACTACGGAAGGCTACTATGTGCGTAGTTGGAGTCGGTGGAATTGGCAACCCTGTCGCAACTATGCTCAGTGCTATGGGTGTGGGTAGACTAAGAATAATAGACAGGGATGTTATCGAAATTTCCAATCTTCACAGGCAGCATTTGTATAATGAAGACGATATCGGTAAGGTCAAAGTGGAAGTAGCTGCTGAGCGCTTACAGAAAATAAACCCGACCGCCAAAATTGAAGCAATACCGATATCTGTCACTGGATATAATGCAGAAAGCCTAGTGGATGGGGCAGACATAGTTATTGATGCCCTTGACAGCGTAGAAGCAAGATATGCATTGAATGATGCTTGTATAAAGCATAAGCTGCCGTTCATATACGCTGGAGCTTTGGGGATGCTTGGTTCGGTATGTACGATTCTTCCTGGGGAATCAGCATGTCTGCGGTGTATCTTCCCTAAATTAGAGGAGGACGACATGCCTACTTGTAGTACGGAAGGTGTTCATCCATCGATACTTTACTTAGTTGCAGGAACGCAAGTGTCAGAAGCCGTTAAACTAATCACTGGTCAAAGGCCATCATTGGTCAATAAGCTGCTCTATATAGATCTGAACGATCTGACTATGGAGAAGGTTCAAATGTTAAGACAAGAAGCTTGCCCCTCTTGTGGTTCCTCTGCTAGTATCTCAAAATCTCTGCAGCAGGCCAAGGTAGCTAAAGGAGATCAGTTATTTGTAGAGGAACTTTGTGGACGAGATAGGGGTAAGAGAACTTATACAGTTGCACCATTTGGACTCTCTTCCTTAAGCCTCTCCATGATAATAAAAAATGCTGAGCATCTCGGATATGATGTGACGTCTCGAGGAAATTTAGGCATAACCGCCTCAGGTAGTGGGAATGAGGGGAAGGTATCAATAAGTATCCTTACAAGTGGAGCAGCTACCATTGTGGGAGCATCTAGTGAAACTGACGCACTCAAGATTTACAGGACCTTTGTGGATGGAACAATAGCGAGGAATTGAAGCCAGACGCATCAGTTTTTGAAATAATCGTTAACAATTAGTTCATAAATTATCGACAACACCCTCGACATAAACTCCCAATCCCACACAACAGGTATGTCACATTAAGTTGTACGTTATAAACTACAGTTTGAGTCTTTCTAACACCCTTCTACCTTTTTCATCTGACAAAGGTGCACTTAGCTCTTCAGTTCTGACTACATACTCCTTTCTTTCTTTTTCATCAGTTTCGTACCTCAAGATTAATTCTCCCTTCACCGGGCTCTTGTCAGAAATACGCTGGATCAATGGTGAGAATCCCATTGCAACAAGTTCCAGAAAAGACATTACAATTTCTTCGTAATAAAGGAGTGTATTATTTGCATCGTTTGAGATCAATATAGCTTCTCTATCGCCCACCCTGATAGAGTCCAGCTTCATGTGAGGTGAGACCGTAGACGTGTTCGATATGTCCCCTATTCTATTTGCTAACATTCTTCCCATCATTATGAGTTTGAGGGTGTCTGTTCCTTCTTGGAATTCTTTCTGAGTAAGATCTATTTTCCTTCGTTCATCTTTGTCAAGGTAATCAATTCTGGGCAATCTGCCTTCCATTGTAGTAGCGCTATTGACATCTTTTTCGTCTGGTATCAAATCAGATAAATTGTATTCAATCTCGATTGATTTTTCGTCACTTTTTGTAGGGTCCCCTGAGAGCTTGACTGCTAACGTCTTGCCACTGTTTATTTTGATGTGTGTTATGTATAGACTACTTGCGTGGACAAACTCGAGTTCTCTCTCATACGATTCTTGAGAGTCTTCCTGGCTTGATCCAAGCCCAAAAGATCGTCGCAGTTTTTCTGATATTGATTTCTTGAACCCGATCGGAATCAACAGATCGTCTACTCCAAGATCAGATACTTTTCTTCGATGTTTCCAAAACTCAGAAAACTTGGAGTCGATAGTGAAATGATATGAAAATGTAGATGAGGGCAAACTCTCGAGACTATCATTAGCGCCGGGAGAATTAGATGTGCTTGCATTATTTACAACGATGATCTCATTTGCAGAAGTAATAATATACGAATAAGGATCCCTGTCTATTTTCGCTGTCAGAACCTTATTTCTCCTATCAAGGAGAGTATCAGGCAAGTTATATTCGTCCTTCGATAGCCAGAGCTGAAGTAAAGTAATCGCATTATTGTACGAATGAATGATCCTCTCCTGTATCTCTTCTCTGTATTCATTGGCGTACTTTGTAAACTGCCTTTCAATATCCCCTATTGAGTTTATTAGAGGAGCTCTCATGCGAAAGAAAGACGATTCCGCATCCTTCTTAACGTCAGAGGAGCTTACAATGCGCTCGTGATACTTAGTATGAAATACGTCTAAAGACGATTCTACCGAATTTTGCAAATTCCCGATCTTTCTTATAATCTCATCTTGAAAAACATCAACATTCTCCAAAACGAATCGAAGGGAGCCTACATTTTTATGAATTTCAATTATATTTGCAGAAGTGGATACAAAATCCTTCAGGACATGGATGATATTCTTGTTCTCTTCCAATGGCGTATAATCCCCGTACAAATACCGTCCTTTGTTCTCTTCTTTAGTATAGTCACCAAGCAAGTTTGAATGGGGTTCGTTTGTCGTATCCATGTGGTTATACTCTTATACCATCTTGTATATGAATTACAGTATAAATTGAGGCATCTTTTGATAACCGAATAAGGTTACACCGCGTAGCTTCGCATTTCTAAGGACTTGCTAAATCTGTTGTAGAAAGGGCCAATTATCGCCGAGTCTATGCCGCCTGATCGCTCATTTAGAAATCTATCACAATATGATAGTTTCAGTAGGTTTGATCCTTACCATTTTCTACCTGCGATATGTCTACTATAGTAGTATAGATATTGTTGGGCATACCCTGCGTATGCACCGAAGTGCATCCTCATGCGACTAGACAGAAATCGATACTGCTGATGACTAAGATGATGCCTTAGGCTGCTAGTTCCTATATTGTCCTCACCAAGGAGAATTTCGTATTTGCTAGATATTATTCTCGCTATCCATGTGTCTATCGGAAATGCTTCCAATTTCTCGAGAGAAAATAGGAGGATACAATCTGCAGTCTTGTCTCCTATTCCGTAGATGTCTAGTAGAGAACGTTTAGCGTCTTCATATCTCATTCGGATAAGATCCTGAGGAACTATTTCTTTATTGTATATTTTTGATGCAAGCATCTTGATAGATTTGGCTCTGTAGCCTGTGCCGCAGTTAACTATCTCTGCTATGTTCGCTGCATGGAGATCTCTTGGTCTTGGAAACATAAAAAATTGATCTCCCTCAACGGTCATTTTTTTTCCAAATCGATTACATAAATTAAAAAGTATTTTGCGAATTCGCTGAATGTTAATATTACTAGCACATAGGAACGAAAACATACATTGGATAGGATCCTGTCTCATAACTCGAAGGCCTGGATATCTCATCACAGAACTACGAACGAGTGGGTCAAATGAAATGTTATTGAGTATGTTGTCAATGTCATCATCCATTCTAAACAACCTCTTTTCCCATCCGCGATCTTCAGGAAACGAATCATATTTTATACGTCGCTCCTTCTTATCGGCATGTTGAACATCAATCGAAAGTTTCAACACATGGTCGGCATGAATCCCGTACCATGCATCTTTTTTCTTTTGCCATAAGAACATCTGTCCGCTATTGATTGTTAGCTCAGGGTTAAAACATTCAGCTTTCATGGACATTTGATTCCCTTCAACCTAAATACAGATAAACCTGAACATCGTATGTGTGATCCTAATTATTTTTCAATTCTTCTTTTATTCTTCGGAGATCCTGTTGGAGATTCTGAATTAGTTTAGGAATTTCTCTTTCAGCACAGCCAAGACAGACATGTTGAAGCGACAATGACATAGTAAAATATTTGGTATTTAGTGGAATTAGGTTTTTGCAAGACACGCATTTCTTAAGCTTATATGGATCAGTGTTCTTTGTGATCATTACAAAAGCCCATCATAAATGGAAATATATTCATATTCTTTCGACGTAAATATCTGTCACAAAATGGCAAGGGATTAATCCTAACGCGTCGGTTGACAGAAGCAATTTTTCATAATTGTATCAGACAGTTTTTACAGCAACAGATAAAGCTAACCTGAGGTTCATATCCATCTTGAGGATGAAATCATATTCGATCGGAACCTTTGGTAGAGAGGCGGAGTACATTGTCGCCTTATACCTAAGATTCGTTGGCTGGCAAGTTCGTCTGTCAAAGAATAGCAGAGGACCTGCTGACATAATCGCTGTATTCAACTCTAGGAATAGTCAAAAAAAATGGCTTATACAGGTGAAGTCCTCGAGAAAATTACCGAGGATCAAAGGATATGAAATAGTTCGACTCAACGCTGCTGCAACTGTCGCAGGCGGGGACCCAATAGTTGCTACGCTACATCCGATGATTGGAAATGACACTGATAAGTTAATAAATTTCTCCGAAAATATTGATCATGATTCAATTTTAGCAATTAGTAATAGACGGTTTGCAATAACCTTCTTTTGCTTACCTTATTGGAGCATAATTAGACCCTAAATGATCATACCCCCTTTGATTAGTCGATTGTAAAGCTTAATTCCTTGAAAAATGGCCGTCTGATCTGGTTCATTTTACAAAAGATTGATGATTCAATACTCAATTCCCGGGAGAAATTGCAGACTTATTTTTCTCTTTTTTCACCGGTCCGGAATATTAGTCTGCTACTATTTATATAATGTCAAAGCCATCTTGCTCTCATTCCATGTATGATCAGCACATTGAAAATAGTAAAAAAAAGGCCAATAGGTTAATCAACGAAACCAGCCCATACCTTTTACAGCATGCTTACAACCCAGTAGATTGGTATCCTTGGGGTAAAAACGCCCTTGAAAAGGCACGATCCGAGGATAAACCAATTTTCCTGAGCATAGGCTACAGTTCCTGCCATTGGTGCCATGTGATGGCGCACGAATCTTTTGAGGACGAAGAGATTGCGAAGATTATGAATGAAAATTTCGTGAACATTAAGGTTGACAGAGAAGAAAGAGCCGACCTTGACGATATCTACCAACGTGTATGTCAACTTGCGGCAGGTAGTGGCGGATGGCCACTATCAGTCTTCTTGACTCCTGATCAGAAGCCGTTTTACATCGGAACATATTTCCCGAAGATTTCTAGGTATGGGATGCCTGGATTTTTGTCTATCGTTAAGCAACTTGCTGATACATATTCTAGCAATAAGAAAGAGGTTCTTAGCGCTACCTCCGAATTCATGCGTGCATTATCAGGTGCTGCCGAGGATGTTTCTCCTAGTCGGCCGCTTGGTGTAGAACCTGAGCGCTCTCTGTTAGACGAGGCTGCTGTTAGCCTCTTGCATTTTG
>Ga0210061_1000092_pt1 | contig 11039 bp, 10 predicted proteins | sample MayberryNW_Catta_2_FD_184877 | JGI IMG/M metagenome (GOLD analysis project Ga0210061, IMG submission 184877) | Wetland microbial communities from San Francisco Bay, California, USA, that impact long-term carbon sequestration -... | ecosystem: Environmental > Aquatic > Marine > Wetlands ...
ACCCTCTCATGGAATTGGATGAATAAATCACATCTGCTTACCAGCCATGAACCAATTCTCTTGGGGTATTTCATCGTAAGTAATAATGACGTGCTCCCGTTTGGTCTTCAGTATCTGTATAGCTGCTTCGGTTATTGCATCTGCAAATGCGGTCTTTTGTTCTTTCGTCCTTCCAGGATACAACGAAACTGCTATTATAGGCATATGTTGTTCAAAGTGATACTCCACTTATTTATATCAAAAGGATAGCGGAAAATGTCCAGTCTTTGAAAGAATGCGACAGGTTGAATCTTAGTAACTGAAATTAGAAACCTGGAAACCATCAGAGCTCCCGTAGCTATCTCTTGGCCCACCAGAATGTTAGCTAATGTTTACGTATATCCCCCAATTCGCGTTGAAAGTTAACACTTCGTACTGGATTCAGTATGCGATCTGAAGATGCGATCTGAAGATGCGACGACATTTTCCCAGGCGATCATCAGATAAAAGTGTCCTCCAATATTTTGTTTAGAAATATAATAATACAACAATTAGCATGATTAACTCGCATACTTGAACACAAATTATACGAAACACCTTTGCTGCGCAGACAAACGACTTGCCAAAATCATTACAGAGATTGGAAGTTATTCTATAAAGATAAGAAATGATTCTTTCCAGGCATTGATAGAGTCAATAATTTATCAGCAACTTAGTGGAAGTGCTGCTAATACCATTTATAATAGATTCTTGACCTATTATAAGAATCAGATTCCGACACCAGAACAAATCATTTCAAGTTCAGATCTTGATCTAAGAAATCAAGTTGGTCTATCAAGAATGAAGATAACATATCTAAAGGATCTATCAACTCATATTGTTGATGGCAGGTTAAACTTGCTTGACCTACCAAAGATGCAAGATGCGGAAATAATCAGTCAACTAACAAGAGTAAAAGGCATAGGAAGTTCGACAGCAGAAATATTTTTGATATTCTGTCTTGCTAGAAATGACATATTACCGGTTACTGATTTAGGATTGAGAAATGCGATGAAAAGAACATATCTGTTGGATGAACTTCCTAGGCCTAACAGGATGATGGAGATAGCCGATCCATGGAGACCATATAGAAGTATAGCCACGTGGTATTTGTGGAAGTCATTATCTAATTTTAATACTATTGGATGAGATGATTCGAAACTACAATTTCTTCGATATTGGACTAGCCATACCATAGAAAAATAGCTATGAACACCCACAAAAGGTTGCAAAGCGAAACTGCAATAGTTACTGGAAGGGGCAGAGGAATAGGAAAGGAAACTGCAATTTTTATGCCAGTATTGAAGAAGAAACTGCATCTGCTTTATGACTTGAAGTACAAATGCTGCATTATCACTAGTGATACTGGTGAAGGGATTTTATTGCTCTTGGACCAGTAACAACATAGCCCAAATAAGACACCTTAAATTTATTAGAATGATTTTGCAGAAGTAGTCCCCTGTTGTCAGGTTTGTTCTGTAAGCGAAGATATAAGGCGTGCAAGCAGTCAGAAAAAAAGTCTAGATCAGGAAGAGGGGCATGCTGAAAGATGAAATCCATTTAGCTGAGGGATTTTACTAAACCCCTCTTCCCTCTGTACATTCGTACCGTCCCGCTGTGGTCCCTTGCTCAAGCAGCCAGTGGTGCATAGCTAGGCCATTAAGGCAGGTACCACACTATGCCCCAGAGATAGGAATCTAGTGATTCGCTTCATACATCATAAAATGAATGAAGCAGTATTATTGTAGTTCTTGCTATTATTAACCTTTTTGCAACCGATTTATGTCACATTTTACCTTAATCATCATCTTCTTGTAAGTCCTCTTTTTCTTGCTCTTCCTCTGGTTCTTCGTTCGTTAGTTCTTCTGATTCTTGTAGTACGTCCTCTGGGGGATTTCTCCTATCATTTGCGGGGTTTTTGTAGGATTTTTGTCTCATGGTAAGATAGGATTTAAGGCAGGGCCTACAGAAGTAACAGTTTCTGAATAATACCTAACAGTTAAGTTCCTTTATGGATCTAATTGTGGTAAGCATGCCGGAGGAGGAGTAGGAAGAGGAAGAGGATGAGGAAGATGGACAACATGTTCATGGGTGGGAGAATACTACGTTAATTGAAGAAGCTGTCCGAACGCACAAAGTCTTGGGAATAATTCTATTTTCTATCATGAATGCTGCGTCTTCAAATGAAGACCTAAGTGAATGACTTGAGGTTAAATCAATAACCATTAGGTCATTATGACATCACCAGTTGTAGCTTCAAACTCAGTAAATATTTTTCCACCAGAAAGCAAACTGTATAGTTTACCGTACGCCTAACACATTAAAGACTTCTGGAAATGGACAATAAAAATACCTGCCAGTGAGAATCCTGTAAAAGATCAAACTGAAGAGAAATGTGCAAATGGACCGCAGAACACAAGACTGTGCAAGTAAGTTTGGCTTGCGAGCTTAGCGGAAAGCTTAGCATTAGAAGTCGATGTATATAACATCTGGGTCATGACCATATTTCTTGGACTGGTCGCTACACAAATGTGGCATGATTATGATTCTAATTATTATGAAAGAAATAAGAATAGGGATGTTTAGCCCTAGGAAAGTAGCAGCGAAACATTGTCGAGATGGTATTTGAAACCAAGTATTACAAGAATGGTGACTCGGTTGAAATGTGTAAAATATGATGATGTTTTAGATTACAGTTTTATGATGAGTTCTCAGTTGTATGCCAGGGTGTTCTTCGACTTTGGTGACAATTCAACCGACTCAAACCAATTTGATTGGTGTTAATATGAGGGCATCTTCATCAATGGTGAGATCTTAAAACCCGTATCATAACTTGTATCTGCACAACGCATGAATGTGATGAAGTTAGCTCCACTTTAATAGGTCATTCAGCACTAAAAGTGAAAAGAATGGAAGAGAAACTAGAGCATACTCAAAATCGACATATGAGACATAGTACTTGATTATTTCTTTATTTCTAATTTCCTCGTGGATAAAGACAAACTGCATTACCGATTGGGGCACCTCTACGTAAAGGGATTATATTGCAGGTTTGTTAATCTTACCTGAAACTCTATATACCACAATTTGGGATATTCCGTCTAATTATGCAGAACAGAAAAGAAAACAAAGAGATGAATCTAAAGAAAGAGTTTCTTGGAGTAGCACCAGCGCTGATTATCATAATTGTAACTAGCTTGGTCGCAATCAGTGTAAATGAAAAACAGGACAGCTTTGCACAAGAGCAGTCGATTGATAATCTGACATCTAATAATGTGAGCATACCCGTGTCAACAGGATTTATAGATGGAAAAATAGCTTATTTTATAGCGACTGATGCTTCGACACAAGAGGTTGCATCTTCGGTATCCAACACTACAGGATTTAAGGTAAATTATGCACCTACCTTAGCTAATACCTCCAATTCGGTCAGACAGCAAGGATTTGTCTTCTTAAATGGCTTTTTGGGGGAAGAAGGAGGACCTTTGGGTTCACAGTTGTCGGTTGCAACAGCAGTTCCAGGCGATCCAGATTATAGCCCCCTTTTTGACATAAACTATGTGGAATGGAATACGAATAATAGTAGCAATATCAGGATCTTAAAATCCGCAGATGAAATATTTGAGGCGCAACAGAACGGGGAATTGACAATAACAAAATCAAATGTTGTTATTAACAGTCCTGCAATCATCGAATAATATCTAGAGTGGTACCTCCGGGTCTCTAAATGAATGGGAGAATTCTAGATCAAAACCTGGGCACGGAATTCCTAGATCCTAATCTAGGATTATCGATATTTTGTGATTGATTATCTATCATATTACTAGACTGGCTGCTCAATCATAATACGTCTTATTCGTGAGGTCTAGGCTAAGATGAAATTGATAAGGATTTTCAAATAGACAAAGCGACTCGTATTTTCTAGAAAGCCTATAATAAAATATGTTGAAGGTAATCTAACCTTTCTATAATGAGTCTTTATGGAATTAAAAGCCATCCATTAGCAACACTCCAACGTAGAATTAAAAGCAAATCGAATTAGGTTGTAATGCTATAGGAAAAACTTATAAAAAAAGGTAACACACACCTACTTTAATAATGTCATCATCAGTTAAACCTTTAAAAGAAGTTGTCCGACAATTGGCAGAAACGTTTAACGATCCGCAGATTAGAGAATTATCTTACTTTGATTTTTATGACGATTCCTTAATTATTTATGGCTTTCCTCCGAATCTTCCAGCCAATAAGGAAGGTTTTAAACAGTTCATTTATCTCTTGTGGAAAGCATTTCCTGATATAAGAATTATATTCGAGGATACCATTATTGAAGGAAATAAGGTTGCAGGTAGATATTATCTAACTGGCACACACAAGGGTGAATTTGTAGATCTAAAGCCAACCGATAAACAATTCAGGGTCAATGGGATGACGGTATTTTCTTTTCGTGATGCAAAAGTCATAGAGCGTTGGAATCTGGTGGATATGATATCATTGAGGGAACAGTTAGGTTCCCAATCTTGATCTGAGCCTGTTGAGGCGGTAGGACAAATTCAATTTGGAATAGTTTACGTTACTATGTAGGAGATTGGAGTATGAAGGCATTATTTGAGTTGGATACTCCATCTATCCAAAATCTTTCAAGTCCAACTATTTCATCTTCCATACTTTAATCCTTTACTATAGTATTGTATTAGAACTGCGGCTCTTGTCGTGCCAACTGAAGTACCTGCTGCGATAATCTCAAATAATGATATTCCACTACTATCCCTAGGTCATTTTCTTTATTTCGTTGATTCAGTTTATTGTACGGTCCAATTTAAGGCTCTAACTTCATAAGCCAGAAAATTCGTTGTAATTGAAAAACAGACTTCTCATATAATCGATAAATACGGATCTGTTTTTTAGATTTATAGCCCAACCTACGCATGCTGCTGCTGATGTACTACCAACCGTTGCTGCGGCCGCAACGTTAGGAGGAGGAGCCGCCGTCGCAGCCGCCATATACAAGACAGGATATCCTACAGAAACCTAGTAAATGATAGGAGATATTCCCCAGAGGACGTACTGCAAGAACCAGAAGAACTAACGAACGAAGAACCAGAGGAAGAGGACAATGATTCAGAACATTCAGAGGAAGATGATTAGGGGAGTAAGTGATGTAAAATCATTGCAGAAGCCTTAAGAATACCTGGTGCTACCATAATACCACTTCATTCATATCTGTCTGCATGAGTGAGATTTCACAAAAAAAGCCTCATAGAGCTGCGTGGCTCTATTATCTTGCTTGCTGAATACTCCCTCTTCTGTTTCAGTGTCTACAAAGCACGATGGCAGTCAGATTATATGAGCCATCAGGAGCTCTAAATAATTCTACAAGTCAGCCAAAAGTTTCCGCCAGAATTTAGATGCCAAGAACTATTTGAATGAATGGCAAAATCATGTGTCCTACGCGTTGTATCCTAGAAGCAATTATAGGGGCGATTTACAAGATAGTATACTACTGCACACCACACAGCAGTCATTATCATTAAAACTGTTACGAGCTTAGTAATTTGGCTTGCAGAATCATACTGTGCAAACAAATATTGATGAGCCTGTATTGGTTATGAATGCATCAATCTTCAAGTATTAGTGTTCAGAATAATCATAAAATGAAAATCATCTTTAGTGATCCTACATTTTCTTTACAACTGCTTAGGGCAATTGGTGAAACTTACTATAGAGGAGCAGATATAGGCGAGTGTTTATCTACCGCATATCGTATCAAAGAGGGAGATTTTGAAAGCTGGCATACAGAATGGTTAAAAACAGCAAAAAGAATCCATCGTTATGCTGATGAATGTCTTGAAAAAGGTCATACTATAAGCGCAAGAGATGCGTATCTCAGAGCTTCTAATTACTATCGTGTCTCTGAATTTATGTTAATTGATCCACAGGACCCTCGAATTCAAACTACTTGGGGAAATAGCAAAGAATGTTTTAGCAAGGCTGCAAAGCTTTTTCCATTCCTTGTAGAATCAATAGCGATACCATGCGAGCAAGGAGCTACACTGCCTGGCTATTTTTATCATAATTCAAAAGAAAGTGTACACAATGCTAATACAGGTGGGAGTATGAAAAGTAAAGAAACTGAAAAGAAATCATCTCGACCAACTATTATAGTTCATGGCGGTTTTGATTCGACATTAGAAGAATTGTATTCATCGGCGGCAGCTCCAGCACTGGAGAGGGGATATAATTGCCTGACGTTTGAAGGTCCCGGTCAAGGGAGTGTAGTTCGTAAACAAAAAATTCCATTTAGATATGACTGGGAAAAGGTTGTGACTCCTGTGATTGATTATGCTATAAATAAGAAGCAAGAATTTGGTGTTGATGTAGAACGCATTGCATTAATGGGTATGAGTATGGGTGGATATCTGGCTGCTAGAGCTGCAGCTTTTGATCATCGCATATCTGCATGTATACTTTATAATGGAGTGTATGATGGATATGACGCCATTACATCAGCATTTCCTAATTCTTTATTAAATGCACTAGATGAAGGTGATGCGAAATTTGTTAATTCGACAATAACAGCTCTGATGGAGTCCGATCCAAATACTAGATTCAATGTGAAACATGGAATGTGGACGACAGGATCTCATTCACCTTATGACCTTATTACTGGTGCAAAAAATTATACTTTAAAAGATATAATAAAAAATATTACATGCCCTACGTTGGTACTCGATGCTGAAAAGGACGACTCTTTTCCAGGACAACCAAAGAAGGTATACGATGATTTAAGGTCTCCAAAAAAATACATCTTATTTACCCAAGACGAAGGTGCAGAAGAGCATTGTCAATGCGGAGCAGCTGCCCTTTCAAATCAAAGAATATTTGACTGGGTTGATGAAGTTTTTGAATATAAACCTGCGTCTCCTAGGGAATAGTAATCCTTTTTTGCATGTATTCCAAGTTGATCCAAAGTTCTTTTCTACTTGGGATTTTGCTAAAGTGTAATGATCAGGGTGTAAGCCTATTCAGCACTAAGAGATCTTCGCCCAACGCAACTTACCAATGTGTTGTTGCTAAAATTGTTATTTCAAAGGACTCAATCATTTTCTGTACTACTGGAACTGTTATATCATAAACCGCTCATTGACCACATAATCAATGATATATACTTTATCGTCTTTAATAGTCCAGATTTCTGTCGCCTTCTTATTATGATCTAAATCAGAATAATCAAAGCTGATCTGATATGCTGGGCTTCCAGCCAAGGTCGCATTACGATTATAACTTTTTAAATCAAAACCTGGACAAGAAATTCCTATAGATCCTATACTATGATTACCAATATTTTGTAATTGATCATGCCTCATATTGTTACCCTCATTATCGCTAATAGTATCTTGTGCATCCTCAAATGTGCTGCAATTTTCAACAGTTAATCTAATGCTGTTATGTGATGCTCAAATATTGGGGTCATAATAATTATTCTGGTTGGGTTGTAAGGTGATACATTGAACATACTGTAAAAGCAAATTGTGTCAATATGACAATATTGGTACGGAACACACCTAAGTCATTTTACTTTATTAGATACATCTGTCCTAACTGGAGAATTGCAAGATTAGAGATAGTCAATTGAGTATGAAGAATTGCGAGAATAAAATAAGACATGGAAAGGATCATACACCTTCTATCGAAATAATTGAAAGATTTGTTTGTAGCTACACTTAAGAATAATCTTTGATATTATGATGGTGGATATTGTTATCAGAGAAGGGAGAAAAATCAGTACCATTCACTGCAAGTCGCATCCATAAACAAAATCTCAAGAAAAAATTGAAAAATGTTGAAACTCTCTTGGTTATTAACCCCACTTCTTCTAGCGGTTCAACGGGCAGGGACTGGGAGAACCTTTATATCAAGATGGAAGAGGCCTTTGGCAAAAACGCTCAAGTCGTATCCACAAAAAAAGCCGATGATGGAACTCTACTTACTAGAAAATTTTTGAAGAGAGGAGTTAAAAAAGTTATTGCGATCGGGGGAGATGGAACTATAAATGAGGTTGCGAATGGTTTTTTCTTGACGGAAGAAAAACAAGGCGGCAATAAAAAACCAGTGTATTTTTCTAAAAACAATGACGGCGGTCAGGAATATAAGAATGGTTTCCCTCAACCTGACATCCTGAGACCTATAAACTCAGAGGCCATATTCGGGATAATCCCTAGTGGTACAAGAAATGTGTTAGCCAAGTCTCTAGATTTGCCTCAAGGAATTGATGAATGCTGTCATAGTTACATGAAAGGTATTACGCGAAAGATTGATGTGCTAACGGCTACTGTCACTAATCCTTCAGACCGTTCAAAGGTGCCAACTCGGGCATTTCTAAATGCTGCTGAGATTGGATTTGGAGCTGAAATTATAGATAGATCAAAAAGGGTAAGGAGTAGAATTAAAAATCGTATGGTATCGACGATCACCAGCGTCATTGCCACTTTACCCACGTACGAAAGCAATAACTGTGAGATAGTATTTGATGATGGACAGGAAAAAGTCGTCACAAAAATGACCATGGGGGTAATTGCCAACGGCAAATTTTTGGGTGGTGGGTTCATGGCGGCACCAGAAGCAAGTTTTTCCGATGGGTTGTTAGATGTCGTTATTCTAAGGGATTCGGGTAGCCTTAAAATGCTCGACAAGTTAGCAAATATAAAAACAGGTGATTATACAGATGAAGTCGACGTAATCTACAAGCAAGCCATGAAGGTATCAATAAAATCAAAGGAAAGAGACATAACAGTCGCCATTGACGGAGAACCAATAGGAATTTTGCCAGCAACATTTCAAGTGAATCAATATCCCCTAAATCTCCTATCACAGGGGAGATCCTTGCATTGTTAGGCACTGTTTTTTAACCCAATAAGCATGGAAAATGACCAGTTATACTTATTTGGGCATTTATGCGGTAAGAGTAAATAATAGTTTCAATTCAAACTCGCAGATTCAATCACTCCTGGACCCCCAAATAAATAACACAAAATGCCACAATGTAATATGTAAGGCTAGCTCAAGGGTATAAGCCGATCTGTTATTCTTCATTTCATATGACTGACCTATTTTATGCAGACCATTAAGTACAGCGGGCGAGCCTTGCAGTTAAAGAATCAGTCTAGACAAATTAGGTGGTGTCTGTTCACCATGTCTTGTATGTTCATGCAAAACACATGGGTAAGTACTGGATCATCTCGCGATGAACATGTGGATGGATTGAGACCTCCTTGCTAATCTATGATACTTCGTCCGTAAATTCAGAAGAATCAATTCTGTGCTCATATGGGATTTAAGCATGTTAGCATTAATGACAATTTATGATTTCGTATTAAGAGTACTTTTATTATATCAAGTCTTAGTATTCTGGGGTTGTGGGAGACGACAACAACAACAACAACAAATACATCCAGTCTTTAGTATGTAATGCGAGAGTTGCCCGGCTAGCGACCATCGACTTTGAAGAAGTAAAGCCGCATATTGTACCTGTCGTCTTTGTATTCGACGGTAACTCTTATTATATTCCAATAGATGAAAAACCGAAAAGGGATGATGATCCTGAACAACTACGACGAGTAAGGAATATTCAAAAAAATCCGAATGTTGCGTTACTCATAGATGAGTACAAGGAAGACTGGTCAAAACTTGTCTTCATAATGATCCAAGGGAAGGGGTCTCTGATTGGAAAATCCACTGGACAGGAGGACGTAAAAAAAGTAAGGAAAACCGAAGTGGTCAGCAAACAACAACTGCATCAGCATCAACACATAAGAAACAGCAGCAGCAAGTCTCGATACATCATAAAAAATGCTCAAAACTTGTTGTTAGAAAAATATCCCCAATACCAGAAAATAGGTGTGGGCCAATTATGCATAATGATCTGTCCCGAAAGGGTATTTACATGGAAGATGAGCAACGGCAAGCCTAGGTAATTCCATTTAGTTTCATCTAGCAAACTTTGAAAGTTGCTTCGTTATTCTAATCATACTGTCTATATCTTCCCCTATAGGCGTGAAATTATATCCAAATATAATATGATTAATTCCAATCTCTTTAATTCGTTGTATGTCCATTCCTATTTCATCAATCGTTCCTGTCATTGGAAATCTTTGGGCTGCCGTACCTGAAGCCCCTGAACTCTCACTGATGATCGGATATGTTAGTACAATATGGTTGAACCTGTCAGGATTCTTGCCATACTTAATTGCAAGATCCTTCGTTGTCGTCACTATATTTTCGAGTTGCTCTAACGGTCCAGCAACTATACCTAACCAACCACTCGAATCCGATTTAACAATCCTTTCGAATGTATTTGGACTGAATCCTCCTAGATAGATCGGGATATGAGGTTTCTGAACTGGCTTGGGTCCGATTATTGATGGAGGAATACTATAATACTCACCTTTATGTTCAACTATATTGTCCGTCCAAATTTTCTTTATAGCTTGAATAAATTCGTCAGCCTTTCTCCCTCTGTTATTAAAAGGAATGTTAGAAGCTTGAAATTCATCCTTCGACCAACCTATCCCAAAACCAGCTATAACTCTTCCTCCTGAAAGGACATCTAACGTCGCAAGTCTCTTTGCTAGAATCACGGGTGTATGAAACAATATGTCAATCACTGAAGTACCCAATGTGATTCTCTCAGTATTTGCACTCACAAATGAGAGAGTTTCTAAGGGCTCTAGGACTCTCTGATATTGTATGGGAAGACTACCATCTGGCGTTCCAGGATACGGATTTTTGGGTTTCATAGGATAGAGTAGCCTTTCAAATACCCAGAGGGAATCAAAACCTTCCCTTTCAGCCTTTTTCGCAGTATCAACAATATTTTCTTTAGTGGCTTGCTCCCCGGCCTGAGGTAGAGTTAAACCAGTTTTCAAAATAATCGCCCTTCTAATTTTATCATTTAGCCTCTTATATTATCTATGTGCATATCGATTTGACAACATTGTTAGAGGCTTGAGTCTTCTCAGGTTGTA
>Ga0210061_1000093_pt1 | contig 10978 bp, 12 predicted proteins | sample MayberryNW_Catta_2_FD_184877 | JGI IMG/M metagenome (GOLD analysis project Ga0210061, IMG submission 184877) | Wetland microbial communities from San Francisco Bay, California, USA, that impact long-term carbon sequestration -... | ecosystem: Environmental > Aquatic > Marine > Wetlands ...
CATCGAAAGCGATCGCCTGATCGCGGCGGCCCCCGCCTCCCCCCAGGAAGAGCAGTTCGAGCGGTCGCTGCGGCCCGGGCGGCTCGCCGACTACGTGGGGCAGGCGAAGACGCGCGAGCAGCTCGCGCTGTTCATCGAGGCGGCGCGCGGCAGGAGCGAAGCGCTCGACCACGTGCTGCTGTTCGGCCCGCCGGGCCTCGGCAAGACGACGCTCGCGCACATCATCGCGCGCGAGATGGGCGTCAACCTGCGCCAGACCTCCGGCCCGGTGCTCGAGCGCCCGGGCGACCTCGCGGCGCTGCTCAGCAACCTCGAGCCGAAGGACGTCCTGTTCATCGACGAGATCCACCGCCTCTCGCCCGTGGTCGAGGAGATCCTCTATCCGGCGCTCGAGGACTACCAGATCGACATCATGATCGGCGAGGGGCCGGCCGCGCGCTCCATCAAGCTCGAGCTGCCGCCGTTCACGCTGGTCGGCGCGACCACGCGCGCCGGCATGCTCACCAACCCCTTGCGCGACCGCTTCGGCATCGTCGCGCGGCTCGAGTTCTACAGCGAGGCCGAGCTCGCGGCGATCGTGCGGCGCTCGGCCGGGCTGCTGGCCGTGGCGCTCGCCGAGGAAGGCGGCGCAGAAATCGCGCGCCGCGCGCGCGGCACGCCGCGCGTGGCGAACCGGCTGCTGCGGCGCGTGCGCGACTATGCGCAGGTGAAGGCCGAGGGCGCCGTGTCGAAGAGCGTGGCGGAGGCCGCGCTCGCCCTGCTCGACGTGGACGTGCTCGGCCTCGACGTGATGGACCGCAAGCTGCTGATGGCCGTGATCGAGAAGTTCGGCGGCGGCCCGGTGGGGGTCGACAACCTCGCGCACGCCATCGGCGAAGAGGCGGACACCATCGAGGACGTGCTCGAGCCCTACCTGATCCAGCAGGGCTACCTGCAGCGCACGCCGCGCGGCCGCGTCGCCACGCTCGCCGCCTACCGCCACTTCGGCCTGAGCGCGCCGTCGGGCCGGCACGACTTGCTCGCGTAAGTGTTCAGCTGGCCGGTGCGGGTGTACTACGAAGACACCGATTTCGGCGGCGTGGTCTACTATGCCAACTACCTGCGCTATTTCGAGCGCGCGCGCACCGAGTGGCTCAGGCGCCTCGGCGTCGATCACCAGGGCCTGGCGCGCGAGGACGGGCTGCAGTTCGTGGTGCGGCGCGCGGAGATCGATTTCCTGCGCGGCGCGAGACTGGACGACGCGTTGAGCATCACCGTGGAATGCACCGAGAAGAAGCGCACCTACCTGTGGCTCCGCCAGCGCGCGCTGCGCGGCGCGGAACCGATGGCCGACGCGCGGGTCCAAGTCGCGTGCGTGCGCCGCGACGACCTCAAGCCGGCGCTCATCCCCGCGGCGCTCGCCGCGCGGCTGGGCGCGTGACGCCGTGAACGTCGCCACCGATCTCGACATCTGGACCCTGATCAGCGGCGCGAGCCTGGTGGTCAAGGCGGTCATGGCGCTGCTGGCCGTGGTGTCGTTCATGTCCTGGATGTACATCTTCAGCAAGTGGTTCGCGATCCGCCGCGCACGCGCGCAGACCGAGCGCTTCGAGCGCGAATTCTGGGGCGGCAACGACCTCAATCTGCTGTACCAGGGCGCGGTCAACAACCGCCATACCATCGGCAGCCTCGAGCGCATCTTCGAGTCGGGCTTCCGCGAGTTCGCGAAGCTCAGGAACCAGCGCGCGGCCGGCGACCCGACCGTCATGGTGGATGGCGCGCGCCGCGCCATGCGCGCCACGTTCCAGCGCGAGATGGATCACCTCGAGCGCCACCTGGCGTTCCTCGCCTCGACCGGCTCGGTCAGCCCGTACGTGGGCCTGTTCGGCACGGTGTGGGGCATCATGCACGCCTTCCGCAGCCTCGCGAACGTGCAGCAGGCGACGCTCGCGCAGGTCGCACCCGGCATCGCGGAGGCGCTGGTGGCCACGGCGCTCGGGCTGTTCGCCGCCATCCCCGCGGTGGTGGCCTACAACCGCTACTCGTACCTGATCGAGCGCCTGTCGATCCGCTTCGAGAGCTTCATGGAGGAGTTCTCCAACATCCTGCACCGGCAGGCCGTGAAGTAGCCATGCCCGCGCTGCACCGCGCCCGCCGCCCGATGCACGAGATCAACATCGTGCCGTACGTGGACGTGATGCTGGTGCTGCTCGTGATCTTCATGGTGACCGCGCCGCTCATCACGCCGGGCGTGGTCGACCTGCCTTCGGTGTCGAAAGCGGCCAACGCGCCGGCCACGGTGCTCGAGGTCGTGATCCGCGAGAACCGGAGCATGGTGCTCCGCGTGCGCGACGCGCACGGCGCGCTCGCCGAAGAGCGGCCGGTGAAGCGCGACGAGCTCGCGAAGCTGATCCGCGAGCGCCAGGCGAAGAGCCCGGACCAGCCGGTGCTGATCGCGGCCGACAAGGACGTGAAGTACGAGGCGGTGCTCAACGTGATGGACGAGCTGCAGCGGCAGCAGGTGCGGCGCATCGGCCTGCTGGTGCAGCCGGCCAAGTGAAGGCGGTGGGCGCGGCGACCGCCGAATTCCAGTTCGAGGCTCCGCGCGAGGACTTCTTCGGCCCTTCCGCGCTGCTCGCGCTCGCCGTGCACGTGCTGCTCGTGGCCGCGCTCATGCTCGGCGTGCACTGGCAGAGCCGCGCGCCCGACGTGGTGACGGTGGAGCTGTGGCGGCCGCCGCCCGCGCCGGTGCCGGTGGCGCAGCCCGCGCCGCCGCCGAAGGTCGAGCCCGCGGCGCCCAAGGCCGCACCGCCGCCGCCGCCGAAGCCAGAGCCGCGCATCGAAAAGCCCGATATCGCCCTCAAGGCGAAGCCGGAGCCCAAGCCCAAACCGAAGCCCAGGCCCGAGCCCAAGCCGGTGGCGAAGCCGAAGCCCGCGCCGCCCAAGCCCGACGACACCATGGCCCGGCGCCTGCTCGCCGAGGCGCTGCAGCGCGAGCAGCAGACGCTCGCCGCCGAGCGCGAGCGCCAGGCGATCACGGCGCAGCTCGAGCGCGAAGCGCAGGCCGCGCAAAACCGCGCCATGCAGACCTGGATCGACAGGATCCGCGCCAAGATCCGCGGCCACATCGTGCTGCCGCCCAACATCCAGGGCAATCCGGAGGCGCTGGTGCTGGTGACGCAGCTGCCGTCGGGCGACGTGCTGCAGGCGAAGCTCGTGATCTCGAGCGGCTACGCGGCCTACGACGACGCGGTGCTGCGCGCGATCCTCAAGTCCTCGCCGTTGCCTAAGCCCGACACCGCGGGACTGTTCCAGCGGTCGCTGGAGCTGAAGTTCCGGCCGCTGGACTGAAATATAATCGGCCCGATGAGAAATCTGCTCGCGGCAGTCCTGCTCGCATGCGCCGCGCAGGCGGCGCACGCGCAGCTCACGATCGAGATCACCGGCGCGGGCGGGCAGCGCATTCCGGTGGCCGTCGCGCCGCTCGCCGGCGAGGGGGCGCTGCTCGACGGCTCGAACGCGACCCTCAGCTCGATCGTGCGCGCCGACCTGGAGCGCAGCGGCCTGTTCCGCGGCGTCGAAGTGCCGCGGCTGGTGCCGCAGCCGACCGAAGCCTCGAGCGTGAACTACGCGGAATGGCGCTCGCGCCTGGCCGATGCGCTCGTGCTCGGCTCGGCGGCGGCGCGCCCCGACGGCCGCTTCGAGGTGCGCTTCCGGCTCTACGACGTGGTGAAGCAGGCGTCGCTGGGCGGCGTCGCCTACACGCTGGCGCGCGATCAGGTGCGCGCCACGGCGCACCGCATCGCCGACTACGTCTACGAGAAGCTCACCGGCGAGAAGGGCGTGTTCTCCACGCGCATCGCCTACGTGGTGAAGCGCGGCGAGCGCTACGAGCTGCAGGTGGCCGACGCCGACGGCATGCACGAGCAGGCGATGCTGGTGTCCAACGAGCCGATCATCTCCCCGGCCTGGTCGCCCGACGGGCGGCGCCTCGCCTACGTCTCGTTCCAGAACAAGAAGCCCATCGTCTACGTGCAGGACATCGAGGTGCCCAAGCAGAGGATCGTGGCGAATTTCAAGGGCTCGAACTCGGCGCCGGCCTGGTCGCCCGACGGGCAGCGCCTCGCGCTGGTGCTGACGCGCGACGGCAATTCGCAGATCTATCTGATCAATCCCGACGGCAGCAACCTGCAGCGCTTCGCGCGCTCGAGCGGCATCGACACCGAGCCGTTCTTTTCGCCCGACGGCCAATGGCTCTATTTCACCTCCGACCGCGGCGGCAGCCCGCAGATCTACCGCATGCCGGTCGCGGGCGGCCCGGCGCAGCGCATCACGTTCGAGGGCGGCTACAACGTGTCGCCGCGCGTCAGCCCGGACGGCAAGAGCCTCGCCTACATCGCGCGCAACAACGGCCGCTTCCAGGCGACGCTGCTCGACCTGGGCACGGGCCAGGTGCAGGTGCTGACCGACAGCGACCTCGACGAGTCGCCCAGCTTCGCCCCCAACGGCCGGCAGATCCTGCTGGCGACGATCATCGCCGGACGCGGCGTGCTCACGGCAGTTTCCGCCGACGGGCGCGTCAAGCAACGCCTCACGGTCTCGGCCGGCGATGTACGCGAGCCGGCCTGGGGCCCCCTGACCCAATGAAGAGGAGGTCGATCATGCGAGCACTCTGGACCCTACTCATCGCGGCGACGCTCGCGGCATGCGCGACGACGACGGAAACGCAGCCGCCGGCCGGCGTCGAGGACCGCGCGCCGGGCGGCGCGACGGCGCCCGGAACGCAGGGCGTGCCGTCGAAGCCCGTCACGGGCGTCGACCTGACGGGCAGCAAGCCCGCGGCGACGGCGGCGGCGGATCCGCTGCACGACCCGGCGAGCATCCTGTCGCAGCGCTCGGTGTACTACGACTTCGACAAGTACGACATCCGCGACGAGTTCAAGCCCGTGATCGAGGCGCACGCCAGGTACCTGCGCGAGCACGACGGCGTGAAGATGCTGATCCAGGGCAACACCGACGAGCGCGGCAGCCGCGAGTACAACATCGCGCTCGGCCAGCGCCGCTCCGAGGGCGTGAAGCGCATGCTGACGCTGCTCGGCGTGGGCGAGGCGCAGGTCGAGGCGGTGAGCCTGGGCGAGGAAAAGCCGAAGGAGGCCGGCCACACCGAGGAAGCCTGGACGCGCAACCGGCGCAGCGACATGCTCTACCCGGGCGAGTACTGACATGCGCGCGATGCGCGCACTGGCCGCGGCGCTGCTCGCTGCGTGGATCGGCGCCGCGCAGGCGCAGCTTTTCGGCGGCGACGACGAGGCGCGCCGCCGCATCGAGCAGGTGCGCACCGACCTGCTGCTGCAGATGCAGAAGCTCGACGAGCGCATGAAGGCGCTGGAAGCGACCTCGGTCGAGCGGCGCGCGATCCTCGATCTCGCCGGCCAGCTCGAGGCGCTGCGCAACGACCTGGCGCAGTCGCGCGGCCAGATCGAGGTGCTGCTGCACCAGATGGAAGTGGCCGAAAAGCGGCAGAAGGACCTGTACGTCGACATCGACACGCGGCTGCGCAAGCTCGAGCAGGGGGCCGAGCAGCAGGCCGCGGCGGCGGCCAAGCCCCCCGCGGACGCCGAGCCCTCGGCGGAGGAAAAGCGCGCCTACGAAAGCGCGCTCAACCAGTTCAAGCTCGGCAACTACTCGGCGGCCATCGACCTGCTCGGCCAGCTGCTCGCCAGGCACCCGAACGGCAAGCTCGCCCCCAACGCCCAGTACTGGATCGGCATGGGCTATTCGGGCCGGCGCGACTACCGCAACGCCATCACGGCGCTGCAGAAGGTCGTCGCGCAGTGGCCGCTCGACCCCAAGGCCGCGGACGCGATGCTCTCCATCGCCAGCGCGCAGGAGGCGATGGGCGACGTCAAGGCGGCGCAGGCCACGCTGCAGGAGGTGCTGGCGAAGTACCCGGGCAGCACGGCCGCGGACCAGGCGCGGCTGCGCCTGAAGCAGTCGGTCCGGCGCTGAAGGCCGTCGTCCTTCTATCCGGCGGTCTCGATTCCGCCACCACGCTCGCGTGGGCGCGGCGCGAGGGGTTCGAGTGCTTTGCGCTGTCCGTCGATTACGGGCAGCGGCACGGCGCGGAGCTCGAGGCGGCGAAAAAGGTCGCGAAGCGCCTGGGGGCGGTTGAACATCGGATCGTGAAGCTCGACCTCGCGCAGTTCGGTGGATCGGCGCTCACCGACAAGGCGATCGCCGTGCCGGAGCAGGGGCCGGAGGCCGGCATCCCCATCACTTACGTTCCTGCACGCAACACCATATTGCTGTCCCTTGCTTTGGCCTGGGCCGAGGTGCTCGGGGCGCAGCACATCTTCATGGGCGCGAACGCGGTGGACTACTCGGGGTACCCGGACTGCCGGCCGGAGTACCTGAAGGCCTACGAGGCGATGGCCAACCTCGCGACCAAGGCGGCGGTGGAAGGGCGGCGGATCGAGATCCGCGCGCCGCTCGTCGACCTGCCGAAGAAGGCGATCGTGCGCTTGGCGGTCGAGCTGGGGGTCGATCCGGCGCAGACCGTGACCTGCTATCAGCCGGATGCCGAAGGTCGCGCGTGCGGCGCGTGCGATGCGTGCCGGTTGCGCAAGAAGGGGTTCGAGGAAGCGGGAATCGCCGATTCGACGCGCTACGCGCGCTGAAGGCTGATAAAATTTCGCCCTTCCCGTGGGGGCCGTTAGCTCAGCTGGTAGAGCAGCGGACTTTTAATCCGTTGGTCGGCGGTTCGAATCCGCCACGGCCTACCAATTTCTGCACGCCCGTTGCGCCTTCATGCTGGCGGGCAGGGCTTCACCTTGCGAGCCTTGCCGAGGAACGCGGCGATCTGCCCGGCGATGCCCTTGAATTCCTCGTCGTCGCCGTAGTCGGCGACGAACTTCGCGAGTAGTGCTCGGCCGTCGGACCGTTCCTGCTCGAGACGCCGGCACTCGCGCGCGGCCGCCTCGCGCGCTTCCTGCTCGGCGCGCTGGCGGGCAAGGGCCTCCGCCTCCGCCCTCTCCCGGCGCTCGCGCTCTTCCTGGGCCTTGCGCGCGGCCTCTTCCTCCAGCCGGCGGCGCTCGGCGGCGAGCCGCGCCTCCTCGGCCTCCCGCTGCTCTCGTGCGGCCGCTTCCCGGGCAAGCTGCTCGGCGCGCTCGCGCTCGAGGCGCTCGCGCTCGGCGCGCGCCGCGGCTTCCCTCCGGGCGCTGGCCTGCCGCTCTGCTTCCGCGATCCTGGCGAGGCGCTCGGCCTCGGCGATCTCGCGGCACCTCAGGTTGCCGCCGTCGTCCTCGATGGGCCTGGTGCAGTCCTGCTCGCTCACCGTGCGCGACGCATCCAGCGGCGGCACCTTGGCTCCATCCCGCGGACTGCTGCTGCAGCCGGCCGCGAGCGCGAGGAGAAGGACGACGGAAAGGCTCTTGTTCATGGCTGTCCCTTCAGGTTCGGTAGGCGCGCAGCGCGAAGGATACGCGCATCGTCGAGCGCGCGGTACGGAACGACTGCCCGGGCCATTCAGCCCTCGTCCCAGATCCGGTCGGTCAGCGGCAGGTCGCGGATCTCCGCGGGGCCGAGCGGCCGGTCGGGCGCGATGCCGATCGACTCGAGCAGCGCGGCGAGCTGGCGCACGTGCTGCGCGGAGTGCCACACCGTGCGCTCGAGCATCTCGTGCCGGCTGGTGCCGCCGAAGTAGGTCTCGACGCGCTGCGCGAAGTCCGCCCCGGCCGCGCGCGCCCACCACAGGGCGAAGCGCTCGCGCACCGACTCGCCGAAGGCGGCGATCGACGCGCTGGTCGTCATGCCGTCGGGCGGCGGCGCGGTCAGCAGCTCGTACTCGAGCCGCGTGCCCTTGTCCTCCATCTCGAGAAAGGCCACGGGGATCTGGAAGACGTGGTGCGCGAGCACGCGCCAGGAGCGCGGCCGGTTCGGCAGCACGTTGCCGAGCGCCGCATCCGGCAGCTGGCGCACCAGGCGCGCCGCCGTGCCGAGCACGGCATCGGCGCGCTCGGCGAGCGCCGCCGGCGCGAGCACCGGCCCGCCCGACTCGCCGAGGCCGAGGAATTCGATGACATCCGCAATGACCTGCGCGTAGACGAAGCGCCCGTCGCGCGCCACCACCGGCACCGAGCGCGCGCCCAGCGCGCGCAACGCCGCCCGGCCCTCGGCGTCCTCGAGGACATTGACCGACTGGAACTCGATCCCACGGACCGAGAGATACTCCTTGAGCCGGAGACAGCTGGTTCAGTGCGGCTGCCAGTAGACCTGGATCGATGCGCTCATGGGGCGTCCTGTGGGCGACATTCGAAGCATACCCCGCGGTTCTGCCGGTGCAAGCGGCATGCTAGATTTGCCGCCTCTCTTTCGCCAGGACCCGCCCCGTTGAATCGCGACAGCCCGCACTTCGCCATCCCGCTCCGCATCCCCGGCGAGCGCTTCCTGCACTCGCCCGGCCCCACGCACATCCCGGCGGAAGTGCTGAACGCCATGCACCGCCAGCCCATGGACCACGGCGACCCGCGCCTGGACCGGATCATCGCCGTGTGCGAGGCCGGCCTGCGCAGGCTGCTGCGGACCGAAAAGGCCGACCTCTACATGTACGCCGCGAACGGCCACGGCGTATGGGAAGCGACCACCGACAATCTCCTCGCACCGGGCGAGGCCGTCCTCATCCCCGGCACCGGACATTTCTCCGAGCAGTGGGCGCTGCAGGCGGAAGCGACCGGCCGCCGTGCGATCCGCACGCCCTACAGGGAGGGCTACCCGGTCGACCCGAACGACGTCGAGCAGGCGCTGCGCGCGGACAAGGAGGGCGGGATTGCGGCCGTCTTCGTCGTGCACACGGACACCGCGAGCGGCATCACCAACGACTTGAAAGCGATTCGCGCCGCGATCGACGCGGCCAGACACCCGGCGCTTCTCGTCGCCGACGTGGTCGCGTCGCTTGCCGCCGCGCCGTTTGCGATGGACGAGCTCGGCGTCAACGTCGCGGTCGGCGCATCGCAGAAGGGACTCATGTCGCCGCCCGGCTTCGGCTTCATCGCGGCGGACGAGCGTGCCGCGCAGGTCGCCGCCAGGAATCCGGCGCCGCGCCATTACTGGGACTGGAAAAGGCGCAAAGGGAGCTACAGCTACACCAAGTTCTGCGGCACCCCGCCGCAGAACCTCCTGTACGGGATCGAGGCGGCGCTGGCGCTCATCGATCGCGAGGGGATCGACGCGGTGTTTGCCCGCCACGCGCTGCTCGCGCGCGCGGTGCAGGCGGCGGTCGAGTGCTGGGCGCGCGAGGGCGCGATGTTCCTGCACTGCCGCGTCCCCGCAGCCCGCTCGGTATCCGTCACCACGATCGAGGTGCGCGCGGGCATCGACGTCGAGGCGCTGCGCACGGTAGCGCGGGAACGCTTCCAGGTGGCGTTCGCGGGTGGGCTTGGGCCCCTGCAAGGCCGCGCCTTTCGCATCGGGCACCTCGGCGATGTGAACGCGGCGACGATGCTCGGTTGCCTTGCGGGAGTGGAGGCCGCGATGCGGGTGCAAGGCATCCCGTTCGGCCGCGACGGGGTGACGCGCGCCGTGGAGTGCCTGGCGGCAGGCTGACGGGCGCCCATCATCCCGCCGGCGCCGCAAAATCGCCGCGCTCGAGCAGCCACGACACCGCGACGCCGAGCACGAGCCCCCAGAACGGCGCGCCGACGTTGAAGATCGCCACGTCGGCCACGGTCACGAGGAAGGTGACGAGCGCGCCGAGCGTGAAGCGGCCGCGGAACGAGACCACGAACGCGGTCTGCAGCACCCGCAACATGGCGAGTCCCGCCAGCGCGGCGATGAAAGCCTTCGGCGTCGCGAGCAGCAGGCGCGTGAACACCGGCGACAGCAGCCCGAAGGCGAGCGCGAGCACGCCGACCAGGATGCCTGCCGTGTAGTGGCGGTGCTTCTCGCCCGAAGCGGTGAGGATCGCGTTGACCGGGCCGGTGAGGCAGGTCGAGACGGTGCCGACCATGCCGCTGACCAGCGCCCCCGCGCCGCAGGCGGCGGTGATCGCGTTGATCGGCGGCCGGTGGTCCGCGGCGCGCAGCACGGCGATCCCCTGGCCGTTCTGCACGACGAGCACCGTGATGGCGAGCGGCACGACCAGCTCGAGCATCGCCTGCCAGGAAAATGCCGGCACGTACAGTTTCGGCCGCACGAGCGCGAACACGTCGGCGCCGCCCGGCGCGAATTTGCCGAGTACCGCGACCATGAGCCCGCCGGCGATCAGCGCGCCGATCACGGGCGGCAGCGCCCGGGCGAGGCGCGGCGAGGCCGAAAGCGCGAGGAACACGAGCGTCATCGGCGCCGCGATCCAGAACGCGTCGCGGATCGCGAACACGAGGTCGAGCCCGAAGCGCAGGAACACGCCGGCCACCATGCCCATGACGATCGGCATCGGCACCGCGTCCATGAAGCGCTTGACCCAGCCCGAGAGGCCCAGCACGAGCATGAGCGCGCCGCAGGCGAGGTAGGCGCCGACGATCTCGCGGAAACCCAGGTGGCCGAGCGCCGGACCCACCAGCACGATGCCGGGAATCGACCAGAAGAAGACGAGCGGCTGGCGGTAGAGCCAGCAGAAGGCGACGCTGATGATCCCGTTGACGAAGAACGCGCCGAAGATCCACGAGGCGAGATCGGACTCCTGCAGGCCGCCGCGCGTGCCCACCGCGAGCATGATCGCCAGCGGGCCCGAGGCCGCGAAGACGAAGGCGACGAGCGCGTTGGCGGCGTACAGGCCGCCGAAGTCGGCGAGCGCCTGCCTGAGCGAAGGCGGCGCCGCGGCCGGCTTCTCGAGCAGCATCGGCGGGGTGCGCCGCATGACAGCCTCGCTGATCCGGGAAGGCCCGATTGTAGCGGAGCGATGGGCAAGCCGATTCGCTCCGCGCCCGGCGCATTGCCGAGCGGCGGGGGGACGCTAGCGTCCGCGCCCGTGACCCCGCTCTTCGCCTCGATCGCGCCCGTCGCG
>Ga0210061_1000095_pt1 | contig 10909 bp, 10 predicted proteins | sample MayberryNW_Catta_2_FD_184877 | JGI IMG/M metagenome (GOLD analysis project Ga0210061, IMG submission 184877) | Wetland microbial communities from San Francisco Bay, California, USA, that impact long-term carbon sequestration -... | ecosystem: Environmental > Aquatic > Marine > Wetlands ...
GCCGACGAGATCGCGGTGTGCAACCTGGGCTCGGTGAACCTGGTGGCGCACATGGGCGAGCAGGGGCTCGACTTCGACAAGCTGCAGCGCACCGTGCGCACGGCGATGCGCATGCTCGACAACGTCATCGACATCAACTACTACGCCGTCGACAAGGCGAAGAACTCCAACCAGCGCCATCGGCCGGTGGGCCTGGGCATCATGGGCTTCCAGGACTGCCTGCACCTGCTGCGCGTGCCCTACGCCTCGCCGGAGGCGGTGGAGTTCGCCGACCGCTCGATGGAGATGGTGGCGTACTGCGCGTACTGGGCCTCCACCGAGCTCGCCGAGGAGCGCAGCCGCTATCCGAGCTTCGCGGGCTCGCTGTGGGAGCGCGGCATCCTGCCGCAGGACTCGCTCGACCTGCTGGCGGCGGAGCGCGGCGGCTACGTCGAGCTCGACCGCTCCGCCAGCCTCGACTGGGAGCCGCTGCGCGCGCGCATCCGCCGGCACGGCATGCGCAACTCGAACTGCATCGCCATCGCACCCACCGCGACCATCGCCAACATCGTCGGCGTGTCGGCCTCGGTCGAGCCCACCTACCAGAACCTGTACGTGAAATCGAACCTGTCGGGCGAATTCACGGTGGTGAACGAGTTCCTGGTCGCCGACCTGAAGCGCGCCGGCCTCTGGGACGAGGTGATGATCGCGGACCTCAAGTACTTCGACGGAAATCTCGCGCGCGTCGACCGCGCGCCGGCGGAGCTGCGCCGGCTCTACGCCACGGCGTTCGAGGTCGAGCCGCGCTGGCTGGTGGAGGCCGGCGCGCGCCGCCAGAAGTGGATCGACCAGTCGCAGTCGCTCAACATCTACATGGCGGGCGCCTCGGGCAAGCGGCTCGACGAGACCTACAAGCTCGCCTGGATCCGCGGCCTGAAGACCACCTACTACCTGCGCTCCATGGGCGCGACGCACGCCGAGAAGTCGACCTCCAAGGCCGGACAGCTGAACGCGGTGCCGGCCGATGGCGGCATGGCGGCCGCCGCCGACGAGGCGAAGTTCTGCGCCGTCGACAATCCCGAGTGCGAGGCCTGCCAGTAATGCTCGATTTCGAAGAGGACGGCAAGCTGAACGCCATCTCGGGCCTCGCCGTGAAGCCGGCGAGCGGCTTCATGCCGGGCGCGGGCGGCAAGGAGGAGCGCTTCGCCGCCGGCAACGCGTTCCGCCGCATCACGGTCGAGGACAAGCGCATCATCAACTCCAAGGCCGACGTCAACCAGCTGGTGCCGTTCAAGTACAAGTGGGCCTGGGAGAAATACATCGCCGCCTGCGCCAACCACTGGATGCCGCAGGAAATCAACATGAGCCGCGACATCGCCCTGTGGCGCGACCCGAACGGCCTGACGGCCGACGAGCGGCGCATCGTCACGCGCAACCTCGGCTTCTTCGTCACCGCCGACTCGCTCGCCGCAAACAACATCGTGCTCGGCACGTACCGCCACATCACGGCGCCGGAATGCCGCCAGTACCTGCTGCGCCAGGCGTTCGAGGAAGCCATCCACACGCACGCCTACCAGTACATCGTCGAGAGCCTCGACCTGGACGAGGGCGAGGTGTTCAACGCCTACAACGAGATCGGCTCGATCCGCGACAAGGACGAGTTCCTGGTGCCGTTCATCGATACCTTGACCGACCCGTCGTTCAGGACGGGCACGCCCGAGGCCGACCAGGAGCTGCTGAAGAGCCTGATCGTGTTCTCCTGCCTGATGGAGGGGCTGTTCTTCTACGTCGGCTTCGCGCAGATCCTGTCGCTCGGCCGGCAGAACAAGATGACCGGGTCCGCGGAGCAGTACATGTACATCCTGCGCGACGAGTCCATGCACTGCAATTTCGGCATCGATCTCGTCAACCAGATCAAGCTGGAGAACCCGCACCTGTGGACGGCGAGCTTCCGCGAAGAGCTGCAGGCGCTGTTCCGCAGGGCGGTCGAGCTCGAGTACCGCTACGCGGAGGACACCATGCCGCGCGGCGTGCTGGGACTGAACGCGCCGATGTTCAAGGAGTACCTGCGCTTCATCGCCAACCGGCGCTGCCAGCAGATCGGCCTGGACGCGATGTATCCGGGCGCGAGCAACCCGTTCCCGTGGATGAGCGAAATGATCGACCTGAAGAAGGAGCGCAACTTCTTCGAGACGCGGGTGATCGAGTACCAGACCGGCGGCGCGCTGAGCTGGGACTGATGCGAGAGGAGAGACGCCAAGTGCATCGCGTGACGGCCTGCAAGGTGGAAGAGGACTACAAGCTCTGGCTGCGCTTCGAGGACGGCCTGGAAGGCAGCGTCTTCCTCGGCAATCTGCTCGAGATCGGCGCTTTCAGACTCTGGCGCGACGTGCGAGAGTTCGAGAAAGTGAGCGTGGATCCGGAGAGCGCAACGGTGACCTGGGAGGGCGGCATCCGGCTCGATCCGGACATCCTCTACCAGGACGTGGCGGCGCGGGGCGAGCGCTGATGGGGCGCGGCGAGGAATTCAGTCCGCGTGCCGGGAGAGATTCCGGCGCGCGGTTGAATAGTCCGGCCAGGGATGGCCGGGCTTCTTTTGTTCAACTACCAGCTAGGAGCTAGTCATGGCAAAGAAAAAAGCCAAAAAAGGCGGCAAGAAAAAGAAGAAGAAGAAATCATCAAAGAAAAAGAAGAAGGCAGTTAAGAAGTCATCCAAGAAGAAGGCAGCGGGCCGGAAGAAGAAATCCGCCAAGAAAAAAAAGGCGAAGCCCGTTAAACCTAAGGCCAGCTCTGCGGGCACGACGGCGGCGGCAGGTTCGCCGGCGTCCTCCGCCGGGTCCCCCAGCGCGCGCAGCGCGCTGAATCCGGCGGCCGCTTGGCCGTTTCCAACCGGTTCCCGGCCGTAACCGGGGGCTGCTAGGGAATGTGGCGGGGGGCAAGCCCCCCGCCAGGCCCATCGAAGCTCAGCGGACCGCCTTGGTCGTTCGGCGCAACTGAAGGTCCGAGGTCGGTCCGCGAGGCTTCCCTGGTCCCGGCCAGGGATCGGCCGGGCACGTCCGCAACCGGCATTTTACCGGGCTTCAAATCCGCTTGAAAACAGGTTCGTACATCGAATTAGTTAATGTTGCGTCGCAATACATGATCACATGAATTCACCACAACTTATTGGCAGTATTGAGTAATTTGTCATACCATGCCGTTCGTTGCAACGCAGCAATCAGAGCTCGGTCGGGGGCAGGCAGCGCCGGGCGTGCGGAGGTGGACGATGGTCGCACTGGACAACCTGATCAGACTCTTCTCGTTGGCGCGTGGGGCGTTCGCGCTCGTCGGCCTGGCGGCGATGCTGGCGGTCGCGCTGCCGGCGCCGCGCGGCGCGCTGCTCATGCAGGTGGCGCTGCTCACGCAGAACGCCCACGCCGCGGCTGACGACCTGGAAGCGGGGGGCGGCGCGTCCGTGGTCGCCGCGGCCGGCCCGATCCGGGCGGCCGAGCAGGAAACCGCCGGGGTGCGCGAGCAGCGCGCGGTGGCCGAGTTCATCGCGCGGCGCTACCGCGTCGCCGAGTCCGCCTCCGGCCAGTTCGTGTCCACGGCGTACCGCGCGGGCCGCGAATTCTCGGTCGATCCCCTGCTCATCCTCGCCGTCATGGCGGTCGAATCGCGCTACAACCCGGTGGCCGAGAGCTCCATGGGCGCGATGGGGCTGATGCAGGTCATTCCCCGTTACCACCCGGAGAAGCTTCTCGAGCACGGCGGCGAGGATGCGCTGCTCGATCCCGAGGTGAACATCCGGGTCGGCGCCGAGATCCTGCGCGAGTATCTGGGCCGCTTCGGCGAAACCGAGGCCGCCCTGCAGAAGTACGCCGGGGCCTTCGACGAGCCGACCGCGCAATACGCGGGCAAGGTGCTGGCGGAAAAGGCGCGCCTGCAGCAGTTCCTGGCGCGCAGCCTGCGCGAGGCCTGATAGCCTGCTAGAGTGGGCCTTCGCCCCGGAGGCCCGAGTGAGCGCGATCCGCACCGTCCGGCATTGGCAGGCCCTGCTGGGGGCCGTGCTGCTCGTGCTGGCGGGCGGGGCCGGGGCGCAGGCGCTGGACCGCGACGCGGTGGGCGCCATGGAGCGCGTGATCGACGCGCAGCTCGATGCCTTCGCGCGCGACGACGACAAGGAGGCGTTCTCATTCGCCTCCCCGGGCATCCAGGCGCGCTTCGGCACCGCGGCGACTTTCGCGCAGATGGTGCGCGAGCAGTACGCGGTGGTCTACCGCCCCGCGTCGCGCAGGTTCCTGCGCCCGGTGGTCGAGGAGGGCACGGTCATCTTCCCGGTGCAGCTGAGCGACCGCGACGGCCGCGTCTGGGTCGCGCTCTATACCATGCAGCGCGTGGCGGGCGACTGGCGCATCGCCGGCTGCCAGCTGGTGCCCGCCGCGGCGACCGCCACCTAGCGCCCGGCGCAGAAGCGCGCGATGCGCGCGGCGCCGTCCTCGAGCTCCTCGAGGCCGCGCGTGTAGGCAAAGCGCAGGCAGCGCGACGTGCCGTTGGCGCCGAAATCCAGGCCCGGCGTGGCCGCCACGCCCGCCTGCTCGAGCAGGTCCAGGGCGAAGCGGCGCGCGTCGCCGCCGAAGCGCCCGCAATCCGCATACACGTAGAACGCGCCGCGCGGCGGCGCGGGCACCTCGAGCCCGGCGCGCTGCAGCGCCGGCACCAGGACGTCGCGGCGGCGCTCGAACTCGGCGCGCCGCGCCTCGAGCACGGCGAGCGTCTGCGGCGCGAAGGCCGCGAGCGCGGCGTGCTGCGCGGCGCTCGCCGCGCAGATGAAGAAGTGCTGCGCCAGCTTCTCGAAGTCACGCACCCGCGCCGGGGGCAGCACGACCCAGCCCAGGCGCCATCCGGTCATGCAGAAATACTTGGAGAAGCTGTTCACCAGCAGCACCTCGCCGGGCAGGCCGAGGGCGGTCGCGGGCGGCGCGCCGTATACCAGTCCCTGGTAGATCTCGTCGGCGATGAGCACGCCGCCGCGCTCGGCGACGAATTGCGCGATGCGCGCGAGCTCGCCCGCGTCGGCGACGGTCCCCGTGGGATTGGACGGCGAGCCCAGCAGCAGCCCCTTGGTGCGCGCGCCCCAGGCGCGGCGCACGCCCTCGAGCGTCGGCTGGTAGTGCGCCTCGGGCGCGAGCGCCAGCGGCCGCGCGACGCCCTCGAAGGCGCGCACGAAGTGGCGGTAGCCCGGGTAGCCCGGGTCCGGCACGAGGATCTCGTCGCCCGGGTCGACGTACAGCGCGAGCGCGAGCAGCAGGCCGCCCGACGCCCCCGCGGTGATCGCGATGCGCGCCGGGTCGGGCGCGACGCCGAAGCTGCGCGCGTAGTGCGCGGCGATCGCCTCGCGCAGCAGCGGCAGGCCGAGCGTCGCGGTGTAGGCGGTGCGGCCGTCGCGCAGCGCGCGCACGCCGGCTTCCACCACGCCTTCCGGCGCCGTGAAATCGGGCTCGCCGATCTCCATGTGCACCACGCGGCGGCCCGCGGCCTCGAGCGCCTGCGCGCGCGCGAGCACGTCCATCACCTGGAAGGGCTCGATCTCGGCGGCGCGCCGCGCCGCCAGCATGCGGGGGGGATTCAAGGCGTCGGCCGGTGCGGAGCGGGGAATTATACGGACAGGTTGCTATAATTTTTCCCCGCGTCGAGGAGTCCGCAGTGGACGAGCAGCTCAAGCAGAACGCACTCGAGTACCACCGCCTGCCGCGCCCGGGGAAGATCTCGATCCTCCCCATCAAGCAGCTCACCAGCCAGCGCGACCTCGGGCTCGCGTATTCGCCCGGGGTGGCCGCCGCGTGCGAGGAGATCGTGCGCGATCCGGCGCAGGCGATGACCCTCACCTCGCGCGCCAACCTGATCGCCGTGATCACCAACGGCACCGCCGTGCTCGGCCTGGGCGCGATCGGGCCGCTCGCCGCCAAGCCGGTGATGGAGGGAAAGAGCGTACTGTTCAAGAAGTTCGCCGGCATCGACTGCTTCGACATCGAGGTGAACGAGCGCGACCCGGAGAAGCTGGTCGACATCATCGCCAGCCTCGAGCCGACGTTCGGCGGCATCAACCTCGAGGACATCAAGGCGCCGGAATGCTTCGTCGTCGAGCGCAAGCTGCGCGCGAGGCTCAACATCCCGGTGTTCCACGACGACCAGCACGGCACCGCGATCACCGTCGGCGCGGCGATCCTGAACGGCCTCAAGGTGGTGGGCAAGGACCTGGCGCGGGTGCGCCTGGTCGCCTCGGGCGCGGGCGCCGCGGCGCTCGCCTGCCTCGACCTGCTGGTGAAGATGGGCATGCCGATGGACAACATCACCGTCACCGACATCCAGGGCGTGGTGTATCGCGGCCGCAAGGAGGAGATGGACCCGGACAAGGCGCGCTACGCGAAAGACACCAAGGCGCGCAGGCTCGCCGACGTGATCGCCGGCGCGGACGTGTTCCTCGGCCTGTCCGCGGGCGGCGTGCTCAAGCCCGAGATGGTGCAGCAGATGGCCGAGCGGCCGTTGATCCTCGCGCTCGCCAACCCGGAGCCCGAGATCCTCCCGGAGCTGGCGAAGGCGGCGCGCCCCGACTGCGTGATCGCCACCGGACGCTCGGACTACCCGAACCAGGTGAACAACGTCCTGTGCTTTCCGTTCATCTTCCGCGGCGCGCTCGACGTCGGCGCCACCACCATCACGACGGAGATGGAGCTCGCGGCCGTGCAGGCGATCGCCGACCTGGCGCAGGCCGAGACCTCCGAGCAGGTGGCGCTCGCCTACGGCATCGAGACCATCAGCTTCGGCCCCGACTACCTGATCCCGCGCCCCTTCGACCCGCGCCTCATCGCGCGCGTCGCGCCGGCGGTCGCGCGCGCGGCGATGGCATCCGGCGTCGCCAGCCGGCCGATCGCGGATCTCGACGCCTACCGGGAATCGCTGGTGCAGTTCGTGTACCACTCGGGCCTGATCATGAAGCCGCTGTTCGCGGCGGCCAAGGCCATGCCCAAGCGCATCGTGTTCGCCGAGGGCGAGGACGAGCGCGTGCTGCGCGCGGTGCAGATCGTGGTCGACGAGGGCATGGCGCAGCCGACGCTGGTCGGCCGGCCGCAGGTCGTCGAGCAGCGCATCGAGCGGCTCGGGCTGCGCCTGCGCGCGGGCCGCGAGTTCGACCTGGTCAACCCCGAGTTCGACCCGCGCTACCGCGACTACTGGAGCACCTACCACCGGCTCACCGAGAGGAAGGGCGTCTCGCCCGAGTACGCCAAGGTGGAGATGCGCCGCCGCCACACGCTGATCGGGGCGATGCTCATGCACAAGGGCGAGGCCGACGGCATGCTCTGCGGCACCTTCGGCAACTACGGGCTGCACCTGCAGTTCGTCGACCAGGTGATCGGCCTGCAGCCGGGCATCGGGCACTACGCCGCGATGAACGGGCTGGTGATGACCAACCGCGTGGTGTTCATCTGCGACACCTACGTCACGGCCGACCCCGACGCCGAGCACATCGCGGAAATGACCCTGCTCGCCGCCGAGGAGGTGCGGCGCTTCGGGCTGGTGCCGAAGGTGGCGCTGCTCTCGGCGTCGAACTTCGGCTCGCTCGAGCTGCCCTCCGCGCGCAAGATGCAGCGCGCGCTCGCGCTCCTCGGCGAGCGCGCGCCGGAGCTCGAGGTGGACGGCGAGATGCACGGCGATGCCGCGCTCTCGGAGGAGATCCGCCTGCGCGTGTTTCCCAATTCGCGCCTGCGCGGCCAGGCCAACCTGCTCATCATGCCCACGCTGGACGCGGCCAACATCGCCTTCAACCTGCTGAAGACGGCCGCCGGCGACGGCGTCACCGTCGGCCCGATCCTGCTCGGCGCCGCGCGCGCCGTGCACATCCTGACCCCGTCGGCGACCGTACGGCGCATCGTCAACATGACGGCGCTCGCCGTCGTCGACGTCAACGCGCCGCGCGTCGGCGTGGAGCCGAGCCTGTTCTAGCGCGATGACGAGCGGGGCGAGCGCGGGCAACGTGGCGGCATTCCCGCAGGCGCTCGCGCGGCCGCGCGCCGGGCTCGTGCTGACCGGCGGCGGCGCGCGCGCCGCCTACCAGGTGGGCGTGATGAAGGCGGTGCGCGACATCCTCGGCAGCCCGGTGAAGAACCCGTTCCCGATCGTCTGCGGCACCTCGGCGGGCGCCATCAACGCCGCCTCGCTGGCGGTGTCCGCCGACGACTTCTCGGGCGCCGTGGCGAACCTGCTCGAGGTGTGGGAGAACATGCGCTGCGAGCAGGTATACCGCACCGACTTCGCGAGCATCGCGCGCCGCGGGGCGCGCTGGCTGCTCGCCATGACGCTGGTGTCGCGCGGCAACCCCGTGTCGCTGCTCGACAACGCGCCGCTGCGCGAGATGCTGGCGAGGACGCTGCCGTTCGAGCGCATCCAGGCGCACATCGACGCGGGCGCGCTGTACGCGGTGTGCGTCACCGCCTCGGGCTACACCTCGGGGCAGAGCGTGTCGTTCTTTCAGGGCGGCTCGGGCCTGGAAGGCTGGGAGCGCAACCAGCGCATCGGCTCGGGCGTGATGCTGAAGCTCGAATACCTGATGGCGTCCTCGGCGCTGCCGTTCATCTTCCCCGCGGTCAAGGTGCACCGCGAGTACTTCGGCGACGGCTCCATGCGCCAGATCGCCCCGGTGAGCCCGGCGCTGCACCTGGGGGCGGACCGCGTGCTGATCGTCGGCACCGGGCGCCAGACGCTCGACCAGGCGCGTGCGCGCTCCAACATCTACCCGTCGCTCGCGCAGATCGCCGGGCACGCGCTCAACTCGATCTTCCTCGACAGCCTGGCGGTCGACATCGAGCGCATGGAGCGCATCAACCGCACGGTGCGGCTGATCCCGCCGGAGCGGCTCGAGGGCTCGCAGCTCATGCTGCGCCCGGTCAGGGTGCTGTTCGTCACGCCCTCGCAGCCGATCGAGCGCATCGCCGCGCGCTTCGTGCACGAGCTGCCGCCCGCGGTGCGCTTCGTGCTGCGCCCCACCGGGGCCCTGTCGCGCTCGGGATCCAACCTGGCGAGCTACCTGCTGTTCGAGCAATCCTTCTGCCGCGCGCTCATCGACCTGGGCTACCAGGACACGCTGGCGCGCGAAGCCGAGGTGAAGGACTTCTTTTCCGGCACGTGAGGCCGTCCATGGCAGAATCGAACCCCGCGCAGGACCCCTTCGAGATCTTCCGCCGCCTGTGGGGCCCGCTCGGGCTGCCGGTGCCCGGCATGGCGGTGCCGACGCTGGACCCGAAGGAAGTGGAGAAGCGCGTCGCCGAGCTGCGCTCGGTGGAGGCGTGGCTGCAGGTGAACCTGAACATGGTGCGCTTCGCCATCCAGGGCCTGGAAATGCAGCGCTCGGCGCTGCTCGCCATGGGCGCCGGGGCCGATCCCGGGGTGCCGCCCGCGGCGAGCGCCGCCGCCGGCATGCTGTGGCCATGGACCGTCATGCAGCAGGCGATGGCCGGCAAGCCGCCGGCCGCCGAGGCCGAGGCGGACGCAGGCGAAGGCACGAAGCAGAAGAAAGAATGAACGCAATTCCGACCAGGAGACAACCGCGATGACCAAGGCAGTGAGATTCCACAAGACCGGCGGGCCCGAAGTCCTGCAGCTCGACGACGTGCAGGTGGGCGATCCGGGGCAGGGCCAGGCGCGCATTCGCCACACGGCGATCGGCGTCAACTTCATCGATACCTACCAGCGCTCGGGCCTGTATCCGATGCAGCTGCCGGCCACCGCGGGCAACGAGGGCGCCGGCGTAGTGGAGCAGGTGGGTTCGGGCGTCACGGCGCTCAAAGTCGGCGACCGGGTGGCCTATACGGGGCAGGTCGGCTCGTACTGCACCGAGCGCCTGGTGCAGGCCGACCGCGTGGTCAAGGTTCCCGAGGGCATCAGCGACGAGCAGGCGGCGTCGATGATGCTCAAGGGGATGACGGTGCAGTACCTCATCCACTCCACCTACCCGGTGAAGAAGGGCGACACCGTGCTGTGGCACGCGGCCGCGGGCGGCGTCGGGCTGATCGCCTGCCAGTGGCTGAAGGCGCTCGGCGTCACCGTCATCGGCACCGTCGGCTCGCCCGAGAAGGCGAAGCTCGCCAAGGCGCACGGGGCGGAGCACGTCATCGACTACTCGAAAGAGAATTTCGTGGAGCGCGTGAAGGAGATCACCGGCGGCAGGAAAGTGCCGGTGGTCTATGACTCGGTCGGCAAGAGCACCTGGGAAGGCACGCTCGACTGCCTGCGGCCGCTCGGCATGTGGGTGAGCTTCGGCAACGCCTCCGGCGCGGTGCCGCCGCTCAACACCGGCATCCTGGCGCAGAAAGGGTCGCTGTATCTCACGCGCCCGACGCTGGTGACCTACACGGCGTCGCGCGAGGATCTCGAGGCGCGCTCGAAGTCGCTGTTCGACATCGTGAAGTCGGGCAAGGTGAAGATCGAGATCACGGCGCGCTACAAGCTCGCCGACGCGGCGCAGTGCCACCGCGACCTCGAAGGGCGCAAGACCACCGGCTCGGTGATCCTGCTGCCGTAGGCAGAATCGGGTGGGCGCCGGCAACGCGCCGGGGCCTTCGTTCGGTTCTCCATGGTCTCGCCTTTTCCGGCCGGGAGATTCATCCGGCCGGAAAAGGCGAGATGTATTTCAAAGGCCAGACCCGCGCTAGATGCCGAGGATCTTCATCGCCTTGGCGAGCGTGTCGACCGACTCCTGGTGCTTGCCGGCCTTGTGGTACGCCTCGCCCTCGGCGCGGTACTTCTTCACCGCGCTCATCTGCTCCGCGCTCAGGCTCGGGTGCTTCGCCAGCGCGGCGTCGATCTTCGCCATGTCCTTTGGGCAGTGGAACGCGAATGCGGACGCGCTCGCCAGGGCGAGTGCGACGCTCAGGACGATTCTCTTCACGGGGAC
>Ga0210061_1000096_pt1 | contig 10862 bp, 8 predicted proteins | sample MayberryNW_Catta_2_FD_184877 | JGI IMG/M metagenome (GOLD analysis project Ga0210061, IMG submission 184877) | Wetland microbial communities from San Francisco Bay, California, USA, that impact long-term carbon sequestration -... | ecosystem: Environmental > Aquatic > Marine > Wetlands ...
CTGCTGCACCCGACCGCGCAAGGTGCGCCGCGGGGGCTCTGAACGCGGCACAGCCAAGGCTTCAGGCTGCGGGCTACAGGCTGCAGGCCTTGTCGGCTACAGGCCCCGGCCCACAAGGCCTGCAGTCTGCAGCCTGTAGCCTTGATCCGTCACGTCACGGTGTAGAGTTACCCCCGTGACGAGTCGTCCCTGGCTGTCTCATTACGACCAGAACGTCCCCCCCTCGCTCGAGTACCCGCAGCGAAGCCTCCTTGAGATCCTGAAGGACGCCGTCCGCGAACGGCCCGAGCACCCGGGCGTCATGTTCAAGGGGGCGACGCTCAGCTACCGCGAGCTGGATCGCCTGAGCGACTTCTTGGCCGCCGCGCTCGCCGCCGACGGCGTGCGTCGCGGCGATCGCGTGGCGCTGCTGCTGCCCAACTGCCCGCAGTTCCTGATCGCGCAGTTCGGTATCTGGAAGGCCGGCGGCGTCGTGCTGCCGCTCAACCCGATCTACACCGAGCGCGAGATCGAAGGGCCGCTCGTCGACACCGGGGCGGTCGCCATCCTGACCCTGACGCGCTTCTACGATCGCGTGAAGCACGTGCAGCCGCAGACGAAGCTCAGGTCCGTGATGGCGACGAGCATCAAGGAGTATCTGCCGCCGCTGCTGTCGCTGCTCTTCACGCTGTTCCGCGAGAAGAAGGAGGGGCACCGCATTCGCCTGCAGCCCGGCGATCGCTGGTTCCAGGATGTGCTCGGCGCCGGATCGTCGCAGCAGGTGCCGCACGTGCCGCTCTCGGGCGACGACCCGGCCGTCATCCTCTCGAGCGGGGGCACGACCGGTACGCCGAAGGGGGTCATCGGCTGCCATCGGGCGTACGTGCAGGCCGGCACGCAGCTGCGCGTCTGGATCCGCTCGCTCTGCGACGCATGGACGGATCGCATCCTGCTGCCGCTGCCGCTCTTTCACGTGTACGCCAACGTCGGCGTGCAGTCGATGGCGCTCGTCGGCCGCAATCCGCTCGTGCTCGTGCCGAACCCGCGCGACATCGACGATCTGCTCGCGACGATCCGCAAGACGCGGCCCGCGTTCTTCACGGCGGTCCCGACATTGTTCCAGGCGCTGCTCGCACACCGAGACGTGCGCAGCGGACGCGCGTCGTTTGGATCGATCAAGCTCTCGTTCTCCGGGGCGGCGGCGCTCATGGCGGAAACCAGGCGCCAGTTCGAGGAGCTGACCGGCGGACGCATCATCGAGGGCTACTCGCTCACCGAGGGCATGATGGCGTGCCTCGTCAACCCGGTGCGCGGCACCGCGAAGACCGGCTCGATCGGCATGCCATTGCCCGACGTGGACGTGATGATCGTCGACACCGAGGATCCCTCGCGTGTGCTCGACACGAACCAGGTCGGCGAGCTGCTGATGCGCGCACCACAGCTCATGACCGAATACTGGCACAACCCGGACGAGACGGCGATTACCTTGCGCCACGCCGCCGACGGGAGCACCTGGCTGCACACGGGCGATCTCGGCTATCTCGACGACGACGGGTACGTATTCCTGGTGGATCGCAAGAAGGACATGATCAAGACGAGCGGCTACCAGGTGTGGCCGCGCGAGATCGAGGAAGTGCTGACGGCGCACCCGTCGGTCGCGGAGGTCGGCGTAGCAGGCGTCCCGGATACCTTCAAGGGTGAAGTCATCAAGGCGTGGATCGTCCCACGCAGTGGAACTACGCCGACCGAAGACGAACTGCGGGCGTACTGCCGGGCGCAGCTCGCCCCGTACAAGGTGCCGGCATCCATCGAGTTCCGCGGCGAGCTGCCGAAAACAATGGTGGGAAAAGTGTTGCGGCGCGCGCTCCGAGAGACCTCGTGACGACACTGCTCCTCGTCGTGGCATCCGGGCTGCTGGTCATCACGGCCCTGCCCCTCTTTTCGTTCCTCCGGCTCGCACGTGTGCTGTCGGAGGTGCGAACGCTCCGCGCCCGCCTCTCCGCGCTCGAAGAGGAGGTCCGGACGTTGCGCCTGCTGGCCGAGCTCCGCCGGCCTGCAGGAACTACGACGCCGGCCTCGCAAGAGACGGTTCCGGTCGCGCCGCCTGAGATCCCGCCGGTCGAGACTGCCGCTGCTACACCACTCGCAGCAGACACCATCCACATCGTCGCAGACGCGCCCCCGATCGAACCCGTGATGCCGCCGCTCGTTCCCGCGGGGGTGGCGGCGCAGCCTGCGTATGCGGCCGCCGCCTCCACTCCGCACGAACGTGCGCGCGCGGTCGACGACGCCGATGCGCTCGAGGCGGCGATCGGCGGCCGCCTGCTGCTCTACGTCGGCACGCTGGTCGTCGTGCTCGGCATTGCCTATTTCCTGAAGTACGCGTTCGACCGGCAATGGATCACCGAAGGCATGCGCGTCGCGCTCGGCGCGATCACGGGCATCGGGCTGATCGCAGGCGGACAGCGGCTCGCAGCGCGCGGCTACGGGCTGTACGGGCAGATGCTCGTCGGCGGGGGCCTCGCGGCGTTGTATCTCTCCATTTACGCGGCCTTCGCGTTCTACGGCTTGATCGGCCGCACCCCCGCGCTCTTCCTGCTTCTCGGTGTGACGGTTGCTGCGGCCCTTCTTTCCGACCGGCACCGTTCGCAGGCGATGGCGATCATGGCCGTCGGCGGCGGGTTCCTCACGCCCTTCCTGGTGGGCGGCACGGAGGATCGCCAGATCGCGCTCTTCACGTACGTCGCACTGCTCATCGGCGGCACGATGTACCTTGCGCGCCGCCGGAGCTGGCCGTGGCTGAACGTGCTCGCCTACGCCTGCACGATTCTCGTCGTCGCGGCGTGGGCCGATACGTATTACACGCGCGCCAGGTACCTACGGACGGAACTGTTCCTGACGCTCTACTGCGCGTTGTTCCTGGCGATCCTGCGCCTGCATCGGCCCGATGCGACGCAGAGCGGGGGCAGCGCGCGGCTGGTGCTCTGGACGGCGCCCGTGCTCTATCACGCCGCGTCGCTCGGCATCCTCGCACCACACGGGATCGCGCTGCTCGTCTACCTGATCGCCTTTGCGCTCGTGGGCATCGTCGTCAGCGTGCGGGTGAATCGCAGCCTGCTGCGGTTGGCGGTCTGGGCGGCAGCGTGGCTGCCGCTCGTCGCGTGGCTCGACGCGCACTCCGCGCGCGTGTGGGTGTGGCCGGGGCTGGTCACGCTCGCGGCGATTTTCGCGCTCGCGGTGGTGGCGCAGCTCGATCGGGTGTTCCGTCGCGACGCCACGCTGGATCGCGCCGATCTCCTGCTGCTGCACCTGAACGGCCTCGGCGCGCTCGGCGGCGTGTACGTCGTGCTCGCCGAGCACCATCTTACGCACGTGCTCGTCGGCGGCGTTTTCCTCGCCGTGGTGTACCTCGCGCTCGCGAGCCGGTGGCGGACACATGATGACGACGCGTCGTTGAACGCGCTGGCGGTCGGTTTCACGCTCGTCGCGGCCATCATCGCGATCGAGCTCGATGGGACCTGGCTGACGGCGGCGTGGGCGGCCGAAGGCGCGGGCATCATGGCGATTGGCGTGCAGCTCGATCGCCGCTGGTTCAGAATCGGCGGCGCGGCCCTGCTCGCCGTGGCTGCCGCGCGCTGGCTGGTGCTGTCGGTGACGGCCGGCGTGCCCGTCAACTTCCGTCTCGTGTTCAACCCGACGTTCCTGCTCGGCGCGTGGATCATCACCCTGGCCTACCTCTCGGCGTGGTGGCATCGGCATCGCGCGCCGGGACGCTACCAGCGCACGATCGCGGCACTGACCGTGTTTGCCAGCGTGCTCACGGTCATCCTCCTGTCCAGGGAGAACGCGTCTTACTGGAACCTCCGCGGTGACACGTCGGCCGACGCGCGGTTTGCCGAACGGCTCGGGCTGTCGATCATCTGGGCGCTGTATGCCGGGGTGCTCATTGCGGTGGGGTTCCGCCGCCAGTACCGGCCGATTCGGTACACGGCAATCGGGCTGTTCGCGCTCACGATCTCGAAACTGTTCCTGGTCGATCTCGCGGGCCTGCAGGGGATTTATCGCGTGTTGGGGTTGATCGTGGTCGGGACGGTGCTGCTGCTGGTGTCGTTCCTGTACCAGCGGCGGAAGCAGGCAGAGCCGGCGAGCGCGGAGTAGCACGGGGACTGCCTGCGCCTGGAGGTTGGCGCGCGTAGGGCGCGGGCCGGGCGGGGCTGAAGCCCCGCCCCGTGAAGGGGACGGCGCCCGTGCGATCAGAAGGGGGCAGTCCCCTGCTGCATCAGAACGCTGCTACTTGCACGCCAGCGCCCTCGAGAGCGGCCCGCACGGCGCGAGCGATCTCCGGCGCCCCCGGCGTATCGCTGTGCACGCACAGCGTCTCGGCCTGAACACTCAGCTCGCGTGACCGATCGCGCACGCGGATGCGGCCGTGGACCACGATATTCATCGCCTGCGCAGCCGCGTGCGACGGATCGGTGATGAGCGCGTCGGGCCGCTCGCGCGAGGTCAGCGATCCGTCGGCTTCATAGTGCCGATCCATGTAGGCCTCGCGCACGAATCGGATGCCGGCGCGTGCCGCCGCACGTTCGAGCGCCGATCCACCGTGACCGACGAGGCAGCGGCCCTGATCGGTGGCGGCCGCCGCGCGCACGAATCCATCCGCCGCATCATCGTCATGCATCACGAGATGAAAGAGCGCGCCGTGAGGCTTGACGTGCCGCAGGGGGAGACCTTCAGCGTGGGCCATGCCGGCCACCGCGGAGACCTGATAGAGGACCATCGCTTCGAGCTCGCGCGCAGAGATGTGCATCTTGCGGCGTCCGAAGCCCTGGCGATCGGGAAACGAGGGATGAGCGCCGACCGAGACGCCGGCGCGTCGTGCAAGGCGCAGCGTTTCACGCAGCACCATGGGATCGCCCGCGTGAAAACCGCAGGCGATGCTGATCGAGGTCACGGTCTGGCAGAGCGCCTCGTCGGCGCCGAGCGTCCACGGGCCGAAGGATTCGCCCGCGTCCGCGTTCAGATCGATTCGCATCGAAAAAAAGAAAAGGGCACCGCCAGAAGCGATGCCCTTTTGCTTTGCCGACCGGCCCGGCTCCCCAGCACAATCACGGCGCCCTTGCCGTAATCTTCGAACCGGCGACGTCGCGTGGAGGAGCAAGCCGCATGCCGCGCCAGTTGGGCCGAAAACTCGCAAATCGCCCGGTTTTCGACTGACCAGACTGTGAGCGCGGTTACAACCGTGTCAAACATACATGGGCCGGGAGAAAGTTACACGGCGACACCTTCCGGGTATTCCAGCGCGAGGCGCAGCTCGCGCGCGAGCCCCTCGACCGTGCTGCCGTTGCGCTTCCATGCGCCGTCGGTTTCGAACCGCAGATCGCCGATGCGGCGCCCCCAGGGCGCAATCACGCGTCCGATCGCGCGGAAGTCCGTACGATCCGCGTGTTCCTGATCGAGCCGCCGCACGACGTCCGGCGCGACGCGGATGAACGCGCGCAGCGCGGGCGCGCTCCGGATGCTGTACTTGCGCCCGTTCCACGCGCCGCCGAACACCTGCGCGATCTGCTTGAAGTAGTTGACGAAGAAGCGGCGCGAGTCCTCGCGGAACGCTTCGGACTGCCGCGTGCCGCCGAACGCGTCGCCCGCAAAGAGCTTCTTCAGCTCCTGCGCGAGCGGCGCCTGCGCGACCTTGCCGCGCCCGACGCCGAGCAGCTTGATGTTGTTGTAGAGCGGCGAGTCCTCGCGCTCGCTCAGCGCCCGGACGATGTCGTGGGCGGCGGCGAGGTTCTCGTCGCGATAGAGCTGCCGCCCCGAGAGCGACACGAGGTGCGACGCGTTCAGCCGCGTGTGCTTCGCGTTGATCGTCACGAACATCTGCACGACGTGATCTTCGGGCAGGCGGTCGAAGATGATCGCGGGCACCGTGAACGGCTCGTCGCCAAAGGTGTCGAGCGCGGCGTGCAGCGCGAGCAGCCGATGCTGTCCGTCGATCGCGCGCAGGATGCCTTCGCGCTCGGGCACCTTCAGCGTGCCCACGGCGCTGCCGTCCGCCATCGGCTCGAAGCGCAGCGGCTCGTCGGAGGAGATGATGACGGCGCCGGGGATCGAGGGGAGATCGCGCGCCTGGCGGCACTGCTCGTAATACTGCACGAGCTCCTCGATCTTGCGGCGGATGATCTGGCGCTGGTAGGCCTTCTCGTTCGACGCGATCCGGCGTTCGAGCAGATCCCAGTTGATCTTCGGCGCGGCCCCGCGGCGGCCGCCGCGCACCGGGTGTTGCATCTGGTCGCCGTACCGCAGCACCTCGAAGCGTACGAGCTTGTCGATATCGCTCGCCGTGAGCGCGGCCTGGTAGAACTGCACCCCGAACTGCTGCATGCGAATGGCGGCAACGTTGATCATGATCGCGTCCGGCTGGTCGTCCGGCGACAGGCCGGATCGCGCGATTCTAATGGTCCGGTTCCGCTCATCTCAACTGTCGAGCGCTGCGGCTGGACACCACGGGGTCGGCAAAACCGGACAAACTACTCACTCTCAAGGACTTAGGCCAGTCCGGCTCCGCCACATTGCCACGACCCCGTTCTTGATCCGCACGAGCCCCCACATCACCAACGCGAAGGCGCCAACCGCGGCGAACATCCACGCGAGCGGCAGCCCCCGGTGGAGCGGCGTCGACAGGACGCCGTAAACCATCTCCACGTGAATCCAATAGACGAAGAGGGAGCTCACGCCGAGCTCGACGATCGGTGCGGGAACCGCACGCGGCCACGGGCACCGCTGCCAGAGCCACGCAATCGGGATCGTGAGCAGGAGCAGGCCGGCGCGGAGGAAGAAGAACGTGGGCGAGCTGGTCCAGAAGTTCGAGACCGGGTAAATCGACGGCATGAACGACAGCCCGTAGCCGCCGGCCGCAAGCGCCGCGCCTGTTCCGCCGATCGCGAGGACGGCCCGTCGTTCGGAGGCCTGGTTCTGCGTGCGGTCGATGAAGAGGCCGGCAACACCGCCGGCCAGTACGAAGCCGGCCCACGGGAACATGGTGAAGTTGGTATGTCCGGCAGCGGGCCGCACGTACCATTCGATTGGATCCGGCAGCCATCCGATCCACCCCGCTGCGCGCACGAGCGGGGTCACCATCGCGATAAGGACCGTGCCGGCGGCGAGGAGGCACGCGCGCACGGCGAGCCCTCCACCGAGCGACCACAGCCACGCGGCGGCGACGATCGCGGGCCCCATCACGTTGAGGATGTCGACCTTCAGGAGACCGGAAATCGACGCGCCGGGATTCAGCAGGAACGACTGAAGCCTGAAGAGAAAGGCGTAACCGAAGATCTGCCACCCGCGTCGCTGGACCGACCGCGCGGCCGCGTGCGCGTCGCCGCCGCGCCGGGCGCGGGATCCCGACGCGAGCGCGACGGCGACGCCGGCCAGCAGGAGAAACAGCGGCGCACCCATCCCGCCGATGACGATCGCCCAGCCGAACGCCGCGAGCGCGCGATCGGCCGGCTGGGTCCACGCGTCGGCGATGTGCGCCTCGATCATGATGAGGACGGCCATCCCCCGCAGCCAATCGAGATAGGCGCGACGCGGGGCGTGCACGCGTATCGCGACGGCACTGGCTCCGTGTGACCCGGCTTCAGCCGGACTTGCGGAGGCGTTCAGCGGTCCCTCGCCGGCTGAATGCAGGTCGTGACCTCGAGCACCGTGTCCTCCCGGATCGTGTTCCAGACCGAACAATACTTGTCACGCGAGAGCTGAATCGCCCGATCGAGCTGCGCCTGACCGACCTCGCCCTCGATCCGGACCACGAGCGCCATGCGGAGGAACCGGTGCGGTTCGGTCTGCGCGCGGTCGCCGGTGAAATCCACGCGCAGCGAGGCGGGCGCCTGCCGTCCCTTCGTGAGGATGTGGACGATATCGACCGCCATGCAGCCCGCCGTCGCCGCCGCGAGCAGTTCGACCGGCGAGAAACCGTCGGCGCTGTTGCCGTCGGTGACGACGTGCCGGCCGTCGGCGGTGGTCGCGCGATACGCGAGGCCGCCGGTCCAGTCGAGCGAGAGCTTCACCTGGGGCTTGACCATGCCCAAGTATGGCAGGGTGTCGAATCCGGCTTAAACCCGGAGAGCGCTCGAGTCGAAAACTCCCGATGCCCAACTCCCAACGGGGAAAATTGCCGCGAGACGCGCTCCTTGGGAGCTGGAAATTGGGACTTTGACGAACTCGAGTGAGCTCGGACTCGAGCCGGATCGATCAGTGCGCGCGGTTTCACACCGGCGGCGTCCGGCTTCAGCCGGATTTGCGGCACCGTGATCGGACCTGCTGGCCGGTCCGCATTACAATGCGTGAACCGTCCGTGGAGCTTCGATGCGAGCACTCTTCCCTGTCTGCACCCTGCTCGTGATGGCTATGGCCTCGAGCACACCGTTGCTGTCTCACCAGAACGATACGGACCTGCTCGCGCGCGCGCGCCAGCTGCACCGCGAGGTCCCGCTCATCGATGGGCACAACGATTACCCGTGGGCCGTCCGCGAGAACGTCCCGACGCTGGATCTCGCCGCGCTCGACATCCGCGCGCCGCAGCCGAAGACGATGACCGACATCCCGCGGCTGCGCGCGGGCGGCCTCGGCGCGCAGTTCTGGTCCGTGTACGTGCCGGCGAACCTGCAGGGGCAGACGGCAGTACGGACGACGCTCGAGCAGATCGATATCGTGCACCGCATGATCGGACGGTACCCGGACACGTTCGAGATGGCGGGCACGTCAGCCGACATCGAGCGCATCTTCAAGGCGGGCCGCATCGGGTCGATGGCCGGCGTCGAGGGCGGGCACTCGATCGACAACTCACTCGGCGTGCTCCGCGTGATGTACCGGCTCGGCGCGCGCTACATGACGCTGACGCATGGCGACAACATCGCGTGGGCCGATTCGGCGACCGACGATCCCAGGCTGGGAGGGCTCTCCCACTTCGGCGAGGCCGTCATCCACGAGATGAATCGCCTCGGGATGCTCGTCGACCTGAGCCATACCTCGCCGGGCACCATGGACGATGCGATCAGGGTGACGCGGGCGCCGGTGATTTTCTCGCACTCGGCCGCACGCGCGATCTGCGATCACCCGAGAAATGTGCCCGACGACATCCTGCGGCGGCTCCCGGCCAACGGCGGCGTGGTGATGGTGACCTTCGTTCCGAGCTTCATCTCCCCGGAAGGGGGCCGCTTCTACCCGCTGCAGCGCGAGGCGCAGCGGCGCGTCAAGGCCGAGCATCCCGACGATCCGGCGGCGCAGGATGCGGCGATGAAGGCATGGTACAAGACGCACCCGTCACCGAAGGCGACGCTGTCGATGGTCGCCGATCACATCGATCACATCCGCAAGGCGGCCGGCATCGATCACATCGGGATCGGCAGCGACTTCGACGGCATCACCGCGGTGCCGGAAGGGCTCGAGGACGTGTCGAAGTATCCGGCGCTCACCGCGGAACTGCTGCGGCGCGGCTATTCGGACGAGGACGTGAAGAAGATTCTGGGGCTCAACGTACTGCGCGTGATGCGCACGGCCGAGCGAGTCGCAAGCGAGCTGCAGAAGACGGAACGGCCGTCCACGGCGACGCTCGAGGTGCTCGACGGCGCAGGCACCCACTGACCTGAGGCTGCTGGTGCCGGATTGCTCGTTGTCGGTGCTGATGGTGCCGCGTTGACTTTGTCCGTGCTTGGGTTCCGCGTGCCTGGTGCCCCGACACGGTTCAGCCGCCGCACCAATCACGAGGAACCCGGCACCGAGGCGGATCAGATCTGCTAATCTCGGATCCATGTGGCGATACCTGTTCGTCGGCCTCGCGGTGACGGCGCTGGCCCGGCCGGCGATCGCGCAGCAGCCTACCTTCAAGAGCGGAACGCAGCTCGTCCCGGTGTACGTGACGGTCACCGATGCCGACAAGCGGCTCGTGCCGGGCCTGACGCGCGACGACTTCGAACTGCGCGACAACGGCAAAACCACCAAGATCGTGCTCTTCGACGACGAGGTCCAGCCGATTACCGTGGTCGTGATGCTCGACACGAGCGGCAGCATGACCGCGTCGCTCGATCTGCTGAAGGCCGCAGCCGAACAGTTCCTGATCCGCCTGCTCCCGCACGACAAGGCCCGTGTCGGCGCCTTCAACGACAAGATCGAGTTCGCGTCCGACTTCACCTCCGATCGCGACGACCTGATCGGATCGCTGAATGATCTCGACTACGGCAACCCCACGCGGCTGTACGACGCGCTCGAGGCGTCGCTCGATCAATTGCGCAACGTCGAAGGGCGCCGGGCGGTCCTCGTGTTCACCGACGGCGAGGACACGTTCAGCAAGGCCGGCATGGGCGACGTGCTCACGCGGGCCCGCGCCGACGAGGTGATGATCTACGCCATCGGCCTCGAGAGCGCGATCTTCAACGGCATGCGGCAGATCCGCACGCGTCCGGATCGCGGGCTGAAGAAGCTTGCGGAAGAGACCGGCGGCGGCTACTTCGAGCTGAAACGGACCGACGAACTCGGCGCGACGTTCACGCGCGTCGCGCTGGAGCTGCACAGCCAGTACTCGCTCGCCTTCACGCCGGCAACCGACGGCAAGGTGCACAAGCTCGAGGTGGTCGTGAAGAAGCCGGACATGACGGCGCGTGCGCGGCGCAGCTACCAGGCGCCGGGCGGGGCTACGCAGTAGGCGCGGTCGTTCCAGGGTTCCAGGGGTTCTCGGTTCCAAGGTTCCAGAGGTTCTGGGTTCCAGGGTTCCAGAGGTTCTGGGTTCCAGGGTTCCAGAGGTTCTGGGTTCCAGGGGTTCCAGAGGTTCTGGGTTCCAGAGTTCCAGAGGTTCTGGGTTCCAGAGTTCCAGAGGTTCTGGGTTCCAG
>Ga0210061_1000097_pt1 | contig 10836 bp, 10 predicted proteins | sample MayberryNW_Catta_2_FD_184877 | JGI IMG/M metagenome (GOLD analysis project Ga0210061, IMG submission 184877) | Wetland microbial communities from San Francisco Bay, California, USA, that impact long-term carbon sequestration -... | ecosystem: Environmental > Aquatic > Marine > Wetlands ...
TCGCCGCCCATCGCGGGCCGGAACGGCCCGCTGCCGCGCGTATCGGAGGCCCAGGCGAAGCCGTGCGCGTCGAGATAGCGCAGCGCGTGCGCGTTCGTCTGCCAGCCCGCCGCGCCGTGCACGCGCGCGGCTTCGCCGAACACCTCGGCGAAGCGCGTGCAGGCCGCATCCAGCTCGCGCGCGGTCCACGCCGCGTCGGCGCCGGCGACGAAGTCCTGCCAGCGCACGTGGTCCCAGCAGTGTACGCCGGCCTCGAAGCCCGCCGCGCGCGCCGCGCGCAGCGCCGCGGCACAGCGCCGGCCGATGTCGGGACCCGGCAGCAGCGTGCCGTAGAGCAGCGTCTTCAGCCCGTAGTGCTCGAGCACCGAGGTGCGTGCCACCTTGCCGACGAAGCCGCGGCGGAAGACGCGCCGGACGGCGCGCCCGGTGTGATCGGGCCCGAGGCTGAACAGGAACGTCGCGCCGGCGCGGCGCGCGCCGAGCGCCGCGGCGAGCCGCGGCACCCCTTCGCGGCTGCCGCGATAGGTGTCGACGTCGATCTTCAGCCCGAGCTTCACTCCACGAGGTGGCGGGCGTCGGCGACGTGCTGCCGGTAGCTCTCGAGGATGCGCTGGAGCGCGTCGCGCAGGCCCACGGCGGGCGCCCAGCCCAGATCGTCTCGCGTGCCGTCGATGTTGGGGCTGCGGTTCTGCACGTCCTGGTAGCCCGCGCCGTAGTACGCGCCCGAGCTGGTCTCCACCAGCTGCACGCGCTGCGCGGCGTCGCGGTACTCGGGGATGCCGCGCGCCAGCTCGAGCAGCGTCTGCGCCAGCTCCTTCACCGAGCAGTTGTTGCCGGGGTTGCCGATGTTGTAGATCTTGCCGTCGGCCACGCCGCGCGGGTTGTCGAGGATCTTCATCAGCGCGTCGATGCCGTCGTCGATGTAGGTGAAGGCGCGGCGCTGCGCGCCGCCGTCGACCAGCTGGATGTCCTCGCCGCGCGCGATGTGGCCGAGGAACTGCGTCACCACGCGCGAGCTGCCCTCCTTGGGCGTGGAGATCGAGTCGAGGCCCGCGCCGATCCAGTTGAACGGCCGGAACAGCGTGAAGCGCAGGCCCTGCTGCGCGCCGTAGGCCCAGATGACGCGGTCCATGAGCTGCTTGGCGCAGGAATAGATCCAGCGCGTCTTTTCGATCGGCCCCAGCACCAGGTCGGTCTTGTACGGATGGAACTCGGCGTCGCGGCTCATGCCGTAGACCTCCGAGGTCGACGGGAACACCAGGCGCTTGCCGTGCTTCACGCAGCTGCGCACGATCGGCAGGTTGGCCTCGAAGTCGAGCTCGAAGACGCGCAAGGGATCCTTCACGTAGGTGGCGGGCGTGGCGATCGCCACCAGCGGCACCACGACGTCGCACTTGCGGATGTGGTACTCGATCCACTCCTTGTTGATGGTGATGTCGCCCTCGAAGAAGCGGAAGCGCTTGTCGGCGAGCAGCGCCTCTACGCGGTCGGCCTGCATGTCCATGCCGTAGACCTCCCAGTCCGTCGTGCCGAGGATGCGCCGCGACAGGTGGTGGCCGATGAAGCCGTTGACGCCGAGGATGAGGATGCGTTTCATTTGGGATCGGTTTCGAGGAGGCGCAGCACTTTACCATCGCCGCAATCGGCGAACCACGCGCCGTCCTCGCGGTACGGGCCCGGCGCGCCGCCGCGCGCGCGCCGCGCGGGCTCGAGACGCGTGCGCAGGATGCGCAGCGTGCGGCCGCCGTCATCAGCGAAGGCGCCGGGATACGGCGGCGCCACCGCGCGCACCAGGTTGTGGATCTCGGCGGCGCTCCTTCCCCAGTCGATGCGGCCGTCCTCCGGCCGGCGCGCGCCGTGATAGCTGCCGCGCGCGAGGTCCTGCAGCCTGAGGACGGCGCTGCCGTCGATGAGGCGCGGCAGGCTGCGGCGCAGCACGGCTTCGGCCGCGTCCGTGACGCGCCGGAACACCTCGAGCGCCGTGTCGTCGGGGCCGATCGGCACCGCCTGCTGGTCGACGATGCGGCCCGCATCGGGCTTGGCCACCATCTCGTGCAGCGTCGCGCCGGTCTCGGTGTCGCCCAGCAGCACCGCCCAGTTCACGGGGGCGCGGCCGCGGTGCTTCGGCAGCAGCGACCCATGCATGTTGTATGCGCCCCTGGCGGCCATGGCGAGCAGCGATCCCGGGAGCATGCGCCGGTAGTAGAAGGAGAAGATGAAATCCGGCGCGGCGGCGCGCACGCGCCGCTCGAGCTCGCCCGGCTCGGGATCTGCGAGCGTGTGCAGGCCGCGCCCGCGCGCCAGCTCGGCGACGCTCGCGAACCACACGCGCTCGGCCGGGTCGTCGGCGTGCGTGACCACCAGGCGCACGTCGATCGCGGCGTCGAGCAGCACCTGCAGGCAGCGCGCGCCTACGTCGTGGTAGGCGAACGCGACGGCGCTCGTCAATCGCGCTTCTCCAGCACTGCGCCGACCAGGTAGCGGGGCCGCCCGCGCACCTGCTCGTAGATGCGGCCCACGTATTCGCCGACCAGACCGAGCCCGAAGAGCACGATGCCGAGCAGGAAGAAGACGAGGACGTCCCGATCCCACAGCGCGAGCCACAGCGACGACCAGTCGCCGCCGGCGAGCAGCCGCAGCGTGAGCACCACGAGATACAGCAGCACCGAGCCGATCGCCACCAGCATGCCGAGCAGCGAGAACAGCTGCAGCGGCACCAGCGAGAAGCCCGTCACCAGGTCGAAGTTCAGGCGCAGCAGCCGGTAGAAGGAGTACTTGGAGCGCCCGGCGGGGCGCTCCTCGTGCGCGACCTCCACCTCGGCCGGATTGCGCGCGAACGTGTAGCCGAGCGCCGGGATGAAGGTGCTCGCCTCGCGGCAGGCGTTGATCGCGTCGACGACGGGGCGGCCATAGGCGCGCAGCATGCAGCCCTGGTCGGTCATGCGGATCTCGGTGATCCTCTCGCGCACGCGGTTCATGAGCCGCGAGGCGATGCGCCGGAAGGCGCTGTCCTCGCGCGTGCGGCGGTAGGAGCCGACGTAGTCGTGGCCTTCGTCCATCTTCGCCAGCAGCTTCGCGATCTCCTCGGGCGGGTTCTGCAGGTCGGCATCGAGCGTCACCACGACTTCGCCGCGCGCGTGCTCGAAGCCGGCCAGGATCGCCATGTGCTGGCCGAAATTTCCCGCCAGCAGCAGCGCGCGCGTGACCTTGGGCCGCTGCTCGAATTGCGCGCGCAACAGGCGCGGCGACGCATCGCGGCTGCCGTCGTCGACGAGGATCAGCTCGTAGCTGCGGCCGAGCGCATCGAGCGCCGGGTACAGGCGCGCGAACAGCGCCGGCAGCACCTCCTCCTCGTTGTACACGGGAATCACGACCGAGACGCGCGGCGCGCTCATGCCAGGGCCTTGCGCGCCGCCTCGCAGACGCGCGTCACGTCCTCGTCCGCCATCGCCGGGTAGAGCGGCAGCGTGACGATCGAGCGGCCGATGCGCTCGGCGTGCGGGAACTGCCCCGCGCGCCAGCCGAGCGCGCGGTACAGGGCAAAGAGGTGCATCGCCGGGTAGTGCACGCCGACCGCGACGCCGAGCTCGCGCATGCGCGCGATGAAGCGCGCGCGCGCCGCGCGCTCGGGCAGCACCACCTGGAACATGTGCCAGTTCGAGTTCTCGAAGTCCTCGACCGGCAGCTCGCAGCCGAGGCCGCGGTCCCAGCGCTCGAAGTACCGGCGCGCGAGCGCGCGGCGCCGCGCCGTGAACTCGGCCAGGCGCTCGAGCTGCCCGAGGCCGATGCGCGCCGCGATGTCGGTGAGGTTCCACTTGCCGCCGAGCACGTCGACCTCCATGCCGTCCTCGCCCGAGCGCACGACGCCCTGCAGGCGCAGCTTCTCGCAGGCGCCGGCGAGCGCCGCGTCGGGCAGCACGAGCGCGCCGCCTTCGCCGGTGGTCACGTTCTTGTTGGCGTGGAAGCTGAAGGCGACGAAGTCGCCGAAGGCGCCGAGCGCGCGGCCTTGCCAGCTCGCGCCGAAGGATTGCGCCGCGTCCTCGATCACGCGCAGGCCGCGGCGCCGCGCGAGGGAGCACAGCCGGTCGCGGTCCACCGGCAGCCCGGCGAGGTCCACCGGGATGAGCGCGCGCGTGGCGGGCGTCACCGCGGCCTCGGCGAGCTCGAGGTCGATATTGCGCGTGCGCGGATCGACGTCGGCGAACACCGGGCGCGCGCCGACTTCCAGCGCCACGTTGGCCGTCGCCACCCAGGAAAGCGGCGAGGTGATCACCTCGTGGCCCGGGCCGACGCCGGCCAGGCGCAGGCCGACCTCGAGCGCTGCGGTGCCGGAGCAGAACGTGCGCACCGTGCGGCCGCCGCAATGGCGCGAGAGCGCCGCTTCGAAGGCCTTCACCTGCGGCCCGGACGTGATCCACCCGGAGCGCAGCACCTCGGCCACGCCCGCGATCGTCGCCTCGTCGATCGACGGGCGCGTGAACGGCAGCAGGGGCATCAGCTGCGCGCCACCAGGAAGACGCCGACGACGATGAAGCCGATGCCGGTCAGCTTGAACGCGGTGAGCGCCTCGCCGAACAGGTACCACGCGGCGAGCGCGTTGACGACGTAGCCGATGGAGAGCATCGGGTAGGCGATGCTGACGTCGACGCGCGACAGCGCCATGATCCACACCACGAGGCTCACCACGTAGCAGGACACGCCGCCCAGGATGTGCGGCTCGAGCGCGAGGCGCAGGCCCACGGGCACGATGTTGCCGGCGGAGAACTCGAAGTGCCCGATCGCGTTGGTGCCCGCCTTGAGCAGGAGCTGCGCCGCCGCGTTGAGCAGCACGCCGGCCAGCACCAGGGCGAAGCTGAGCGCGTTCACGGCTTGCACGCGATCAGGTAGCGCGGGCTCTCGGCCCGCACGCGCGCCTGCAGATGCAGCTCGGCGCGCAGCCGCTCGAACTCGGCGGGCGCGAACGCGGCGCAGGCCGCCGGCGCGGCGCGCCACGCGGCGGCGAAATCCTCGAGCCGCGCGATGTACTTGCGCGGCTCCCAGGCGATCGCCCCGGCGAGCTCGTCGGTGACGCCGACCAGGGTCACGGTCCGGCCCAGATAGAACGGCAGCGTGTGGTCGTATTGGCGGACGGCGTAGAAGGGCGCATCGGCAGGCAGCGCGGGCCGGGCACGTTCGACCGCATGATACGCGGAATAGCGCGGCGACAAGGCGCCGTGCCCGAGCACCGCCAGCTGCGTGAACGCGAGCCCCCCGGCGGCGAGCGCCAGCGCCGAGCCGAGGCGGCGGCCCGCGGCGGCGAGCGCGAGCGCCGCGAGCGCCAGCGCGGCGAGCAGCGCTCCCGCGGCGGCGAGCCAGGGCCGGTAGGGCGCCGGCAGCCCCGGCACCGCCTGCGCGGCGGCCGCGGCCAGCACGGCGAGGCCGAGGAGCGCGGCGACACCGGCCTGCGCGGCGAGCAGGCGGCGCGAAGCGCGCTCGAGCTGCGCGGCGACGATGAGCGCCAGCGCGGGAAACATCGGCAGGATGTAGGCCGGGAGCTTGGAGCCCGACACCGAGAAGAACGCGAACACCACGGCGCACCAGGTGAACAGGAACCGCTGCGGCTGGAAGCGCCGCTCCGGCGCCGAACGCGCTGCCTGCCACAGCCCGGCCGGCAGCGACAGCGCCCACGGCAGCGCGCCGGCGGCCAGCACGGGGACGAAATACCACAGCGGCCCGGCGCGCTGGTGCTCGGTGGTGAGGAAGCGCTCGAAGTGCTCGTGGATGAAGAAAAAGCGCGCGAATTCCGGGTTGGCGGCCGATACCGCGATGAACCAGGGCGCCGCGATGGCCAGGAACAGCGCGAGTCCGGCGCCCGCGTGCAGCCGCCGCAGAAGGCCCCAGTCGCGCTGCCAGGTCGCGTAGACGAGGACGGCACCGGCCGGCAGCACGATGCCGATCAGGCCCTTGGACAGCGCGGCGAGCGCCATTGCCGCCCAGGCCGCGAGCATCCAGTTGCGGCGCGCGCGCGGCGGCGTGCCGTCGCTCTGCGCGAAGAGGATCGCGAAGACCGCCAGCGCGAGGAACAACGACACGCCCATGTCGAGGCTCGTGACGTGCCCCGCGAAGACATAAAGGCCGCTGCCGGCAAGCGCCGCTGCGGCGTATACGCCGCCCGCGGCGCCCAGCAGCCGGCGGCCGGCGTAGCCGACGAGCAGCACGCCGAGAAAGCCGGCAAGCGCGGTCCATAGCCGCGCGCTCCACTCCGCGACGCCGAACGCCGCGAATGCCGCGGCGGTGGCCCAGTACTGCAGCGGCGGCTTCTCGAAGTACTTGAAGCCGTTCAGGCGCGGCGTCAGCCAGTCGCCGCTGGCGAGCATCTCGCGCGGGATCTCGCCGTAGCGTCCCTCGTCGGCCTTGAGCAGCTTGCGCTCGCCGAGCCCGCCGAACCAGGCGAGCGCCAGCGCGAGGAGCAGGGCGGCGAGCGCCGCGCGCGGCAGGTCGCCGCTCACTCGATGAGCAGCGCGGCGACCACGCGGCGGTCTTCGGCCATGAGGATGTTGTAGGTGCGGCAGGCCGCCTGCACGTCCATCACCTCCAGGCCGGCGCCGGCACGCGCGAGCGGCGCGGTGAGGCGCGGATGCGGGAAGCGCTGCCGCGCGCCGGTGCCGAGCAGCACCACCTCGGGAGCGAGCGCGGCGATCTGCGCGAAATGCACCTCGGCGAGCCCGGCAAACGTGCCGACCGGCCAATCGTGGACGCGCTCGGGCTGCACGAGGATGCTCGATGCGCGCCGCTCGCCGTTCAGCAGCACGTAGCCCTCGCCGTAGCCGGTGAACGTGTTGCGGTGGGTGCGCGCCGAAGCCTGGAGTTTCACTGCTAGAATTCTACAATGCGTGAGTTTTCAAGGATCAAGCGCCTCCCGCCGTACGTCTTCAACATCACCAACGAGCTGAAGATGGCGGCGCGCCGCCGCGGCGAGGACATCATCGACCTGTCGATGGGCAACCCCGACGGGCCGACGCCGCGGCACATCGTCGACAAGCTGGTCGAAGCCGCGCAGCGCCAGGACACGCACGGCTACTCGGTGTCCAAGGGCATCCCGCGCCTCAGGAAAGCGATCTGCGACTGGTACCAGCGGCGCTACGGCGCGGCGTTCGATCCGGACAGCGAGGCCATCGTCACCATCGGCTCGAAGGAGGGCCTCGCGCACCTGATGCTGGCGACGCTGGAGCGCGGCGACACGGTGCTGGTGCCCAATCCCTCGTACCCGATCCACATCTACGGCGCGATCATCGCCGGCGCCGACATCCGCTCGGTGCGCATGACGCCGGGGGTGGACTTCATCGCCGAGGTGGAGCGCGCCATCGGCGAGCTCATCCCGAAGCCGAAGATGCTGATCCTCGGCTTTCCTTCGAACCCGACGGCGAAGTGCGTGGAGCTGGAATTCTTCGAGCGCATCGTGCGGCTCGCGCGCGAGCACGACATCATGCTGGTGCACGACCTCGCCTACGCCGACATCACCTACGACGGCTGGAAGGCGCCCTCGATCATGCAGGTGCCGGGCGCGCGCGATGTGGCGGTCGAGTTCTTCACCATGTCGAAGAGCTACAACATGGCGGGCTGGCGCATCGGCTTCATGGTCGGCAACAAGGACCTGGTGCACGCGCTCGCGCGCATCAAGAGCTATCACGACTACGGCACCTTCACGCCGATCCAGGTCGCCTCGATCGTCGCGCTGGACGGCCCGCAGGAGTGCGTCGAGGAAATACGCGCCAACTATCAGCGGCGCCGCGACGTGATGGTCAGGGGGCTGCACGACATCGGCTGGAAGGTCGAGATTCCCAGGGCCTCGATGTACATCTGGGCGAAGATCCCCGACACCTACGCGGCCATGGGCTCGATCGGCTTCACCAAGCACCTGCTCGAGCAGGCGAAGATCGCGGTCGCGCCCGGCATCGGCTTCGGCGACCACGGCGACGACCACGTGAGGATCGCCCTCATCGAGAACGAAAACCGCCTGCGCCAGGCGCTGCGCGGCGTGAAGGAGATGTTCCGCAAGGACGGGCTGCTGCGCGGCGCGGCATGAGAGCGATCCGCGTCGGCCTGCTGGGCATCGGCACCGTCGGCAGCGGCACCTGGGAGGTCCTCAACCGTAACGCCGGGGAAATACGGCGGCGCGCAGGCCGTGCCATCCGCATCGTGCGCGTCGCCGACAAGGACGTGAAGAAGGCGCGCCGCCTGGTCGGCGGCCGGGCGCAGGTGACCGGCAACGCGCGCGAGGTGACGCGCGCGCCGGACATCGACATTGTCGTCGAGCTGATCGGCGGCACCGGCATCGCCAGGGACCTGATGCTGGAAGCGATCGCGCACGGCAAGCACGTGGTCACCGCCAACAAGGCGCTGCTCGCCAGGCACGGCAACCGCATTTTCGCGGCCGCGCAGAAGAAAGGCGTGATGGTGGCGTTCGAGGCGTCGGTCGGCGGCGGCATCCCGATCATCAAGGCGCTGCGCGAGGGGCTCGCGGCCAACCGCATCGAATGGATCGCGGGCATCATCAACGGCACCTCCAACTTCATCCTCTCGGAGATGCGCGACAAGGGGCTCGCGTTCGGCACGGCGCTCGCCGACGCGCAGGCGCGCGGCTACGCCGAGGCCGATCCCACCTTCGACATCGAGGGCGTGGACGCGGCGCACAAGCTCACCATCCTCTCGGCGCTCGCCTACGGCGTGCCGATGCAGCTCGCGCGCGTCTACACCGAGGGCATCTCGCGCCTCACGCAGCAGGACATCGGCTACGCCGAGGAGCTCGGCTACCGCATCAAGCTGCTCGGCATCACGCGGCGCGCGCCGAAGGGCATCGAGCTGCGCGTGCATCCGACGCTGGTGCCGGCGCGGCGCCTGATCGCGAACGTCGAAGGCGTGATGAACGCCATCCTGGTGAAGGGCGACGCGGTCGGCCCGACGATGTTCTACGGCGCGGGCGCCGGCAGCCAGCCCACGGCGAGCGCCGTGGTCGCCGACCTGGTCGACGTGACGCGCCTCATCACCGCCGATCCGGGCCACCGCGTGCCGCACCTCGCGTTCCAGCCCGACCAGCTCTCGGCGACGCCCATCCTGCCGATGGGCGAGGTCGAGACCTGCTACTACCTGCGCCTGCGCGTGCAGGACAAGCCGGGGGTGCTGGCGCGCATCACGCGCATCCTCGCCGACTCGCGCATCTCGATCGAGGCGCTGGTGCAGAAGGAGCCCCCGGCGGGCGAGAAGCGCGCGGACATCGTCCTGCTCACGCACCGCGCGCTGGAGAAGAACGTGGACGCGGCGCTCGCGCGCATCGAGCGGCTGCCCACGGTGCTCGGCAAGGTGACGCGCATCCGCCTCGAAGCCCTGCTGTAGTGCGCTACGTCAGCACCCGCGGCGGCGCCGCGCCGCAGCGCTTCGCCGACATCCTGCTCGAGGGCCTCGCGCCCGACGGCGGGCTGTACGTACCGGAATCGTGGCCGCGCGCGGACCTGGCGCGCTGGCGCGAATTGCGCTATCCGGCGCTTGCCGCGGAAGTGCTGCGCCCGTTCATGGACGACGTACCGGATCTCGCTTCGCTGGTGCGCCGCACCTACACGCGCGAGGCCTTCGGCAGCGACGACATCGCCCCGCTGAAGACGCTCGAGCCGGGGCTGCACCTGCTCGCGCTGTCCAACGGCCCCACGCTCGCCTTCAAGGACATCGCGCTGCAGCTGCTCGGGGCCCTCTTCGAGGACGTGCTCGCGCGGCGCGGGCAGACGCTGAACGTGCTCGGCGCGACCTCCGGCGACACCGGCTCGGCGGCCGAGCACGCGCTGCGCGGACGGCGCGGGGTGCGGGTGTTCATGCTCTCGCCGCACGGCCGCATGAGCGCCTTCCAGGCCGCGCAGATGTACGCGCTGCAGGATCCGAACATCCACAACCTCGCCGTCGAGGGCACGTTCGACGACTGCCAGGACGTCGTCAAGCAGGTCAACGCCGACGCCGCCTTCAAGGCGCGCATGCGCATCGGCGCGGTGAACTCGATCAACTGGGCGCGCATCGCGGCGCAGGCGGTGTATTACTTCTGGGGCTATTTCCGCGCGACGCGCAGCGACACCGAGCGCGTCGACTTCGCCGTGCCCACGGGCAATTTCGGCAACATCTACGCGGGCTACGTGGCGCGCTGCATGGGCTTGCCGCTGCAGCGCCTGATCCTCGCCACCAACGAAAACGACGTGCTGGACGAGTTCTTCCGTACCGGCCGCTACCGCGTGCGCCGCGCCGCGCAGGCCACCTCGAGCCCGTCCATGGACATTTCCAGGGCGTCCAATTTCGAGCGCTACGCGTTCGAGCTGGTCGGGCGGGACCCCGCGCGCGTCGCCGCGCTGTGGGCGCAGCTCGCGCGCGACGGCGAGTTCGAGCTGCCGGGCGCCTCGGGGTTCGCCTCCGGCAAGAGCACCCACGCCGAGCGGCTGGCGACCATCCGGCGGCTGCACGAAAAGTACGGAGTGACGATCGATCCGCATACGGCGGACGGCGTGAAGGTCGGGCTCGAGCACCGGCAGGCGGGGGTGCCGCTCGTCTGCCTGGAAACCGCGCAGCCCGCGAAGTTCGCCGCCACCCTCGTCGAGGCGCTGGGGCGCGAGCCGGCGCGCCCCGCCGCGTTCGCGGACCTGGAACGGCGGCCGCAGCGCGTCGAGGTGATCATGCCCGATGCGCGCGCGGTGAAGCGCGCGATCGAGGCGTCTCAGGCGTAGCGCGGGTAGGCCGGGTCGTACATCTGCGCGCGGATGTGCGCGAGCAGCTTTGCCGGCCGGCGCTGCGCCGTGAGCCGGCGCGCATAGGCCACGTCCGCCA
>Ga0210061_1000098_pt1 | contig 10816 bp, 9 predicted proteins | sample MayberryNW_Catta_2_FD_184877 | JGI IMG/M metagenome (GOLD analysis project Ga0210061, IMG submission 184877) | Wetland microbial communities from San Francisco Bay, California, USA, that impact long-term carbon sequestration -... | ecosystem: Environmental > Aquatic > Marine > Wetlands ...
GGGCATCGGCGGCGGGATGGTGATGGTGCCGATGCTGTTTTTCGTGTTTACATCGAAAGGCTTCCCGACCGAGCAATTGATGCATTTCGCGCTCGGCACCGCGATGGCCACCGTGGCCTTCACGTCCCTTTCCAGCGTGCGCGCGCACCACAGCCACGGCGGCGTCGACTGGCGCGTGGCGCGCGCCATGGCGCCCGGCATCGTCGCCGGGTCGCTTCTGGCCGCGCTGGCCGCGGGGTTCGTGCCCACGCGGCCGCTCGCGGTGTTCTTTACGGCGTTCATGTTCTATGCGTCCGCGCAGATGTTCTTCGCGTCCGCGCCCGCGCCCACGCGCGCGTTGCCGGGGGCGGCGGGCCTGTTCTCGGTGGGGGCGGGAATCGGGGCGGTGTCGAGCATTCTCGCCGCGGGCGGCGCTTTCCTGTCCATCCCGTTCCTCGTGCGCTGCAACGTGCCGCTGCGCCGCGCCATCGGCACCGCGGCGGCGAACGGCTTTCCGATCGCGGTCGCGGGCACCGTCGGCTACGTCCTGCATGGACTGCGCGTGCCGCATCTGCCCGCCGGGAGCCTGGGCTTCGTCTACCTGCCCGCCCTCGCGCTGATCGTCGTCGCGAGCATCCCGCTCGCGCCGCTCGGTGCGCGCCTCGCGCACCGGCTGCCGGTGCGACGATTGCGCGCAGTCTTCTCGGTCATGCTGCTCGCGCTCGCGCTGCGCATGCTGGCAAACTTGTGGTGAAGGAGGCTTGAAGATGGCAGGACCCCTCGCAGGCGTACGCGTGCTCGACCTGTCCCGCGTGCTCGCGGGCCCGTGGGCCGGGCAGAACCTCGCCGACCTCGGCGCCGAAGTCATCAAGATCGAGCGGCCCGGGGTGGGCGACGACTCGCGCGCCTTCGGTCCGCCGTGGGTGAAGGATGCGCAGGGGCGGGACACGAAGGATTCGGCGTACTTCACGTCGGCGAACCGGGGCAAGAAGTCGCTGACTGTGAACCTCTCGCAGCCGCAGGGGCAGGCGCTGGTGCGCGAACTCGCCGCGAAGAGCGACGTCCTGCTGGAGAACTACAAGTTCGGCGATCTGCACCGGTACGGATTGGGGTATGACGACCTGAAGGCGATCAACCCGCGCCTGATCTATTGCTCGGTCACCGGCTTCGGTCAGACCGGACCCTACCGCGAGCGCCCGGGCTACGACTTCATGATCCAGGGCATGGGCGGCATGATGAGCGTCACGGGCGAGCCCGACGGCGCTCCCGGCGGCGGCCCGCAGCGCGCCGGGGTGCCGATCGCCGACATCATCACCGGCATGTACGCCTCGATCGCCATCTGCGCCGCGCTCGCGCACCGCGCCCTGTCGGGGGCGGGCCAGCATCTGGATCTGGCTCTCCTGGATTCGCAGATCGCGCTGCTCGCCTACCAGAACACGAACTACTTCGCGACCGGAAAGCCGCCCAGGCGCATCGGCAACCTGCACCCGAACATCGTGCCCTACCAGCCGTTCCAGGCGAGCGACGGCGAGGTGATCCTCGCCTGCGGCAACGACAACCTGTACCGGAAATTCTGCCAGGCGGCGGGCTGCCCGGAGCTGGCGGCCGATCCGCGCTTCGCCACCAACGGCAAGCGCGTGGAGAACCGCACGGAGCTCACCCGCCTGCTCGGCGAGATCTTCGCCCGGCGTACGAAGAAGGAATGGGTGGACCTGCTCGACCGCGCGGGCGTGCCGAACGGCCCGATCAACGACCTCGCGCAGGTCTTCGCCGAGCCGCAGGTGAAGGCGCGCGGCGTGAAAATCGACGTCGAGCACCCGGTGGCGGGCAGACTGCCGATGGTGGCGAGCCCGATGCGCTTCTCCGCGACGCCGCTCGAGCACAAGACGCCGCCGCCGTTGCTCGGCGAGCACACGGAGGAGATCCTGCGGGGGGTGCTTGGGAAAACGCCCGAGGAGGTCGCGCGGCTGCGCGCCGAGCGCGTCGTCTAGCGGCGCGCTACTGCGTGCGCAGGCGCGGGTCGAGCGCGTCGCGCAGCGAGTCGCCGAACAGATTGAAACCGAACACCGCGAGGCTGATGGCGACGCCCGGGAAGATCGCCATCCACGGCGCAGTCTCGGCGAAATCCACCGCCGCGCCGCGCAGCATCAGGCCCCAGGCCGCGACCGGCTCCTGCACACCCAGGCCGAGGAAGGAGAGCGATGCCTCCAGCAGGATCGCCTGGCCCAGAAATGCGGTCAGCATGATGAGGTAGGGCGCCATCACGTTCGGCAGCATGTGGCGCAGCACGATTCGCGAGTCGCGATAGCCCGCGGCGCGCGCCGCATCGACGTACGGCATCTCGCGCACCGAGAGCGCGCTCGAGCGCACCACGCGCGCGCAGCGCGGGATCATCGGAATGGCGATGGCCAGGATCACGTTCTGCACGCCGGTGCCGAGGATCGCCACCACGGCCAGGGCGAGGATGATGAGTGGAAAGGAGATCAGCACGTCCATGATGCGCTGCACGGTCATGTCGATGCGGCCGCCGAAATAGGCGCTGGCGACGCCGATCAGCGCACCCAGCGTAGCACCGATGAAAGACGCTCCCAGCCCGACGATCAGCGCGGTGCGCGAGCCGAAAATGATGCGCGACATGACGTCTCGCCCATAGGCGTCGGTGCCGAGCCAGTGCTGGCTGCCCGGCGCCGCCAGCATTGAGCCGTAGTCGGTGGCGAGCGCGTCAAAGGGCGCCAGCCATTGCGCGGAAAGCCCGACGATGGTCATGACGATGATGATCACGGCACCGACGGTCCCTAGCGGCCGCTGCCAGCTGAAATCGAGCACCGCCTGCACCCAGCGCGGTCGCGGCTTTCCCGCGCGCGCGAGCTGGTCGAGGCTTTCCTTGGTGATAGCCATGGCTAGCGGTAGCGGATGCGCGGGTCGAGCCAGGCGTAGGCGATGTCGGTCGCGAAATTCACGAAGATGAAGACCGCGGCGACGATCAGCACCAGCGCCTGGGTGAGCGTGTAGTCGCGATGCGAGATCGCTTCGACGAACAGCAGCCCCAGCCCGTTCAGGTTGAACACCTGCTCGGTCACAACCAGGCCGCCCATCAGGAAGGCGAACTCGAGACCGACCACGGTGATCACGGGCAGCATCGCGTTCTTCAGCGCGTGACGTCCCAGGATCAGCTTCAGCCACAGGCCCTTGGCGCGAGCGGTGCGGATGTAGTCCTCGCGCAGCACTTCCAGCATTGCCGAGCGCATCATGCGCGTGGCGACCGCGGAATACCGATAGCCGACGGCGAGCGCCGGCCAGATGAGCTGCGCGAGGTTTTCCCAGGGGTTCACCCAGAAGGGCGTAAATACCATCGGCGGCAGCCATTTGAAGAAGATGAGCATCACCAGGATCATCACGATGCCGAGCCAGAACGACGGCATCGCGAGCCCGGCGATCGAGAAGACACGCACGGCGTAGTCGATCCAGGTGTCCTGCTTGATCGCCGCGAGGATGCCAAGCGGGATGGCAAGCAGCGTCGCCACCAGCGTCGCCATGACGGCGAGCTGCAGCGACAGCGCGAAGCGCAGCTTGATCTCCTCCGTGATCGGCGAGCCGGTCCACATCGACAGCCCGAAATCCAGGCGCAGCACGCCGCCCATCCAGCTGGTGAACTGCTTCCATATAGGCTGGTCGAGTCCCAGCTTCTTGCGCTCCTGGTTCATCAGGTCCTGCGACTGGAACTGGCTGCCTTGCGTCAGGTAGCGTGCTTCAACGACATCTCCTGGAACCACGCGCAGTAGCAGGAAAATCAAGACGGCGACCCCGAACAGGGTCGGGATCATCAGGAGGAGCCGCTTGAGGATGTAGTGCAGCATCGATGCTCAGCCCGGCGGCGCTTGGCGCGCCGCCGGGACTGCCCGGATTACTCGGATAGCCAGACCGTGTCGAGCGTGTTGTTGAGATAGTGGCTCGGCGTCACCGTCCACCCATGCACCTTGGACGAGTGCGGGATGATGCGATGCCATTGCAGCGTCATCAGGTAGTGGGCCTCCTCGTCGAGCAGGCGCTTCTCGAACGCACGGATATACTTCTTGCGCGCCTCTACGCTGGTGGCCTGGCTCTGCTTGTCGTAGAGGTCGTCCAGCACGGGGTCCTTGTAGCGACCGTAGTTCGCCGGGTTGCGGTCCACCGACAGGAACTTGTACATGTCGAGGTCGGGCTCGACGATGTAGCCGCACTGGAAGTCCATCGCGGTCTCGAAGTCGCCCTTGCGAATCACGCCGAAGTACGCCGCCGGCTCGATCACCTCCTGCTTGACGTTGAGGCCGATCTGGCGCCACTGGTCGATCAGCCAGACGCCGAGCGGCTCGTAGGGCATCGGGATACCCCGGTTCTTGAAGGTGAAGGAAAAGCCGTCCGGCACCCCGGCCTCCTTCAGCAGCCGCCGCGCCTCGGCGCGCGATTTTCCGATGTCGGTCCAGTAGCCGGCGACCTTGTTGAGCTCATCCGGTGGCGTCGCGAACGGAGTTCCCGGCACCTGCACGCCGGCGACCGACTTGACGATTGCGATCTTGGAGAGTGACTCGGAAGCCTGGTGCCGGTCGAGCGCGAGCGTCAATGCGCGGCGCACGCGCTTGTCGTCGAAAGGCTTCTTGTCGTGGTTGATCGAGACCATGAGGATGCAGTCCCAGGGCGACTCCTGCACTTTGATCTTGTCGCCGAGCGCCGCTTTCAGGTTGTCGCGGTCGGCCGGGGTGAAGCCGCGGAACTGAATATGGGCACGCTCGCCGCGTACCGCCGCCACCTGGGCTGCGGAGCTGCGGATGAAGATCGCGCGGAAGCCGTCCAGGTACGGCTTGCCCTTGTCCCAGTAGTTCGGGTTCTTCTTGCCGACAACGTGCGAGCCCTTGACGTGCTCGACGAAGACGAACGGGCCCGTGCCCATGATGTTCTTCTCGTACCAGTGCATGTCCTTCGCCAGGATCGCCGCGCTGTAGATGAAGTTGTAGGGCGACAGCAGCGAGGCGATGAACGAGCCCGAGGGGTGCTTCAGGCGGAACACCACGGTCGACGCATCGGGCGCCTCGACCGATTCGACCACCGCGTACTGCCCCTTGCGGCTCGAGCCGACGCCCTCGGGCGGGAAGATGATCTTGTCGTAGGACGCCTTCACGTCCTTCGAGCTGAGCGCGCTGCCGTCGTGGAACTTGACGCCGCTGCGGATCTTGAAGGTATAGGTCTTGCCGTCCTTGGACTCGGTCCAGCTCTCGGCGATCGACGGATAGGGCTTCGTGCCGCTCGGGTCGTTGGGATCGACGCGCAGCAGCGTGTTGTAGAACGGCGCGATCGGATGGATCAGGCCGAAGGTCTCCTCGCGATGCCCGTCGTAGGACGGCGGCTCGGAGGGAACCGGGAATATGAGCTCGCCGCCATAGCGCGGTGTCTGGGCCTGCAGCGGGAAAGCGAGCACTGCGCTGGCCGCGACGACCAGTAGACCCGCGAGTCGCTTCATCATGACGCACCTCCTCCTCGATATGACGGGGACCCCTGAATAGAGTGCGGGGCCCTCTGTTTGGACTACCTAAGAACGCAAACGGTTACTTACGGGAGATCATTCCCTTCTGTCAAGCAAGATGACACGCCGCCCAGTGTCCCGGCCTGATTTCCCGCAGCGGCGGAATTTCCGCACTGCAGCGAGCGACCGCAACCGGGCAGCGTGGGTGGAACACGCAGCCCGACGGAGGATTGAGCGGGCTCGGCACCTCGCCGCGCAGCACCGTGCGCTCGCGCTTGGCCTCGACCTTCGGATCGGGAATGGGCACGGCGGACAGCAGCGCGCGCGTGTACGGGTGCAGCGGTTCGTCATAGATCGCCTGGCGATCGGCGAGCTCCACGATCTTGCCCAGGTACATCACCGCCACGCGATCCGAGATATGACGCACCACAGAGAGGTCGTGCGCAATGAAGAGATACGTAAGTCCGAGGCGCGCCTGCAGCTCCTCCAGCAGGTTGATGATCTGCGCCTGGATCGACACGTCGAGCGCGGACACCGGCTCGTCGCACACGATGAGCGACGGTTCCATGGCGAGCGCGCGCGCGATGCCGACGCGCTGGCGCTGGCCGCCCGAGAGCTGATGCGGGTAACGCTTGGCGTGCTGCGGCAGCAGCCCCACCTGGGTCAGCAGCTCGCGCACGCGCAATTCGCGTTCCCCCGGATCGCGAACGATGCCGTGTACCTTGAGGGGCTCCGCGAGTATCTGGGCGATCGTCATGCGCGGGTTGAGCGAGGAGTAGGGATCCTGGAAGATCACCTGCACGCGGCGCCGCACCGCGCGCAGCGCGGCTGCGTCCAGCGTTACCATGTCGATGCCTTCGAAGACGATGCTGCCACCTGTGGGCCGCTCGAGCTGCAGGATGCAGCGCCCGGTGGTGGTCTTGCCGCAGCCCGATTCGCCCACCAGGCCGAGCGTTTCGCCCCTGCGGATGGAAAAGCTCACGCCGTCGATCGCGCGCACCACGCCGAGCGGCTTGGCGAGCATGCCGCCGCCGATCGGGAAATGTTTGACGAGGTCGCGGACCTCGAGCAGGGGCTGGGTCATGCCACGCGCTCCTTCGCGAGGCTCTCGGCGACCCAGCAGGCCGACAGGTGGCCCGGGGCGCCGATGGCGGCGAGCGGCGGCACCTCGGCGCAGCGCTCGATGCGGTAGGCGCAGCGCGGCGCGAACGCGCAGCCGGGCGGCAGGCGCGTGAGATCGGGCGGCTGGCCTTCGATCGGATCGAGCTTGGCGCGGATCGGCTCGTCCAGGCGCGGCACCGAGCGCAGCAGCCCGAGGGTATAAGGGTGCCGCGGGTCGGCGTAGATCTCGGTGGCCGTGCCGCGCTCGATGATGCGCCCGGCGTACATCACGTTGACGCGGTCGGCGTAGCGCGCCACGACGCCCAGATTGTGCGTGATGATGAGCATCGCGACGCCGAGCCGGTGCGACAGGTCCTGCAACAGCTCGAGAATCTGCGCCTGGATGGTGACATCGAGCGCGGTGGTCGGCTCGTCGGCGAGGATCAGCGCTGGATTGCAGGCGAGCGCCATGGCGACCATCATGCGCTGGCGCATGCCGCCGCTGAACTGGTGCGGGTACTGGTCGAGGCGGCGCGCCGGATCCGGAATGCCGACCAGGCCGAGGAGCTCCACCGCGCGCGCGCGGGCGGCGGCCTTGTCCATGCCGAGGTGGATCTCGAGCCCCTCGGTGAGCTGGCGGCCGATCGTCAGCACCGGGTTGAGCGACGTCATGGGCTCCTGAAAGACCATGGCGATGTCGCGCCCGCGCACGTCGCGCATTTCCTCTTCGCTCAGCTTGAGCAGGTCGCGTCCCTTGAACACGATCTCGCCGCCGACGATGCGCCCGGCCGGCTCGGCCACCAGCCGCATGATGGAGAGCGCCGAGACCGATTTGCCGCAGCCGGATTCGCCGACCAGCGCGACGGTTTCGCCTTCCTCGATGTCGTAGGACACGCCGTCGACGGCGCGCACCACGCCGGCGGACGTCATGAACTGGGTCTGCAGGTTCCTCACTTCGAGCAACTTCGCCACCTTCCTCCTCCTAGTAGGGTGGCCACGGGCGGGGCAGTCTACCATGCGGGAATGAGGAAAATGCCCGCCCGCACGCTGGCGATCTGCAGCGCCGTGCACACGCTGCACGACGGCCTGTCCGACGCGATCTACGTGCTGCTGCCGCTGCTGGCGAGCGCGTTCGGGCTGTCGCTCGCGCAGGTCGGCGTGATACGCGGTGCGCACCGTGCGGCGATGGCGGCGTTCCAGATTCCCGCGGGGATCTTCGCCGAGCGCTTCGGCGAGCGCGAGCTACTGGCGCTCGGCACCCTGCTTGCGGGCGCGGCATTCGCCGCGCTCGGTTACGTGCAGGGATTCTGGGCGATTCTCGCCGTCTTGTTTCTCGCCGGCACGGGCTCCGCGGTGCAGCATCCGGTTTCATCCACGCTCGTGTCGCGTGCCTATCCCGTGCAGGGGCGCCGGGCTGCGCTCGGCACCTACAACTTCGCCGGCGACGTGGGCAAGTTCGCGTTCGGAGGCCTGGTGTCGCTATCGCTGCTAGCGGGAATCTCGTGGCAGCTGCCGGTCGTCGGCTTCGGTGCGGTCGCGGTGGCGACGGCGATCGCCGTGCTTTGGCTGCTGGCCGCGGGATCGCGGGCGCGAACGCCGGCGCATGACGCGCGAGTGGACCCTGCTGCGGACTGGGGCATCCGCGACCGTCCGCGCTTCCTCGCCCTGTGCCTGATCGAAGTGCTCGACGCGAGCACGCGCAGCACGTTCCTCACTTTCATCGCCTTCCTGCTGATCGCGAAGGGGCTGGCCGCGGGCTGGGCCGTGGCCGCCGTGCCGCTGGTCCTGGCGGGCGGGATGGCAGGCAAGCTCGCCTGTGGCATGCTCGCGGAGCGCCTCGGCGTCGCGCGCATGATCGTCATCACCGAGCTCGCGACGGCCGCGGGAATTCTCGCCGTGCTGTTCCTTCCCGCGATCGGCGCGCTCCTGCTGCTGCCGCTCGTGGGGGTCGTGGTGCAGGGCACCTCCTCGGTGCTCTACGCCACGATCGGCGATTACGTCCGGCCCGAGCGGCTGTCGCGCGCGTTCGGTCTGTTCTACACGGTGGGCTCGGTATGCGGGATTGCCGCGCCGCTTGCCTTCGGCCTGCTGGGCGATCGCGCGGGCGTGCACATCGCCATGGCCGCGCTCGCCGGCGCCGTCCTGCTCACGTTGCCGCTCGTTCACGTCCTGCGAGCGGCTCAGCCGCGCGAACGGATCTCCGCCAGCACCGGCTCGAGGTAGGTCAGAAACAGCGCCGGGTTCTCGCTCATCGGGAAGTGCCCGAGCTTCGGCATGACCGAGAACTTGACGCCCGGGATGCGCTCGGCGGCGGCGCGCGTGTCCTCGGGCGAGACCGAATAATCGTATTCGCCGGTCAGCAGGTACAGCGGGCAGACGCGCGTATCGATCGTCGCGAGCCGCTCACGGATATCGCCGTCGGCGCCCCGGTAGAAATATAGATCGCCCTTGAAGATGCCGGGCCCGCTCTGCATGTAGTGCCACAGCGTTTCCCAGCGGTCCGCGTCCGGGGACATCGGCGCCATCAGGCCGCTGACATAGGCCGCCGACGCTTCGCCCCCGTGCACCTGCGGATGGTGGAACCAGGTGAGCTCGTAGTAGGGGTCGATCGAGGCGCCCGACTGCAGGCCGATGATGGCGCGAAAGCGCGCGGCATGCTGCACGGCGAGGACCAGCGCGATGCGCCCGCCGATCGAGCAGCCCATGACCGCGGGGCGATCGAGCTCGAGCGCGTCGCAGACTTCGAGCACCATGCGCGCGTAGTCGGCGCTCGTCAGGCGGTATTCCTCGGTCTGCCAGCCCGCGGGCGGCGAGGACTTGCCGTGCCAGGGCATATCGAACGAGATCACGCGAAAGTCGCGCGTGATCCCGGCGTCGTTCATGAGGCCGCGGTACTGGCGGCTGTCGGAGCCGGCGGTATGCAGGCAAAGCAGCGGAATCCCCTGCCCCGCTTCCTCGACGTACAGGCGGTGCGGCCGGCCCAGGAGCTCGAGGTTGATGTAATAGCCGGCGAGCGGCTCGCGCGCGGTCTTCATGCCGCGGGTGCGCGCAGCAGTGCGAACAGACGTTTCAGGTAAAACAGGTAGGCCGACATGAGGCGGATGTCGCCTTCGATCTGGATGCGGCGAAATCGCCGCAGCGCGAGCAGATCGTGGTAGCCGGGCGGCGGCACCGGGGCGAGGAACTTGCTCCACACATCGCTTGCCGCGCGCATCCGCAGGTCGGTCCGCGGCATGATGAACGGGCCCCTGGCGACGCGCACGACCGCGCCGCGCGCGATCTCCACCAGCCAGTCGGTGTCGCCGTCGCCGATGAGCAGCGCGCAATCGAAATCCAGCCCGAAGCGCGCGAGCAGCGCGTCGCCCGCGGCGCGCTCCTTGAGCGTCTCAAGCGGCAGGGCCATGGTCGCGCGCACCTTGGCGCAGAACGTGGAGCGCGTCAACGCCGACCACGCCTTCACCCGCCTTCTTCACCAGCAGAGGATTGATCTCGGCTTCGGCGATCTCCGGCCGTGTTGCGAGGCGCGAGAATTCGGCGACCGCCCGTGCGAGCGCCTCGAGGTCGCCATGCGGTGCGTTGCGGTAGCCCCGCAGCGGCGCGAAGCCGCGCACCTCCGCCACCATCTCGCGCGCTTCCTCCAGCGTCACAGGTGCCAGCCGCAGGGCGAAATCGCGATACAGCTCGGCAAGCGTGCCGCCCGCGCCGACGAGAATGAGCGGGCCGACCTGGGGATCGACGCGGTAGCCGAGGATCGCTTCGCCCAGGCCTTGCTGCATGGTTGCCGCAAGGACACCGTCGACGCGCGCCTGCGGGCGCGCGGCGCGCACGCGCTCGAGCATGCGTTTCGCGGCCATCGCCGCCTCCCGCGCATCGCGCAACCCGAGCTCCACTCCGCCGACCTCGGTCTTGTGCTCGATATCGGGCGAGTCGATCTTGATCGCCACGGGGAACGGGATCGTGATCGGCTCGTCGGGCGAGCGCAGCCGCTGCGACGGCGCTTGCGGAATGTCGAACGACGATAACGCGGGCGCTACCTCGGTGCGCGGCGCGCGCCACGAAAGGAATGCGGCAAGGGCCTGCGCGCAGGACTCGGGTGTGCGGAAGGCGGCGATCCCGGCCTGCGCCAGCAGGTGCAGCGAGGCCGGCGCCTCCGGCGCGAGGAACACGGCGAGCGCCTTGCCGGCGTGACGGCGGCGCGCCTGCAGAATCGGCTCGATCGCCAGCTGCGGGTGGAACTGT
>Ga0210061_1000099_pt1 | contig 10772 bp, 9 predicted proteins | sample MayberryNW_Catta_2_FD_184877 | JGI IMG/M metagenome (GOLD analysis project Ga0210061, IMG submission 184877) | Wetland microbial communities from San Francisco Bay, California, USA, that impact long-term carbon sequestration -... | ecosystem: Environmental > Aquatic > Marine > Wetlands ...
GGATCGTAGAGCCAACCGGAATAGTTGACGGTGATGCGCGAGCCGCTCACCGCCTCCTTGCCGGTGCCGGCGCGCAGATCGGTTTGCGAGAACGAAGCCGTGGGCGTTGGGGCGTTGCTGGAGCCGCCGTCGCCGCCGCACGCCGCGATGAAGACCGTCGTGATGATGAAGACGAGGAGCGACCGACGTGTGTGCATCCCATCATCGTAACTCACCGTCGGCTTCGTCGATCTGCGCTTCGCCTCGGCGCTGGTCCTCTCTATCGCGCCGGTGTCTGAAGGCGGTGGAACGCGATCAAATCCGTGTTCTGCGGCGTGCCGCCGACCTGCCGCAGCATCGTCATCACCTGGCCCCGATGATAGCTCGCGTGGTTGACGACGTGCTGGAACATCTGCGCGCCGGTCGACACGCCGGGCTGGCCGCTGAGCAGTTTGTACTCGCGTGCCGCGGCGAGCCCGTTCTCCCCGAGGGCATCGACGAGCGCGCGCATATCGTGCTCGAGCGCCTGCCATGCGGTTACGACCGACGGGAGATCCGGAAATCGATCCGCCGGCAGCGCCGCGGTTGGCGACTGCCCGGTCCAGCGCTGGTGCCAAATCCACTCGGCCGCGTAGATATGGGCGATCGTGTCGTGAATGGAGGGAAAGCTGTTGCCGAGATCCCGCCGTTGCTGCTCGGGCGTCACGCCCGACACCGCGTCGAGCATGCGGTCGCGGGCCCAGTAGTGATACGCGAGCAGCGTGCGCACATCGTCGATGATCACGCCGGCCTCACTGCGTTGGAGATTTGGACGAGTTCCATCGAATCACGTGATACACGGCCGGCGTCTCGCCGACATTCTTGATCCCGTGCTCCTGGTTCGAGGCCTGGAAAATTACGGACCCTGGCCCGACGCGCCGCTGCTGGCCGTTCACCAGCGAGTCGACGGTTCCCTCGCGAATGATGATCAGCTCCTCGTCGGCATGCCGGTGCGGCGGATGCGGAGACGCGCCCGGGTTGAGCGTGGTGACGTGCATCTCCAGTTCCTGCAGTGTTGCCGTGGGCGCCTGGACCACGTGCCGGACGCTGCCGGTCGCGGTCGGCCGCGCCTCCATGCTGGTCCAGTCGAAGACGGCCGACCCCAGCACCGGCTTTGCCCCGGCCGCCAATCCGTACGCGCCGCAACACGCGGCCACGGTGATCGCCGCCACCATGAGATCTCGTCGTGTCATATCTCGCCTCCGTCAGCGAGCCCACCACCGCAGCGGTCAGGGCCGAATCAGCGGTTGCCACTCGTACGTCTGGCCGTCAGGCGCGTTCTTCGACGGCAATCGGCGCGATCTCGGCCGACACGTCGATGCCTCTCCGCAGCGTTTGGAAGACCACGCAGTAGCGTTCCGTCAGCCGCAGGAGCGTGGCCCGCCGATCCTCCGGCGCGTCGGTTTCCAGCTCGAACCGCAGCCGGATCGCGGTGAACCCGACCGGCGTGTCCTTCGACACGGCAAGCGTACCGCGGAAGTCGAGATCGCCTTCGGCGAGCACGCGCCCCGACTGGATCGTCACCCCTATCGCGGTCGCCACGGCCGTCATCGTGACGCCCGCACACGCGACGAGCGCCTCGAGCAGCATATCGCCGGAACACGCCAACAGCCCCGTACCGCCGGTCGCCGGATGGAGACCGGCCTCGACGATGGCGCGCCCGGTTTCGACGTGGCAGACGACGGCATCGCCTATCGTGCCGCGCGCGCGCAGCGTGATCATCGCGGCATCCGGATGTTCGCGGTATCGCTCCTTCAGCGGCGTCTGCACGGCCTGGAGATCCTCTGCACGCACGGCGTGGCTCCTTTTCAGCTCACGGATCACGGTTCAGGGTCGTTGACTCGACTGGTCTGCCGCGGCTGACCACCTCGCCGAGGCTGCGCTGGTTTCATCCATTCTTCGGGCCCGCCGTGAGCGGGTTCGGACAGAGCGCCGGCGCGCCGACCACCGTGGTCCACGGGCGCACGCGCCAGCCCGTGACGATTCCCGCGAGCACGTACGGGTCGGCGCGCGCGAACGCTTCGGCGATCTCCGCGGAAGCCCCGTCGAAGAGCAGCACGCCGGTGTCGGCCGGATCGGCCAGCGCGCCACCGAGCAGCAGCTCGCCCCGATCGACGGCCGACTGCGCGTGCCGCAGGTGATCGGCGCGATACGCCGTGCGGCGTTCCGTGTAGTCGCCGATGAAGTCGTAGAAGAGCAGGTAGTGCATGTGCCGGCTGGCATTGTCCGCGAGCGCGCCACCGGGCGCGCAACCGGGCGATTCCGGTATCGACCGGATTGTATGCCAGAACCGGGCGGCGCTTCGGGCGATTCCTGGTCAGATTTCCCTCTTCCCGGAGCCGGCGTATCCGTCGGGCGCCGATCGCCTGAAGGCGGGCGCTTTCCGCGGGCGAGCCGTCTTGACGCTGGTCCGCGCGATCGGGACAATCGTCCCACCGTGCGCCTGCCGTTCGCTGCGACGCTGGTCGTCGCGCTGTTTCTGCCAGCCCCGTCCCCGCACGCCGCCGGAGACCCGTGGCAGGAGACGTTCGCCTCCACGATCCAGCCGGCGGTCGCGGAGTACTGCTACGGGTGTCACAACGACACCAAGCGCAAGGGCAATCTCACGTTGAAGCCGTACCTGACCGCGGCGTCGGTCCTGGCGGATCCGAATACGTGGGATGTGGTCGTCGGCAAGCTTCGGACCGGCGAGATGCCGCCCGCCGACGAACCGCGCCCGGACTCACACACACTCAACGCGCTCACGGCCTGGATCGAACAGGCCGTCGAGGAGGGCGATCGCCGCGCGCCGCCGGATCCAGGCCGTGTGACGGTCCGGCGGTTGAACCGCACCGAATACAACAACACCGTGCGGGATCTGCTCGGGGTGGTCCTGCGGCCGGCCGACGAGTTCCCGCAGGACGACACCGGCTACGGCTTCGACACGATTGGCGACGTGCTGTCGGTGCCGCCGGTCCTGATGGAGCGCTATCTCGTCGCCGCCGAACGGGTCGCGCGTGCGGCGGTCGTCGGCCCCGAGCACGTGAAGCCGACGCTCGCGCGCTACCAGCCGCGCGCGCGTACGCTGCGTCCGCAGCCGACCGTGCCGGCCGTCTATGACGAAACGGGGGTGTCGCTGCCGAATGCCGTGCACGCGACGCACCGGTTCCCGAACACCGGCACGTACGTGGTCAAGGTCTACACCGGTGGCACGCGGCCGGCCTCCTCCGAGCCGATTCGCCTGGCGGTCTGGATCGACGGCACCGAGGCCGGCGTCGAGGCACTCGATCCCGAAGGCGCCGCGTCGTTCTTCGACGACAAGCAGGACTTCTCGGGGAAGGTACGCGAGTTCCGCCTGCAGGTCCCGGCCGGCGAGCACTGGGTCGCCGCCACGATTCCCGGCCTGTTCGAAGGATTGCCCGCGAGCTACGGCGGACCGCGGCCGTCCACCCGGCCCGTGCCGCCGCCGCCGGTGTTCGTGCCGCCGGCCGATGCGACCCCCGAGCGGATCGAGCGCGCCCGGCAGCGGTTCGAGGAGAAGCTCGCCGAGACGGTCCCGGCAAACGATGTTCGCGTGACCGCAATCGAGATCGCCGGTCCGTACGACGTTCCGCGCGGACCGTCCCCGGACAGCCGCACGCTCGTGTACACGTGCGGCCGCCACACCGGCCCGCATGGCGCCGCCTGCGCACGCGCGATCCTGTCGCGCCTGTCGCGACGCGCGTACCGGCGTCCCGTGCCGGCTGCGGAACTGGAACAACTGCTGCACTTGTACCGGTCCGCACGGCGAGACGGCGAGCCGTTCGAGGAAGCGCTGATCGTCGCCTTGCAGGGCATTCTCGTGTCGCCGGACTTCCTCTTCCGCCTCGAAACCGGTCCTGCCACGGCAACGCCCGGCAACGTGCGCCTGACGGATCATCAGCTGGCCACGCGGCTCTCCTATTTCCTCTGGGCGAGCATGCCCGACCGCCACTTGTTCCAGCTCGCCGACGCGGGACGCCTGCACGATCCGGCGGTGCTCGACGCGGAAGTGCGTCGCATGCTGCAGGACGCGAAGGCGCGGACGCTCGTCGAGGAGTTCGGCGGGCAGTGGCTGCAGATTCGTGCGCTCGAATCGGCCGCGCCCGACAAGGAGCGCTTCCCCGCGTTCGACGACTATCTGCGCCTCTCGATGCGGCGTGAGACGGAGCTGTTCTTCGAGCGCATCATCCGCGAGGACCGCAGCATCCTCGAATTCCTCGACGCACGCTGGACCTTCCTCAACGAGCGGCTTGCGACGCATTACGGCGTTCCCGATGTCCACGGTCCCGAGTTCCGCCCGGTGGTGCTGCCGATGCCCACGCGTGGCGGCATCTTCACGCAGGCGAGCGTGCTCACCGTCTCGTCGTACGCGACGCGCACGTCGCCCGTGCTGCGCGGCAAGTGGATCCTCGAGAACCTGCTGCACGCGCCGCCGCCCGACCCGCCGCCGGGCACCGGCACGATCGAGGGCGAGAAGCCAGGCGCCGCCCTGTCGGTGCGGCAGCAGCTCGAGGCGCATCGCGCGAACCCGACGTGCGCGTCCTGTCACCGGCGGATGGATCCGCTCGGCTTCGGCCTCGAGAACTACGACGCGATCGGCGCGTGGCGGGATGCCGAAGGCGAGCTGCCGATCGATTCGACCGGCCAGCTGCCCGATGGACGCACCTTCAGAGGGCCGGCCGAACTGCGCGCGATCCTGTCAGCCGAACGCGAGGCGTTTGCGCGGGCCCTGACGGCGAAGCTCCTGACCTATGCGCTCGGACGCGGGCTCGAACGGTATGATGGCCCGACCGTTCGCGCGATTGCCCGCGGGGTGGCGGACCAGGACTACCGGTTCTCTGCCCTCGTGCTCGCCATCGTGAAGAGCACGCCGTTCCAGATGCGACGAGGAGACACACCGTGATGTTCGTCACCGGCCGCCATCTCGATCGACGCACGTTTCTCCGGGGCGCGGGCGCGACGATTGCCCTCCCGCTGCTCGATGCCATGCGGCCCGCCCTCGCCTCCGCCGCGCCGCATACGGGGGCGACGCGGCTCGCCTTCACCTACGTGCCGAACGGCATCACGATGGCGGACTGGACGCCAGCCGCGACCGGCGCCGACTATGCGCTGCCGCACATCCTCGAGCCGCTGGCCGCCTTCCGGCGCGACATGACCGTCGTCTCGGGGCTTGCCCACCGCAATGCCAACGCGCTCGGCGACGGTCCGGGCGATCACGCGCGCGCGGCGGCCTGCTATCTGACCGGCGTGCACCCGAAGAAGACGGCCGGCGGCGACATTCGCAACGGCGTTTCGGTCGATCAGATCGCCGCGTCCCACTGGGCCAATGCCACGCGGCTGCCGTCGCTCGAGCTCGGATGCGACGACTCACGCACGTCCGGCAACTGCGACTCCGGCTACAGCTGCGCCTACACCAACAGCCTGTCGTGGCGCGGCCCCACGACGCCGATGCCGCCCGAATCGAATCCACGCCTGGTGTTCGAGCGCCTGTTCGGCGCGTTCGATACCGCGATGGATCCAGCCACGCGCGCGCGGCGCATGCAGCATCGCCGGAGCGTGCTGGACCTCGTCGCCGATCGCACTCGCACGCTGGTGGGCGGGCTCGGCGCGCCGGATCGGCGGAAGGTGGACGAATACCTCACGTCGATTCGCGAGATCGAACGGCGCATCGAGATGGCCGAGCGCGACATGCGCGACCTGCCGCCGGGGATCGACAAGCCCACGGGCATCCCCGTCGAGTACACCGAGTACGTCAAGCTGATGTTCGATCTGCAGCTGATTGCGTTCCAGGCCGACCTCACCCGCGTGGTCACGATGATGATGGGCCGCGAAGGCAGCCTGCGCACGTATCCCGAAATCGGCGTGCCCGATCCGCATCATCCGCTCACCCACCACGGCGGGAAGACCGAGTGGATCGAGAAGGTCACGAAGATCAACCGGCTGCACACCGAGCTGTTCGCGTACTTCCTGACGCGCCTGGCCGAGACCGCGGACGGCGAGGCGACGCTGCTCGATCGCATCATGCTCGTCTACGGCAGCGGCATCAGCGACGGCGATCGCCACACACACGAAGACCTGCCGGTGCTCGTTGTCGGGCGGGGCAACGGCGCGTTGAAGCCGGGTCGCCACGTGGAGTGCCCGGAGACGCCGATGGCCAATCTGTACCTGACGCTTCTGGACCGGATCGGCATCCGGCCCGAGTCGATTGGCGACAGCACCGGCGACATCGTACACCTGAGCGAGCTTGCATGAGCGGCCGGGCGCGGTCCCGCGTATTGGGGGCGGCAATCGCCGCAGTCGTCCTCGTGTCGTTCGCGCGCTCGACTGCCGGTGCTCAGGCGCCCTCCGAGCCGCATCCCGTACGGCTTGCCATCGCCGGGCTCGTGCACGGCCACGTGCGCGGATTTCTCCGTGCGCTGAGCGGACGCACTGACGTACAGCTCGTTGGCATCGCCGAGCCGGACGCCGAGCTGCGCCGCGCCGTGCTCGCCGAACACGGCCTGGCGCCGGAGCTCGGCTTCGACTCGCTCGACGATCTGCTCGCGCGCGCGCAGCCGGAGGCTGTGGCCGCGTTCACGACCACCGCGGATCACGTCGCGGTCGTCAAGACCGCGGCCGCCCGCCGGGTGCACGTGATGATGGAGAAGCCGCTCGCGGTCAGCAACGCCGACGCGCAGACGATCGCCCGGGCCGCAGCCGAGAGCGGGATCCACGTCATCGTGAACTACGAAACCACGTGGTATCCGAGCCTCGTCGAGGCCTATCGCGTGATGAAGACCGAGCGCGCGGGCGGTGAGTTGCGCAAGCTCGTCGCGATGGACGGCCACCAGGGGCCGAAGGAGATTGGTGTCGGCCCGGAGTTCCTGCGCTGGCTCACCGATCCGGTACAGAACGGCGCCGGCGCCCTCTTCGACTTCGGCTGCTACGGCGCCAACATCATGACGTGGTTCATGGACGGCGAACGCCCGCGAAGCGTCCGCGCGCTCACGCAGCAGATCAAGCCGCAGATCTATCCGCGCGTAGACGACGAAGCGACCATCCTGCTCGAGTACCCGCGCGCACAGGCGATCATCCAGGCGTCGTGGAACTGGCCGTTCAACCGGAAGGACGTCGAGGTCTACGGCGAGCGGGCGTACGCGATCGCAACCGGCGGCGACACCCTGCGCGTGCGCCTGCAGGACGCGAAGGACACGACGCGCGCGCCGGCGGGCTTGCCGCCGGACGAGCGGGATTCGATCTCGTATCTTGCGGCGGTCGTGCGCGGGCGCATCGAGCCGGACGGGCGATCGTCGCTCGAGAACAACATGATCGTGACCGAGATTCTGGACGCCGCGCGCGAGTCGGCGCGGACGGGGCGTGCGGTGATGCTGCCGGAGCGATGATGGACGCTTCGGACTGGCAGAGTTGCCGCGCTCTCGGGCCGGGCTTCAGCCCGGCCCGAGAGCGCATCCCTCATTCCTCCGGCAAGCTCACGTTCAAGGTCGTCGCCTCGCCGCGGCGGATCTCGACGTCCTTCGCGAATGTCTTGAAGCCGTCCTTCCGCACCTCGACGCGGTGCAGACCGGTCGCCAGCTCGATTACCAGCGGATCGTCGCCAGCGGGGCGATCCCACTCCTGGCCGTCAACAAGGATCATCGCATCCGGCGGCTGGGCACGGAGACGCAGCGAGCCGAACTCGGATTGCGGACCACGAGGCCCGCGCGCGTACGGCGCCTCGCTTCTCCCCTCCGGCCGGCCCGCGCCGGCCGGCGGAGCAGCGCCTTCCTTCGGCGTGGGCCGCACGTCCCGGGGCTCCCCTTCCGCGGTCTTCTGCATCACGTCCTTGATCGTGTAGTTCGTGCGGGGCAGGAAGAGCCGCTTCTCGCGAATCGTGCGATAACCGTCGAGATAGATCGCGAGCTCGTGCTCGCCGGGCAGCACCGTAAGGCGCTGCGAGAACCCGTCGAAGTCGTCGACACGGCCCACGAAGTAGCCATCCAGGTACACCTCGGCCTCGCGCGGCTGCACCTGGATCCGCGCCGAGCTCGCGTTGAAGTAGTAGCGCGGGTAATAGCCGTACGGTGGAAACGGACCATACGGATACCAGCCGTAGAACCCCCATGCGAACGGGTCGTAGAAGTACGGCCCGTAGAAGTACGACCGGAAGAACAGCGGGCGGTAGTACGGCCTGTAGTACGGCCGGTAATAGCCACTGACTCTGACCGCGGGCCGCGCGACGCGCGTGCCGTGCCGATGCTGCGCGGCCGCGTCCGCCGGAACCGCGGCCAGGGTCGCGCACAGCAGGAATAGCAGTGATGTCCGACGCACGAAGTCCTCCGGCAGGCAGGCACAATCGAAAGAGCAATGAGCACGCCAACGCTGAGGTGCGTACTCTCCGAGGCTTTCAACGCGTGGTACGCGTCTCGCGTCCCATAGTGGTGACCATTGCGCTATTGGCGAGGACGGCGCGCACGGCCGATCCCGGGGACGAGCCGACCAGCGGCGGGGACGAGGGTGACGAGTTGGCTTGAGCGCATCGCCCATGGCGCCGATGATGAGCAACCGGTGCTGGCCGCTAGCACGCACCCGGACGATCGCTATCGCACGCCGACCCACAGCCGACGCATTCGGAGGTCCCGTACCCACTCCGGAGAGGATCGCCATGAAGATGCGCTGCTCCTTGATCGCCGCCGCCCTGTTCCTCTGCGCCACAGTATCGGCTCTCGCGCAGGCGCCTCCGCTCGCGCTGCCCGACGCGAGCCCCGCGGCTTCCGTCACAGGGCGTGCCGGCCTGACCGATATCGCCGTCACCTATCACCGCCCTTCAGTCAACGAGCGCGCGATTTGGGGAGCGCTCGTTCCCTACGGCGAAGTCTGGCGCGCAGGTGCGAACCAGAACACGGTGATCGCGTTCAGCAGCGACGTCACGATCGCGGGCCAGCAGGTCCCCGCCGGAAGTTACGGGCTGCACATGATCCCGACCGCCGGCGAGTGGTCGGTCGTTCTCAACAGGGAATCGCGGGCGTGGGGCAGCTTCTTCTACGACGAGAAGGAGGATCAGCTGCGATTTCCGGTCACGCCCCGCGATTCCCCCATGCAGGAACAGCTCCTCTACACGCTCGACGAGCCAGGCGACAACGGCCTCACGGTGACGATGCGTTGGGAGAAGCGCGCGATCGCGTTTCCCGTTGTCGTCGACACGCCTGCCGTGGTGGCAGCCAGCCTCCGCACGCAGCTGCGCGGCCTTTCGGGATTCACGTGGCAGGGCTTCGCCCAGGCGGCGTCGTGGTGCGCTCGACATGACGTGAATCTCGAGGAAGCGCAGGCATGGGCGGAACGCGCGCTGACGATGAACGAGAACTTCACCACCCTCAGAGCGCGCGCGCTCGTCGCGGAGAAGCGCGGCGACGCCGGCCTGGCCGGCTCGCTTCGCGCGAAAGCGTTGACGGTGGCAAGCGAAGCCGATATGAACGCGTACGGGTATCAGCTGCTGCAGACGGGCAAGACAGACGATGCAATCGAGGTATTCCGGCACAACGTGGAAAAGTATCCCGCGTCATGGAACGCCTACGACAGCCTGGGTGAAGGCCTGGCGCTCGCGGGGAAGAAGGCCGAGGCCGCGGAGCAATACCGCCGCGCGCGCTCGTTGGTGAAGGACGAGGCGAACCAGAAGCGCATCGACGTCATCCTCGCACGGCTGGGCTCGTAGCAGCGAACGCGCACCCGGTGCGCCCTGGCCACACGACCCGACATGTCGGCCGCGCGACGTCACTGAAACGGTCGTGTCAATCACGCCAGTACCTGGCTGCCGCCGGCGAACCGGCTGGCGCAGAAGCGTCAGCCGGTAAGTGTCAGAGCACCTTCGGCCGTGGTCTTGGCCACGTTGTGCTTCCAGCGTGCCAATTGCTGCATGCCGCTACAGAGGTCGCGAGATGTGCCGCATCTGCCGCGTCCGTTCGTACAACACGATCGATGCGGCGACGCCGACGTTCAGTGACGATGCCGATCCTCCGATCGGGACCCTCACGATCGCGTCGCAGAGCTCGCGCCAGGCGCGGCTCATGCCCGTCGTTTCATTTCCGCAGACCAGAATCGTCGGACGTGTAAGATCGCACGCCTCCACGATCACGCTCCCCTGTTCGTCGGATCCGATCACCTGAAACGACGGGTAGATCGCCCGGGCAGCCGCGATCCATTCCGCGACGTCCGCGGGCGAAGCGCAGTGCACCGCCGGCACGGCAAAGAGGGATCCGCGGCTCGCGGTAATTGTCGCCGGCGCGTACGCGTCGACGCCGTGACCGGTAGTCACGACGCCGTGCGCACCGAGCGAGTCGCAGGACCTGACGATCGTGCCCAGATTCCCCGGGCTCGTCGGGCGATCGCAGGCGACGACCATCAGGTCGGGCCGGACCGGCAGACGGCCGAGATCGTCGGGTGGCCGCCGCACGGCGAGGATCAGTTCCGAGCTCTCCGATTTTCCGCTCAATTCCGCGAGGAGGGGCGCGGAGATCTCGTACACACGTTCGGGTGCCGCCCGCCGGATCGCGTCCTCGGCCCACCGGGACGGCGCCGGGGCGGCGCGGACCAGCGCGTCGGTGACCTGCCAGCCGCCGTGCACCAGCGCCCGGTCGATCGGTTGAACGCCTTCGACGAGGAACTGCCCGAGCGACAGGCGTTTGTGGCGGTTGGTCAGCAGGCTTTCGAACACCTGGAAGGCCGCATTCCGCGTGCTGATCCGTAATCGTTTCGGGAGTGCGTTCACAAGCAAGTTCCTG
>Ga0210061_1000101_pt1 | contig 10704 bp, 12 predicted proteins | sample MayberryNW_Catta_2_FD_184877 | JGI IMG/M metagenome (GOLD analysis project Ga0210061, IMG submission 184877) | Wetland microbial communities from San Francisco Bay, California, USA, that impact long-term carbon sequestration -... | ecosystem: Environmental > Aquatic > Marine > Wetlands ...
CGACAGACAAGCCGGGATGCGCGCTCCACAATGTCCTCATGCGGGGTTGTATTGGGGCGTCTCCTCCCCTGGTGATGGCCCCCCGCAAGAGGTCGCCCACCCCCCCCGTGGCGGCCTCTTTTTTTTCACCGCCGCGGCGGCTTCGCCAGCAGCGCCGCCCCGCACCCCGCGAACGCGAGCACCGCGAACGTGGCGAGCGACACCGAGTAGCTTCCCGTCCAGTCGCGCAGCGCGCCCGAGAGCACCGGGCCGGAGGCCTGCGCCACCACCTGCACGGTGAGCGCGACGCCGCGGATCGCGCCGTAGCTCGCGCGCCCGAAGTAATCCGCCCAGGCGATCGGCAGCAGGGTGAGCAGGCCGCCGATGCCCAGGCCGAAGAGCGCCGCCGCGCCGTAGGCGAGCGGCGCGGCCTGCACGCTTTGCATCAGCACGCAGCTCGCGCCGACCGTCGCGCCCACCAGCGCGAGGCCGAAGCGCAGCGGCACGCGCCGCGGCCAGAAGCCGTAGCCGAAGCCCGCGACCGCCGACAGCAGGGCAAACGTGCTCACCGCCGCCGCCGCGACGGCGGCATCGAGCCCGCGCTCGATGAGGAACGGCGCCTGGTGCAGGCTGATCCCGGCCTGCACCGGGTAGACGAGGAGCGTGAACAGCGAGAGCAGCCAGAACGCGCTCGTGCCGAGCGCCTCGTGGCGCGTGTAGGCGGGCTCGGGCGCCTGCGGCGGCGCGCCGGGCGCGGCCTTCGGCGCCGCCTCGCCGTCCGGCTTCAGGCCCAGGTCTTCCGGCCGGCGCACGTGCAGCAGCCACACCGGCACGAACCCCGCGACCAGCACCGTCGCGCCGATCGCCGCCCAGGCGCTGCGCCAGCCGGCCGCCTGCATGACGAAGTGCGCGATCAGCGGCATGGTCACGAGGCCGAGCATGGCGGTCAGCGTGACGATCGCCGTGGCGAGCGCGCGCCGGCGCACGAACCAGTTGACGATCGTGCCGTAGATGCCGAGGTCGTAGGGCCCGGCGAAGCTCATGCGCGCTACGCAGTAGAACGCGAAGAAGAACGCGAGCGACTGGGTGAACGAAAGGAGCAGCAGCGGGATGCCGGTGAGCAGCACCGCGAGGCCGAGCACCGCGCGCGCGCCGTTGCGGTCGAGGAACCGGCCGATCGCGGGCGCGACCAGCGCCCCGAGCACGCCGCCCACCGACACCGCGGCGGAAATCTCGGTGTGCGACCAGCCGAACTCGCGCGTCATCGGCGCGATGAAGATGGAGAGCGTCGCCACCGCCGTGCCCGGGCGCGAGAACGCCGCCGCGCACACGCAGGCGAGGACCACCCAGCCGTAGTAGAACGGCAGCCGCGCGGCGAGCGCTTCGACCAGCCGGCGGCGCATGCTCATCGCGCTATATTAGTGCCCCGTTTCCGGAGAGCGCCCCCTTGACCGACATAACGGAACTGCGCCGGCGGCTTCGCGCCCGCGTCGATGCCGGCGCCACGCTCGGCGTGCCCGGCGCGACCGACGCGCTCTCGGCGAAGCTGATCGAGCGCCACGGCTTCGAGGCCGTCTACATCGGCAGCTACGCCACCGCGGCGAGCCGCTACGCGCTCCCCGACACGGGGCTGCTCACGCTCGACGATCTCGTCGCGCAGGCCAGGACGATCGTCAACGCGGTATCGATTCCCGTGATCGCCGACGCCGAGGGCGGCTTCAACGACCCGGCGAACATGTGGCGCACGGTGCAGGCCTTCGAGCAGGTGGGCGCCGCCGCGATCCACATCGAGGACCACGAGGGCGCGGGCAAGCACACGCGCCTGCCGCAGAAGCTGCGGCCGCTCGAGGAGGCCGCGGCGCGCATCCGCGCCGCGGTCGAGGCGCGCACCGACCCGAACTTCCTCATCGCCGCGAGGAGCGACGCGCTGTGGATCGGCGGCGAGCTCGGCGAGGCGGCGCGCAGGCTCGAAGCGTACGCCAGGGCCGGCGCCGACCTCGTCTTCCCCACCGGCGCGAGCCCGGCGCAGCTCGCCGAGATCCGGCGCCGCACGGGCAGGCCGCTGATGATCGTCGATCTCCCCGGCGGCACGCTCGCCGACGAGGAAAAGGCGGGCGCGGCGATCGTGCTCTACTACGGCCTGTCGACGCTGGTGCAGTTCGACGCGTTGCGGACCGCGCTCGAGACCTTCCGCCGCGCGCGCGATGCGAACGCGGTCACCGGCTACCGCGAGCGCGTCGCGGACCTGGAGGACTTCCTCGGCTACAAGGACTACGCAGAGCGCGCGAAGCGCCTCGCCAGGCCCTAGGCATCCACGACAAGGAGCATTCCATGGCGAAATCCCCCCGGCGCAGCAGGGCCTATACCGAAGGACTGAAGATCCGCCGGCGCTGGCTCGGCAAGGCCTACGTCGACAAGGCGTTCCGCGAGGCCGACGACTTCACCATCGACCTGCAGCACTACGTCACCGAGCACGGCTGGGGCGCGAGCTGGGCGCGCGGCGTGCTGCCGCTGAAGACGCGCTCGATCATGAACCTCGCCATGATCTCGGCGCTCAACCGGCCGCACGAGCTCGAGATCCACCTGCGCGCCGCCTTGCGGAACGGCATCACGAAGCGCGAGCTCAAGGAGATCTTCATCCACGTCGCCACCTACTGCGGGGCGCCGGCGGCGCTCGACAGCTTCAGGATCGCGCAGAAGATCCTCGCCGAGAAGCCGGCGCAGCGCCGCTAGCCGACGCGCATGGCCGCGCTCGATACCGCCGCCGCGCTCATCACGCTGGCGGCGCTCTTCAGCTGGGCGAACCACCGCTTCATCCGGCTGCCGCCCACCATCGCTCTGCTCCTGTTCTCGCTCGCCACCTCGCTCGGCGTGGTGGCGCTCGGCGGCCTCGGCATCCACTTCGACACCGTGGCGAAGGAGCTCCTCGGGCAAATCGACTTCGACGAGGCGCTGCTGCACGGCATGCTCTCGTTCCTGCTGTTCGCCGGCGCGCTGCACGTCGACCTCGCCGAGCTCGCCGAGCGCAAGTGGGCGGTCGGGTTCCTCGCCACCGCGAGCGTGCTCGTTTCGACCGCGCTCGTGGGCAGCGGCGCGTGGTGGCTGTTCGGCGCGCTCGGCCACCCCGTGCCCTATCTCTGGTGCCTCCTTTTCGGCGCGCTCATCTCGCCCACCGACCCGATCGCGGTGCTCGCGATCATGAAGTCCGCGGGCGCGGAGCCCGCGCTCAGGCTCAAGATCACGGGCGAATCGCTGCTCAACGACGGCGTCGGCGTCGTCGTCTTCCTCGTGCTCCTCGGCCTCGCCGCGGGCGGCGCGGACGCGACGCCCGCGGGCGCGGCGCTGCTTTTCGCGCGCGAAGCGCTCGGCGGCGCGCTCTTCGGCCTCGCCATCGGCTGGGTCGCCTACCGCATGCTGGCGAGCGTCGACAACTACCAGGTGGAGATCCTCGTCACGCTCGCGCTCGTCATGGGCGGCTACGCCTTCGCGTCCTGGGCGCACCTCTCGGGGCCGATCGCCATCGTCGTCGCGGGCCTGGTCATCGGCAATCACGGCCGGCGCTACGCCATGTCGCCGCAGACCATCGAGCACCTGGACACCTTCTGGGAGCTGGTCGACGAGATCCTGAACGCGGCGCTGTTCGTGCTGATCGGCCTGGAGGTGCTGCTCATCACCTTCGATCCGGCCTGGGGCTGGACCGCGGTGCTCGCGATTCCGCTGGTGCTCGCCGCGCGCCTCGCCTCGGTGTCGGTCGCCGCGCTCCTGCCGTGGCTGCGCCACGAGTTCCCGCCGCGCGCGATCGGCCTGCTGACCTGGGGCGGGCTGCGCGGCGGCATTTCCATCGCGCTCGCGCTCTCGCTGCCCGACGCGCCGCAGCGCAGCGCGCTCATCACCGTGACCTACGTGGTGGTGGTGTTCTCGATCCTGGTGCAGGGCCTCACGCTCTCGCGCCTGGTGCGCGCGCAGGCCTGAGGCCTCAGCGCCGCGGCGCGGCGGGCGCCTCGCAGCCGCGCGCGTCGCCGAGTCCCTTCAGGTAGGAGCGGCGCACGACGCCCGCGGCGACTGCCGCGGCGATTTCCTGCGAGTGGCGCTCGGCGCCGCTCAGCTTGCGCACCCAGCTGCGAAGGGGAACCACGCCCTCGGCGGCGCCGCGCACCGCGCCGATCGCGGCGTCGCCCACCGCGACCACGCCGCGCTCGATCAGGCTCGGGTCCGTCGCCGGCGACGCGGAGTCCAGGTCGGCCCCGAGCAGCGCGTCGAGCGCCTGCACTTCGGCCGTCAGCCCGGCGCAGCTCGCGTCGGCGGGCGGCGCGTACGGCGCCTTGAGCGCCGCCGTGAGCGGCGGCGGGATCTTCTGCTGCACGAGGTTCAAGTCGCTCAAGGGCGCGGTGGCCGCCTCGGTCACCTTGTCGGCCGGGTCGCGCCGGGGCTCGGACGAGGCGCAGGCCGCGAGCAGGACGAGCAGGCAAAGAGCGGAAGTCTTCATGGGGGCGCCTCCGGTGCGCCTGTATTCTAGCGGCATGGTACTGCACCGCTGGGTCTCGAAGGCGGTCCCGGTCACGCGCGAGGAGCTGGCCGCGCTGCTCTGGTCGTTCGCGTATTTCTTCGCGCTGCTCGCGGGCTACTACGTGCTGCGCCCGCTCCGGGACCAGATGGGCATCGCGGGCGGGGTGAAGAATCTCCCCTGGCTGTTCACCGCCACCTTCCTCGCGCTGCTCCTCGCGCAGCCGCTCTACGGCGCGCTGGTCGCGCGGCTGCCGCGCGCGCGCTTCATCCCGTTCGTGTACCACTTCTTCGTCGCCAACCTGCTCGTCTTCTGGGGCCTGCTCGCGCTCGGCATCGGCAAGGTGGAGGTGGCGCGCGTGTTCTTCGTCTGGGTGAGCGTGTTCAACCTGTTCGCGGTGGTGGTGTTCTGGTCGTTGATGGCCGATCTGTTCTCGAGCGAGCAGGGCAAGCGCCTGTTCGGCTTCATCGGCGCGGGCGGCACGGCGGGCGCGCTCCTCGGGCCGGTGCTCACCCTGGTGCTCGCGGCGCCGCTCGGGCCCGTGAACCTGCTGCTGGTCGCGGCGGCGTTCCTCGAAGCGGCCGTCTTCTGCGTGTACCGGCTGGAGAAAGCGGCGGGCGGCGCGAGCCGCAGCCCGGTGCCCGCGGCGCAGCCGATCGGCGGCAGCGCCTTCGCCGCGCTCGCCGAGGTGGCGCGCTCGCCCTACCTCCTCGGCATCGCCGCCTGGGTGAGCCTGCTGTCGTTCGGCGGCACCTTCCTCTACTTCCAGCAGGCGCACATCGTCGCCGCGGCGGTGCAGGGCGCGGCCGCGCGCACGCAGGTCTTCGCCGGCATCGACCTCGCGGTGGGCCTGCTCACGCTCGCCACGCAAGCGTTCGTCACGGCGCGCTTTCTCCGGCGCTTCGGCACCGCGCCGGCGGCCGCGGCGCTGCCCGCGGTGTACGTCGTGGCGTTCGCGGCGCTCGCGCTCGCCCCGGGGCTCGCGGCAGTGGTATTTTTCCAGGCCATCCAGCGCACCATGAACTTCGCCATCTCCAATCCCGCGCGGCAGCTCTTCTACACCGTGGTGTCGCGCGAGGCGAAGTACAAGGCGAAGAACCTCGTCGACGTGGTCGTGTTCCGGGGCTCGGATGCGCTCTACGGCTGGGCGTTCGACAGCCTGCAGGCGATGGGCTTGAAGCTCGCCGCGATCGCGGCTTGCGCGATTCCCGCGGCCTTCGGCTGGCTCGTGCTTTCCATGGCGCTCGGGCGCACGCAGGAGCGCCGCGCCGGGAGGCCGGCATGAAGGCAAAAAGGGGGTCAGAACAACATTTTCGACAGCGTGGGAAGCAGCCGCAGTCACCGGGCTTGGGGAAATGTTGTTCTGACCCCCTTTTTCTCGCGTTCATCGAGTCTCTTTGAGGAGCCTGCCATGCCGACACGCCGCGAATTTCTTCTCACTGCCGCGCTGCTCGCGGCGCTGCCGCTCGCGCCCCGCGCCGCCGAGGGGCCGTTCCGCATCGGCACCGTCGGCGCCGGACGGATCGGCGGCACGCTCGGCGGCCTGTGGGCGAAGGCCGGCCACCCGGTGATGTTCTCTTCGCGCCACCCGGCGGAGCTGAAGGACCTCGTCAACAGCGTCGGGCCGCTCGCGCAGGCCGGCACCGTGGCCGAGGCGATCGCGTTCGCCGAGGTGGTGCTGCTCGCCGTGCCCTATCGCGCGCTGCCGCAGATCGGCAAGGAACACGGCGCCGCGCTCGCCGCCAAGGCCCTGGTCATCGACACCTGCAATCCGTTTGCGTCGCGCGACGGCGAGATCGCGGTCTGGGCGCGCGCCAAAGGCGCGGGCCTCGCCACGGCCGAGCTCCTGCCCGGAGCGCGCCTGGTGCGCGCCTTCAACGCCATCGGCGCCGGGCGGCTGCCGGAGCTCGCGCGCCGCAAGAGCGATCGCGTCGGCATGCCGATCGCCGGCGACGACGCGAAGGCCATCGCCCTCGCCTCGGGCCTGATCCGCGAGATCGGCTTCGAGCCGGTGCTGATCGGCCCGCTCGCCATGGGCCGGCACCTGGTCCCGGGAACGCCGCTCGCGGGCGAGCACACGCGCGAGGAGATCCGCACCCTCGCCGCGACGCTGAACTAAATGGTGACTGTCACCATTTAGCGCGCGATGTACTGCTCGAGCTGCTGGATGACGAACTGCTGCTCGGAGATGACGTCCTTCACCAGGTCGCCGATCGACACGAGGCCGATCATCCGGCCCTTGTCCATGACGGGCAGGTGGCGCAGGCGGTTCTCGGTCATCAGCGCCATGCACTCCTCGCTCGTGCGCTCGGGGCCCACGTACATGACCTGCGTCGTCATCACGTCGCGCACCGGCGTGTCCTTGGCGGAGCGCGCCATCAGGGTGACCTTGCGCGCGTAGTCGCGCTCGGTGAGCACGCCGACGACGGCCTCGCCGTCCTTCACCACCAGCGCGCCGATGTTCTTCTCCGCCATCAGCTTGACCGCCTCGAGCACCGAGGCGGACGGCGAAATCGTGTGCACGGCCTGATCGGGCTTCGACTTGAGGATCTGCGCGACGGTCGACATTTCCAGTAACGCTACGCCTACCCGAAAACGCGGTCAACAAACGGGGACTGTCCCCATTTATCGCGCCGTCAGCGTGCCGCGGTCGATGACCAGCAGGCGGTCGACCATGCGCTCGGAGTGCTGCAGGTCGGACTCCGAGAGGATCACGGTCATGCCCTCGAGCTTGAGGCTGCCCACCACCTCGACCAGCCGGTGCGCGAGCGCCGGCGCCACCCCCTCGAAGGGCTCGTCGAGCAGCAGCAGCTTGTCGCCGCACATCAGCGCGCGGCCGATGGCCACCATCTTCTGCTGGCCGCCCGAGAGCTGCGAGCCCTTGCGCGGCGCAAATCCCTTCAGCTCCGGGATCAGCCGGTAGACGCGCTCCAGGCGCGCGGCGCCGTCGGGCGCCTTCATCGCCCAGGCCGGCAGCAGCAGGTTCTCCTCGACCGTCAGCCCGGGAATCAGGCGCCGGTCCTCGGGCATGTAGCCGATGCCCATGCGCGTCCTGCGGAACGTCGGCGCGGCGAGCAGGTCGGCGCCGTCGAAGCGGATCGATCCGCCCGCCACCTTGAGGATGCCCATGACGCTCTTCATGAGCGTGGTCTTGCCCGCGCCGTTGCGCCCGATCAGGCCCGCCATGGTGCCGGTGGGCAGCTCGAACGAGACGCGGCGCAGGATCTGCACCGACTGGATGGCGACATCGACGCCGTCGAGCTTAAGCACGGCGCGCGCCCGCGGCCTCGTCCAGCCGGCGCAGCTCGCCGCCGACCACGAAGCGCTTCACCTCGGGGTCGGCGAGCGCCGCCTGCGGCGGCGCGTCGGCGATGATGCGGCCGTCGTAGAAGGCGAGCACGCGCTCGGCGAAGCGGCTCACCACCTCCATGTCGTGCTCGACGAACAGCACGGTGATGCCCTCGGCGCGCACCGCCTTCATGATCATCTCCATGATCTGGAACTTCTCCTCGGCCGAGACGCCGCTCGTCGGCTCGTCGAGGAGCAGGATCTTCGGCCGCGCCACCATGGTGAGCGCGATGTCGAGGAGCTTGCGGATGCCGCCCGGCAGCACCTGCGCGTTCTTGTCGCGGTACTCGCCGAGCCCGAAGCGCTCGAGCAGCCGCTCGGCGACGTCCTCGGGCAGCCGCTCGTAGCCCGGCACGAGCGGCTGGCCGCGCGCGAAGAACCCGCCGCGCCCGGCGTTGCGCAGCACCACGCCGATGCCGATCATCATGTTCTCGAACGCGGTGAGCGAGGCGTAGAGCTGCGGGATCTGGAACGAGCGGCAGATGCCGAGGCGCGTGATGTCGCGCGGCGCGAGGTCGGTGATGTCGCGGCCCTCGTAGTGGATGCGGCCGCGGTCGGGCTTCAGGTAGCCGGTGAGCATGTTGATGAAGGTGGTCTTGCCGGCGCCGTTGGTGCCGATCAGGCCGACCACCGAGTCGCGCTCGATGGCGGCGGTGATGCCGCTCGCCGCGACCACGGCGCCGAAATTCTTCTGCAGGCCCTGCGCGTCGAGGATCGCCGCCATCTCAGGCGATCTTCCGGCGCTTGAACAGCGACCACAGGCCCTCGGGCAGGAACACGATCACGAGGAGCAGCGACGCGCCGAGCACCATCTGCCAGGTGTTGGGCGAGAGGTCGAAGGCCACCGTCTGGATGATGCCGAAGATGAGCGCGCCGAGGAACGGCGCGATCACGCTGCCGGTGCCGGCGAGGATGGTGATGAAGATGAATTCGCCCGAGGTCGTCCAGTAGGCCATCTCCGGGTCGATGTGCCCCACCGTGGTGGCGGCGAGCGCGCCGCCGAGGCCCGCGAGCGCCGCGGCGATCACGTACTTGACGTGGATCGCGGTGCGCGCGGACGCGCCCATGTACTCGACGCGGATCTCGTTGTCCTTGATCGCCGGCGCGAGCCGCCCGAGCGGCGTGCCGAGGTAGCGGTGCACGGCGAGCGCGGCGACGAAGGCCGCCACGGCCGCCACCGACAGCACCGCGTAGCGCACCCAGGCGTCCGCCGGCCGCCAGCCGAAGAGCGTCGAGGGCAGCACGTTGAAGCCGTCGCTCGAGCCGAGCGTCTCGGTCTTCACCAGCAGGCCGTAGAGGATCATCGAGAGCGCGAGGCTCAGCAGGCCGAAGAAGATGCTGCGGTAGCGCGCGAGCAGGAATCCCAGCACGAAGGCGACCGCGGCGGAAGCCGCCATGCCCGCGAGCATCAGCGTGAGCACGCCGCTCACCTCGTAGAGGCGCCCCAGCATGCCGGCGGCATAGGCGCCCACGCAGTAGTAGAGCGCCTGGCCGAAAGAGACGAGGCCGCAGCGCAGGAGCATCATCAGCCCCAGCACCACCAATCCCTTGGCCAGCGCGACGGTGAGCAGGAACAGCGTCCACTGCGGCGCGAACGGCCCCGCCGCGAGGATCGCGACCAGGAGGAGGAGCAGCGTGCGCGGCGTGCGGTCGGCGCTCAAATCTTCCTCGCCTCGGCGATGCTGAACAGCCCGCGCGGCCGGAACGCGAGCACCATCGCCATCACCAGGTAGATGACGAACAGCTCGACCTGCGGCAGGTAATGGATGGTGGCCGAGCGCACCAGGCCGACGATCACCGCGCCGAGCGCCGCGCCCGGCAGGCTGCCGAGTCCCCCGATCACCACCACCGCGAACGAGAGCACGATCACCTCGATGCCCAGGCCCGGCACCACCGACACCGTGGGCGCGGTGAAGGCGCCGCCGATCGCGGCGAGCAGCGAGCCGAAGGTGAAGGTGAAGAGATACATGCGCTCGACGTTGATGCCCATCGCGCGGCTCACCTCGGTGTCGTGGATCACCGCGACGAGGAGCTTGCCGGTGCGCGTGTGGCCGAGCATCCAGAAAAGCCCGAGGCCGCTCGCGATCGCCACCGCGACGAGGATCAGGTTGTAGTACGGGTAGGTGAGGTCCAGCACGTCGAAGCTGCCGAGCAGGCCGTAGGGCTCGGCGATGAACAGCGGGCTCACTCCCCAGACCAGCTTGATCGCGTCCTCGAGGATCAGGAACAGGGCGTAGGTGATGAGCAGGATCACCACCTCGTCCTTCACGTACATATGGCGAAGGATCCCGCGCTCGATGGCCGGCGCCACCACCAGCGTGACGAGCAGCGCCGCGCCGAGCAGCACGGCGTAGGAGAGCCATTCCGGCATGCCCTGGCCGAGCGCCCAGCCGGTGATCGACGCCGCGGCGTAGGCGCCGAGCGCGTAGAAGCTGCCGTGCGTCACGTTGACGATCTTCATGACGCCGTAGATCAGCGTCAGGCCGACCGCGGCGACGAACAGCCACGCCGCATAGATGATGCCGTCGATGAGGACGGCTACGAGTTGTTCCACGCTCCCCCGCGACGCGAAAACGGCTGCCCCCCGGGGGGCAGCCGTTTCTTCAGCCGTGCAGGCCTACTTCTTGAAGCCGTTGGCGATCCAGTCGGCGGCCTTCACGCCGTCGGGCGGATTGACCATCTCGGCCGGGTAGCGCTTGACGTTGGCGACCGTCATCTTGCCCTTCACCTTCCGGGTCACGCCGTAGGCGGTCTCGGTGATCGCCTGGTGGCCGGCGCCGATCGCCATCTCGACCTTGCCCGCCGGGCTCGTGAAGGTCAGGTGCTCGAAGGCGGCGATCACCTGGTCCTGGCCGGGACGCTTGCCGCCGTTC
>Ga0210061_1000102_pt1 | contig 10547 bp, 9 predicted proteins | sample MayberryNW_Catta_2_FD_184877 | JGI IMG/M metagenome (GOLD analysis project Ga0210061, IMG submission 184877) | Wetland microbial communities from San Francisco Bay, California, USA, that impact long-term carbon sequestration -... | ecosystem: Environmental > Aquatic > Marine > Wetlands ...
GTGCACTCGCGTGCACGCTGCGGTCGGTCCCCGGGAACAAGCGCACGGCCTCGCGAGCGAGCGCAGTGTTCAGGTCGGCGACTACGCCGTCCATATCGAAGCCGAGGCGGAGGGACATGAGGTGTGTCGCGATCCGTACTTATCGGGACCGCGTCGCGTCATGTTACGACACTCTCCGTCTCCGCGGCCGGGCGGAACAACTGTATCCACGGAGCGACAAAGTGACTCCAGCCGCCACACGCCCGATTCTGGCGTCTTGACGCGCAGGTACCCGCACCGTAAGCTGCGAACGTGACCTGTCGAGCTGGCCCCGTGCACACGTGCAGGGCGAGGGAAGACGAGAAGTCGCGGCGCCCTGGAGTGCGCAGGCGATGACGGGAACGGCGACCCTCCGGGTCCGCCCCGATGTACTCGCCCGGAGGCTCGGCGACGCGGTCGTGCTCGTCCACCTGCACACCAATCGCATCTATGAGCTCAATACGACAGGCGCCCGCATCTGGGAGTTGCTGCAGGAGGGCCGTACGATCGATCAAGTCACCAACGATCTGCGCGAGGAGTTCGAGACGAACGACGTCGATCTTCGCACTGAAATCGATCGGCTGATTGACGGCGTGCGTACGGAAGGACTGGCAGATGTCGTCGGTGGCTGAGATCGCGCCGGCGATGCGAATCGCCACGCATGACTGGGTGGTGGCCGTCGGCCGCCGGCCGGTCTTGGGCGGGTTTCGCGCGGCGGCCGAGTGTGCCGTTGACGGCCAACGTCTGACAATCGCGATCGGCAGCGAGACCGAGCGTGCGCCGATCGGCCGCAGCGCAGGCACCATCGTTCTTTTTGCGGGAAGTCTGCAGAACCGGAGCGAGGTCGAGCCGCTCGTGCCGCCTGCGTCGCGTGCGGAGTCGCCTGCGGACCTGATCGCGGCGCTCGTCGACGTACATGGTGCGAGCATCGTCGAGCGCCTGCGCGGGATCTTTGCGGTCTGCGTCTGGGATCGCATGACAGGCGCATTCTGGGCGGCGCGCGATCAGATCGGCATCCACCCGCTGTACTACGCGGTCACCGCTGACGCGGTGCTGTTTGCCGCGTCCATCGACGCGCTCGGGCGACAGCCGGGCGTGTCGCGCGAGTTGAGCCCGATTGCGCTCAGCGAGTACCTGGCGCAGCGGTACGCTGTCGACGAGGAGACGTTCTACCGCGATATCCGGCGCTGCTTGCCGGCGCATCGCGTGTTGGTTGATTCCAGAGGGCTCCGGAGCGAACGGTACTGGGATCCGCTGCCCGATGGTCGGAGGGTCTCGTGGTTGGGTGACGAAGAGGTCGAGGCGTTCGAGGCCATCTTCACGCGGGCGGTCGCGCGGTCGGTCGGTTCGAGCGCCGCGTCGATCTTCCTGAGCGGTGGGCTCGATTCGATTTCAGTCGCCGCCGTCGGGGAGCAGGCCGCGCGCGCGGCGGGAACGCGATCGCTGCTCGGGCTGTCGCTCGGGTTCGATCACGCTGACGCCGACGAGCGAGGGCTCCAGCAGCAGGTCGCCAACGCACTTGGTATCGAGCACCGGCTCATGCCATTTGGCGACGCCGTACCGCAGGATCGATTGGTCCGCACGGCCTTGAGCATGGGTGCCGATTGGCCGATACCCATGTGGAACGTCTGGACGCCCGCGTACAGTGCCCTCGTCCGCGAGGCCGTCCGCCTGGGCCGGGACGTCGTGCTGACGGGCCGGGGCGGCGACGAGTGGCTTACCGTGAGCCCGTTTCACGCGGCGGATCTGGCGCAAAGCGGGGACCTGTTCGGCCTCGCGCACCTGATCATGAGCCGGAACCGTTCGCGGCGGCACACCGGGACGAAGTACGCCCTCCGGCTGCTTCGAGACCGCGTCGTCCGGCCGCTCGGAAGCGCGGCGCTGGCCACGGTCGCGCCGCGGTGGTGGCACGGACGGCGGCGCGCCCGCTTGAGCCGGCAGTTGCCTTCCTGGCTCGCGCCGGACGCAGCGCTGCGGGCCGAGATGGACGGCCGGCTGGATCGATTCATCATCGAGGCGCGTCCGCGCGAGGGCTTTTACGTTCGGGAGACGCGCACGACGCTGCGCCACCCCTGCGTCACCGGCGACCTCGAGGAAGCGCACGAGTTCGGACGGCGCTTCGGCGCCGAGATGCGACATCCCTTCTGGGACGTCGATCTCGTCGAGTTCCTGTGCCGTGTGCCGCCGCGGTTCCTGGACGCCGGCGGCCGTTCGAAGGCGCCGCTGCGGCGGATGGTGGCCGGGTGGTTCCCGACGCTCGGTGTGGAGCGGCAGAAGAAGGCGCACGCGTTTGTCTTCTTCGACTCCATCATGCGTGCCGAGGCGCCGTCCATCTGGGCAGGCAATGGCGGCCTGCGGGCATTGGGGCAGTTGGGAGTGCTGGATGCAACTGCTGCGCGGGCGCATTGCGACACGCTCCTGCACGGCCCGTTCGTGGTGGATCCCGGACGGGTGTTCGAGGTGCTGACGCTCGAGACGTGGGCGCGGCACAAGATGAACTGACCGAAACGCAAGAGAGGAACAGCAAATGACGCGCAACAAGGGCACGCTCGGGACGGACAAGCGGGCGTGGGTGGCTCCGGAGCTCGTGTTTCGGGGTGTTGTCGGTGACGTCTTGCAGAGCGGCGGCGGCAAACTGAGCATCACGGCAGCGGATCCCGGCGAGAATCGCTGCGAGAAGCCGCACGCCGATCAGTGCATGCAGGCCCAGTCGTAAGAACCAGGTTGGACGGCCCGCTCGGACAGGCTCAGGCCACGTGATCGCTGATCACGCACGCAACCGCGGGAGTGCACCGGCGCTCGGACTGTGCGTGTCCGCGGGTCGCCGTGACCTGCTGCCGCCTCCTGCTCTGCACGTCGAATACCGCTGGCGCGGCGTTGACGCGGGCGTGTACGCGTACGGCTACACGGACGGGCAGACGTGGTGGCTGCGGTGGCCTCGCGTGGGCACGTTCAGGATGATGCCTTCCGAGGCGTCGGTGACGGTGGTTCCGGAAGACGGCGTCACGCCGGCCGTCCTCGAGGACGCGTTCCGTCGCGGGGTCACACCGGTCGCGTTGCTGCAGCGCGGCCTGGAGGTGCTGCACGCGAGCGGGATCCTCATCGGCGGACGGGTGGTGGCGCTTTGCGCCGCATCCGGCACCGGGAAATCGACGATGGCTGCGGCGCTTTCCCAGCAGGCTGCCCCACACTGGGCCGACGATTTCGTCGCCTGGACGCTCGAGCCAGGCAGCGTGTCGTGCCGGCGGTATCCGTCGGAACCTCGCCTCGATCGCGATGCCGCGGCAACACTCGAAGCGAGCTCGTCATCCGTCCTGCCGTACGTCCCGCGACAGGCGGCGCTTGGGGCGATCGTGATCCTGCAACGTGGACGGCCCTCGGCCGGCATTGGATCGCTGGAGCTCGTCGATCCGAGCCAGGCGTTCACGGCCATCCTCGCCCACGCGCACGAGTGCGGCCTCGGCGGAGCGGCCCGATACCGGGCGAGCGTCGATCGGTACCTCGAGCTCGCGGCGGGGGTGCCGGTCTTCAGGCTTGTATTCGAGCCTGACCTCCTGCGCCTCCAGGAGCTTGCGGCGGACGTACACCAGCAGCTTCGAGAAGCCCTGAGACCATGCGCCAACGGTTCCAGCACGCCGGCGATCTCCTCGTAGTCGCGCGGCTCTGGGCGATTGCGGCAACGGTTCGTGCGCTCAAGTACGCCATGCCGCTTCCGCGGCTGGTCGCGCTGGCGGCGGCACCGATCGCCATCAGGCGATCGCAGCCTCGCGTCAATCGGCTGCTTCGACTCGCGCGTTCCACCCCGCCCGGAACCCGGCTTCCGGGCAACTGCCTCGAACGGAGCCTCGGGCTGTTCCGGCTCCTGATCGCGGCAGGCGCCGAGCCGCGGTTGGCCATCGGGATGAAAGCCACGAGGCCAGGCCGGATGATTGATGGACACGTGTGGGTGGTGCTGGACGATGTGCCAGTCGGTGAGAGTGCCGACGCGGTGGCATCGTTCGAACGCCTGACCGACTTCGATGCGCAGGGACGCTCGGCATCGTCCGGCGTGCGCGGCCTTTACCCAGCTCGATGACGTTCGCCCGCTTCGGGGCCGCGCTGGTGGACGCGAGCCGCGGCGTGGACCGCGCGTACCAGGTCTTTGACAGGGCGCGATCGACCATCGTCGCGCGCTTCGCGTCCGATCGGCTGTTGCAGGCCTACAACGATCGGGTCTACGCCCGCACTCCCGTGTACCAGCCCGGATCGCCGCAGTTCCGGTCGACCTTCTTCAACTGGGAGGCCGCAGCGATCGCCGCCTGGTTTCCAAGGCCGCCGGCTCGCGTTCTGGTCGGAGGTGCTGGCGGCGGTCGCGAACCCCTGGCGCTCGCGAAGATGGGCTATCGGGTGACGGCATTCGAGCCCTCGGAGCCACTGGTCGAGGCCATTCCCGATGCCGGTGGTGCGATCGCCGCGCACGTCGGCCGATACGAGGACCTTCCGGTGGTCCGGTCGATGGTCCGACGCGAGCACGTCGATCTTGGCGCGGCACCGCCCTTCGATGCGGCAATCTTCGGGTGGAGCAGCTATTCGCACATCCGGCGTGCCGACGACCGGGTGGCGGCCGTACGCGCTCTCGCCGCGCTGGTGGAGGGACCGATCCTGATCAGCATGTTCCTGGCGCCATTGCAGGCGCGGCCCGCTGGTCGAATCGCAACCCTTGCAGCGCGGCTACACCTCCGGTCTCCACACGATCGCTTCGGGCCGGCGATCGGCTTCTATCACCTGTCTACACGCGACGAGTTGTACGCAGAATGCGAACGGGCAGGCGTTGCCGTCGTCCAGTTCAGCGACGACGGCTCTGATGGGGCGTGGCCCTACTGCGTGGTGACGCGGGGGGCCTGAGGACGGTTGGGCCGGGCGCTCCACCGCGCGGATTTCGTGCGCCGTTGTGCTGCGTGCGCGATATTACGAGGCCACGGCAGCCGGCACGATCTTCTGCGCTTCGCACAGACGGCGGAAGCGGCCTGCCGGGCGCGCGAGGAGCGCCTCCCACGTGCCGCTTTCAGCGACCCGCCCGCGATCGATGACGTGAATCGCGTCCGCATGCCGGACGGTGGTCAGGCGATGGGTGACGATCACGATCGTGAGCCGTCCCCGCAGCTGATCGACGGCGTCCTGGATCCGCCGTTCGTGCTCGGAGTCGAGCGCGCTGGTGGCTTCATCCAGGATCAGCACGGCGGGCTTTCGCAGTAGGGCGCGCGCGAGCGCGAGGCGCTGGCGCTCGCCTCCCGATACGCGAACGCCGCGGTCGCCGATGATGGTGTGGAGACCTGCGGGAAGGTTGCGGACGAAGTCGCCCGCAGCGGCACGAGTGAGTGCGTCCCAGATGTCCTGATCGCTTGCATCGGGACACGTCCAGCGCATGTTGGCCTCGATCGTGTCGTTGAAGAGGAAGGTGTCCTGAGCCACGTATCCGATTGACTGGAGCCAGGCGGGCCGGTTCGTCGAATCGAGCACCGTGCCATCGATCACGACCCGACCCGCAGTGGGGGCGAGGATTCCCAGCAGCAGGTCCGCCAACGTGCTCTTGCCCGCGCCGGAAGGCCCGACAATCGCCGTGGTCTGCCCGGCTGCGATCTGCAGCGACACGCCGGCAAGCGCTTCCGGCGGATCGGCGCCATAGCGAAACGATACCTTGTCCAGCAGGATCTCGTTGTTCACACCGAGCGGCGCCGCAGGGACGCGGTTGTCGCCGGCGAGGTGCTCCTCGTAGTCGTGCAGGAGATTCAGAATCCGGACATAGGACGGCAGTGACGCCCGGAACGTCTGCACCCCGGCATGCAGGCTCACGATACGCGGCATCAGGCGGGCAAACAGCACGACCACGATCAGCATCGTCGCGGCCGGTAGCTGGAACACCTCGATCGAGGCGTATGCAACCGTCACGATGCCGACCGTGGACGCGAGATCGAACCACAGCTTGGACCGTGCGTGTGCGCGAATGGCACCAACATACGACTCGCTGAGGCTGGCGCCGAGATCCTGGAAGCGCGCGAACGTGCGGTTCGCCGCGCCGTAGCTGCGAATCACCTTCAAGCCTGCGAGCGATTCCGTCGTGAGCGCATTGAGCTCGGCGCTCGCCGCCGTGTAGCGGGCAGATGCTTCCGCTGCCTCGTTCCCACGCGATCGCTGCAGCAGCAGCAGCGCCCCTCCGCTCAGGACGATCAGGGCAGTCATCAACGGCGAGACGCGAACGGCCAGTGCGCTGTAGGTCAGGAGCAGCACGGCCCCGGCCGTAATGGCGAAGGCCTGATATGTGAGCGAACTGATCTTCTCGGCGTCGGCCATGACCGCGTGGACCTGATCGGTGAGGCGGCCCCGAAGGGCGAACGCGTAATCCGCGTGCAGGAATGCACGGTACAAACGTTCGCGCACATGCGTCAGCATCACCCTGTCCAGCGCCGGGTGGAGCACGAGCTGCCAACGCGACACGAGCGCGTGGGCGAGCGAGGTGATCGCGAAGGCCGCGAGCAGCGTGGACGTCGTGACGCGGAACCCTAACGTCTCGACCCCGGCGCGCGCCGCCGCCATGAAGCCTGCGGTGGCGCCCTCGGTGCCGCCGACGCCGATGCGCCCGAGCAGCGGCACGAGGAGGATGACACCAGCCACCTCGAGCAACGCGAGCACCGCGGGCAGCGCGCACGCCACGACGAGACGGCCGCGGAGCACCGACGCCAGATCCCGCAGGAAGCGTGCGGTCGCCGCGGTCGTAGAAGAGCGTTTCACACCCAATCCAGCGCCTGGCGAGGGATTCACTGCAGGTGGTGGTGCCGCTGCCGCCCGCCTTCCGCTCCGGCCCGTTGCGGCTCCGGCGCACGGTGCGTGGCAACGGCGCAGAGGACAACGAACAGCACGGCGTTGCCGGGCATCTGAAGACTGAACTCCACGAGCGACTGCAAACCGATCGCGACGAGGCTCGTGGCGGCGCCGAATCGGACCCAATATCCAAGGGTGTCGTCACGCTGTTCACGGAAGCGCTGACATATACCGAGGACCAGGAACACGAGCGCGCCGAGCGCAGGAATCGTCAGCAGCAAGCCGCCTTCCGACGCGAGCTGAAGGTAATCGTTGTGTGCTTCGCCGAAATGCTGCGTCTTGCGGTCGGGTCGATACTGCAGCGTGGCCTTGCCGTACGTGTTGAGCCCCGTGCCGGTCAGGGGAAAGTCGCGGACTATCCGCAATGTCGCACCCCACGCGTCCTTTCGCAGCTGGACCGACTCGCCGCCTCTGGACGTGAAGCGGGAGGAAATGTCGATCCGCGCCCACGCGACCGGCACGACGAGCAGCAGCAGCAGCGCGAGAGTGACCCCGGTCCGCGCGGCAAGCGGCGTTCCCTTCGTGCCGAACACCGCGGCCACCGCAATGGCGACCGCAAAGCACGCGATGCCCGATCGCGACAAGGTCATGACGAGTGAGACCGCCATCACCACCACCGCGAACGCGACCAGCTGAAGCTGCCCGCCGCGCGAAGACGAGAGCCACAGGAGCCGCGTTCGCCAGTCACGCCGCACCCGGTCGAAACCGGTCTTCGTGAGCGCGAGGAAGTAGCCGAGCCCGAGCGGCAGGGCCAGCAGCATCCAGCCGGCGAAATGGTTCTTGTTGATGTACGGTCCGAACGGGGTCGAGAGCAGATATTCGGGACGCCAGAAGCCGTAGATCAACATGCCTCCGTACGCGTGATCCCCGAGGGTTGCCTTCTGGACGATGCCGACGAGGGCGAGAATCACGCCGAAGCCGACGATCGCGGCCGGCACGGCAGCCGTTCCCGCGCGTTCGAAATAGCGCGTCAGCCCGGCCAACAACAGGAGGAAGGCGCTCCCGAGCGCGATACCGCGCCGGGTCGAGGCCGGATCGATGCTCAGGGGACGCCGGCTCGAACCGATCGCGGTCGACGTTGACGGGTCGCCATGCGCGATGGCGAGGGCCGTGCCATACGCCAGATCCGTTGTCAGCAGGTACGCTTCAGAGGCAGGACTCAGCTGCTGGCGAACGGATGGAGCGAGCGGCACGAGCTGCAGCAGGGCGCCCGCGAGCACGAGGAGGAGACAGACGAGCAACCCCCGGACGTTCACGTCCAGACGGACGCGCCGCCCCGCCAATATCCACGCGGTGCTGCCGACAATCGCCGATGCGACGATCAGCGGTCGATAGGCCCAGGCGTAGACGCATCCGAAGGCAAGAGCGCCCCACGCGACCAGGAGCAGCGTGCCGGCTGCGACCGCCGCTCGCGACCAGCGCGGTACACGGGTCGGCCGGCTCACCTGGGGATCAGGCGAGGTGATCGTATGCGGCATCGACGAGTACCGATCGCGAGGTGAGCCGCCGGAAGAGCACGCGTCGGGCGGGCGGATGCCGGAACAGGGCACGGATCAGCTGCCGATGCTGATTGAAGCGAGCCGTCTGTCGGAGCAGCGGCATGACGCCGTTGGTGTGGGCGAGATCGAAGAAGGCGTCCATATCGCCGTCGGTCAGCTCGTGCCCGAGCTGGCGGAGCTCCAGCTGGGCATCGAGCTCGGCGCCGAGCGCCTGGCGCCATCGCGCCTGATACGTGCCGAGCGAGGCAGCCTGCAGCTGGTTGCCGTGCAGGCCCGCTTCGAGCACCTCGCTCGCGACCCGCGCGGTGAGGAGGCTGTAGTAGATGCCGCCGCCAGTGGTGGCCTTGACGATGCCCGCCGCGTCGCCGACGGCAAGGACGCGATCCGCATAGGTGCGGGCAAGCGGCGCGAGCGGCAGCAGCTTGCGGCGCGGCTGGACCGGCGATGTGGCGAGTCCCCATCGCGGTGCAAGGGCCCTGAAGAATCGATCGAAGTAGGCCCCCCCGTTGCCGTCGCACATGAGGCCGATCCGCGCGCACCAGCCGTCCTCGCGCTTGACCGGCACCGCCCAGGCGAATCCGTTTGGCGCCACGTGGCGGCCGAAATGCACTTCGACGTCACGCGGCGTCGCGGCCGGCACCTCGAGCTGTGCCGAGCGCAGGTGGAGCAGCGGCAGACCGAGTCCGAGCCGCCGCTGCAGCGCGTAATTCGCTCCGCAGGCCAGAACGCACGCGCGCGCCTGCGTTGTCCGTCCATCGGCGAATCGCAATCGCACCCGATCGGGCAACACGTCGATATCGGCGACGCGCCCGCCGGTAACGAGCGCCGCGCCGGCAGCGCGCGCAGTCGCTTCTATCTGCCGATCGAACAGCAACCGATCGATCGCGACCGCTTCGATGGCCGGGCTCACGTACTCGATCCAGCGGCCGCCGGGCGGCACGAATCGCACGCGCCGCAGCGGATTGAGCACGGCCGACGGTTCGAGCTCGAACTCATCGAATGCTTCGGCCGCGAGCACCCCGGTGCAGTGGACCGGGGTCCCGCTCGACGCGTGCTCCTCGAACACGGCCACGTCGAAGCCGCGGCTGGCTAGAAGTTTCGCAGTGAACAGGCCACCTGGGCCTGCCCCCACGATTGCGACATCATGCATGAAAGGGCGGGGCGAGGGCGCGTTCGGCGCCCGGACGCAGCGACGCTACAGGGTAGCCCAACACACCGCCGAGTCCAACGGATCTCGGCGGCCCGATCATCAAGCAGCGAGGCTGGCCGCCGGCAATCGCGCGCCGGCGAGGCGCAGTTCCGCAGCCACCCAGGCCGCCAGTACGAGACTGGACACGAGCGGAAGCGGCGGCCACACGTTCTTCAGTGGCGCGGGCGCCAACACGTTTGCCGTCCATGCGATCGGGCGATCGGGCAAGGACGCGGCGAGCAGCAGCAGTGCGAGCGCGCAGAGCCAGCCCGCGCCTCGATCGCGGATTCTCGTCGCAAGCACGAACGCAGGAAGCGCGAGCATGGAGAGATGCTGCGACCAGGCCACGGGCGAGAGCAGCGGACACGTGATCGCCACGGCTGCTACGGCGAGCGCCAGCCGATCCCCGGCTGCGAACGCCGCCGGCTTGCTCGATCGAATCGACAGGATCATCCCGCCGGCCAGCGCCAGCGCCGCTACAGCGGCCGCGGTGCCCGGAAGGCGGCCGGCCAGCGTGTAGTTGAACGGGGCGCTCGCATACGCCGCGCCCGTCGCCCGCACGGCATCGACATAGTCGATCACCACCAGCGGGCCTGCGATCGCGATGCTCGCGGCAGTGGCAAGCAAGACAGTGGTCAGCGCCACCACGCCCGAGCGTCGCGAGTACACGAACACAGCCAGCGCAAGCGGCAGCGCACCGGCGCTGATGCTGCCGGCCAGGCCTGCCGAGAGGCCAGCGCGAATCGTCTCCCCGCGCTCGAGAGCATCCCAGGTCAGCACGATGAGCGCGACGACGAGCAGTGCCACATCTCCCTGCCGCAGTGTCGCGAGCACGGGCTGCCAGCACGCCAGCAGCGCCGCGGTCGAGGCGAGTGCCACCGCATTGCGCCTGCCGGCCCCAACCACGCGTGCCCCGATGAGGAGAAGTGCTGCCACTGACCCAAGCGTGAGCACGACGAACGTGCCGCGCCCGCCGAATGCGG
>Ga0210061_1000104_pt1 | contig 10514 bp, 10 predicted proteins | sample MayberryNW_Catta_2_FD_184877 | JGI IMG/M metagenome (GOLD analysis project Ga0210061, IMG submission 184877) | Wetland microbial communities from San Francisco Bay, California, USA, that impact long-term carbon sequestration -... | ecosystem: Environmental > Aquatic > Marine > Wetlands ...
GGCAGCCTCTCGGTGCCGGCCATCCGGGTCGGCGCCAGCGTGCAGAAGGGCTTCGAGCAGGGCGCCTATGACGCGCTGCTCGATTCCGCGGGCTACCCGCGCGCGGGCATTGCGCCGGCGCGCAACCAAAGCGAGCCGAAGCCGGCCGCGCCCGGGGCCGCGGCGGCGAGCGAGGCAGCGGCGGCCGAGGAACCCGCGGCCGGTCCGTACCGGCCGCGCTAGCGCCGGCCGCGTCGCCGGCATGAAGCTCGCGACGTGGAACGTGAACTCCATCAAGGTGCGGCTGCCGCAGCTGCTCGAGTGGCTCGCCGGCGCGCGTCCGGACATCCTCTGCCTGCAGGAGCTGAAGCTCGAGGAGGCGAAATTTCCGCGCGCCGAGCTCGAAGCCGCCGGTTATGCGGGCGCAGTCAGCGGCCAGAAGACCTACAACGGCGTCGCGATCCTGTCGCGCACGCCGTTGGACGAAGTCGTCACGGGCATTCCCGGGTTCGCTGACGATCATAGGCGCGTGATCGCGGCAACCGTGCAGGGCGTGAGGGTGATTTGCGTCTATTGCCCGAACGGTCAGGCCGTCGGTTCCGACAAGTACGAATACAAGCTGCGCTGGTTTGCCGCGCTCAGAAACTACCTCGCGGCGGAACTCGGCAGGAACCCCCGCCTCGCCGTGGCCGGCGATTTCAACGTCGCGCCCGAGGACCGCGACGTGCACGACCCGAAAGCCTGGGAAGGGCAGGTGCACGTCTCGGGCCCCGAGCGCGCCGCATGGCGCGAGCTGCTCGCCCTGGGATTAAAGGACAGCTTTCGGCTGTTCGACCAGCCGGAGAAGGTCTTTTCCTGGTGGGACTACCGCATGATGGCTTTTCGCCGCAACGCCGGGCTGCGCATCGACCACATCCTGCTGTCGCCGCCGCTCGCGGACGCCTGCGCGAGCAGCGCCGTCGACAGGGCGCCGCGCAAGCTCGAGCGGCCCTCCGACCACGCGCCGGCGGTCGTCGAATTGCGCCTCCCCTCGCCGTAGAATCCCCGCCATGGACCCCGCGGGCGCCATCGGCAAGCTCGGCTTCCGCCGCTGGTACGAGCGCCAGCTGATCGCCTGTCACGGCTGGCTCGTTGCGTGCTTGCTGTGCGCGTTCGCGCTGGGCGCGCTGCTGGAAGACCTGAACCTGCACGAATTCGGCCTGCGGGCGGCCGGCGCGACGCTCGCCGCGGGCGCCGCGGGGGTGATCGCCTGGTACGCGCTGCAGCGCTATCTGGTCATGATGGTGCGGGCGCAACGCCTGGCCGAGCGCTCGACCTGCCCGCAGTGCGGCTTGTTCGGCAGCTACCGCCTGATCGGCGCAACGCCGACGTTCATGACGGTGGGCTGCCGCCGCTGCGCGCGCGAGTGGCGCATCGACTGATCAGTCGATGCGCTCATAGGCGGGCAGTGTGAGGAACTCGACGTAGGTGTCGTCGGAGGTGATTTTCTCGAAGAGCGCCGCGCTCTCGGAGAAATTGCCCGCCGCCCAGGCTTCCTCGCCGACGTATTGCCGCACCTTGGGCAGCTCCTCCGCGAGCAGGTGGCGGAACAGCGACTTCGTGACGCGACGGCCGTCGTCCAGCTTGCCCTTTTCGCTGCGGATCCACTGCCAGATCTGCGAGCGCGAGATCTCCGCAGTGGCCGCGTCCTCCATCAGGTTGAACACCGGCACGCAGCCGTTGCCGCCGAGCCAGGCGCCGAGGTACTGGATGCCGACCGAGATGTTGTTGCGCATCCCGGCCTCGGTGATCGGCGCCTCGGGCCGGAAGTCGAGCAGGTCCTGCGCCGCGACCTTCACGTCGGGCCGCTGCTTCTGATACTGGTTCGGTCCCGGCATGTGCTGGTCGAAGATCTCCTGCGCCACCGGCACGAGGCCCGGGTGCGCCACCCAGGTGCCGTCGCAGCCGTCGGTCACCTCGCGCAGCTTGTCCTGGCGCACCTTCTCCAGCGCCGCGTCGTTCGCCGCCGGGTCGTTCTTGATCGGGATCTGCGCCGCCATGCCGCCCATCGCCGGCGCGCCGCGGCGGTGGCAGGTCTTGACCAGCAGGAGCGCGTAGGCGCGCAGAAACGGCGCGGTCATGGTCACCTGCGAGCGGTCGGCCAGGCAAAAGTCGTGGTGCGAGCGGAACTTCTTGATGCAGGAAAAGATGTAGTCCCAGCGGCCGATGTTCAGGCCCGCGGAGTGGTCCTTCAGCTCGTGGAGGATTTCATCCATTTCGAAGGCGGCGAGCACCGTCTCGATCAGCACCGTCGCCCTGACGCTGCCCTGGGGGATCTGCAGCGCATCCTGCGCCGCCTTGAAGACGTCGTTCCACAGCCGCGCCTCGAGATGCGATTCGAGCTTCGGCAAATAGAAGTACGGGCCGCTGCCGCGCTCGAGCAGCGCCTTGGCGTTGTGGAAGAAGAACAGGCCAAAGTCGAACAGCCCGCCCGAGACGGGAGACCCGTCCACCGTCACGTGCCGCTCGACGAGATGCCAGCCGCGCGGGCGCGGGATGAGCACCGCCGTCGTGTCGTTCAGCGCATAGCGCTTGTCCCCCTGCTGCAAGCGGATCGTGCGGCGCACCGCATCGCGCAGGTTGACCTGCCCGTCGACCATGTTGAACCAGGTCGGGCAATTGGCGTCCTCGAAGTCCGCCATGAAGGTGGACGCGCCGCAATTCAGCGCGTTGATCACCATCTTGCGGTCGGTCGGCCCCGTGATCTCGACCCTGCGGTCCAGCATGTCCCGCGGCTGCGGCGCGATGGTCCACTCGGACTCGCGCACCTGCTTCGTTTCAGGCAGAAAATCGGGCAGCTTGCCGGCGTCGAATTCCTGCTGGCGCGCGGCGCGCCTGGCCAGCAGTTCCCGGCGGCGCGCCTCGAACTGGCGGTGCAGGGCGGCGACGAACGCCAGCGCTTCCGGCGTCAGGATCTGCGCGAATTCGGGGGTCACGGCACCGCGAATCGCGATGTCCTTGGCGAGCGGAGTGGACACGTGCATGCAGCCATTCTATGTACGCCAATGCCGCACCGCAACATGATAAATCAAGCAGATAGGTGTACCGTTTTTGTTTAGCGGGTTGGTGTTTCACATCGTGAAAAATACTCATATGGAGTCGTCTGATGAGCGTTCCGTACAAGGTGCTGATCCTGGGCGCGTCCTACGGGTCGCTGCTCGCGACCAAGCTTGCGCTCGCCGGCCATGCGGCGCATCTGATCTGCCTTCCCGCGGAGGCGGGGCTGATCAACAGCGAAGGCGCGCGTGTGCGCATGCCGGTGAAGGGGCGCGAGGGCCTGGTCGAGGTCGATTCGCGCAAACTCCCGGGCAAGGTTACGGCGGGCGGTCCGGCCGCGGTTTCCCCGAAAGACTACGACCTCGTCGCGCTCGCCATGCAGGAGCCGCAGTACCGCTCGGCCGGCGTGCGCGAGCTGCTCGATGCCGTGGCCCGGGCGAAGGTGCCGTGCCTGTCGATCATGAACATGCCGCCGCTGCCCTACCTCGCGCGCGTCCCCGGGGTCGACGCCGCGGCGTGCCGCAGCTGCTACACCGACGCTTCGGTCTGGGACGGCTTCGACCCGGCGCTCGTCACGCTGTGCAGCCCCGACCCCCAGGCTTCCCGCCCGCCCGAGGAGAAGGTGAACGTGCTGCAAGTGCGCCTGCCGACCAACTTCAAGTCCGCGCGCTTTCCCTCCGCCGCGCACACCGCGGTCCTGCGCCGGCTCGAGTCCGATATTGAAGCGGCGCGCTTCGAGGGCATGGAGCTTCCGGTGAAGCTCAAGGTGCACGAGTCGGTCTTCGTGCCGCTCGCGAAGTGGGCCATGCTGATGGCCGGGAACTACCGCTGCGTCACCAAAGCGGGCATCCGGCCGATCAAGGAAGCCGTGCACTCGGATCCCGCCGCCGCGAAGACGATGTACGAGTGGGTGGTGAAGCTGTGCACCTCGCTCGGCGCGGACGCGCGCGACCTCGTGCCCTTCGAGAAGTACGCCGCGGCGGCTAACGGCCTCACCGGGCCCTCGTCGGCTGCGCGCGCGCTCTACGGCGGTGCGCCCTACATCGAGCGCGTGGATCGCCTGGTGCAGGAAATCGCCCGGCAAAAGGGCATGCGCTCGGCCGAGCTCGACGAGGTCGTGAAGCTGGTCGATGCGAAGCTCGAGGAGAACCGCAGAAAGGCGGCGTAGGACCATGGAGAAGCGAACGCAGGCACCAGCGTAATCCGGCCTCCGACCCCGATCTACTTTTCCTCCTCCCCGCCTTCTATCCCCAGCTCCTGGATCTTGCGCGTGATCGTGTTGCGGCCCATGCCGAGGAGGTTCGCCGCCTCGATGCGCCGCCCGCCGGTGCGCGCCAGCGCGCGCTGAATCAGGCTGCGCTCGAACTGCCGGCCCAGCGCCTCCAGTAACCCCGTCTCGCCGCGCGCCAGGCGCCGCTCGACCTCCTGCTCGAGCGACGCGAGCCAGTCGCTCGCCGCCGCGGCCGCGCCGGAGTCGCGGAATTCGGCGGGCAGGTCGCCCAGCTCCACCACCTGGCCGGGCGCCATCACCGTCAGCCAGTGGCACAGGTTCTCGAGCTGGCGCACGTTGCCGGGAAACTCCAGCCGCTGCAGATGCTCGATGGCGCCGTCGGCGAGGCGCTTGACCTCGACGCCGAGCTGCTGCGCGCTGCGCGCGAGAAAGTGGCGCGCAAGCAGCGCCACGTCCTCGCGGCGCTCCCTGAGCGACGGCAGGCGGATACGGATGACGTTCAGTCGATGGTAGAGGTCCTCGCGGAACGCGCCTTCGCGCACGCGATTCTCGAGGTTCTGGTGCGTGGCGGCGATCACGCGCACGTTGGCCTTGATCGGCTGGTGCCCGCCGACCCGGTAGAAGCTGTTCTCCGAAAGCACGCGCAGCAGCCGCGTCTGCAGCTCGGCCGGCATGTCGCCGATCTCGTCGAGGAACAGCGTCCCGCCTTCGGCCTGCTCGAAGCGTCCGCGGCGCTGCGCCTGCGCGCCCGTGAAGGCCCCGCGCTCGTGCCCGAAGAGCTCCGATTCCAGCAGGTCCTTGGGCATCGCCGCGGTATTGATGGCGACGAACGGGCGCCCCGCGCGCGCACCATGGCGGTGCAGCGCGCGCGCCACGAGCTCCTTGCCGGACCCCGACTCCCCCGTGATCAGCACCGTCGCGCTCGACTGCGAAAGCCGGCCGATGGCGCGGAACACTTCCTGCATCGCCGGCGCCTGGCCGAGGATCTCCGGCGCCTCGGCCACCGGTTCCGCCGCCGCCTCATCCCGCTGGCTTTCTTCGAGCGCCCGGCGGATGAGCTCGACCGCCTGGTCGACGTCGAAGGGCTTGGGCAGGTATTCGAACGCGCCGCCCTGGAATGCCGCCACCGCGGACTCCAGGTCCGAATACGCGGTCATGACGATCACCGGCACGGCCGGGTGCTGCTGCTTCACCGTGTGCAGCAGCTCGAGCCCGGAGGGTCCGGGCATGCGGATGTCGGACACCAGCACTTGCGGCGCGCCGCCGCTCAGCGCATCGAGCGCATCTTGCGCCGACGCGAACGAGCTGTAGGCGATGCCCTCCCGGCCGAGGGCCTTCTCGAAGACCCAGCGGATGGAGCGATCGTCGTCCACGATCCAGACCGGTTTCATGCCAGCGGCAGTACGATCCTGAAAACGGTGCGCCCCGGGCGGCTGTCGCACTCGATGACTCCCCGGTGGTAGTGGACGAAGGTCTGGGCGAGCGATAAGCCCAGCCCGCTGCCGCCGTCCCGCCCCGAGACCAGGGGGTTGAAAATCCTGTCCCGGATGTCCTCCGGGACACCGGGCCCGTCGTCGATGACTTGCAATTCTAGTGCCAGCCTGTGGCGCTGCCTGAGCAGCGTGACCTGCCGCAGCGCCCGGGTGCGCAGCGTGATATTGCCGGGGCGCCCGCTGCCGGCGACCGCCTGCGCCGCATTGCGCACCACGTTCAGCACGGCCTGGATCAGCTGCTCCTTGTCGCCCTCGAGGTCGGGCAGGCTCGGGTCGTAGTCGCATTCGATGGCGACACCGCGGGCGAACTCCGCCAGCACCAGGCTGCGCACGCGCTCCAGGACCTCGTGGATGACGACCGGCCCGATGCGCGGCTGGCGGTGCGGCGTGAGCAGCCGATCCATCAGCGTCTGCAGGCGATCGGCTTCCTTGATGATCACCTGGGTGTACTCGCGCAGCTCCGCGCGGTCGAGTTCGCGCTCGAGAAGCTGCGCCGAGCCGCGCAGGCCCCCGAGCGGGTTCTTGATCTCGTGGGCGAGGTTGCGGATCAGCTCGCGGCTGGCCTGCTGCTCGCCCATCAGCCGCTCCTCGCGCGCCTGGCGCAGCTGCTGCTCGATCGGGCGCAGCTCCGCGAGAACGGGCGTGCCGGGCGCATCGATGCGCGTCAGCACGCACGCGAGCGGCAGCGGCTCACGGCCGGCACGCAGGTAGCTCACGTTCTGCGCCGAATAGTCCCAGTGCGTGACCAGCGTGTCCGCCAGCGCCTTTTCCAGGGCCGCGTCGCGCTCGAACAGCGGCTGGAACGCCTGCCCGATGAGGCTGCGCGCGGCCGTGCCGAGCAGAGTCTCGGCGGCCTGGTTGGCGAAACGCACCACCGCATGCTCGTCGAGCACCACCACGGCGGTCGCCAGGTACTCCAGGGCGGAAAAGTCTGCGGCCACGGGTCAGGCCGCCGCGCTCACCGGTACAGGTTGGTCAGCTCGCGCCTGAGCGATTCGACGTTCTTCTGGTGCACTTCGACCGCATCCTTGTATTTCTGCAGTCGCTCGAGCACGCGGGCGTAGTTGCGCTCATCGCCATAGCGCACGGATTCCTGGTCCTCGAGGTCCTTGCGCGCCTGCGCAAGCAGCGACTGCTCCTGCTCCAGTTCGCGTTCGAGAATCTCGCGCTGGCGCTCGCGCGCCGAAGCGCGCGTCTGCGAGTCCTCCCTGGGAAAGCTGCCCGGGGCCGCCTTCGCCGCGGGCTTGCCCGCCGCCGGCGCCGGCACGACCTGCACGCGCGTTTGCTGCACGACGCGGCAATCCTTGCCGGTCGTGTCTTCCGGGAGATTGGTGACGTGCGTGTGCCCCTCCCTGTCGCGGCAACTCCAGATGGTGATTTCGCGGGAGGACTGCGCCAGCGCCGGCGCGGCGATCAGAACGAATGCCAGCAACAGGGAAAATCGGCGCACGATCAATAACATACCAGAAAAAAACGGGGGACGGGCGAGCCCGTCCCCCGCGCATGGCGGATATCGCAGCCGGGCTCAGGACGAGTAGTACATGTCGAATTCGACCGGGTGCGTGGTCATGCGGAAGCGCGTGAGCTCCTCTTCCTTGAGCGCCATGTAGGACTCGAGAAAATCCTCGGAGAACACGCCGCCCCTGGTCAGGAAGGCGTGATCCGTCTCCAGGCACTGCAGCGCCTCCTCGAGCGATGCGCACACGTGCGGCACCCTGGCGGCCTCTTCCGGCGGCAGGTCGTACATGTTCTTGTCGATCGGGTCGCCCGGATGGATCTTGTTCTGCACGCCGTCCAGGCCGGCCATCAGCATCGCGGCGAACGCCAGGTAGGCATTGGCCGTGGGATCGGGGAAGCGCACCTCGACGCGCCGCGCCTTCGGGCTCGAGACGTACGGGATGCGGCAGGACGCTGAACGGTTCTTCGCCGAGTACGCGAGGTTGATCGGCGCCTCGAACCCCGGCACCAGGCGTTTGTAGCTGTTGGTGCCCGGGTTGGTGATGGCGTTCAGCGCCTTGGCGTGCTTGATGATGCCGCCGATGTAGAACAGCGCGAATTCCGACAGTCCGGCGTAGCCGTTGCCCGCGAACAGGTTCTGCCCGCCCTTCCACACCGACTGGTGCACGTGCATGCCGGAGCCGTTGTCGCCGACCACGGGTTTCGGCATGAAGGTCGCCGTCTTGCCGTAGGACGCGGCCACGTTCCACACCGTGTACTTGAGGATCTGCATCCAGTCGGCGCGCTGCACCAGCGGCGCGTACAGGGTCCCGATCTCGTTCTGGCCGGCGGCCGCCACCTCGTGGTGGTGCACCTCGACTTCCACGCCCTGCTGCTCGAGCGCGAGGCACATCGCGTTGCGGATGTCGGCGAGCGTATCGGCCGGCGGCACCGGAAAGTAGCCGCCCTTCACCGGAGCGCGGTGGCCCATGTTGCCCGCCTCGTAGTCGATGCCGCTCGACCACGGCGCCTCTTCCGACTTGATCTTGACGAAGCTGCCGGACATGTCGATCGACCAGGTGACGCCGTCGAAGATGAAGAACTCGGGCTCCGGGCCGAAGTACGCCGTGTCGCCCAGGCCGCTCGACTTGAGGAACGCCTCGGCGCGCCGCGCGATGCCGCGCGGGCAACGATCGTAGGGCTTGCCGTCGGTGGGCTCGTAGACATCGCAGCTGATGTTGAGCACGGCCTCGTCGCTGAACGGGTCCATGCGCGCCGTGGCAGGGTCCGGCATGAGCAGCATGTCGGAGGCCTGGATGCCCTTCCAGCCGGCGATCGACGAGCCGTCGAACGCATGACCCTGCTCGAACTTGTCCTTCTTGAAGTACTTCACCGGAACGGTTACGTGCTGCTCTTTGCCGCGCGTGTCGGTGAAGCGGAAATCGACGAACTTGACCTCCTTTTCCTTGACCATCTTCAAGACGTCATCGGCCGTCATGGACATCTGCAGATCTCCTGAATGTGTGCAATGGGATAGGGCCGCCCGGGGCGGCCTGACGCGCAGGTTGGAGCAGGTTCCATGCCACGAGACGGTCTCCCCGATTCCGCCCCTGCCGCGCCACGCCGCAGGAATTCTAATTCAAGGGTTCGCACAATGCTGGTGCATTTTTCGGCCGCAGGCACCGTGCCAGTGCCCCGCATGCACTCGCCCTGGACTTCTATAATGCATGGCAGCAATGAGCGGGATCGCCGACATCGCGGAGATCAAGTCCCGGGCCGCCGAGCGCGGGCAGACGCTCCGGCTGCCCTACGCCGGCGCGCTCAAGCCCGACGAGGCGTATGCGCTGATGCGCGCCGGCGCGAAGCTGGTCGACGTGCGCACCCGGCCCGAGTTGCTGTACGTGGGGCGCGTGCCGGGCAGCGTGCTGATCGAATGGCAGACCTACCCGGGCAACGCGCAGAACGCCGATTTCCTCGAGCAGCTTGCGCAGGCCGTCGAGCCGGGCGAGACGCTCATGTTCCTGTGCCGCTCCGGCGTGCGCTCGCACTGGGCGGCGGCCGCCGCCGCGCAGGCCGGATGGCGTGACTCCTACAACGTGCTCGAAGGCTTCGAGGGCGACAAGGATCCCGCGCAGCACCGCAGCACGCTGGGCGGCTGGCGCAAGGCCGGCCTGCCCTGGGTGCAGAGCTAGGGCGCCGTCCAGCTCACTGCGCCGGAGTACGCCGTCGCCAGCACGGCGAGGCCGAAGGCGATGCGGTACCAGGCGAACGGCCGGAAGTCGTGCGTGGCGACGTAACGCACGAGCCAGCGGATCACCACGAACGCGGACGCGAAGGACACCGCCATGCCCACCGCGAACATGCCCAGGTCGTCCGCGGAAAACAGCGCGCGGTGCTTCCACAGGTCGTAGCCGCCGGCGGCGACGAGCGTCGGCACGGCCAGAAAGAAGGAGAACTCCGTCGCCGCCGGGCGCGACAGCCCGAACAGCATGCCGCCGATGATCGTCGCGCCCGAGCGCGAGGTGCCGGGGATCAGCGCGAAGCATTGCGCGAGCCCCACTTTGAGCGCGTCGCGCCAGGTCATCGCGCGCGTCGATTCGACCCGCGGCGCGCGCGTACCGCGATCGACCAGCAGGATGATGACGCCGCCGACGATGAAAGCGAGCGCCACCGGCACCGGCGAGAACAGGAACTTCTTGATCAGGCTGCCGAAGAGAAGCCCCAGCACCGCGGCCGGAAGGAAGGCCACGATCAGGTTGCCGTACAGCCGCCGGTCGACGCTGAAGAAGCGCGCGCGGTACTCCCACACCACCGCCAGCATGGCGCCGGTCTGGATGGCGACGTCGAACACCTTGGCGCGCTCGTCGTTGAACCCGAGGAGGTCGCCCGCGAGGATCAGGTGGCCGGTGCTCGAGACCGGCAGAAATTCGGTCAGGCCTTCGACGAGCCCGAGGATCAGCGCCTGGATCAGCGTGGCATCCATGAATGGGGACGAGCCCTATTTTTCCAGGAATTCGCGGATCGCGGGCCAGAACTGCGGCGCGCCGTCCGTCGTGTTGTGGTCCGCGTCCGCGAGTGCGACGCGCCGCTTCGGCCCGCTCCAGGCGGCGTACAGGCGCTCTGCGTGCCCGGGCGGGATCACCGCGTCGCGCCCGGCGATCAGGCAGAGGAGCGGCGTCTGCAGGCGCGGCGCGAGCGCGATCGAGTCGAAGCGGTGCCTGAGCAGCCAGTCGACCGGCACGAACCAGTAATGGCGCTTGGCGACCGCCGCGAGGCTGTCGTACGGCGTCGACAGGATCAGTCCGGCGAGGCGCCGCTGCGCGGCGAGCGCCACCGCG
>Ga0210061_1000105_pt1 | contig 10480 bp, 7 predicted proteins | sample MayberryNW_Catta_2_FD_184877 | JGI IMG/M metagenome (GOLD analysis project Ga0210061, IMG submission 184877) | Wetland microbial communities from San Francisco Bay, California, USA, that impact long-term carbon sequestration -... | ecosystem: Environmental > Aquatic > Marine > Wetlands ...
GACGGCGAGCACGCGGCCGAGGATGCGCTCGCGCAGCGCCTCGACCACTTCGCCGCCTTCGACCAGGGCGCGCATGGCAATGCCGTTCTGCGTGCCGCAGTCGTCCTCGGTGACCACCAGGTCCTGCGTCACGTCCACCAGGCGACGCGTGAGATAGCCGGAATTGGCCGTCTTCAGCGCGGTGTCCGCCAGGCCCTTGCGCGCACCATGCGTGGAGATGAAGTACTGCAGCACGTTCAGGCCTTCGCGGAAATTGGCCGTGATCGGCGTCTCGATGATCGAGCCGTCGGGCTTGGCCATCAGGCCGCGCATGCCGGCCAGCTGGCGGATCTGCGCGGCGGAGCCGCGCGCACCCGAGTCGGCCATCATGTAGATCGAATTGAAGGCCTCCTGGCGCACTTTCTTGCCGTGACGGTCGACCGTCTCCTCGGTGCCGAGCTGCTCCATCATCACCTTGCCGACCTGCTCGCCGGCGCGCGACCAGATGTCGACCACCTTGTTGTAGCGCTCGCCGACCGTGACCAGGCCGGAGGTGTACTGCGACTCGATCTCCTTCACCTCGGCCTCGGCCGCAGCGATGAGCTCCTGCTTGGCGGCCGGGATGTGCATGTCGTGCACGCCGAACGAGATGCCGCCGCGCGTCGCCATCGTGAAGCCCGCCTGCATCAGCTTGTCGGCGAAGATCACGGTTTCACGCAGTCCGCAGCGGCGGAAGCCCGCGTTGATGAGGCGCGAGATCTCCTTCTTCTTCAGCGGCTTGTTGAGCAGATCGAACGACAGTCCGGCGGGCAGGATCTCCGACAGCAAGGCGCGCCCCACCGTGGTTTCGTAGCGCTTGATGCGCTCGACCTTCTCGCCTTCGGGCGTGAGGTCCTGCTCCCGGATGCGCACCCACACGCGGGCATTCAAGCCCACCTGCCGCGATTCGTACGCGCGCGAGACCTCGGCCAGGTCGGCAAAGCTCATGCCCTCGCCCTGGGCGCCGATGCGCTCCCGGGTCGCGAAGTAAAGGCCGAGCACGATGTCCTGCGACGGCACGATGATCGGCTCGCCGTTGGCGGGCGAGAGCACGTTGTTCGAAGCGAGCATCAGCGTGCGTGCCTCCATCTGGGCTTCCAGGGAGAGCGGCACGTGCACGGCCATCTGGTCCCCGTCGAAGTCGGCATTGAACGCCGCGCACACGAGCGGATGCAGCTGGATCGCCTTGCCCTCGATCAGCACCGGCTCGAAGGCCTGGATGCCGAGGCGGTGCAGGGTCGGGGCGCGGTTCAGCATCACCGGGTGCTCGCGGATCACCTCCTCGAGGATGTCCCAGACCTCGGGCACTTCCTGCTCCACGAGCCGCTTGGCGGCCTTGATGGTGGTGGCGAGACCCAGGAGCTCGAGCTTGTTGAAGATGAACGGCTTGAAGAGCTCCAGCGCCATCTTCTTCGGCAGCCCGCACTGGTGGAGCTTCAGCTGCGGTCCAACCACGATCACCGAGCGCCCCGAGTAGTCGACGCGCTTGCCGAGCAGGTTCTGGCGGAAGCGCCCGCCCTTGCCCTTGATCATGTCGGCGAGCGACTTGAGCGGCCGCTTGTTGGCCCCCGTCATCGCCTTGCCGCGGCGGCCGTTGTCGAGCAGCGAATCCACGGCCTCCTGCAGCATGCGCTTTTCATTCCGCACGATGATCTCGGGCGCCTTGAGCTCGAGCAGGCGCTTCAGGCGGTTGTTGCGATTGATGACGCGCCGATAGAGGTCGTTGAGATCCGACGTGGCGAAGCGCCCGCCATCGAGCGGCACCAGCGGCCGCAGCTCCGGCGGCAGCACCGGCAGCACTTCCATGATCATCCAGTCGGGCTTGATGTTGGAGGCCTTGAAGCCCTCCAGCACCTTGAGCCGCTTGGCGAGCTTCTTGATCTTGGCGTCGGACGAGGTCGCCTCGAGGTCCTTGCGCAACTGATCGATATCGCGGTTGATGTCGATCGCGCGCAGCAGCGCGCGGATGCCCTCGGCGCCCATCGCGGCCGAGAAGTCGTCGCCGAACTCCTCCACCTTGGCCAGGTAGTCATCCTCGGTCAGCAGCTGGCAGCGCTTGAGCGGGGTGAGGCCCGGGTCGGTGACGACGTAGGCCTCGAAGTACAGCACGCGCTCGATGTCGCGCAGCGTCATGTCGAGCACCAGGCCGAGGCGGCTCGGCAGGCTCTTCAGGAACCAGATGTGCGCCACCGGGCTCGCCAGCTCGATGTGGCCCATGCGCTCGCGGCGCACCTTGGCGAGCGTCACCTCGACGCCGCACTTCTCGCAGATCACGCCGCGGTGCTTGAGGCGCTTGTACTTGCCGCACAGGCACTCGTAGTCCTTGATCGGCCCGAAGATCTTGGCGCAGAACAGGCCGTCCCGCTCCGGCTTGAAGGTGCGGTAATTGATGGTCTCCGGCTTCTTCACCTCGCCGTAGGACCACGAGCGGATCTTCTCGGGCGATGCGAGCCCGATGCGGATGGCCTCGAAGTCCTCGTCCTGCTGGACCTGCTTGAATAGCTCGAGTAGCGCTTTCATCAGTACTTCTCCAGGTCGATATCGATGCCCAGCGAGCGGATTTCCTTCACCAGCACGTTGAACGACTCGGGCATGCCGGCGTCGATCTTGTGGTCGCCCTTGACGATGTTCTCGTACACCTTGGTGCGGCCGGTGATGTCATCGGACTTGACCGTGAGCATCTCCTGCAGCGTGTACGCCGCGCCATAGGCTTCCAGCGCCCAGACCTCCATCTCGCCGAAGCGCTGGCCGCCGAACTGCGCCTTGCCGCCGAGCGGCTGCTGCGTGACGAGGCTGTAGGGGCCGGTCGAGCGCGCGTGCATCTTGTCGTCGACCAGGTGGTGCAGCTTCAGCACGTGCATATAGCCCACCGTCACCGGCCGGTCGAACGCCTCGCCGGTGCGGCCGTCGATCAGGGTCACCTGGCCCGAGGCCGGCAGCTCCGCCAGCTCCAGCATGGCGTTGATCTCGGCCTCGGACGCGCCGTCGAACACCGGCGTGGCAAACGGCACGCCTTCCCTCAGGTTCTGCGCGAGCTGCAGCACCTCTTCGTCGGAGAGCTTGCTCAGGTCCTCGTCCTTGCCGCTGGCGTTGTAGATCTTCTCCACGGTCTTGCGCACCTCGGCGATCTTGGCCTGCGCCTGGATCATCTCGCCGAGCTTCAGGCCGAGGCCCTTGGCCGCCCAGCCCAGGTGCGTCTCGAGGATCTGGCCGACGTTCATGCGCGAGGGCACGCCGAGCGGATTGAGCACGATGTCGAGCGTCGTGCCGTCCGCCATGTGCGGCATGTCCTCCACCGGCACGATCTTGGAGATCACGCCCTTGTTGCCGTGACGACCCGCCATCTTGTCCCCCGGCTGCAGGCGGCGCTTGACGGCCACGTACACCTTGACCATCTTCAGCACCCCGGGCGGCAGCTCGTCGCCCTGGGTGAGCTTCTTGCGCTTCGCCTCGAACATGGCGTCGAACTCGCGCCGCTTCTGCGCCAGCGACTCCTTGAGACCTTCCAGCTGCGCCGCCGCGTCCTCGTTGGCGAGGCGGACGTCGAACCAGTCGAAGCGCTCGACCGTGTCGAGGTATCCCTTGGTTATCTTGGTGCCCTTGGCAAGCTTCTTCGGGCCGCCGTTGGCCGTCTTGCCGGTGAGCAGCCGCTCCAGGCGCTCGAAGGTGTCCGACTCGACGATGCGCATCTGGTCGGCGAGGTCGGTCTTGTAGCGGCGGAGTTCGTCCTCGATGATCTGCTGGCTGCGCTTGTCGCGCTCGATGCCTTCGCGCGTGAACACCTGCACGTCGATCACGCAGCCGGAGATGCCGGACGGCACGCGCAGCGAGGTATCCTTCACGTCGGAGGCCTTCTCGCCGAAGATCGCGCGCAGGAGCTTCTCCTCCGGCGTGAGCTGCGTCTCGCCCTTGGGCGTCACCTTGCCGACGAGCACGTCGCCCGCCTCCACCTCCGCGCCGATGTAGACAATGCCCGACTCGTCGAGACGCGACAGCTGCGCCTCGGACAGGTTGGAGATGTCGCGCGTGATCTCTTCCGGCCCGAGCTTGGTGTCGCGCGCCACCACCGTCAGCTCCTCGATGTGGATCGAGGTGAAGCGATCGTCCGACACCACGCGCTCGGAAATGAGGATCGAGTCCTCGAAGTTATAGCCGTTCCACGGCATGAACGCGACCAGCATGTTTTGTCCGAGCGCGAGCTCGCCGAGGTCGGTGGAGGCGCCATCGGCCACCACGTCGCCCTTGGCAAGGCGTTCGCCCTGCTTCACGATCGGGCGCTGGTTGATATTGGTGTTCTGGTTGGAGCGCGTGTACTTGGTGAGCTTGTAAATGTCGACGCCGACGTCGCCCGGAACCGTCTCCTCGTCGTTCACACGCACGACTACGCGATTGGCGTCGACGTAATCCACGACACCGCCGCGCAAAGCCACCACGCAGGTGCCCGAGTCGATCGCCGCGGTACGCTCGATGCCGGTACCCACGAGTGGCTTTTCGGGACGCAGGCACGGCACGGCCTGGCGCTGCATATTCGAGCCCATCAGGGCGCGGTTGGCGTCGTCGTGCTCGAGGAACGGAATCAGCGAAGCGGCCACCGACACGATCTGGCTCGGCGCCACGTCCATGTACTCGACCCGATCCGGCGTCGACAGCATGAATTCGTTCCGGTTGCGGCACGACACCAGCGGATCGACCAGCTTGCCCGCCTTGTCGATCGCGGCGTTCGCCTGCGCGATCACGTAGTTGCCTTCCTCGATAGCCGACAGGTAGGCGATCTCGTTGGTCACCTTGCTGTTGGTCACGCGGCGGTAGGGCGTCTCCAGGAATCCGTACTTGTTGGTACGGGCGTACAGCGCGAGCGAGTTGATCAGGCCGATGTTCGGCCCTTCCGGCGTCTCGATCGGGCACACCCGGCCGTAGTGCGTCGGGTGCACGTCGCGCACCTCGAAGCCGGCGCGCTCGCGCGTCAATCCGCCCGGTCCCAGGGCGGAGACCCGCCGCTTGTGGGTGATCTCCGAGAGCGGGTTGGTCTGGTCCATGAATTGCGACAGCTGGCTCGACCCGAAGAACTCCTTGATCGCCGCCGAAATCGGCTTGGCGTTGATCAGATCGTGCGGCATCAGGTTGTCGCTCTCGGCCTGCGACAGCCGCTCCTTCACCGCGCGCTCGACCCGCACCAGGCCGGCGCGGAACTGGTTCTCGGCGAGCTCGCCCACCGAGCGCACGCGCCGGTTGCCGAGGTGGTCGATGTCGTCGATGTCGCCGCGGCCGTTGCGCAGCTCGACCAGGATCCTGATCACCTCGACGATGTCGCGCGGGCTGAGCGTGAAGCGTTGCTCGAGCTTGGCCTCCAGCTTCTGCCGGTCTACGCCCTTTGCCTTCAGCTCCAGATACATCTTGTCGATGACCTGCTGCGCGTCGCCTTCGCTCAGCACGCCTTCGATGGACACCTTGCCGAGCGACAGCTCGGGCGCGTGCTTGAAGTACGCACGGACGTCCTCCTCGGACTCGCGGGACAGCGCCACGCTCTTCAAGCGGATCTGCCAGCTGGTTTCGCAAGGCACGCCCACGCGCCGGTTGAATTTCATGCGGCCGACCGCGGACAGGTCGTAGCGCTCCTCGGCGAAGAACAGGCCGTTGAATAGCGACTCCACCGCATCTTCCGTGGGCGGTTCGCCAGGACGCATCATGCGATAGATGGCGACGCGCGCGGCGCTGACATCCACCGTCTCGTCGGTACGCAGCGTCTGCGAGACGTACGGTCCCTGGTCGAGGTCATTCGTGAACAAGGTCTGAATCTTGCCGACCCTGGCCTCGCGCAGCTTGGCCAGCAGCGTTTCCGTGATTTCCTCGTTGGCGCTGGCGAGGATTTCCCCGGTCTCGCTGCTCACCACGTTGTGCGCGAGCGTGCGGCCGATGAGGAAGTCGTCCGGCGCCACGATCTTCTTGATGCCCGCGGCCTCCATGTCCCGGATGTGCTTGACGGTGATGCGCTTGTCCTTCGCGACGATGGTCTTGCCCGACCTGTCGGTGATCTCGAAGCGCGCCACCTCGCCGCGCAGCCGTTCGGGCACGACCTCGAACAGCACGTGGTTCGGCTCGAGGTGAAAGCCGTCGAAGTCGAAGAATTCCTTCAGGATCATCTCCGGCGTGAAGCCGAGCGCCTTGAGAAGTATCGTCACCGGCATCTTGCGGCGCCGATCGACGCGGAAATACACCACGTCCTTGGGGTCGAACTCGAAGTCGAGCCAGGAGCCACGGTACGGGATGACCCGCGCCGAAAAGAGAAGCTTTCCCGAGCTGTGCGTCTTGCCGCGGTCGTGCTCGAAGAAGACGCCGGGGGAGCGATGCAGCTGGGACACAATGACGCGCTCCGTACCGTTGATGATGAACGAGCCCGTGGTGGTCATGAGCGGAATCTCGCCCATGTACACCTCCTGCTCCTTCACTTCCTTGGTGGTCGGCTTCGGGGCATCCTTGTCCAGAATCACGAGCCGCACCTTCGCACGCAGGGGACTCGCGTAGGTCAGGCCCCGCTGCTGGCACTCCTTGACGTCGAATGGCGGCTCGCCGAGCTGAAAGCTGACGAACTCGAGCCGCGCGTTGCCGGAGTGGCTGGTGATCGGGAAGATCGAGGTAAACGCCGCCTGCAGGCCCTCGTTCCTGCGGCTTTCCGGCGCCACGTGCGCCTGCAGGAACGCGGTATAGGACTCGAGCTGCGTCGCGATCAGGAACGGCACGGTTTGCACCGTCGAACGCTTGGCGAAGCTCTTGCGGATACGTTTACGCTCGGTCAACGAGTAGGTCATGAAGGCTCCTGGCCGCAACTTCCTGAGAGGACAAGGAAAAAGCCCCTGGCTGGAAGGACGCTTTCCTTGACCCGGCCCCGGGGAGGGTCACTGAGACCCGTCCCCGGTTCCGAAGTTCCTGCAATTGCTACTTGATCTCGACCTTCGCGCCGGCGTCCGTGAGCTTCTTGGCCACCGCGTCCGCTTCGGCCTTGGTGACGCCCTCCTTGACCGGCTTCGGCGCACCGTCCACGAGGTCCTTCGCCTCCTTGAGGCCGAGGCTCGTCACTTCGCGTACCGCCTTGATCACGTTCACCTTGTTCTCGCCGGTGGCGGCGAGCACGACCGTGAACTCGGTCTTCTCTTCCGCCGCGGCGCCTCCGGCGGCACCGCCCGCGGCCGGCGCCGCCATCGCGACTGCCGCCGCGGCCGACACGCCGAACTTCTCTTCCACGTCCTTGATGAGCTGCGAGAGCTCCAGGACAGTCATGTTGGAAATGGCTTCCAGAATCTGTGCGCGTTCCATGCTCTTTCTCCTGATTCGAATGGGTTCCTGATTAAGCGGCCGCTTTTTCCCTTGCCGCGTGCAGCGCGGCGAGCGCCCGGGCGAACTTGCCCGGCACCTCGTTCAGCGTGCGCGCGAATTTCGCGATCGGCGCTTGCAGCGTGCCGACGAGCGTCGCCAGAAGCTCCTCGCGGCTGGGCATCGTCGCCAGCGTCTTGATGTCCGTGGAGGACATCATGGCGTTGGGCATCGCCCCGGCCTTGATGACGAACAGCTCGTTTTCCTTGGCGAATTCCGCCAGCACCTTGGCCCCCGCTACGGGGTCCTGCGAGATACCGTAGACGAGCGGGCCGGCGAGCTGCCCGGCCAGCTGCTCGAACGGCGTGCCCTTCACGGCCCGCCGCGCAAGCGTGTTCTTCAGCACCCGCAGGTAGAGGCCGGACTTGCGCGCCTTCGCACGCAGGCTGGTAACGGCTTCGACGCTCAAGCCGCGGTTTTCCGCGACGATGACCGCCTGGGCCTTCGCCAGCTGCGCCGCGATCTCGGATACGACCGCTTGCTTCTGTTCCAGACTGAGACTCAAGGTCTACCTCCTTGCGTTGATCACACGGAGGTCCGTTTTCGGACCTCCACCCTGGCGACCTTGAATCAGGAACCGCAAATGCATTCCTGCTTCGGGTGCGCCGTCTGCGTAGGGCAAGTGCACGTTTAAGCCCATCGGGCCCCTACGGTCTTTGACAGCTGCCGTTCCAGCGGAACAGCGGCCCAAAGTTCCATCGTTCTTCACTGCGCCTGCAATGTGGCGGGATCGACCCGCACTCCGATTCCCATGGTGCTCGACACCGACAGCTTCCGCAGGAACACCCCCTTGGTGTGCTGCGGCTTCGACTTGTTCAGCGCGTCCACCAGCGCCGCGAGGTTGTCGCGCAGCTGCTCTGCCGTGAAGGAGGCGCGGCCGATCGTGCACTGCACGATCCCGGTCTTGTCCGCGCGGAACTGCACCTGACCCGCCTTGGCATTCCTCACCGCCGACACCACGTCGGGCGTCACCGTACCCACCTTCGGGTTCGGCATGAGGCCACGCGGCCCAAGAATCTGACCGAGCTGGCCGACAACGCGCATTGCCGCAGGCTCGGCGATGACGATGTCGAAATCGAGCTTTCCGCCTTTCACGCTCTCCGCGAGGTCCTCCATGCCGACGATGTCCGCGCCGGCCGCCTTGGCGGCCTGGGCCTTCTCACCCTGCGCGAACACCGCGATGCGCACCGACTTGCCGGTGCCGGAGGGCAATACCACCGCGCCACGCACGGTCTGGTCGGACTTGGTCGTGTCGATGCCCAGGTTCACGGCTACATCCACCGCCTCGTCGAACTTGGCGGTGGCGGTTTCCTTGACGATCTTCATTGCATCGATCACTGCGTATGTCTTGGCGTGATCGGCCTTGCCGACGATCGCTTTCCTGCGCTTGGAAATCGCGGTCATCTACATTCCCTCCACCAGGATGCCCATCGAGCGCGCGCTGCCGGCCACGGTACGCATGGCGGCATCCAGGTCGCCTGCCGTCAGGTCCGGCGTCTTCGCTTTGGCGATTTCTTCGACCTGCTTGCGCGTGATCTTGCCTACCTTGTCGGTGTGCGGCCGCGGGCTTCCCGATTCGACGCCCGCCGCTTTCTTGATCAGCACGGTGGTTGGCGGCGTCTTGATGATGAAGCTGAAGCTCTTGTCGGCATACGCCGTGATGACGACGGGCAGCGGCAGTCCCGGCTCCACCTTCTGTGTCTGCGCGTTGAACGCCTTGCAGAATTCCATGATGTTGAGCCCGCGCTGGCCGAGGGCTGGGCCGATCGGCGGCGAGGGATTCGCCTTGCCCGCAGGCACCTGCAACTTGACGTAACCGACTACTTTCTTCGCCATGACCGGCTCCTATCGGGTGCAAGCGAACGCCGCAGCGCTCTCCCCGTTCAAATGCTGCGGGCTCAGGCCTTCTCGACCTGTCCGAACTCCAGCTCGACCGGAGTCGAGCGTCCGAAAATCGTAACCGCCACGCGCAGGCGGCTCTTCTCGTAATTCACGTCCTCGACCGTTCCCTGGAAGTCGGTGAATGGCCCGTCCTTCACGCGCACCATCTCGCCGTTCTCGAACAGCACCTTGGGCTTGGGCTTTTCCACGCCTTCGCGCATCTGCTGCATGATGGCGTTCACTTCCTTTTCGGAAATCGGCGTCGGCCGCATCGCGCTGCCGCCCACGAACCCGGTGACCTTGTTGGTGTTCTTCACCAGGTGCCAGGTGTCGTCGTCCATCTCCATCTCGACGAGCACGTAGCCGGGGAAGAACTTGCGCTCCGACATGTGCTTCTGGCCGCCCTTCATCTCGACGACTTCCTCCACCGGCACCAGGATCTTGCCGAACTTGTCCTGCATGCCCGCGCGCGAAATGCGGTCCTCGAGCGCGCGCTGCACCGACTTTTCGAAGCCGGAATAGGCGTGCACCACGTACCAGCGCTTGCCGGCTTCAGCCTGCTTTATGTTTTTTTCCATCCGAGAATCAGGTCGTAGAGAACCCACTCCAGTGTCTTGTCACTCGCCCATAGGAACAGCGCCATTGCCACCACGAAAGCAAAGACCGCCGCCGTCGTCTGCACGGTCTCCTTGCGCGACGGCCATACGACCTTCTTCACTTCGACCACCGCTTCCTGCGCAAAGACCACGAACTGGCGGCCGGGCTGCGTGAAGCTCGCGACCGCCGCGGCGGCGCCGATGCCTGCAACCACCGACAGCACGCGCAGTACCAGCGCGCCGTCGCCCAGCCAGTAGTAGCCGGCGATGCCGCACGCCACCAGCGCAATGGCGATTACGAGCTTGAGGATGTCAAATCCGGTCATGTCGGTATATTGGCAGGGGCAGAGGGAATCGAACCCCCAACCTTCGGTTTTGGAGACCGACGCTCTGCCAGTTGAGCTATGCCCCTGTCGGATCCCGTGGTTATTCGATCACCTTGGCGACGACGCCGGCGCCCACCGTCTTGCCGCCTTCGCGGATGGCAAAGCGCAGCCCCTGCTCCATCGCGATCGGCGTGATCAGCGTCACCACCATCTTGACGTTGTCCCCGGGCATCACCATCTCGGTGCCCTTGGGCAGCTCCACCGCCCCCGTCACATCGGTCGTCCTGAAGT
>Ga0210061_1000106_pt1 | contig 10454 bp, 10 predicted proteins | sample MayberryNW_Catta_2_FD_184877 | JGI IMG/M metagenome (GOLD analysis project Ga0210061, IMG submission 184877) | Wetland microbial communities from San Francisco Bay, California, USA, that impact long-term carbon sequestration -... | ecosystem: Environmental > Aquatic > Marine > Wetlands ...
GGGCTTGAGCACCGAGGCGATGGAGACCGACACGTTGTTGAGGTAGTGCGTCGGCTTCCAGCCGCTGTCGTAGGCCTTGCGGATCGCCTGTGCCGCGAACTTGGGCGTCGTGATGTTGAAGAACGTGTCCGCGCCCGAGGCCTGCAGCTGCACCATCTGCGAGTCGACGGTCGGATCGGTCACCTCGTAGGACACTTCCTTCACGATCATGCTCGAGGCCTTGGCGCCCAGCCCATCGCGGAAGCCCTTGAGGTAGTCCTTACCGTAGTCGTCGTTCTGGTAGAGGATGCCGATCTTCGCCTTGGGGTTGTTCTTCAGGATGTGCTCGGCGTAGATGCGTCCCTCGGTCTGGTAGTTGGGCTGCCAGCCCATGGTCCACGGGAAGTGCTTCGGGTCGTTCCACTTGGTCGCGCCGGTGGCGACGAACAGCTGCGGCACCTTCTTCGCGTTCATGTACTTGTGGATCGCGCTGTTGGGCGGCGTGCCGAGCGACTGGAAGATGAGCAGCACCTGGTCCTGCTCGACGAGCCGGCGCGCCATTTCCACGGTCTTCGGCGGGCTGTAGCCGTCGTCGTAGGAGATCAGCTCGACCTTGCGGCCGTTGACGCCGCCCTGGTCGTTCACCATCTTCCAGTAGGCGCTGATCGACTTGCCGATCGAGCCGTAGGCCGAGGCCGGCCCGCTGTAGGGATTGATGTTGCCGATCTTGATCGTCTTCTGCGCGAGGGCCGTCGGCGACGCGAGCGCGGCGGCCAGCAGGGCTGCGATCGATGCGTATTTCAATTTCATGGCTGCCTCCTCCTTAGGGTTTAGCTGCTTGATTCTGCGCCTTCCGCGTCAGCCGCGCTACGGCCATGCGCACGGCGCCTGCGACTCCCATCGGCGACAGGTAGACGAAGCCGAGCAGGAATATGCCGAAGATCGCCCAGGGGGCGGCCTTCGAGATGGCATCGGCGATATTGGGCACGAACTGGATGAACAGCGCCCCGTAGATCGCCCCGCTGATCGAGGCGATCCCGCCGATCACGATGCCGACCAGGAACACGATCGACACGAAGATGTTGAAGCTGTCGGGCGCCACGAACTGGATGGCGATGGCGCCGAGCGCGCCCGCCACCCCGGTGTACATGGCCGACACGCCGAAGGTCATCGACTTCACCATCGCGGTGTGCACGCCCATCGCCTCGGCGGCGACGTGCTGGTCGCGGATCGCCACCATCGCGCGCCCCATGCGTCCGCGCAGGATGTTCCAGGCGAGCACGAACATCAGCAGCGTGACCGCGAGCGTGAAGAAGTAGAGCCACTGGTCGGCGTTGATCGGCAGGTCGAACGGCGGATCCGGCTTGAGGATCACGATGCCCTGCACGCCGCCGGTCCAGTGCTCGAGGTGGTGGTACTTGAGCAGCGCCGGCAGCGATACGGCGAGCGCAAACGTCGCCAGCGCCAGGTACAGGCCCTCGAGACGCAGCGCGGGCAGGCCGAACAGGAACCCCGCCACCAGGCATACCGCCGCGGCCACCGGGATCGTGGCCCAGTAGGGCACGCCGTACTTGTCCATGAGGATCGCCGCGGTGTAGGCGCCGATGGCGTAGAACGCGCCGTGGCCGAGCGAGATCTGGCCGTTGTAGCCGGTGAGCATGTTCAGGCCGAGCAGCGCGATCGCGTACACCAGCGCGAGCGTGAACTGGAACGTGCGGTAGTTGCTGACGACGAACGGCAGCGCGCAGGCCGCGAGCAGCACCACGGCGATGACGATGATCTGGCGGCGGCTCATACGCGGGTCACCAGCACCTTGCCGAAGAAGCCCGAGGGCTTCACCACCAGCACGCCGATGATCAGCACCAGCGCCACCGCGAGCTTGAGCTCGTTGCCGATGACGAAGGCGCCGAGCAGGTTCTCGAGCACGCCGACGAGAAAGCCGCCGAACACGGCGCCCGCCGGGTTGTCGATGCCGCCGACGAGCGCCGCGGCGAACGCGTAGAGCAGCACGCCGCCCATCATGTTGGGGTCGAGAAACACGATCGGCGCCACCATCATCCCCGCGACGCCGCCCACCGCGGCGGCGAGCCCCCAGCCGAGCGCGAGCATCCAGCCGACGCGGATGCCGACCAGACGCGCCGAGTCCGGGTTCTGCGCCGCGGCGCGCATGGCAAGCCCGAGCGGCGTGAAGCGGAAGAACAGGTACAGCAGCAGCAGCACCACCATCGTCACGCCGATCGCGCCCCCCTCGTGCGAGGTGATGTACTGGCCGAAGATCGGCTCCTCGGGGAAGGGGCTCGGGAAGGTCTTGATGGTGTAGCTGTAGATCCAGCCGGCGACGCTGTTCAGGATCACGAGCAGCGCGATGAACACCACCACCACCGCGAGCACCGGCGCGTTCTCCACCGGGCGGATGATGACGCGCTCGATCAGCACGCCGAGCACGAAGGCGAACGCCACGGTGAGCAGGAACGCGGGCCAGTAGGGCACGCCGGCGTCGATCAGGCTCCAGGCGAAGTAGGTCGCGAACATCGCCAGCTCGCCCTGCGCGAAGTTCACCAGGTGCGTGGCCTGGTAGATCATCACCAGCGCGAGCGCGAGGCTGGCGTAGATACCGCCGGTGGCGAGCCCGGCGAGCACCTGTCTGAGGAATTCGTCCATGGCCGCTCAGTAGCCCAGGTAGGAGCGCCGCACGGCGTCGTTGCTCTTGATCTCGGCGGCGGTCCCCGACAGCACCACGCGCCCGGTCTCGATGACATAGGCATGGTCGGCGAGCTCCAGCGCCATCGCCGCGTTCTGCTCCACGACCAGCATGCTGACCTTCTCCTTTTCGTTCACGGTGCGCAGGATCTCGAACAGCTCCTGCACGATGAGCGGCGCGAGGCCGAACGAGGGTTCGTCGAGCAGCATGAGCCGCGGGCGCAGCATGAGCGCGCGCGACACGGCGAGCATCTGCTGCTCGCCGCCGGAGAGCGTGCCGGCCTGCTGCTCGCGGCGCTCCTTGAGGCGCGGGAAGTAGCCGTAGACGCGCTCCAGGTCGGATTCGACCGCGTGGCGGTCCTTGCGCGTATAGGCGCCCAGGCGCAGGTTCTCTTCGGTGGTGACGTTGACGAAGGTGCCGCGGCCGTCGGGCACGTGCGCGATGCCCTTGCGCACGATGTTCTCGGTGGGCTTGCCGTCGATGCGCTCGCCGTCGAACTTCACCTCGCCTTGCGTCTTCACCATGCCGCACAGCGCGCGCAGGGTGGTGGTCTTGCCCGCGCCGTTCGCGCCGAGCAGCGTGGTGATGGTGCCCTCGTCCATGGCGAAGTCGATGCCGTGCAGCACGCGCGTCGGGCCGTAGGAGGCATGCAATCCGGAGACCTGCAGCAGGGCGGCCATCAGTGCGCTGCCCCGCCCAGGTAGGCTTGGATGACCTCGGGGTGCGCCTGCACCTCGGCGGGCGTGCCTTCGGCGATCTTGCGCCCGAAGTTGAGCGCGACCACGCGATCCGAGATGCTCATCACGAGGCTCATGTGGTGCTCGACCAGCAGCACCGTGAGGCCGAGGCGGTCGCGGATCTCCCGGATCAGCACGCCGAGCTCGCCGACCTCCTCGTGGTTGAGCCCGCTCGCCGGCTCGTCGAGCAGCAGCAGCTTCGGGTCGCTCGCCAGCGCGCGCGCCAGCTCGACGCGCTTGGCGGTGCCGAACGGCAGATCGCCGACGCGCAATCCGGCAACCGGCTCGAGGCCGAGGAAGCGGATGAGCGATCTCGCCTTCTCCAGCGTGGCGTGCTCCTCGCGCGCCACCCACGGCAGGCGCAGCGCGTTGACGAAGAAGCCGCTTTTCGTCTTGCAGTGGTGCCCGACCATGACGTTTTCCAGCACGGTCATGGTCCGGAACAGCGCCAGGTTCTGGAACGTGCGGCCGATGCCGAGCTCGGCGATGCCGTACTTGGGCAGCCGCAGGATCGAGGCGCCGTTGAACAGGATGTCGCCGCTGCCGCACTCGTACAGGCGCGACAGGCAGTTGAACAGCGTGGTCTTGCCTGCCCCGTTCGGGCCGATCAGCCCGACGATGCGGCCCGCCTCGACGTCGAAGCTCACGCCGTCGAGCGCGACGATGCCGCCGAAGCGCACGCCGACCTCCTCCACGCGCAACAACGCCTTTGCAGCAACCGGGTCGATTGCCCCTCCTCGTTGTGGATCAGCTTCGCGGCGCCTCAACGGGCGCTATTGCAACTTGTGTCGGATTGTCGGACGATATCTCGGAATCCGTCAAGAAAAGAGATGAGCGAGCTCGCCGAGAAGTTCCGGCGGATCAGTTCGACGCCGGCGTATCAGCTGGTGGCGGAAGCCATCGAGCGCCGCATTCTGTCGGGCGGCATCCGGCCGGGCGAGCCCATCGGCACCGAGGCCGAGCTGGTGAAGCAGTTCGGGGTCAACCGCTCCACGGTGCGCGAGGGGATCCGGCTGCTCGAGCACGACGGCATCATCCAGCGCCAGCCGAACCGCCGCCTGGCGGTGAGCCTGCCGCACTACGACCGGCTGGCGACGCGCACCACGCGCGCCCTGGTCCTGCACCAGGCGACGTTTCGCGAGCTCTACGAGGCGGGAATGGCGCTGCAGCTCGCCACCATCGAAGGGGCGACGCAGCGCGCCACGCCGCAGATGATGGACGCGATGCACGAGAACATCGAGCGCACGGCGCGCGTGCTCGAGGACCCGGCGGCGGTGGCCGAGCTCGACGGCGAGTTCCACGCGCTGATCGGCATGGCGTCCGCCAACCGCGTCCTGCAGCTGGCGCGCGAGCCCTCGGACCTGCTGGTGCGCCCGACCACCGAGCTCGTGCTGCGCAAGGTGAAGGTGGGCGCGACGCGCCTGCTGGAAGCGCACCGCATGCTGCTCGACGCCATCCGCCGGCGCGATGCCGAAGCCGGGCGCCTGTGGGCGCGCCGCCACATCAACGACTGGCGCAAGGGTTTCGAGCGCGCCGGCAACGATCTCGACCAGCCGATCGACCGCATTTACCTGCGCTCGATCGCGCCGGCCGCTATTTCGGCATCTTGATCGTGCGGTCGAGGAATTCGTTGGTATAGACGGACTTGACGTCGAACGGCTTGTCGATGCCGACGTAGTCGCGCACCAGCGCGTAGTCCGACGCCATGCGGCCGGGGTCGTGATAGCCGAGCGCCACGGTGCGCGAGTACTTGTCGCTCATCAGCTCTTCCACCAGTCCCCAGTTGGTCAGCTCGTTGTCGAACTTGAGCGCGCCGTTGGCGTCCACCAGCGCCTGCACGCAGGGCTTGGGATCCGCCACGCAGGCGGCGAAGGCGCGCTGCGTCACCTTCACGAACTTGCCGACCAGCGCCCGGTGCTTCTGGAGGTAATCGGCGTTCACCACCACCGAGTTGCCATAGGGGTTGAGGCCGACGTCGCGCCACGCGACGAACCCCATGTCGTCGCCGAGCACGCGCTTGAAGATGTGGTGGATGTTGTAGAACGACGTGGTGATGTCGATGGACCCCGCCTTCAGCGCCGACAGCTTGGCGTTGGCGTCGACGTTCACCCAGGTCACCGATTTCGGGTCGACGCCGTTCGCCTTGGCAAGCGCCGGCCACATCGGGCGCGCGCCGTCGGCCGCCGGATTGCCGATCTTCTTGCCGGGGAAGTCCTTGATACCCTTGATGCCCGAGCTCTTCAGCCAGTACAGCCCCTGCGGCGAGTTGGCGTAGACGTTGAACACGCCGACCAGGTCCGCGCCCTTGCTCTTGGCGATGAGCACGTTGCCCATGTCGGCGAGGCCGATCGGGTTGGCGCCGGCGCCGACCTTCTGCGCCGCGAGCATCGAGCCCTTGCCCGGCTCGAGATTCAGGTCGATGCCTTCTTTTGCGTACCAGCCCTGGGCCTTGGCATAGTAGTAGGGGGCGTGGTCGCCGCCGGGCACCCAGTTCAGGATGAAGTCGAGCTTGGTCTGCGCCGCCACAGGGGCGGCGAGCGCGGCGCCGAGCGCCGCGAGGATCAGTTTGCGCATGGTTCCCTCCTCGTCCTGCCGATGGTCGATGGTAGCCATGCGCTTTTGCAGCGTCAATGCCCGGCGCGGTTAACCGCCCGGTTAAAATCGGAGGAGCCGTATGTCCGACAAGCTGCAACGCTTCACGCTCGCGGTGCTCGCGCATGTGGCGCTGGTCGCGGCCTGGTACCTGTTCGTGCGGCTGGGCGACGTGCCGAAGTTCGTCATGCCCTCGCCCGGGGCGACGCTGAACGCGCTGCTCGAGCCGAACTACGACTGGTGGACCAACGTCCGCGTGACGGGCACCGAGATCTTCGGCGGCTACTTCCTCGCGCTGGTGGCGGGCGTGGGGCTGGCGCTCGTCTTCACGTGGTCGAAGGCGCTGGAAGCGTTCTTCATGCCGCTGCTCGTGTCGCTCAACATGATCCCCAAGGTCGCGCTCGGGCCCCTGATCATCGTCTGGTTCAAGTACGGCGTGTTTCCCAACACCCTCATGGCGTTCTCGATCTGCGTGTTCCCGATCCTGCTCACCACCGCGCGCGGGCTACGCGAGATCGAGCCCGAGCTGCTCGACCTGGTGCGATCGCTCCGGGGCTCGCGCTGGCAGCTCTTTTCCAAGGTGCAGCTGCCGGGGGCGCTGCCCTACATCTTCTCGGGCATGAAGGTGGCGGCGATCCTCGCGGTGGCGGGCGCGATCGTCGGCGAGTTCCTCGGCTCCGACAAGGGTCTCGGCTACCTCATGCTGCAGGTGCAGGTGACGCTGGACACCCCGGCCATGTTCATGGCGGTCGTGCTCATCACGCTGCTCGGCATGCTGCTCTACGGCATCGTCCTCATCCTGGAGCGCCTGCTGGTCGTCAAGGACGCGCGCCTGGACTGATGCAGCCCTTCATCCACCTGAGCGGCGTGCGCAAGGTCTACCGCAGCGGCGGCGCCGAGCACCTCGCCATCTCGGACGCCACGTTCGACGTCATGCCGGGCGAGCTGCTGTGCCTGGTCGGGCCGTCGGGCTGCGGCAAGTCGACGCTGCTCAAGATCCTCGCCGGCCTGCACGCGCACGACGGCGGCGAGGTGCGGATCGGCTCGGCCGAGCACGCGTTCGACCCGTCGCGCGACGTGGGCATGGTGTTCCAGGCGCCGCTGCTCCTCAAGTGGCGGCGCATCCTCGACAACGTGCTCCTGCCCGCGGAGATCCTCGGGCTGCCGATGGCCGCGGCGCGCGAACGGGCGCGGGATCTCCTCGCGCTCGTGGGCCTGGGCGGCAGCGAGCACAAGTATCCCTACGAGCTCTCCGGCGGCATGCAGCAGCGCGCGGCGATCGCGCGCGCGCTGCTGCACGACCCCAAGCTGGTGCTGATGGACGAGCCGTTCGGCGCGCTCGATGCGCTGACGCGCGAGAAGATGAACCTGGAGCTGCTGCGCATCTGGAAGGAGGCGGGCAAGACCATCGTCTTCGTCACGCACGGCATCTCGGAAGCCGTATTCCTCGGCACGCGCGTGGTGGTGATGACCGCGGGGCCGGCGCGCATGGCGGACAACTTCGCCATCGACCTGCCGCACCCGAGGACGCTCGACCTGAAGACGCACGCGCGCTTCGGCGAGTACACGCGGCGCATCTATCGGCTCCTGGGCATGGAGTAGGTGATGCGTCGCCAGAGCCGTCGCCACCAGGGGACGGCCGCGGGAGCCTGCCCGGGCGCCGGGGCTTCGCGGGCGAAGCGCGCCGCGAGGCTTGCGGCGAACTGCGCCGTGCGCTCGGTGGCCCTGCGCTCGAACAGCCGATCGACGACCGCCTTCAGCGGTCCCCGCCCTACGACCTGGAACAGCGTCGTCAGCTCGGTGCCCGAATCGATGGGCTTCAGCCGGACGTCGACGTCGATGTCGAGATGCTCCGCGGTGGCGACCGCGTGCAGGCCGTGCGGCGGATCTTCGGCTTCGATGCGGGCGGTCAGCGCGACGCGCAACGGCACGACGCCGACCTTTTCCTCGACGGTCAGCTGCGCAGTCCGGTCGTCGATGCGCGTGAGCTTGTCGACGCCCGGAATGCAGGCGCACAGCGATTCGAAATCGCGAATGAAGCGCCACAGGTCCTCCGGCGAGGCGTGCACCGCGAACCGCGCCTCGCGCCGGCGCATCAGTCCCACCACTTCTTCAGCTTGAAATCCTCCGCGATCACGCCCGCGGCGTTGTGGCCGGCGCCGGCGTGCACGCCGCCGCCCGGGTGGCAGTAACCGCCGCACATGTACAGTCCTGCGAGCGGCGTGCGGTAATGCGACCAGCCGGCGAAGGGCCGGAAGTAGCCCATCTGGTCGGGCGACATGTCGCCCACGACGTCGACGCCGTTGACCAGGTTGTCGTTGCCGCGTTCCGTGTCGGTCGGATCCTGGATCTTCATCGCCAGGATCTTGTCGCGGGTGATGTTCGGCGCATAGCCGCGCCAGAGCTCGAGCACCTGCGCTGCATAGTCCTCGCGCAGGTCCTTCCAGCCCAGCGGCCCCGCCGGCTCGACCCGGTAGGGGGCGTACTGCCAGACCACCGCCGTGTGCTTGCCCGCGGGCGCCTGCGACGGATCGAACAGCGTCGGCAGCGTGATCTGCAGCATCTCGCTGCGGGGCGGGCGGCCCATGCGGATGTCCTGGTAGGCGCGCACCTGCGCCGTCACGTCGCCGCCGAACATCTCCTGGCTGAACGCCGTATTCACCGGCGCGTTCGATTCCGCGGCGCGGTAGCGCGGCGGCTCCGAAAGCGCGAGGTGCAGCACGAACAGCGAGCGCCCCTGCGCGTGGTAGTTCCTGACGCGCCGGGCGAACGACTCGGGCAGGTGCTCCTCGCCGACCATGCCGAGGAAGCTCTTCTTCGGCTCGACGTTGGTGATCACGGCGCGCGCGGCCTCGATGCGCTCGCCGTCCGCCGTCTCGATGCCGGCCGCCCGGTTGCCGCGCACGAGGATGCGCTTGACGTTCACGCCGGTGCGCACGGCGCCGCCGTGCGCCTCGAGCGCGCGGCGCAGGCCTTCGGCGAGCTGCTGCGAGCCGCCGACGCAGATCGGCGCCTCGCCGGTCAGGATGCGCATCAGGCAGATCCAGCCCAGCCCGAACTGGTCCGGTGCGAAGCCGAGCACGGTCAGCCGCGCGAGGAAGTGGACTTTCACCTCTTCGCTCTCGAACAGCTCGTTCAGCAGCTGCACGGGCGAGCTCATCTGCCATTGCAGCAGCGTGTTGCCGGCCTCGGACTTCTCCAGCTCGGCGCTTTGCACCGAGGGCGGCACCGGCGGCGAGTACATGAGGGGATGGACCGACGACTCGATGAATTCGCCGTAGTCGTTGACCAGCTGGGTGAAGGTCTGCGCGTCGCGCGCGGAGAACCGGGCCAGCTCGGCGGCCATGCGCGCCGCGTCCCGATACATGACGATGCTGCGGTGGCCCGGGAAGATGGTGCCGCGCAGGTGCTCGGGGTAGACGTAGTGCACCCCGTGCCGCTCGAGCTCGAGATCGCGATACACCGGGCTCGACGGGATGTGGGTGTGCACCACCGAGCAGACGTTGTGCTTGAACCCCGGCAGCGTGGCTTCCTCGGTGTGGCAGGCGCCGCCGACCCGCGGCTGGCGCTCGAGCACGAGGACGCGCGCCCCGCTGCGCGCGAGATAGGCGGCGCAGGCGAGGCCGTTGTGGCCCGCGCCGACGACGAGGAAGTCCCAGTTCACGCGCGCTCCGGACAAATTAAGTAGCTGCTTAACATGCTAGCAACGCGCGTCGCGCGCTGTCAAGGCGCCTTGACAGCGGCGCGCGGCGTCGGGCTTAATTAATGACTTGCTGAATTCGCATCGACGCCCCATGCCTGCCCGTTCCGCGTCCGCGCGGCGCGCCGCGCCCGCCGGCGCGCGCCGCCCGAAGCGACCCCCGATCCGGGACGCGGCGAAGACGCGCGCGCTGGTGCTCGAGGCGGCGGCCGCCGAGTTCGCCCGCTTCGGCCTGGGCGGCGCGCGCGTCGAGCGCATCGCGGCGCAGGCGGGCGTCAACGTGCGCATGCTGTATTACTACTTCACGAGCAAGGATGCGCTGTTTCTCGCGGTGCTGGAGCGCGCCTACCGCATGATTCGCGAGGCCGAGCGCGGCCTGGAGCTCGACCAGGTGGATCCGCGCGAGGCGGTGCGCTCGCTGGTGCGCTTCACCTGGGCCTTCCAGCTCGCGCATCCGGAGTTCATCACGCTGCTGAACAGCGAGAACCTGCACCGCGGCCGGCACCTCGCGCGCTCCAAGCTCGTCGCGGGCCTGCACTCGCGCCAGCTCGAGCTGATCGGCCGGCTGCTCGAGCGCGGCGCGCAGGCGGGCGCGTTCCGCCGCGGCGTGGATCCGATGCAGCTCTACATCACCATCGCCGGGCTGGGCTATTTCTACCTCTCCAATCGCCACACGCTGTCGGCGATCTTCGGTCGCGACCTGATGGCGCCGAGGTCCCAGGAAGCGCGCCTGGCCCACATGGTC
>Ga0210061_1000107_pt1 | contig 10437 bp, 6 predicted proteins | sample MayberryNW_Catta_2_FD_184877 | JGI IMG/M metagenome (GOLD analysis project Ga0210061, IMG submission 184877) | Wetland microbial communities from San Francisco Bay, California, USA, that impact long-term carbon sequestration -... | ecosystem: Environmental > Aquatic > Marine > Wetlands ...
CGCCCCGCCGAGCCTGCTGCGCCCGCGGCGCAGGCCGCCCGCCTGATCGGCGACAGCCCGGCGCTGGCGCGCCTGCGCCACCAGATCGCGCAATCGGCGGATTCGCCGTTCCCGGTGCTGATCGAGGGCGAGTCCGGCAGCGGCAAGGAGGAGGTCGCGCACCTGCTGCACCAGCGCTCGCAGCGCGCCGCGAAGCCGTATCTGGCGCTTAACTGCGCGGCCATCGCGCCGACCCTGGTCGAGCCGACGCTGTTCGGCTACGTCAAGGGCGCGTTCACGGGGGCCACCGCCAACAAGTCGGGCTATTTCGAGGACGCGCAGGACGGCACGCTGTTTCTCGACGAGATCGGCGAGCTGCCGCTCGAGATGCAGGCGAAGCTGCTGCGCGTGCTGGAAAACGGCGAGTACCAGCGCGTCGGCGAGACGCAGCGCCGCGTGGCGCGCGCGCGCGTCATCGCCGCCACCAATCGCGATCTGCGCCTGGAAACCCGGCAGGCACGTTTCCGCCCCGACCTGTATCACCGGCTGTCGGTGCTCACCGTGGCGGTGCCGCCGCTGCGCGAGATGGGCCGCGATCGCCTGCTGCTGCTGGAGCACTTCCGCGCCCAGTACGCGGCACAGGCGGGTGTCGCGCCGTTCACCTTCGACCCTTCCGCGGAGCGCGCCTGGCTCGCCTATCCGTTTCCCGGCAACGTGCGCGAGCTGCGCAACATCGTCATCCGGCTCACCACCAAGTACGGCGGCCACAGCGTTTCCGCAATCGAGCTCGAGCCCGAGCTCGACCTCGCCGGCCAGGCCGGCGAGACGCCCGCGCTGCGCGACCTGCTCGCCGAGGCGCAGCGCGAGCTCGAGCGCGGCGGCTTCAGCCTCGACGACACCTTGAAAGCATGGGAGCGCGCCTATGTCGAGGCCGCGCTGCGCATGACGCGCGGCAATGTGAGCCAGGCGGCGAAGCTGCTGGGCGTGAACCGCACCACGCTCTACTCCCGCATGGGCTCGACCGAGGGCAAGGAGCGCTAGGCGATGTCGCTCTACCTCGAGCACTTCGGCCTCGACGAGGCGCCCTTCCGCATCACGCCGCACACCGATTTCTTCTTCGACGGCGCCGACCGCGGCGCCACGCTCGAAGCGCTGCTCTACGCGACCTTGCACGAAGAGGGCATCGTCAAGGTGGTGGGCGAGGTGGGCAGCGGCAAGACCATGCTGTGCCGCGTGCTCATGGAGCGCCTGCCGCCGCACGTGGAAACCGTGTACCTCGCCAACCCCTCGTTCACGCGCGACGAGATCCTGTACGCGGTGGCCGAGGAGCTGCGCATCGAGTTCGCGCGCGAGCGCGTGACCGGCGCGCTGAACGCGCTGCACGAGCGGCTCATCGCGTCCCACGGCCAGGGTCGGCGCACCGTGATCCTGATCGACGAGGCGCATGCCATGCCCGAGGAAACGCTCGAGCAGGTGCGGCTGCTGTCGAACGTGGAAACCAACCGGCACAAGCTGCTGCAGATCGTGCTCTTCGGGCAGCCCGAGCTGGACGAGGTGCTGGGCCTGGACTCGATGCGCCAGCTGAAGGACCGCATCACGCACAATTTCCGCATGCGCCCGCTGTCCGCCGCGGAAGTCGCCACCTATCTGTCGTTCCGCATGCGCGCGGCGGGCTACCGCGGACCCGACGTGTTCACCGGCAAGGCCGGGGCGCTGATCGCGCGCGCCTCGGGCGGCCTCACGCGGCGCATCAACATCCTCGCCGACAAGGCGCTGCTCGCCGCGTTCAGCGAGGGCACGCACGGCGTCACCGAAAAGCACGTGCGCGCCGCCGTCGCCGATGCGGAATTCGAGCGGCGCCGGCGCGCACCGCACGCGCTGGCCGCGGCGGCCGTGGCGGCGCTGGCCGGCCTGGTGCTGGGCGCGGGCGGCTACTGGCTGCTTGTGCCCGCCTCGCCGCCCGCCGCGGCTCCTGCGCAGCGCCCGGTTGCGGCGCCGGCCGTCGCGCCCGCGCCTGCTGCGCCCCCGCCAACGCGGGTGCAGCCAGCCGCCGCAGCGCGCGCGCCGCAAGCCTTCTCCCGGGAACGGCCGACGCCGCAATCGGGACTGCGAGCCGAGCAGCTCGAGCGCATGGCGGGCTATGGCGCCGGCGGCAATCCGTTGTTGCGCGCGCGCATTGCGGCAACCGTGAAGGCGCTGAATGCGGCGCCGGACGGGCACTACACGATCGAGTTGTACATCTCCGACCACTCGGATCCCGGCCGCGTGGAGCGCTTTCTCGAGCGCGCGCGCGACGACGGCCGCGTGCCGCTGGAAAACCTGTACGTGGTGCCGCTCAAGGTCGGCGATCGATACCGGATCTGGTCGTTCCTCGGGGACTACGCCGACCGCGATGCGGCGGCAGCGGCGGCCTCGGCGCTGCCGCGCCGGTATCGCGAGAGCTTCCCCCTGCGGCCACGCACCTTTGCCGATCTGCGCCGCCAGCTCTGAGCGGCGCCCGTGCAAATTCCTGAAAAGTCTCCCGCGACAGTCGCTTAGCGACTTTTCCTCAGGCACACTCATGCTATGCTAGGTTTCCAGGGGAGTGGCCGCGATCTCATGACTTGGAAGATGTCGGTGTGGGTGGTTGTGCTCGCCGCAGCGCTGGCCGGCTGTGCGCAGCCGCCGGCGAAGCCGTCCGAGACCCACATCGGGATCGAGGCTCCACCCCCGGCGACCCCGGGCGCCATCCCGCCGCCCGTGCAGATCGCGCCCGTGCTGCCCCCGCCCCAGCCCGCGGCGCCGCCCGAGACCTACAGCGTGGTGGTCAACAACGTCGCTGCGCAGGACCTGCTGTTCGCGCTGGCGCGGGACGCCAAGCTCAACATCGACATTCATCCCGGTATCACCGGCGACGTGACGCTGAACGCGGTCGACCAGACGCTGCCGCAGCTGCTCGAGCGCATCTCGCGCCAGGTGAGCATGCGCTACGAGCTCCACGGGTCGAACCTCCTCGTGCTGCCGGATACGCCGTTCCTGCGCGCCTACAAGGTCGATTTCGTCAGCGCCTCGCGCAACGTCAAGATGCAATCGCAGGCGTCCACGCAGTTCAGCGGTGGCGCCGGGGCGGCGGGCGCCGCGGCGAGCTCGGGCTCCGGGACCGGCTCGACGGCGACCATCGATGTCGCCGCGAACAGCCAGCTCTGGGACACGCTGGTGCAGAACATCCGGGACATCATCGGCGAAGCCTCGGTGGGCGCCGCCGCCGCGGCGAAGCCGGCCGCCGGGGCCGTCGCCGGCGGCGTTGCCGGCGCGGCGGCGAGCGACGTCATCGGCAACCGCGAAAGCGGCGTGCTCTACGTGCGCGCCACGTCGCGCCAGCACGAGCGGGTGCAGGAGTTCCTCGATTCGGTGGTGTCGAACGTGCGCCGCCAGGTGCTGATCGAGGCCACCGTGGCGGAGGTGCAGCTGAACAACGAATATCAGCGCGGCATCGACTGGCAACGCCTGCGCACCGGCGCGGCGGCCGTCGGCGTGACCGGCTTCGGCACCGGCCAGTCCGGCGTCGAGTTCAGCCAGAGCTCCGCGGGCACGCCGGCGGCGATCAGCACCACGGCGTTCGTGCTGGGCGGGGCGCTCGTCAGCCAGAACCTGAACGTGGCGATCAAGCTGCTCGAATCGTTCGGCGACGTGCGCGTGCTGTCGAGCCCGAAGATCAGCGTGCTCAACAACCAGACCGCGCTGCTGCGCGTCACGCGAGATATCGTCTACTTCACCATCACGCCCGCCCAGGTGAACGCCAGTGGCGGGGGTACCGTTAACGTCACGCCGTCGTTCACCACCACGCCGAACGTGGCCGCCGAGGGCTTCATGATGAGCGTGCTGCCGCAGATCAGCGAGGCCGATACCGTGGTGCTCAACGTGCGGCCGACGATCCGTCGCCGGGTGGCCGATGCCACCGATCCGAACCCCGCCCTGTCGGCGGCGACCCCCAACCTGATCCCGATCTTCGAGACGCGCGAGTTCGACTCGATGCTGCGCATCCAGAGCGGCCAGACCGCGGTGCTCGGCGGGCTGATGCAGGATTCGGTGGAGAGCATAGAGGACACGATCCCGGGCCTGAACCGGATTCCTTTCTTCGGCAAACTGTTCGCGCAGGAACGCAAGGTGACGCGCAAGACCGAGCTGGTCATCTTCCTGCGCGCCACCGTGGTGCGCGACGCGAGCGTCGAGGGCGACTACGCGCGCTTCCACAATCTGCTGCCGACGGAGAACTTCCTCACGCGACCGGGCGCCGCCGCCCCGTCGACGCAATGACATGAGCCTGCTGCTCGAGGCGCTGAAGAAGGCCGAAAAGGCGAAGGAGGACGCCCAGCGCCGCGCGCGCGAGGGCGGCAGCGCCGGCGAGGAGCTGCAGCTCGCGGAGAACTCCCCGCCCGGCGACGCCCGGCACGTGACGACGCGCGACGAGCTGCCGCAGATCACGGCGCCGCTCGAGATCCTGTCGGAGGACCTGCGCGCCGATCCCGCCCGGTCGGGCGCGCGCGAGCTGTCGCTGCAGGATGCGCCGGATGCGCAGGCCGCGCGTGCGCCGACGCGCGCGGCCGAGGCCGCGCAGCAGCGCGGCACGGCGCGCAAGGTGTTCGAGGCGAAGATGCGCGAGCCCAATCCGCGCCTGCCTTTTTACATCGTCATGGGCGCGCTCGGCGCGTTCGCCGCGGGCACCGTGATCTACTTCTGGATCCAGTTGCGCCCGCAGCCGCCGATCTACAACGCGACTCCGCAGCCGCCCGCCAGCGAACCCGCGCTCGCCGCGACGCAGCCGCCCCCGCAACCGCAATCGACCGCGCCGGCGAGCTCGTCCCTCGCCGCCATTCCCGGCCTGCCGCCCGCTTCAAGGCCAGCGCGCGAGCCGGCGGCCGCCGCGAAACCGGCGCCGCGCGCCGGGGCGGAGCCCGCAGCGCGCGCCGCGCCAAGACCGCGGCCGCGTCTCGCCGTGCAACGCGCGCGCACCGCGGCGCCGGCGAGCGTCGCCACGCACCGCCCCGCGCCGCGCGTCAACGCAAACGTCGCTTCCGCATACGCGGCCTACCAGGCGGGAGACATGGCGCGTGCACGCACCGACTACGAGCGCGCGCTGCGCGACGAGCCCGGCAACCGCGACGCGCTGCTCGGGCTGGCGGCCGTGGAAACGCAGGCGCGGCGCTTCGCTGCTGCGGAAGCCCTGTATCGGCGCCTGCTGCTCGCCGACCCGCGCGACCCGTACGCGCAGGCGAGCCTGCTCGCGCTGCACACGCAGCAGCTCGATCCGGTGTCCGCGGAATCGCGCGTCAAGGGGCTGCTTGCCGTCGAGCCGGACGAGAGCGTGCTGCACTTCACGCTCGGCAACCAGTACGCGCAGCAGGGCCGCTGGCCGGAGGCGCGGCAGTCCTACGCCCGGGCGGTGGCCATGGACCCGGAGAACCCCGACTACGCCTACAACTTCGCGGTGAGCCTGGAGCACATGCGCCAGCCGCAACTGGCGCTGCAGCACTACCATCGAGCACTGGCCCTGGCGCTGCGGCGCACCGCCAGCTTCGATGCCGGCGCAGCGCAGTTGCGTGTGCAACAGCTCACGCAGTGACAGATCCTGAAGCCCGCTCCCGGGGGCTTTCGGTATCATGAAGACTGGATGAATTCGCCCACCAATCCGCAGGCCAAGCGCCACATCGGGCAGATTCTGATCGATCAGGGCATCCTGACCGAAGACCAGCTGCGCATCGCGCTCCTCGAGCAGACCAAGACCAAGGCCCCGGTCGGGCGCCTGCTCGTGCAGCTCGGCTTCGTGTCCGAAGCCACGCTGCGCGACGCGCTGTCCGAAAAGCTCGGCCTGCAGTCGGTGGACCTCGCGCACATCATCGTCGACCCGGCGGCGCTGAAGATGCTGCCGCGCGACATGGCGCGGCGCTACCGCATGTTCCCGGTGGCGCTCGACCGCCAGATGAAGAAGTTCATCGTCGCCCTCGCCGACACGAACAACATCGTCGCCATCGACCAGCTGCGCGCGCACCTGAAGGGCGACGTCGAGATCGAGCTGCGCCTGGCCGGCGACTCCGAGATCGAGCGCGCGGTCGAGCACTACTACGGGCACGAATTCTCCATCGACGGCATCCTGCGCGAGATCGAGACCGGCGAGGTGGATTACGCCACGATCGCCGAGGGCGACGAGTACTCGCAGCCGGTCGTGCGCCTGATCTCGGCGCTGCTCGCCGATGCGGTCGAGCGCGGCGCCTCCGACATCCACTTCGAGCCCGAGCAGAACTTCCTGCGCATCCGCTACCGCATCGACGGCGTGCTGCGCCAGATCCGCTCGCTGCACAAGACCTACTGGCCGGCGATGGCGGTGCGCCTCAAGGTGATGTCGAAGATGAACATCGCCGAGACGCGCGCGCCGCAGGACGGGCGCATTTCCGCCACCATGTCCGGGCGCGTGGTGGATTTCCGCGTCGCGAGCCTGCCGACGACGCACGGGGAAAACATCGTGCTGCGCATACTCGACCGGCAGAAGGGCATCGTGCCGCTCGAGAAGCTCGGGCTCGAGGAAAGCGCGCTCGAGCTGCTCAAGCGCATGATCGCGCGGCCCGAGGGCATCATCCTGGTGACGGGGCCGACGGGCAGCGGCAAGACGACGACGCTCTACTCGATCCTCAACCACATCAATTCCGACGGCATCAACATCATGACGCTGGAGGATCCGGTCGAGTACCCGATGACCCTGATCCGCCAGACTTCGGTGGCGGAAGCCGCCAAGCTCGACTTCGCCAACGGCGTGCGCGCCCTGATGCGCCAGGACCCCGACGCGATCCTGGTCGGCGAGATCCGCGACAAGGACACCGCCGAGATGGCATTTCGCGCGGCGATGACCGGCCACCAGGTGTACTCGACGCTGCACACCAATTCGGCCGTGGGCGCGATTCCGCGCCTGCTCGACATCGGCATCGTGCCCGACGTCATGTCGGGCAACATCATCGGCGTCGTGGCGCAGCGCCTGGTGCGCAAGCTCTGCCGCACCTGCCGCCAGTCCTACGACCCCGACGTCCGGGAGCGCCGCGTGCTCGGCCTGACGCCCGTCGAGCCGGCCGCCCTGTTCCGCGCGGTGGGCTGCGAGCAGTGCGACTACCAGGGCTACCGCGGGCGCCAGTCGATCCTCGAGATCCTGAAGATCGACGGCGGCCTCGACGAGCTGATCGCGCGCCGCGGCACCGCGCGCGAGATCCTGACCGCGGCGCGCGCCAAGGGCTTCAAGACCCTCGCCGACGACGGCGTGCGCATGGTGCGCGCCGGGCTCACCAGCTTCGACGAGCTGATGCGCGTCGTCGACCTCACCGACCGCATGACGTAGGGCCGGCCGCCGGCCCGCCCACCGCGCAGGCATGCCTCTTTACACCTACAAAGCGATCGACGGCCAGGGCAAGAGCGTCGTCGGCCGCACCGAGGCGGTCAATCCCTTCGACCTCGAGCAGCGCCTGCTGCGCATGGGCCTCGACCTGGTGTACGGCGCGCCCACCAGCCAGACGGCGAAGCTCATCGGCGGCGCGCGCGTCTCGCGCCAGGACCTGATCAATTTCTGCTTCCACCTGGAGCAGCTCGCCGGCGCCGGCGTGCCGGTGGTCGAAGGGCTCGTCGACCTGCGCGACAGCATCGAGAACCGGCGCTTTCGCGAGGTGATTTCGGGCCTGCTCGAGGCGATCGAGGGCGGCAAGAACCTGTCGCAGGCGCTCGCCGAGTACCCGGAAGTCTTCAGCAAGGTGTTCGTCAGCCTGGTGCGCTCGGGCGAGCAGACCGGCAAGCTCGCCGAGGTGCTGAAGAGCCTCAATGAGTCCCTCAAATGGGAAGACGAGCTCGCCGCGCAGACCAAGAAGCTCATCATGTACCCGGCGTTCGTCGGCTCGGTCGTGCTGCTGGTGACGTTCTTTCTCATGATCTACCTGGTGCCGCAGATGACCGGCTTCATCCGCAACATGGGCCAGGACATCCCGCTGCAGACGCGCATCCTGATCGCGGTGTCCAACTTCTGCGTCGATTACTGGTGGGCGGTGATCGCCGCGCCCTTCGTGCTGTGGTTCGGCCTCAAGTTCGCCGCGCGCGCCAACCCGGCCGTGGCCTACGCGCTCGACCGCTACAAGATCTCGGCGCCCATGGTCGGGCCGATCCTGAAGAAGATCATCCTGTCGCGCTTCGCCTCGAGCTTCGCCATGATGTACTCCTCCGGCATCACGGTGCTGGATGCCATCCGCAGCTGCGAGGAGATCGTCGGCAACCGGCCGGTCGAATACGCGCTGCGCGGCGCGGGACAGCAGATCGCCGAGGGCAAGAACCTGACGGTCGCGTTCCAGGACGCGGGGCTGTTTCCGCCGCTCGTCATCCGCATGCTGAGGATCGGCGAGAACACGGGCGGGCTCGATACCGCGCTGCTCAACGTGAGCTACTTCTACAACCGCGAGGTGCGCGAGTCCATCGGCAAGCTGCAGGCGATGATCGAGCCCGCGCTCACGCTGGTGCTCGGCGCGATCCTGGGCTGGGTCATGCTCTCGGTGCTCGGGCCGGTCTACGACACGATCAGCAAGATGAAGTTCTGACATGAAGCGCCTGGTCTACTTCACCGCCGACGACCACAGCGTGTACGCGTCGTCGCGCGGCAGGCTCGTGCTGGAGGCGAAATTCTCCGGCGACGACCTGGGCGTCACCGCTTTTCGCGAATATCTGTCGGGCCATCGCGGAGCCCTGTTCTACGCCGTGGCCGATCTTGCCGGCGAGGACTTCCACGAGGAGCTGATCCCGTATCTGCGCGGCGGCGACCGCGAGCTGGTGGTGCAGCGGCGGCTGGCGCAGCGCTATCGCGACACGCGGCTCGCCACGGCGCTGTCGCTGGGATACGTGAGCGGCGAGCGGCGCAACGAACGCCTGCTCCTGACCTCGTTCACCAACACGCAGCGTCTGACGCCCTGGCTCGATGCGCTCGCCGAGTCCGAAGCGAAGCTCGCCGGCATGTACTCGGTACCGCTGCTTGCGCCGGCGCTCGCCGCGCGCCTGGGCGCACGCGGCGGCCGCTGCTTCGTGGTGAGCGTGAACGGCGCCGGCCTGCGGCAGTGCTACGTCGACCAGGGTCGCCTGCGCTTCGCGCGGCTCGAGCGCACGGTGGACATGGTGCCCGAGGCGCTGGCGAACTTCGTGCGCTCGGAAACGGGACGCCTCGCCCAGTACCTGTCGACGCTGCGCGTGCTGCCGCGCGAGGGCCCGCCGGTGCAGGTGATCGTGGTCGCGCCGCCCGGGCAGCGGGGGGCGTTCGAGCGCACGCTGGTCTCCGATACGCGTTTGTCCTTCCTCACCATCGATCAGGGCGAGGCGGTGCGGCGCGCCGGCGTCAGCTCGGCGCCGCCGGGCATGGGCGCCGAGCAGCTCTACCTGCACCTCGCCGTGAGCCGTGCGCCGCGCGAGCAGTTTGCGCGGCGCGAGGACCGGCGCAGCTACTACCTGTGGCAGCTGCAGCGCGGCCTGGTGGCCGCCGGTACCCTCGGCCTCGTCGCCTGCTCGCTGTACGCCGGCGCGAGCTGGCTCAACGTCGTCGACATGCGCGGCGAGGTCGTCAGCCTGCAGCGCGAAACGCAGACCACGCAGCAGGAATACCAGCGCATCACCTCCGCCTTCCCGGTGACGCAGACCACCACCGACAACCTGCGCGCGACGGTGGTGGAATTCACCGAAATCGCGCGGCACAGCGGCGCGCCGGAGCATGCGCTCGTGTACCTGTCGAAAGTGCTCGACGACTTCCCGCAGATCGAGCTCGACGCGCTGCAGTGGCGCATCGAGCGCCCCGGCGAAGGCGCCGCGCGGCGCGCGGCGAACGCGGCAGCGGCCCCCGGCGCGCAAGAGAGCGCGACCGCCGAGGTCATCGAGATCACGGGCCGCGTCGGCGCCATGCGGCGCTCCGACTATCGCGCGATCACGGCCGAAGTGCAGCGTTTCGCCGACGCGCTGCGCGCCGACCCCCACTATCAGGTGGTGCGCATGCAGCTGCCGTTCGACGTGACCTCCGAGGGGACGCTGTCGGGGGATATCGGCAACGCCGCGGAAACGGGCGAATCGCCGCGCTTCACCATCGCGCTCGCGCGGAACATCCCATGACGTTTACCGCGCGCGAACTGCGCCAGCTCGCCCTGCCGCTGCTCGCCTGCATCGCGTTCCTGGCAGCGGGCGCGGCGCTCATCGCCTGGAGCGAATCCAGGCGCGTCGCCGAGGCGCGCACGCTCGCCGAGGCGCGCGTGGAGCGCGCCCAGGCCAAGGACCGCCTGATGCGCATCGCCGAGGAGGAAAAAGAGGTCAGCGAGAAGCTCGAGGTCTACAAGCGCCTCAAGGCCCTCGGCATCCTGGGCGAGGAGCAGCGCCTCGAGTGGGCCGACGCCATGGCGCGCATCCGCACCGAGCGCGAGCTGCCCGACC
>Ga0210061_1000109_pt1 | contig 10354 bp, 10 predicted proteins | sample MayberryNW_Catta_2_FD_184877 | JGI IMG/M metagenome (GOLD analysis project Ga0210061, IMG submission 184877) | Wetland microbial communities from San Francisco Bay, California, USA, that impact long-term carbon sequestration -... | ecosystem: Environmental > Aquatic > Marine > Wetlands ...
GCAGCGAGACGAGCACCTCGAGCAGCGTAAAGCCGCCCTGGCGCGTATGAGAAGTGTGCGATGAGGTGTTCACTAGTTGCACCCGTCGGTCGGGTCTCCGTCGTTGTCCTGGCGCACGGCCGCTCGCCCGCTCGGATCGAGCACCACGCAGCGCGCCGGAATCGCGGGGCGCCCTGCCGAGGTCATGACGAACGCAACGCCGTCGCTCGAGCCTTCGCGCCCCGTACCGGCGAAAGTGATACTGCTGAAGGTCTTCGAGCCGTACGCGGCGTTCCGGGTCGCGACGGCGATCTGCGCGTAAGGGTCCTGCGTGCTGAGCGTCGCCGTGCCGGCCTTGACGGACCATCCATTGGCCCAGTCGCCGCCGTTCAATTCGACGGCGACGGGGGAATTGCGCTTGATCGCCTCGCTGCGCGCCAGGGACAGACTGAAGTGCAAATCCGAGGCTGCGCTCTTCAGGCGATTGCGCGCCACGAAATCCTGCAGGTTGGGCGCGGCCAGCGTCGCAAGGACGCCCACGAGGACGAGCACAATGAGCAACTCGATCATGGTGAAACCGTCGGCGGTGCCACGGCGCATGCGAATCACCAGGCGACGGCAGTGCCGCCGGTGCAAGCGGTGGTGCCGGTCAAGCGCTGCTTGGAACCGGTGTGCGTGAGGGTCAGGCTGCCATCGTTCACCTGATTGGTCCCCGCCTTGGGAGAGGCGCAGACCGTATAGCTTGGGGGGGTGGCGGTATTATCGACTGCCGGATTGAACGTGATCGTGTAGAACGTGTTTTCGCACTGCGTCGCCGTGCAGCTCCAGCCCGATTGGTTTACGTTGAGCGCATTGGGCGCAGTGGCGTAGGCGCGCTGCTCGATGAGGATCTGCTTCTGCCGCGAATCCATCGCCTGCATGAATTGCTGGGCATCGGAGCGCCGCGAACGCGCGAGGTAGCTCTGGTAGGACGGATAGGCAATGGCCGCAAGGATGCCGATGATCGCCACCGTGACCATCAGCTCGATGAGCGTGAAACCCCTTGCAGAACGCATGAAGCCTCCTGTCTGTGAAAAGGATGCTAGGGACGAACGGCCGGCGCGGCAAAAGCTGGCGACCAACGGCCGGAAAGGGCCCGCCGACGGCGTGACGCCCCGCAGCATGGCGTGAATTGCGTCACGCTGCCAGGGGGCGGCCGTGGCGCGTGGCGTATAATGCGCCGCTCATTGAAGCGGACCGCTGGTGTAGCTCAGCTGGTAGAGCAACTGATTCGTAATCAGTAGGTCGCCCGTTCGAGTCGGGCCACCAGCACCAAGAAGGCAACCGATGGCTGCGCGAATCCTGGTGGTCGATGACGACGAAGGCATCCGCGAGCTGCTGCGGCTGCATCTTTCGTCCGCGGGATACGAGGTGGAGGTCGTCGCCGACGCCATCGCCGCCGGCTACCGGGTGCTCAAGGCGCCGCCCGACCTGATCATCACCGACGTCAGCATGCCGCACATGGACGGCTTCGAATTCGTGGCGGCCCTCAAAGCCGACGCCTCGCTGCCGCGCATCCCGGTGATCTTCCTGACCTCGGTGGAGGACGGCGATGCGCGCGGGCGCGATCTGGGCGCGGTCGGCTACGTCACCAAGCCCGTGCGTGCCGACCGCCTGCTTTCCCTGGTGGCGCAGCACGTGCCGGGCGGCGCGATCCCGATCGGCTGAAAGGGCGGGCTCAGCCGCGCTGCGCGCACTCGTGCAGCGTGGCACCCTCGAAGTCCCGCGCGATGTCCTTCAGCTTCGCCTGCATCGGCGCTTCGACGTCGCGGACCTGGAACCACACTTTCGGCACCCGGGTGTCGCGCTCGCCGATGATGGCGGAGCGCACCCCCTTGGAACGCAGGGCCTGCAGGTGCGCCCTGGCCGCGTCCTCCGTGCTGAACACGCCGAGCGACAGCGCCCAGTGCAAGGGCCCCGGCTCCTGCAGGATGAAATAGTCCTCCACGCCGAGCTTCTTCAGCTCGGACGCCTTGCGCAGCGCCGCGGCGCGGCTCCCCTGGGGCGGCATGTGCACCCACCAGTTCGCTGTTTCCTCGCCGCGGTATTGCGCGAGCCGCGCGCCGAGCGCCAGCGGCTCGAGCCGTTGCGCCGCGCGCGACGCCTCGGCGGCATTGAAGCTGCCCCATTCGAGGCAGGCGATGCGCGCCGGCTCGGGCGGGGGCGGGGCCGGCGCGGGCTTCGCCGGCGCCGCAGCGGGCGCGCGCGCGAGCTCGCGCTCCGTCACGATGTGCAGCTTTTGCGGATCCAGCTGCCGTGCGAGGGGCTGGCGATCCACCGCCGGATCCGGCGCGGCGAGAAAGCGCATCCAGGCGAAAAAGCCGAGGTTCGCGGCGACCAGCAGCAGGAACAGCAGCCTCACGACCAGGCGATCCTGGCAAGGCCTTCCAGCACCAGGTTCTCCACGTAGCGGCAAGGAATTTCGAGCTGCTCCATGAGCGCATTGCCGGCGCCGCCCGACACCAGGCACTGCGCGCCCGGGCCCGCGACGCGGTACATGCGCTCCACCGCGCCCGCCTGCGCGTGCCGGCAGCCCGATTCGATGGCGTCCACCGTGTTGCGCGGCGCGCGCACGAAGCGTCCCTCCTGCAGCGGCAGGCGCCCGGTGTGCTCGTGCAGCACGAAACGCATGAGATCGACGCCGGGCAGGATCAGGCCGCCCAGGAATTCTCCCGAGTCCGAGAGCAGATCCACGGTCGTCGCGGTGCCCGCGTTGACCACCAGGCACGCGCCGCGGTGCAGGGCGCGCGCCGCGACCAGCGCCGCCCAGCGGTCGGCGCCGAGCTGGCCCGGCTGCTCGTAGCGGCTCGTCACGCCGCAGCGCTCGGCCTCGCCCTTCAGCCAGAACGGCTCGGCTTCGAAGATGCTGGTCCAGTTGACGAGCAGCTGGTGGGCACCGTCGCCGGCGACGTTGGCGATGACGATGCGTTCCGGATTCTCATGCGTCGCCGCGAACGGGTTGATGTCGTGGTTCGCGGCCGCGAACTCGATCAACGACACGGTGGCGAGGCTCGACCAGCCGCGGCCGTCGTGCCAGCCCCACTTGACACGCGAATTCCCGGCGTCGATGGCGAGGATCATGCCGGGGCGACGCGGCCGTTACGCACCGTCTGCAGGCCGCCGCGCGTGCGCAGCTGCAGCGCGCCATCCGGGGCGAGGCCGGCGGCCACGCCGGCGAGAACGCGTCCATCGGGCAGCCGGACGCGAAGCGACTTGCCGGCGTAGGCATGCAGCGCGTCCCAGTCGCCGCGAAAGGGCTCGAATCCCGCGACCTCGAAGGCCCGCAGCGCGGCGAGCACCTCGCGTCCCAGCGTGCCGATCACTTCATTGCGCGAGGGCATCGGTCGCAGGCAGTCCTCGAGCGCGGCGACCTCGCGGCGCAGGCGCGCCGCGAGGCCGGGCGCACTGCGGCAATTGACGCCGATGCCGACCACGGCCGTGCTGGTCGCGCCGCGCGCGCGCGTCTCCACGAGAATCCCGCCGAGCTTGGCGCCGCCGAGCAGCAGGTCATTGGGCCACTTGAGCGCGGCCCCGCCGGCGCCGAGCGCGCGCAGCGCGCGCACTGCCGCGACGCCCGCCACGATCGACAGGCCGGCGAGTCCGCCGGCCGGGCGCGCCAGCGGCACGCCGAGCGAGAACAGCGCGCCGCAGCCCGCGGGGCTGTGCCAGCGCCGGCCGCGGCGGCCGCGGCCGGCGCTTTGCTCGTCGGCGGCGAGCAGCACCGGCCGCTCGATCGGCGCGCCGAGCAGCACCGAATTGGTCGAGGCGCAGCGCTCGAGGACACGCACGTCGGCGCCCGGGACGCGAATGGCGCCTGCCTTGAGCTGATCCATCGGCGCTAGTTTACGGTTTACGCCGCACCGAAGGCGAAATGTCGCCCCGGCGCCGCCTCGAACAGCGCCCGCGTGTAAGCGTGGCGCGGGGCGCCGAACACCTCGGCCGCCGGGCCGTATTCGACGACGCGGCCCCGCGACATGACGGCCACGTGGTCGCAGATCTGCGCGGCGACGCGCAGGTCGTGCGTGATGAACAGCATCGCCAGGTTGAGCCGCGTGCGGATGTCCTCGAGCAGCTCGAGCACCTGCGCCTGCACGGAGACGTCGAGCGCGGAGACCGCCTCATCGGCGATCAGCAGCTCGGGCTCCTGCGCGAGCGCGCGCGCAATGCAGATGCGCTGGCGCTGGCCGCCCGAGAACTGGTGCGGGTAGCGGCTCATCGACCCGGGGTCCATGCGCACCAGCGCCATCAGCTGGCGCGCGCGCTCGATCGCCTTGCCGCGCGGCACGCCGTAGTTGAGCGGGCCTTCGATGACCGCCTCGAGCACGGTGCGGCGCGGATTGAGCGAGCGGTAGGGGTCCTGAAACACGATCTGCACGCGGCGCCGCAACGGCCGCAGCGCGGACGCGGACATCCCGGCGATGTCCGTGCCATGCAGGCGGATCTCGCCCGCGGTCGGGTCGATGAGCCGGATGATGCAGCGCGCCACGGTCGACTTGCCGGAGCCCGACTCGCCGACGATGCCGAGCGTCTGCCCGCGGCGCACCTCGATCGAGACGTCCTCGGCGGCCCGGACTTCGCGCCCGCGGCCGAACCAGCCGCGCGCCTGATAGGTCTTGCCGAGCCCGACCGTGCGCAGCAGCGGCTCGGAAGCGCCCTCGGCGCTGCGCCCGTGCGGCTGCAGGGTCGGCACGGCGCCGATCAGCATCCGGGTGTAGTCGTGGCGCGGGCGCTTGAGCACCGCGTCCCGGTCCCCCAACTCGACCAGCTCGCCCAGGCGCAGCACGGCCACGCGGTGCGCGACCTCGGCGACCACGCCGAAGTCGTGCGTGATGAACAGTACGCCGGTGCCGTGGCGCTTCTGCAGGTCCTGGATCAGCTTCAGGATCTGCGCCTGCGTGGTCACGTCGAGGGCCGTCGTCGGCTCGTCGGCGATGAGCAGCGCGGGCTCGAGCACCAGCGCCATGGCGATCATGATCCTCTGGCGCTGGCCGCCCGAGAGCTGGTGCGGGTACGACGCGACGATGCGCTCGGGCTCGGGCAGCGCCACCTCGCGCACGATGCCGAGAATCCTCGCGCGCCGCGCTTCGGGCGAGAGCCGCGTGTGCTCGCGCAGCACCTCGTCGATCTGACCGCCGCAGGTCATGACCGGATTGAGCGCGGTCATCGGCTCCTGGAAGATCATCGACATGCGCGTCGCGCGCAGCTCGCGCAGCCGCGGGCCGCCGGCGCGCGCGATATCCTCGCCTTCGAGAAGGATCTCGCCCGCGGCCACCGGCAGCGCGCCGGGCAGCAGGCCCATGACCGCCTGCGCGATCACCGACTTGCCGGAGCCGGATTCCCCCACCAGGCAGACGATTTCGCCGCGGTCCACCGAGAACGAGACCTGCGTGGCGGCGTGGCGCCGGTCGCCGCCCGGCGGCAGGGCGATGGTCAGTCCGCGCACTTCGAGAATGCTCATACGCGCTTGGCCATCTTCGGGTCGAGCGTGTCGCGCAGCCCGTCGCCGAGGATGTTCACGGCAAGCACGGTGACGGCGAGAAAAGCGCCCGGAATGAAGATGTTGTGCGGGTACAGATTGAACTGCGGGCGGCCCTCGGCCATGATGTTGCCCCAGGTCGGGATGTCCGGCGGCAGGCCCACGCCGAGAAACGACAGGATCGCCTCGACCAGGATGGCCGAGGCGCAGATGTAGGTGCCCTGCACGACGAGCGGCGCAACCGTGTTCGGCAGGATATGGCCGAACATGATCTTCCGGGTGGGCGTGCCGAGCGCCACCGCGGCCTCGACGTAGGGCTCCTCGCGGATCGACAGCACGAGCGAGCGCACCAGGCGCGTGACGCGCGGGATCTCGGGAATGGCGATGGCGACGACCACGGTGGCGAGGCTGCCGCGCCACATGGCCACCAGCGCGATGGCGATCAGGATCGCCGGGATCGCCATCAGCCCGTCCATGAAGCGCATCACCATGCCGTCGAGCCAGCGCAGGTAGCCGGCGCAAAGGCCGCACACGATGCCGAAGGCGAGCGCGAGCAGCGCCGCGAGCAGGCCCACGGCGAGCGACACGCGCGCGCCGTACAGCACGCGGCTGTAGATGTCGCGCCCGAAGGAGTCCGAGCCGAACCAGAAGGTGTGCTTGATGATCTCGCCGTCGAGCGTGGTGATCTCTCCCAGCCTGCCGGGCACGAGATCGCGGCTCCCCGGATCGAACAGCGTGGGGTCGACGGTGCCGAGCCAGGGCGCGGCCAGCGCCGTGAGCGCCAGCGCGGCGAGCACCGCGCCGCCGATGCGTACCGGCCAGTTGCGCCGCACCCTCGCCCAGGCGCTTTCCCGGTCCATCAGTAGCGGATGCGCGGGTCGAGGAACACGTACGACAGGTCGATCAGCAGGTTCACGCCGACGTAGACCAGCGAGAAGAACAGGATCACTCCCTGGATGGTGGGGAAGTCGCGCGCCAGCACGGCGTCCACCGTCAGCCGCCCGAGGCCGGGAATCGCGTACACCGATTCGGTCACCACCACCCCGCCGACGAGCAGCGCGATGCCGATGCCGATCACCGTGACGATGGGCACTGCGGCGTTGGCGATGGCATGGCGCACGAGGACCCGCGACTCCGGCAGCCCCTTGGCGCGCGCCGTGCGGATGTAGTCCTCGCCGAGCGCCTCGAGCACCGCGGCGCGCGTGACGCGGGCGATGAGGGCGATGAAGATCACCGACAGCGTGAGCGATGGGAGGATCAGGTGCCGGAGCCAGGGCCAGACGCCGCCGGCGAGCCGCTGGTAGCCCTGCACCGGCAGCCAGCCGAGCTTCAGCGAGACCAGCCAGATCAGCATGTAGGCGAGAACGAACACGGGCACCGAGAAGCCGAGCACCGAGAAGCCCATCAGGCCGCGGTCGAACCACCCGCCGAAGCGCCAGGCGGCGATCGAGCCCAGGGGCACCGACACCAGCACGGCGAAGACGATGGTGAGCGCGGCGAGCGACAGCGTCGGCTCGAGGCGCTGTGCGATCAGCTCGGTGACCTGGACCTTGTAGTAGAACGACTCGCCCAGGTCGCCCGCGGCCAGGTGCCGCAGCCAGATCGCGAACTGCACCGGGATCGGTTGCTCCAACCCGAGATTCGCCCGGATCTGCGCAATCTGGGCGGGGCTTGCCGCGTCGCCGGCGAGGATCGCCGCCGGGTCGCCGGGGGTCAGACGCAGCAGCAGGAACACCAGCACCGCCACGATGGCCAGCACCGGGATCGTGGCGAGGATGCGGCGCGCGATGAAGTGCAGCATGGAAACGATGCGCCCCCGCCGGGCCGGGCGGGCGGCGGGCCGCGGTGCGCCTTTAGCCCCGGATCAGTTCTTCTTCACGCCCCAGTAGATGTGCGCCAACCCGGACGTGTTCAGCCCGCTGATGTTGGCGCGCATCGCCACCGGCGCCTGGTATTCGCCGAGCGGCGCGTGCGTCGCGTCGGCGAAGGCCTCGGCCTGGATGGCCTCGGCGAGCTTCTTCTTCCTGCCCGAGTCGGTCTCGCGCATGAACTTGCCGCGCAGGTCCTGCAGCTTGGCGTCGTCGGGCCAGCCGAACCAGCCCGACTTCGTGCCGCGCGCATCCAGCGCCGCGTTGTTCACCGGGCTCCAGATGTCGGGCGCCGTCCAGGCGGTGCAGAACATGTTCCAGCCGCCGGCGGCGATCGGGTCCTTCTTGGCGCGCCGCGACACCAGCGTCTGCCAGTCCATCGCCTGCAGGTCGACCTTGAAGCCGGCCTGGCGCATGAGCTGCGCGGCGACGTCGGGCAGCTTGCCGATGGCGTCCAGGTCGGTGGGCTTCATCAGCACCACCGGCGTGCCGTCGTAGCCGGACTTCTTGAGCAGGTCCTGGGCCTGGCGCATGTTCATCTTCATGATCTCGCTGCCGGCGTCGTTCGCGTAGGGCGTGCCGCAGGTGAACATCGAGTTGCAGGCGTTGAACAGCTCCGGCACGCCGACCTGCGCCTTGAGAAAGGCGCGCTGGTCGAACGCGGCGAGCGCGGCACGCCGCACCGCGGCCTTGTCGAACGGCGGCAGCAGGTGATTGAAGCGGCACATGTACTGCTGGCCGACGTTCGGCTTCACCACCTTGATGCCCTTTTCCTTCGACATGCTGGTGTACTGGTCGAAGGCCAGCGCCTCGATGACGTCGACCTCGCCCTTCACCAGCGCGTTGGCCTGCGCCTGCACGTCGCGCAGCGCGAGGTTCCACTCCACGCGATCCACGTACACGCGCTTGCCGCCGGCGGTGCCGGAGGGCGGCTCCTTGCGCGCCACGTACTTCGGGTTCTTCACGTACACGGCCTTGTCGCCGGGCTTGAACTCGTCGCGCTTGAAGATGTACGGGCCCGAGCCGGTGTAGTCGTCGATCTGCTTGAACGCGTCGGTCTCGGCGACCCGCTTGGGCATGATGAAGGGCACGTTCGACGACGGCTTGCCGAGCGCCTCCAGCACGAAGCCGCAGGGCTCGCGCAGGAAGATGCGGAACGTATCGGGCGCGGGCGCATCCATGCGCTCCACGAACGTCATCAGCGCCACGCCCATGGCGTCGCGCTTGCCCCAGCGCGCGAGGGAGGCCACCACGTCCTCGCCGGTCACCGGCGCGCCGTCGTGGAAGGCGAGGCCCTTGCGCAGCTTGAAGGTCCACAGGCGGTGGTCGGGCGACTCGGTCCAGCTGTGCACCATTTGCGGCTGAACCTTGCTGTGCGCGTCCGTCCCGAACAGGGTGTCGTAGATCATGTAGCCGTGGTTGCGGCTCATGTACGCCGTGGTCCAGATCGGGTCGAGGATGGAAAGGTTGGAATGCGGCACCACGCGCAGCACCTTGTCCTGGGCCGTCGCGGAAAATGCGGCGCCGCCGGCTGCGGCCAGCAAAACAGCGGCGAGGAACTTGCGGTTCATGCGGGTATCCTTTGCGTCCGGATGGGCGGAAAAGAGGGTAGCAGGCCATGGCACGCATCGCAATCGGCGGCTTCCAGCACGAGACCAATACCTTCGCGCCTTCGCCGGCGGACTACGCCGCGTTCGAAGCGGGCGGCGGCTGGCCGGGCGTGCAGTACGGCGAACCCCTGTTCGCCGCCGTCGCCGGCGCCAATATTCCCGCGGCGGGCGCCATCGATGCGCTGCGCGCCGCGGGCCACCAGCTGGTGGGCACCGCCTGGGCCGCGGCGAGCCCCTCCGCGGCGGTGACGGAGGACGCCTACGAGCGCATCGCCGGCGAGCTGGTCAAGCGTCTGCGCGAAGCGCTTCCCGTGGATGGCGTGTACCTCGATCTGCACGGCGCGATGGTGAGCGCACGCTTCGACGACGGCGAGGGCGAGCTGCTGCGGCGCGTGCGCGAAGTCGTCGGGCCGCGCGTGCCGGTGGCGGCGAGCCTCGACCTGCACTGCAATTTCACGCGCGCCATGTTCGAGGGCGCCAACGCCTTCGTCGCCTATCGCACCTATCCGCACGTCGACATGGCTGAAACCGGCGCGCGCGCCGCGCGCCTGCTGGACGGCATGCTGCGCGCCGGCGCGCCGCTCGCCGGCGCATGGCGCACGCTCGACTTCCTGACCGGCCTGCCGTCGCAGTGCTCGTTCATCGAGCCGTGCCGGAGCATCTACGCCGACCTCGCCGCGCTGGAAACGAAGTTCGGCGTGTCGCTCTCCTTCACGCCCGGATTTCCGATGGCGGACTTCGCCGAATGCGGTATGGCGGTGTTCGGCTATGGGGCGGAGGCTGGCGCTCTGCGGCGGGCGCTCGAGGAGCTGCGCGCTCGCGTGGCCGACGCGGAGAAGGACTTCGTCCTCGAACTGCATCTGCCCGACGACGCGGTGGCGCGCGCGCGCCGGCACGGCGAGCCGGGCCGGCCGGTGGTGCTCGCCGACACCCAGGACAACCCGGGCGCGGGCGGCAATGGTGATACCACCGGCCTGCTCGCCGCCCTGATCCGGCAGAAGGCCCCGGAAGCCGTCCTAGGTCTTCTGGTCGACAAGGAGTCCGCCGCGAAAGCCCACGAAGCGGGGCAGGGCGCGACGCTGGCTTTTGCGCTGGGCGGCACGTCGCGCATCTCCGGCGATGCGCCGTTCGCCGGCGAGTTCACGGTGGAAAAGCTGGGCGACGGCAAGTTCACCTGCACCGGGCCCATGTTCAAGGGCTTTCGCATGACCCTCGGCAACATGGCGCTCCTGCGGAGCCGAGCGGCGCCCGGCGTGCGCGTGGTGCTCGCGTCGCGCAAGGTGCAAGCCGCCGACCAAGAGATGTTCCGGCACCTCGGCATCGAGCCGGTGAAGGAACGGATCCTCGCGCTGAAGAGCTCGGTGCACTTCCGCGCCGACTTC
>Ga0210061_1000110_pt1 | contig 10273 bp, 11 predicted proteins | sample MayberryNW_Catta_2_FD_184877 | JGI IMG/M metagenome (GOLD analysis project Ga0210061, IMG submission 184877) | Wetland microbial communities from San Francisco Bay, California, USA, that impact long-term carbon sequestration -... | ecosystem: Environmental > Aquatic > Marine > Wetlands ...
ACGTTTGGATAGGATCTATCGAAATGTTCGGACCTAAGCGGCAAAATATATACCCCTTCAGGATAATAGTATTGAATGTGAACATTAACACATATAGATCATGCATGTCTTGTGAAAAGAAAATATCTGCGAGTGATAGCTTGTGCGAAGAATGCATGAGTAAATATAAGATCAAGCGATATAACGACGGTAATGACGGTTGTGGCTGTGATCGATAGTTTTTACAGTTTATTTGCTTAATCTTTTTAGCCCCGACATTAGGGTGGCTCGGCAGCAACCGTGAATTGAAGATTAGTTACATTGCCATTAATATTTGATAAGTCGTATTGCAATTCCTCCAAAGCTCTCATCGCTTCAGACGAGTCGTTTTGTTGAATTGCTTGCATTGCATCCTCTACATGTAAATTAGCACTTTCAATAGAAGCTGAGATCATATCACTTTCTTGAGATTCATCAAGTGGCGGCTGAGGACTGGTTGAGTATGCATCCATAGGTGAAATCAACAACAAAACAATAGGAATGGAACAACTCACAACGGCAGCGAACAATCCTTGAATCCGATCCATTAAGATAAGAATTAATTGAGGTAAATATATAAACCTATTTTACGTCCGAATCGAATGCTATATGTCGTATGGCAGGTAGTATGGGCCTTAAGATGAGTAGTGATGAAGTTCTTCTTTTCTTTTTCAATTCATGAAAAATCCTATATTGTACCCTGTGTTATTAGCAAATATGTTAGCTACGACGCTCAGCCTACCTACTCTACAAGATTTACGTTTGCTGACTAGATCTGATCTAGCGATAATGAGTACATTGTCGGATACGTTCAGACATAATCTTGATCTGTATGTCGACATAGATCCCTTTACTACTAAGGATCCGTTCGGGGATCAAGATGATTTCAATTATTATATCATCATCGACCGAACAGAACCTAGGAGAATCGTGTCGTTAATTGCAATGAATAAGGATCCTCTTCCCCACCTTTCATGGGATAATATTTTAGGGAATCGTCTCGCGAAAATCACGGTCCCAAAAACTGATGCGTACATCTTGAAATCTGAAATCATGCCAAAAGATACAAATAATTTTTATTCCTATAGGCGTTCAGGTGTAATATCTGGACTTGTAATGTTTGCATTTCAAATGTGCGGACGTAAATAGATAGAAATAATAGACGATTTCCGGAACACGCGGCGGTCTCAGGGATGTAAACTACATGACTGGTTCCCTCTTCACCTGCAGTTTTCCTGCACGATCTTCCTCTAATCCCATGATGTTAAGAATCTGCCTTGAGTTAATAACGCCTTCACGTTTTATTATTTTCTCTGCCATCTTTAGCCTATAGCTAGGTGTCCAGTGTTGACCGATCTTGTATTTTCCTCGAATATCTTGGGGGACAACCTTAATCACACTTACTGCACGTACTGAGCGCATGAACTGATCTAGTGATTCATAGAACCCTTCAGTTTGATATTTCTGCATCAACATATTTAGTGCAAATGCCTTTTCGATATCGTCATCAATCATGAATGCGTTACCTTTTATTACAACACTAATATAGAGAGTATCCGCTTGTGATGCATCTGTGGGATGGAAGTAATACGAGGGCAGAAAGCAGACATGCTGATCCACTTCGAATCCGACTTTTGAATTTCTTTTGATATTTTCAATTTTCTCTCCAAACGGATGCGAATGCATATAGATCGCATTTGAATTGATCGGAGTAGAACGTTTGTTTATTTTCATTTCGTGCTTTGATTTTACGAAAACAAAATTCATGGGTATAACTTGAGGAAATCCTTCAATATCAATAGAGGATATTCTTCCAACAGGTTGACTATTCAAGAAATCAATTATTCGATGCTCCGATTTTATTTGAAATCTATTTGTCAGTTGCATCTCATGTTACTTCATGTTTACTAGTCCCCTTCTAATAAAGTAGTATCCCAGCCCAGTATCTAGGCTCAACTCGTATTACTGGGCCATTTATGGGGAATATCATGGAGCTTAGATAATGCATACACTAATCGGCTCCCACATTTCGAGGTTTGGCACTAGTATCCATCGATTATTGATGTCGATACTTTTGATCTCAACTTATGAAACATATCCTGGGACGTTTCAACATAAAAAATATATGAATAATTTCATCATTCCTTATATTGGATCTAGGCATATGTTTCTTGCCATCAGATAAGTACAATTTAAAGAACTGTCAGTTTCTCACTATGACAAGGCTTGGCACGCAGATCTTTATTGTTTGTAGTATCGTTAGATGTAGTACTTCAACATCCTTGTCATAATTTAGTCCGAAATTGTGCTCCGATAGAAAAAGGTTCCTGTAAGAGATACGGGGCATGTAAAGAAAATTCCAATTACAAGAACAGATCTTTGAGGATTGTTTTTCTCAATAATTTTGTCGCTTCCCATGAAACTAATCACCAGTACAGTAAAAGAGACACAGGCTACAAGGATAAAACCTGAAGAAGAGTATAATATAGCTAATTACATTCCATTGAATATAGCTTATATAATGATAATATTCATTAGTATCTGATGCTCAGCCTTGAATCATCGATTTATGGGGACCTTCTTTTCCAATCGATCTATCTAATTCAGAGTTATACTTTTTCTTTCCCTTCATCAATTTCATTAATTACTTCATCATCTCTTCATTTTATGAATAACATAAATGTACAAGACCTTCTCACGTCTACAATAGCCCTATTTGTAGTGATGGATCCTATCGGTGTAATTCCCTTATACGTTTCACTTACGAGAAACATATCAAATCATGAGCGCAAAATAGTTTCCTCTAATGCAGTAATAACCACAGGTATTTTGTTGCTAGTATTCGCAATAGCTGGGACTACGATCCTGAGTGTATTTGGAGTAACCATTTCCAGCTTCATGATAGCCGGTGGCATTCTCTTGTTTATAGTTGCAGTTGAATTATTGACGCGGGGCGAATGGACATTTGGCAATCCTAGAACTATCACGAATATTAGAAAGAAATCTGCGGATAAGGCTAATAATCTGAACGCTGATACTGAGAGCCCGTCTGGAGGAGAATCAGGGGTAGTACCTCTCGCATTTCCATTACTTGCTGGGCCAGGAGCTATTACTTCTGTAATGATCTCCTATCAATCAAATGGTCTCTTGACTTCGATACTGTCAATTGTAATTGTCATTGGTCTTACTTTTCTTATCCTTAGAATTGCAGAATCGATAAACAAATTGCTTGGGCAACGTGGATCCATGATAGTTACAAGAGTGTTTGCAGTTATTGTTGCAGCAATAGCTGTTCAATATATCATACAAGGAACAGGACAAACCATTGTTGACTGGCGACTTAGTGTATGAGTTAGTACCATATTTCTTTGGCTCTCCTGGCGATCGCTTTCAACACCAGAGATTTCTCAATTTATCTGGGGGAATAGGAGTTAGTCTGTGTTATTGATTACTATCTAGGTTCGAATTAATTGCTGTATGCCAGTACATTGCACCGACTGAGGTCTACGAAGCCTGTTAAGGGATTTTAGAAATATCCTTAGATCGTTCTTACTTACAGGGTACATAAGAGTGATTTTAATGAGCAGCCTGTTCTGGAACCTTTGTGAGAATACCATCACTAATTTATTCGGTCTTAGAATCGAAAATTTCCAACAGAAGCATCACAACTCATAGTTGCTTTGATTGGTCGTTCTAACAAACTTCAGCCTCGACATTTTGAACTTGAGAGTCGGAATCTAGTGCGACGGCAGGAACCATCATTCCCATTACTTATCCAAAATTTCTAAACGTGAAATGTTGGGAATCGAAGCAAGGAAAATTTAATAGTAAGCCTAGAAAATTGGAGATCTCCAACTAAGTTGATCCTATCCTATTTTTTCCCAATCATTCTCTCAGAATTGATAGTCGCTTCACCAAATACTATATCAAATATGACTGGACATGGCATTTTCGGGAATATGATAGAAATAATATCTGGTTGGATAGCTAACTATGGTTATCCGTCAGTATTTGCTGCTGCTTTACTAGAAAACCTATTTCCACCTATTCCCAGCGAATTAGTCTTCCCATTGATCGGATTCTCAGCTCAGACAAATGATCTTGGAATGGCAGGAGCGATAGGGATGGCTATCGTAGGGGCGGTAGGCTCAACTGTCGGAGCAATAATAATATACTTTATCGCTTTAAAGATCGGCCTACCGACAATAACTAGGATTGGTAAACGGTATCACCTACTTTCAGAATCAGATTTAAAAAAGACAGAGACATGGTTTGTTAGGCACGGCGAACTGGCAGTATTTCTAGGTAGGATGGCTCCCGGAATTCGTGAATTGATTTCCATACCTGCAGGGATCGCAGAAATGAATATTGTCAGATTCACTTTTTTTACATTTATCGGGTCGTGCATCTGGAGTATATTTTTGACACTAGTAGGATTTTTGATCGGAGATGCATGGTTTAGATTTTATGGTAACTATTCTCAAGTCTTTGACATAGTAGGGATCACATTGATACTGGTAATAATTGCAATTGTTACTATAAAATATTATAAGGGAAAACAGAAATAATATATGCGTCGACTATTCAGCTAACATTCCCCGCGTTGGGTTTTCAGTTCGACAACTACGACTATCAATCGTATTGTATCCACTTTGGTGACTTATCGCGTACTATAGATTTCCTTGTAAATTTTGGTACGAAGTTAAGATCCTCTTGATCCTTTTGAAATAGGGTCAGATGCGAAAGTCCAATATTTGTCTTAATTCTCGCTTTTCAAGCAAGTATTACAATGTATTCAATATTTATAATAATGGCTTTGGTCTAAGATAATCGGATAATGTTCGGAAATATCTTTAGAAGATGGAAGCCAAAAGGAAGCATGTACAGTCTCAAATGTGCGCAATGTGGAACGGGCTTTCTTTCTAGTTTAAAACTTGAAGCTCCTATATGTGGAAAGTGTCTTCAGAAAGTGAAATCACTCGATTCAACAGTAGACCAGGATAAAAGATGCAGCAATTGTGGGAAGAATGGAGTTCTCTATGGAAAAAGTATGTGTTCCCAATGCTATTTCGGTTTTTCAAATCCTACGGAAGGTAATGAACAAGGAACCAGAATACAATAGAACTCTGGTACTAAACGCTACTCCTCTATACAGTTGAGATCTGATTATTTGGAATAAATCTCAATCGCATTTGATTTCAATGAAAGTTATGACGACGCATATAAGGATAAACCTTTTTAGCCTTTTTGCCGGAAATGTTGGATTATGAATGGGGATAAAAGCCATGTCTTACCATCATCTTCAAGTAGCTGATAAACTCAGTATCAAAAGAGAGAAGAGAGGAGGAATTAGTAGAAGGATATAAGAAGGCTACTGAGGGTACAAAGAATAGCATTCAAGGAGGCTGTGGTTAGAAAGCGCAAGAGACATTCCGTTCACATGACGATGTACTTGTGTTGTAATACTGATCTCAATTCTTGCAACGGAGAATCAAGTTCGTCTTAATGCGTAGCATGTTTAATTGTAGTGTTATTTTAGGCTCAGTCTTTTTTGTTGATTCCACTGTAATTGACTAGAATTTTGACTCATGCTTAACATCTAATTATTCATAATAGGTTCCGGTCGGTCTTACTGAATGTCATCTGCATGACGCTTTGTGGTCTTTTTTGTCAACTAACTCATTGCCCAATTATTCGCGAAATACTAAAAAACCTACAAAATTTCTGATCTGCATTTCAACTGATACAATAGGGAGGAGATCTCAATGTATCTCCATACGTTCCTAACATGCTAAATCAATTGGCAATTACTAGGCCAGTTTTATAACATTGCTCTCCTAAGAGGGGGCAAACACTTGGACGCGGCTATTTCCTGCATCAACTACATATACGTTGCCTGATGTGTCTAAAGCAATGCCAAGAGGATCAATAAATTGTCCTTCGTCACTACCTTTAGATCCCCACTTAGTCATAAAATTACCTTCACTGTCAAATTTCTGTACCCTACTATTACCTTGATCAGTAACGTAAGTATTTCCTTCCGAATCGACTGCAATATCACCAGGTCGAGTAAACTGTCCATCCCCAGTACCAGGCGTTCCCCACTTAGTCATAAAATTACCTTCACTGTCAAATTTCTGTACTCGATTATTTCCACCGTCAACCACATAGATATTATTTGAGGCATCAGCTGCTAAGCCGGCAGGATTGATAAACTGTCCATCCCCAGTACCAGGCGTACCCCATTTTGTTAGGAGGTCGCCTTCGCTATCAAACTTCTGTATTCTGTTGTTTTCACCAAAGTCACCTACATATACGTGGTCCGAGCTATCCACAGTCAAACCTCCTGGGTTAATGAACTGACCGTCGCCTAATCCAAATGAGCCCCACATTCGTACAAAAGTACCTTCATTGGTGAACTCCTGTACTGCCGTATCCGGACTACCAAAGTCAGCAACATATACATTTCCAGAGGAACTAACGCCAATCCCGCTAGGACTGGTAAAGAGTCCAGGGCCGAAACCCAATGTTCCCCAAGAAGTGAGAAAGGTGCCATTATTAGTAAACTTCTGCACCTTATTAGACACACTGGTGAAGTCGGTAACATATACATTATCATCCCGATCTACCGTGATCTCGAGGGGTTGTTTGAAAGTACCAATGCCAGTACCGGTAGAGCCCCATTGTGTAACAAAAGAGTATTGTTCCTGCGCTAGAACTGTCATCATGGTAGTTCCTAGTACGAGGGTCAATGTGATACCCATAAATGTCGCCAATACCACTCTAATGGTGACTACGTTATTCATATTAAATCAAGTTATGATTGTTTTATATAAATGAATACTGTATCACAAAGAAGTACAAGTACTCGTTTAGATCATCATGCCATCCCAATCGAGAATGGTTGGAGATCGGAAAAAAACGAAAGATTGAATTGCTTTGTTGCTGCCGAATCGATTCCTATTCTCCTATCTGGCTATTCGTGAACTATTCGATTTCAACATGGTAAGCCTATCTTCATTGTCATCCATAACAAGGCCATAGATAGGCGTATTCCCATAATGATTGTTTATCTTTGAAGGGTCAAGCCATATGCTTATTACTTTATCACCGGTGATGGTGACGCTCGAAGGAATGTCTGTAACCGGCCCTTCTCTCATACTTGCAGTTGCAGTGCCATTAAACATCACTGTAGAATTGTTTATCTGGGAAGAATTCGAAGCAACAAAATTAGTTATAGTATGGGTATGTTCTGCACTTCCATTTAGTCTTACCATCTCAAACTGTGTGTCAAAAGACTCTCCTGCTAAAGTCTCATTTCCTTGACCTTCAACAAGTGATTGGTTATTCGCTAAATTGCTCTTCCAATGCCCGGAGAGAACCCACCCTGGATTACCGTTTTCATCGTTCTGTACACTGGATATTGTTCCGAATCCATACTCCCCTATATTATTACCATAAGGATAAGCTCTGACATGATTAATCGGGTAGGTGGCCATTAAGACTGCTGATACAACCACAAAAGAAGCGAATATAGCAGTGCCCATCGCTCGTCTTTCAATACCTCTATCCATCAACTAATAATTGGCAATACCATTATTTGTACCTTCGTTCTAATTAGGTAAGTTAACCTAATTCTGCTCGATATACTCTTGAAATAAGAATATCTTTTAGTCTTAAGCAAAAAGATATGTTCACCGTACTGGAACAGCTTCGAGAATAGAAAAAGTTTGAGATGAATTAAGATAATCCAAAACGAGATCAAGAGCGATTAAATACTGTCTCGCCAATTTGGGTGATAATGTAATACATCCGAGTCTTACTTTATTGTAGAAACCGTGAAAAAAGAAAAAATAACAAGCGAAATTGGTAGGAGATTATAGTTGGGTTAGTACGATCTTTTCAAGAGGTTAACACGGTAGAGTCATTAATTGAAAGAGAATTAATTCGATGCGAAACACAATTAGACCTCCACTTAATATATGTCCATATATTATAGTGATCGGCACTCAATGCAGGTATTGATAGCTGAGGATGATCTTGACATAGCTACCCTTTACAAAAAGGCGCTAGAGAAAAGAAAGCATGATGTCACCATTACTTCAAATGGAGAGGAATGTCTCAAGAAGTATTTGGACACATTGCATCATATGACGTTTGGAGTCTCATTGCCAACTCTGTCTATGCCTAGAATGCCAGCAACAAGAATGGATCCTGCTTTATCTTCAACCGGGTCTACCGCATTCAGGTCTGTCAACAAGTCCGCACCTTACGATGTTGTTATTCTAGATTACAGCATGCCAAGTATCAACGGGATGGAAGTAGCTAAAGAAATCCTGGCAATTAATTCCCATCAAAGAATTATTTTCGCTTCCGCTTATGTGAAGGAAACCCTCGAACATTCTATTAAGCAACTCAGACAAGTAGTAGAATTAATTCAGAAGCCCTTTGAATTGAGCAAATTAGTGGACACCATCGAAGATAAGGAGGTATATGAAGATTTGAGAACTCTTAACATTGACGTTGATCTCGTGAAAGCCGCAAATCCGACTCATGAGCAAATTATTGATCTTTTAGAAAGATTAAAGAGAATCCAGAAACATAGGACATTTTGATTTATTTGTTGTGGCAGAGTGTATCCGGGCCGTTACAATGGCGATTGCTGATAAGCAGCACAATCCACAAACAATCTCTATAAAAGCTGTAAAGGTATACTCAAGCTTGGAAAGGATCCCAACCTGCTCGGAATTCATCATTTTTGGGTATCAAAAAGGTAACTCTAAATGGGTGCTAATGGTGTTTAGTGCAGTGAAAAAACTCTAGGGAATTCATTATGAGATCTTTTCTTACGACCATGGTATTTTTGGTTAGATATGTAATTGAAAATTCAGAGGTAGCTAGAACATATGTCTTTCTATAAAAGCAGTAGGCTTCCTAGGTCAGCCAGAAGGTCACGTAAACCGTTACAAGATAATTGGATAAGAGGCCCCGGGAGGGGGACAATGCTCAGATGTACTTATATGAAATGTTCCTACGAATGGGAATACTTTGGTCGCCGAAAATGGGCCAAATGCCCGGCATGTCATAGTGTGGTGAGAGTCGCATTAGCTAAGAAGAATCTAGGATATCATCAACGAGCTTTGAATTCTAAGGAATTCAAGAGTGAATAGGTTGAAAATATATATCATTCAGATCACAGTATCAAAACATATTGGCGAAGGGGCTTTAAGGTCTCCAGGTAAACTTGTTAGATTGCTTAAAGAACTCGTAGGCATTGTAAAAAGTTACCTTTTCTATTTGTTCAATACTAAAATCTCTTGATTTCCTCATTTCTCTTGCCATTAGTGGAACACTCAAGGGGTCAGAAACTCCCCAGTCAGCTGCACTGTGTATCATCACTTTTTCCGTACCATATTTCCTGATTATATTCATGGCTCTATCAGGGGAGAGCTTAGTATATGGATACACTGACAACCCTGCCCACAATCCAAGATCTAATGTTTTTTCAATAGTCTCTTCTACATTGTGGTCTACCAGTATCATTTTCCGCCTATATCTATTAGATCCATCTAATATTTTCTCAATTCTATTCATCCCTTCCAACTTGTTTTTATGTGGTAAGTGTATTGTCATTAGCAAATCCTTATCAGTCGCTATGTCCATTTGTTTGATGAAAACTTCTTCTTCTAGTTCATTTATGAGATTATAGCCAATCTCGCCGACTGCCACTACTCGTTCCCTGTCAAGATATCCTTTTTTTGTCATTGCGTCAATTGCATCGAGTCCTAGAGGTCTAACATTTGCCTCCTTAGGGTTTACTGAAACACAAACATAATGTTCAATGGCAAATTCTCTTGCTCGTTGAGTTTCAAAGGTGATCATGTGCTCCCAGTAATCTTCAAAAGTACCAACAAACCTTCTCGGTCCCCCGAGCCAAAATGATGGCTGTACTATGACCTCAATGCCGGCCTTTGACATCAGATCATAATCATCCGTGGTACGAGAATACATGTGAATATGGGGATCAAATAATCTTGTCAATTCTGCTGCACTGTCTTTCTCTCACATATAGATGGATGTAGTATATCAAATGTTGTATTCAAGACTACAATCGAGTTGAACTAGGATTTTGGCGGAAATTCCAAGGCAACTTTGTAACCTAAAGATAGCACATGTACAAATTCAATACTTCGATAAACGAACCAATAACTAATCCGAGAATTTTTTCAAAAACTTTTGCGCCAACTCTTTTCGT
>Ga0210061_1000111_pt1 | contig 10127 bp, 8 predicted proteins | sample MayberryNW_Catta_2_FD_184877 | JGI IMG/M metagenome (GOLD analysis project Ga0210061, IMG submission 184877) | Wetland microbial communities from San Francisco Bay, California, USA, that impact long-term carbon sequestration -... | ecosystem: Environmental > Aquatic > Marine > Wetlands ...
CGCCTCCCCGGTCGCGGTCGTCTCGTCGCTCTGCCGGAACGTCGGATCGGAGACCGGCTGCGGCGGCGGCGCGGACGGCTGCTGGTCGGTCGGCTTCGGCGGCTCCTTGGGATCCGGCGGCGCGATGCCCGCTGTGCCCGCCGGCACGTCGATCTGGCCCGCGGGGTTGGTCAGGATCCAGATGCCGCTCGAGCCGCGGATCAGCGTCGACAGGTCGGGCAGGACCTCGATCAGCCCGCCGGTGCCCCGGATGCCCACGGTGGCGGTGGGCGTGCGCACCTGGTAGGCGTTGCGGTTGAAGCGGCCGATGGCGCCGGTCACGGTGCGCATCGCGCCGCGCAGCAGCGCGAAGAAGCCGCGCTCGCTGCCGTCCGCCTTGCCCTCGTAGCGGTACTCGCGCACGCCGAATTCCGTGTTGGGCTGCAGCGATACGTAGGCGCCGTCGGTGAAGCGGATCTGGGCGCGGCCGTTGCGCGTGACGAGCGTGTCGCCGTCCATCACCTCGGCGCCGCGCGCGAGCGGGCGCTCCTGGCCGCTCGCGCTGCGCAGGGCCGCGTCGCCGAAGACGAAATCCACGCGGCCCGCGGTGGCGGCGGACGCCGGGTTGGCGAACGCCGCGGAGACGATCGCCATCAGCGCGCCGCGCGAGCTCAGTCGGAAAGGATTGGGTTTCATGGCGGGCTCCTTGCGTGCGGCTAGAAATCGCGGCGCAGGCCGAGCTGCACCACGGTACGGCGGAATACGTAGATGTCGATGTTCGAATCGTTGTCCGTGAAGCTGAGTTGCGGGCGCAGCGACCAGTTGGCGCCGATGACGTAGGTCAGCCCGACCGAGGCGTCGATCTGCGTGTCTTCGCGCTCGACCAGGAACAGGGGATCGACGCCGCCGTAGCGCCGCCGCTCGACCGAGGCATTGGCGAACAGGTGCACGCCCGGGGAAAGGCGCCACTGGCTGCCGATGCGCGCCCCGATCGGCTTGTGGCCGAGGTGCGGGACGTTCGCGGCGTCCTCCTTCTCCTCGCCGCCGTAGACGGCGGCGAAGACCACCGGCGCGGTGTCGCCGGAGAAGGCCTGCGCCGTGGCGATGCCGACGATGCTGCGCTTGGCATCGCGGATGCTCTGCGACGGATCCGGATACTTCAATTGCGCGTGCTGCAGGAACAGCGATACCTGGCTCGTCTGGCTGTAGTTGTGCTGCCACTGAGCGACGCCGCCGGTGCTTTCGCGGAAGCTGTCGCCGTCCACGCTGTAGCGCTGGAGCTGCAGGGCGCCGGTCACGGCGTCGGCGCCCCTGGTCCAGCGCAGCCCGAGGGCCCCGTCCAGCGTGCCGGTGTCGAACTGCGAGTGGTCGCTGTTGGACTTGCCATAATAGGCGGCGCTGCCCACCAGCGACCATTCGTCGCCGAGGGCGTTGCTGAAGGACAGGCCCGCCGACAGCGCGCCGAAGTCGTCCTTGAGGCGCGTGGATCCCGGGGCGAGCTGTACGACGGCACCCCCGAAGAATGGCACGGCCACCTGCGATTGCGCAGTGGCGCTGTTCACGTTGCTGTCGTGGCCGATTGCGAGCTCGACATAGGCATTGAAGCGCCTCGTGCGCGAGGCCTCGATGGCCGACAGGAAGCGGTCGACGGTGTCGCGCACCTCGGCGGGAACCCGGCCCGCGCGCACGGTCTCGAATTCGCGCTTCGCGGTGTCGCGCTCGCCCATCTGGAAGTACGCGCGCGCGATCTCAGCGCGCGCCTGCAGGTTGTCGGGCTGCGCCGACAGCACGCGCTCGAGCGCGAAAACCGCGCGCTCCGGCTGGCCCGCATCCAGCGCGGCGATGCCGAGCAGGTAGTCGAACTCGGGGTCGCCCGCGCGCTGCGGCTCCAGCGGCAGCAGCAGCGCGTAGGCTGCCATCGCGTCCTTGCGCTCGAGCAGAGTCCTCGCGCGATCGGTGACGGCATCGGCCAGGGCGGGCAGACTGGCGCACAGGAGCACGGAACCGAGCAGTAGCCGGCCGACAAAGCGCTGCATGGGTGAAGCCTCCCGGGCGGTTGTTGCCGGGAGTCTAGCAGGCGCATCCGCCGCCCGGCTAGCCGCCGCCTACCCCTCGAAAAACTCCTTCACCTTCTCCAGCCAGGACTTGCTGCGCGGATTGTGGCGCGCGACATCCTGGTCGCTGATGCCGGCGAATTCCTTGAGCAGATCCTTCTGCCGCGCGGTGAGATTGACGGGCGTCTCCACCACCACGTGGCAGAACAGGTCGCCGGCGACGTGACTGCGCACGCCCTTGATGCCCTTGCCGCGCAGGCGGAAGGCCTTCCCGGTCTGGGTTTCGGCGGGCACGCGGATGCGCGCCGACCCATCCAGCGTCGGGATCTCGATTTCCCCGCCGAGCGCGGCGCTGGTGATGGAAATCGGCATTTCGCAATGCAGGTCGTCGTGGTCGCGCTGGAACACGGGATGGGCCTTGATATGCACCTGCACGTACAGGTCGCCCGCGGGTCCGCCGTTCAGCCCCGGCTCGCCCTCGCCGGACAGCCGCACGCGGTCGCCTTCGTCGACGCCCGCGGGAATCTTCACCGAGAGCGTCTTCTGGTGCTTGACGCGCCCGCTGCCGCCGCAGGCGGCGCAGGGGTTGGGGTTGATCTTGCCGGCGCCGTGGCAGCGCGGGCAGGTCTGGGCAATCGAAAACGGCCCCTGCGAGACGCGCACCTGGCCGGCGCCGCGGCAGGTCGGGCAGGCCTGCGCCTGCGTGCCCGGCCTGGCGCCGCTGCCGTGGCAGGTGTCGCACGGCGCCATGGTCGGGATGCGGATGCGCGTTTCGAAGCCGTGCGCCGCCTGCTCGAGCGTGATTTCCAGGTTGTAGCGCAGGTCGGCGCCGCGGTAGACGCCGGAGCGCCCGGCGCGGGCACCGCCGAAGATGTCGCCGAAGATATCGTTGAAGATGTCGCCGAAGCCCGCAAATCCCCCGGCCGCACCCGCGGCGCCCATGCCGGCCTGCGGATCCACGCCGGCGTGGCCGAACTGATCGTACGCGCTGCGCTTGTGCGCGTCCGCCAGCACGTCGTAGGCTTCCTGCGCCTCCTTGAAATGGTCCTCGGCCTTGGGATTGTCGGGATTGCGGTCCGGGTGCCACTTCATGGCGAGCTTGCGGTACGCCTTGCGGATGTCGTCCGCGGATGCGTCCCGGTTGACGCCCAGTACTTCGTAGTAGTCGCGTTTCGCCATGTGCCTTCCCAGACAGCAAAACGGGCGGCGCGCCTGCGCGCACCGCCCGGAGGCCGTCGATGTCCCGCGTTCAGCCCGCCTTCTTGTCCTTCACTTCCGTGAATTCGGCGTCGACGACGTCGCCGTCGGCTTTCTTGCCCTCGCCGCCGCCTTCCGTCTGGCCTGCGGCGGCGGATGCCTGCGCCGCCTTCTGGCTTTCGGCGTACATCTTCTCGCCCAGCTTCTGCGATGCCTTCGCCAGCGCTTCGGCCTTGGCCTCGATCTCGGCCTTCGCCTCGGACTTGAGCACGCCCTCGGCATCCTTCAGCGCGGCCTCGATCTTCTCCTTCTCGCCCGCCTCCAGCTTGTCGCCGTAGTCCGCCAGCGACTTCTTCACGGAGTGCACCAGCGCCTCGCAGGCATTGCGCGCGTTCACCAGCTCGAGGGCCTTGCGGTCCTCCTCGGCGTGCGCCTCGGCGTCCTTCACCATGCGCTGGATCTCGGCCTCGTTCAGGCCCGAGCTCGCCTGGATCTTGATCTTGTTCTCCTTGCCGGTGGCCTTGTCCTTGGCCGAAACGTGCAGGATGCCGTTGGCGTCGATGTCGAACGCGACCTCGATCTGCGGCATGCCGCGCGGTGCCGGCGGGATGTCGGTGAGGTTGAACTGTCCGAGCGACTTGTTGCCCCCGGCCATGTCGCGTTCGCCCTGCAGCACGTGGATGGTCACCGCGGTCTGGCTGTCGTCCGCCGTGGAGAACACCTGCTGCGCCTTGGTCGGGATCGTCGTGTTCTTGTTGATGAGCTTGGTCATCACGCCGCCCAGCGTCTCGATGCCCAGCGACAGCGGCGTCACGTCGAGCAGCAGCACGTCCTTGACGTCGCCCTTGAGCACGCCCGCCTGGATGCCTGCGCCGATCGCCACCGCCTCGTCGGGATTGACGTCCTTGCGCGGTTCCTTGCCGAAGAATTCGCGCACCTTGTCGACCACCTTGGGCATGCGCGTCTGGCCGCCGACCAGGATCACGTCGGCGATGTCGCCGACGCCGACCCCCGCGTCCTTGATCGCGATGCGGCAGGGCTCGATCGTCTTCTGGATGAGCTCGTCCACCAGCGACTCGAACTTCGCCCGGGTGATCTTCATCGTCAGGTGCTTCGGTCCGGAGGCGTCCGCGGTGATGTAGGGCAGGTTGACCTCGGTCTGCTGCGAGGAGGAGAGCTCGATCTTCGCCTTCTCCGCGGCGTCCTTCAGCCGCTGCAGGGCGAGGACGTCCTTCTGCAGGTCGACGCCCGCCTCCTTCCTGAACTCGGTGACGATGTGGTCGATCAGGCGCTGGTCGAAGTCCTCGCCGCCGAGGAAGGTGTCGCCGTTGGTGGACAGCACCTCGAACTGCTTCTCGCCGTCGACATCCGCGATCTCGATGATCGAGATGTCGAAGGTGCCGCCGCCCAGGTCGTAGACCGCGATCTTGCGGTCCTTCTTCTCCTGCTTGTCCAGGCCGAAGGCGAGCGCCGCCGCGGTGGGCTCGTTGATGATGCGCTTGACGTCCAGGCCGGCGATGCGGCCCGCGTCCTTCGTCGCCTGGCGCTGCGAGTCGTTGAAGTAGGCGGGGACCGTGATCACGGCCTCGCTCACTTCCTCGCCCAGATAGTCCTCGGCCGTCTTTTTCATCTTGCGCAGGATTTCCGCCGACACTTGCTGTGGCGCGAGCTTCTTGCCGCGCACTTCCACCCAGGCGTCGCCGTTATCGGCCTTGACGATCCTGAACGGCATGAGGTGGATGTCCTTCTCCACCTCCTTCTCGCCGAAACGGCGGCCGATCAGCCGCTTGACGGCGTAAACGGTGTTCTTCGCGTTGGTCACGGCCTGGCGCTTGGCCGGCGCGCCGACCAGGATCTCGCCTTCCTCGGTGTAGGCGACGATGGAGGGCGTGGTGCGCGCACCCTCGGAGTTCTCGATGACCTTGGGCTTGCCGCCCTCCATGATCGCGACGCAGGAGTTGGTGGTACCCAGGTCAATGCCGATGATCTTTGCCATGGTGGTTCCTTCAGTTCGAATCCAAGTTACTGTCGGAGATGGGGTTTCCGGCCCCGTTTTCAACTGCCTTTGCCCTGGCGACGGTGACCAGGGCGGGCCGCACGAGCCGGTCGTGCAGCGCGTAGCCCTTCTGCAGGACGCCGAGGATCGTGTTGGGTTCCTGGTCCGATTCGGCGGTCGCCATGGCCTGGTGCCGGTGGGGGTCGAATTTCTGGCCGGGCTCGGGGCTGACCGCGGCCACGCCGGCACGCTCGAACGCGCTTTGCAGCTGCTTGCGGGTCAGCTCGACGCCCGCGCGCAGCGCCTGCGGGTCGGTGCCCGCCGCGCCCAGCGCGGCCTCCAGGCTGTCCATCACCGGCAGCAGGTCCTCGACGACGCGCTCGGCGGCGTACTTGCGCGCCTGCGCGATCTCGGCCTGCGCGCGCTTGCGCGCGTTCTCGGCATCCGCAAGCGCGCGCAGCCACGCTTCGCGCTGCTCCTCGAGCCGGGCCTGCGCTTGCGGGGGCAATTCCTCGCTCGGCGCACGCTCGCTAGCGTCATCGGCCGAGCCGTCCATAGGCACTTTGTCAGCTTGCGGCTTGGTATCGGACATCGGGGAAAAGTGGGCCTCTCAAAGGCTCGTATATTGGGTGCGGACCCCTTGCTTCAAGCTTTGCATTGAAGGAATAGGATTCCATAGGTATGATTCCACATTAAATGGGTGCGATAAGAGCCTGACAAGAAAAGGGTTAAGTCGCCCGTGTAGTGTTTGGGAAGGGGGAGCGAAGTCTGTGAGCGACGCGACGCCGGGATCGATCAAGGTCCTGGTCATCGATGACAGCAACACGATCCGGCGTAGCGCGGAGATGTTTCTGCGCCAGGCCGGCTTCGAAGTCATTCTCGCCGAAGACGGCTTCGATGCGCTCGCCAAGATCAGCGACCACCAGCCCAGGGTGATCTTCGTCGACATCATGATGCCGCGGCTGGACGGCTACCAGACCTGCGCGCTCATCAAGCAGAACCCGAAGCTCAAGTCGACGCCCGTCATCATGCTTTCCAGCAAGGACGGCGTGTTCGACCGCGCGCGCGGGCGCCTGGCCGGGTCCGACCGCTACCTGACCAAGCCCTTCACCAAGGAGGCGCTCATCGACACGGTCAACGAGTACCTCAACCCCGCGGCCCCGACTTCCTGACTCACGCCAGCAGAGAACCCACCATGCCCATCAAGCACATCCTCGTCGTCGACGATTCGCCCACCGATCGCCAGTTCCTCACCGACCTGCTGGCGAAGAGCGGCTACCAGGTGACCACCGCCGAAAGCGCCGAGCAGGCGCTCGAAAAGGTCAAGCAGCAGCGCCCGGATCTCGTGCTGATGGACGTGGTGATGCCCGGCCAGAACGGCTTCCAGGCGACGCGCACCCTGAGCAAGGACAGCGCGACCAAGGACATTCCGGTCATCATCTGCACCACCAAGGGCCAGGAAACCGACCGCGTCTGGGGCCTGCGCCAGGGGGCGCGGGACTACGTCGTCAAGCCGGTGAAGCAGGCCGACCTGCTGGCAAAGATCGCGGCGCTCGGCTAGTGGCCACGCGCATCTCCCTGCGCGATTACCAGCGCGAGCTCGCGGCCCGGCTGCAGAGCGCGGACGCGGGACGCGCGGCGTCCAAGCTCGGCCTGCAGGTCGGCGGCGAGCGCTGGCTGGTGGATCTGACCGACGCGGGCGAGGTGATCCCGGTGCCGGGAATCACGCCCGTGCCGCTGACGCGGCCCTGGTTCAAGGGCGTGGCGAGCATCCGCGGCAATCTGTTCAGCGTCGTCGACATCGGCGCGTTTCTCGGCGGCGCCGGCGCGGCGCCCGGCGAGCAGGCGCGGCTGCTCCTGCTGAGCGAGCGCTTTCGCATGGGCAGTGCGCTGCTCGTCGACCGCTCGCTCGGCTTGCGCAACCCGGAGCAGCTCAGCGAGCGCGCCGCGGGCGCGCCGCGCGCGCCCTGGGTCAAGGCGGAGTACGACGACGCGCTGGGCGCGCACTGGCGCGAGCTGGATGTGCCGCGGCTGGTGCAGGACCCCGGATTCTTGAGCGTCGGCGCATGACGAGGACGCAGCACACGGAGGGCAGGATGAAGCACATCGCAGCATGGGGCGTGGCGGGCGCGCTGCTGGCGTCGCCGGCGCTGGCCGAAACCGGCGTCACGCCGGACCGCATTCTCCTCGGCCAGGCGGCCGTGTTCTCGGGCCCGGCCGCGCAGCTCGGCATCCAGATGCGCAACGGCATCAAGGCCTATCTCGACTACGTGAATGCCCAGGGCGGGGTGCACGGCCGCAAGATCGAGCTGGTCACCGAGGACGACCGCTACGAGACTGCGGTCGCGCCGGTGGCGAGCCGCAAGCTCATCGAGGAGCACAAGGTGTTCGCGCTCATCGGCTACGTCGGCACGCCGACCGGGGTCGCGCACCTGCCGGTGGTGACGCAGGCCAGGGTGCCGCTGGTCGGCATGTTCACGGGCGCGGAAGTGCTGCGCGTGCCGTTCAACCGCTACATCTTCCACGTGCGCGCGAGCTACTACGACGAGACCGACAAGATCGTCGAGCAGGTCGTGTCGATCGGCGGCAAGAAGATCGCGGTGTTCTACCAGGACGACGCCTACGGCCAGGCGGGCCTGAAGGGCGTCGAGCTCGCCACGCAGAAGCGCGGTCTGAAGATCGCGGCGCTCGGCACGGTCGAGCGGAACACCGTCAAGGTCGAGAACGCGGTGAAGTCGATCCACGCGGCAAGGCCCGACGCCGTGGTGATGATCAGCGCCTACACCTCGTGCGCCGAGTTCATCCGGCAGATGCAGAAAGCGGGCAGCAACGCAACCTTCTACAACGTCTCCTTCGTCGGCAGCAAGGCGCTCGCCGACGCGCTCGGCAACGACGGCGTCGGCGTCGCCATCTCCCAGGTGGTGCCGTTTCCGTGGGGGCGGGCGGTGCCCGTCGTGAAGGAGTACCAGCAGCTGTCGGCGAAGGCCGGGCACACCGACTACAACTTCAGCGCCATGGAGGGCTTCCTGTCGGCCAAGGTGGCGGTGGAAGGCCTGCGGCGCGCGGGCCGCAACCTGACGCGCGAGGGCTACATCGCCGCGCTGGAGCGCATGCACGACGTCGACCTCGGCGGCTTCTACGCCAGCTACTCGCCGACGGATCACACCGGCTCGGCCTTCGTCGACCTGACGATCATCGGCCGCGGCGGGAAATTCTTGCGATAAGGGGATTGCGATGGCCATCAACATGGGCGCGTTCAAACTGCCGTTCCTCGGGCGCGGCGCCGACGCCGGCGCGCCGGCAGGCGCGAAGCGCGCCGAGGCCGCCGCGGGCGGCGTGCCGCTGCTCGGCCAGCTGCCGATCACGCGGCAGCTGCAGGTGCTGATCGGTGCGCTGGTGCTGCTGCTCGCGGTGATCGCCGCGGTGGTCGTGTACGACACGCGCCAGGGCACTTTCGGCACGATCTACATCGCCAGCGTCGGCAAGCTGCAGATGCTCTCGCAGCGCCTGGCCAAGGCCGCGCAGCAGGCCTCGCAGGGCAACGCCGAGGCTTTCAAGCAGCTGCGCGGCAGCCGCGACGAATTCGCCGCGCTCGTCAAGCTGCTCGCCTTCGGCGGCGAGAGCGGCGGCGTCGGCCTGCCGCCGACGCCGCAGGACGTGCAGCCGTCGCTGAACGCGCTCGACCGCACCTGGGGCGCGACCGAGCGCAACGCCGCGCTGGTGATCGACGAGGAGGGCAATCTCGTCGCGCTGGGCAGCGCGGTGCGCGCGATCAATGCCAACAACCCCGTGCTGCAGGAGCTCACCGACGAGATCGCGGCGCTCAGCGTGCAAAAGGGCGGCGCGGCGCGCCAGAACGCGATCACGGCGCAGCTCACGATGCTCACGCAGCGCATGGCGAAGAACGCCAACGTCATGCTGGCGGAGAACATCGTCGACCCCGAGGTGGCATTCCTGCTGGGCAAGGACACCAACACCTACCGCGACACGGTGCAGGGCCTGCTGCAGGGCAGCGACGCGCTGCGCATCGCGCGCGTCAACGACGCCGAAATGCGAGGCAAGCTGGGCGAGCTGCAGTCCGCGTTTGCCGAGTACCGGCGCGCGGTCAGCGACATTCTCGGCAACCAGGCGCGGCTGGTCGGCGCGAAGCGCGCCGCGTTCGACATCTTCAACGACAGCGAGGCGCTGCTGCGCTCGGCCGAGGGGCTGAGCGGCGCATTCGAGGCGCATCTCGCCAAGCGGGGCTACAACTTCATCGCGCTCGGCGCGCTGGCGCTCGCGGCGCTCGCCGTGCTGGCGCTGATCGGCATGGTGTACATCGCCGACAGCCGGCGCCGGGCGGAGGAGAGCGAGCGCCAGAACCGCTCGAACCAGCAGGCCATCCTGCGGCTGCTCGACGAGATCGGTACCCTGGCCGACGGCGACCTCACGTCCCGGGCGCAGGTCACCGAGGAGATCACGGGCGCCATCGCCGACTCGATCAACTACACGATCGACGAGCTGCGCCGGCTGGTGGCCGGCATCAACACGGCCGCGCAGCAGGTGACGTCGGCGACGGCGGAAGCGCAGACCACGGCCGCGCAGCTGCTGCAGGCGACGCAGAAGCAGGCCGTCGAGATCCAGGGTACCGGCGAATCGGTGACGCAGATGGCGCGCTCGATGAGCGACGTCTCGCGCAGCGCGGGCGACTCGGCGAAAGTCGCGGAAACCTCGCTGCACGTGGCGGAAAAGGGCGCGCAGGCGGTGCAGAACGCGATCCAGGGCATGAACGACATCCGCGAGCAGATCCAGGAAACCTCCAAGCGCATCAAGCGCCTGGGCGAGTCGTCGCAGGAGATCGGCGAGATCGTGCAGCTGATCTCGGACATCACGGAGCAGACCAACGTGCTGGCGCTGAACGC
>Ga0210061_1000112_pt1 | contig 10035 bp, 10 predicted proteins | sample MayberryNW_Catta_2_FD_184877 | JGI IMG/M metagenome (GOLD analysis project Ga0210061, IMG submission 184877) | Wetland microbial communities from San Francisco Bay, California, USA, that impact long-term carbon sequestration -... | ecosystem: Environmental > Aquatic > Marine > Wetlands ...
ACGGCGTGCCGCATCGCTGGATCAGCTGGCAGCAGGCCTGCTTCTACTACGCCAAGAACCTGGTCGCCTGGACGCTGGGCGAGCGCACGTTCACGTTTCGCGGCGGCATGTCGCAGCTCACCGGCCGGCGCTCGAGCATCACCGCGCATTCCATCATCGCCATCCGCGGGCGCGCGCTCGCCGCGCGCGGCTTCAACCAGGTGCCGCCGCTGAACAACCGCGAGCTGTTCCGCCGCGACCGCCATACCTGCGCCTACTGCGGCCGCGAGAACGGCTACCTGCGGCTGACGCGCGACCACATCACGCCGCTGTCGCGCGGCGGGCGCGACACCTGGATGAACGTGGTGACCGCCTGCCGGCACTGCAACGGCCACAAGCGCAACCGCCTGCCGCAGGAATGCGGCCTGGAGCTGCTGTACGCGCCCTACGTGCCGAACAAGGCCGAGTACCTGATCCTCACGAACCGCCGCATCCTCGCCGACCAGATGGAGTTTCTGCGGCAGCACGTCGCGGCGCATTCGCGGATGGTCGCGTCTCCTGCCTGATTTCTGGCGTAACAGCGGGTTTCACCTCCTAGCGCGCGACCCGGCCGGCCGGCTGCGGGTCACCGACGACTTCCTGCGCGCCTATTACCTGCGGCCGGAGATCCATCCGGTCGAGGAGTCCTGCGACGCCGAAGCCGCGCTGCACGCCTCGCTCATGGCGGCGCCGCGCCGCGCGGTGGCGGCCGCCGAGATCGACGCGCTCGCCGACGAGGACGCCCGGCACAACTACCGCATGCTGCTCCGGTTCCGCGACCGGCTGCTCGCCGCGGGCACGGTCGAGGGCTGCTACATGGGCCTGTTCAAGGGCGACATCGACGTGCCGCCGCTGTTCCTCGAGCAGCTGGCGCACGTCATCCTGCGCAATATCCTCGACGGCGCGGAGGATCCGCTGCGCCTGCGCGCCGCGGAGGTCTTTTTCCGCGAGCAGAAGGCCACCCTGCAGGACGGGCACGTACTGCTCGCCGACCACGAGACCGTCGAGATGCACGCCGCGGGCAACCGCTATGGCAGCATCGGCAAGCTGATCGTCGAGGCGCAGGGGTCGCTGGGCAAGGTGGACCTCGACGTGCTCGACCGCGCCAACGCGGCGCTGTACTGGGAGCGGGAGTCGCGCCACGACACCGTCATCAGCCTCACCTACGGGCGCCCCGCCCTCGACGCGTTGTGCCGGGTGATCGAGGCCTGGGTGGCGCATTTCCACGCCCTCGAGGTGACGGTGAAGCCGCTGCGCAGGATCGACGAGGCGCGCTGGGCCTGGCACATCGGGCTCGACGCCGAATCCACGGAGATCCTGAACGAGCTGTGGTCGGGGGGCCAGGTGGACGCCGGGCGCATGCGCAACATCGTCGCGCTGTTTGCCCTGCAGTTCGCCGAGCCCGCCGCGATGCGCGACAGCGTGGCGGGACGCACCGTGTACCTGGCGCTGAGCGTGGACGACGAGCAGGTGGTGCGCATGAAGCCGCAGAACCTGCTCCTCAACCTGCCGCTGCATGAAGCCTGAGTACTGGACCCGGGCGAAGCGCGCGCTGGCGCGCCGCGACCCGGTGCTGGGCGCGATCATGCAGCGCCACCCGCGCGTTCACCTGGTGGCGCGCGGCGAGCCGTTCCACACGCTGGCGCGCGCCATCGTCGGCCAGCAGATCTCGGTCAAGGCGGCGCAATCCGTCTGGAACCGGGTATTGACGCTGGCGCCCGGCATGACGCCCGCCGAGGTCCTGGCGCTCGAGCGGCCACGATTGCGCGCCTGCGGCCTGTCGGACCGCAAGACCGAGTACATCGCCGACCTGGCGCAGCATTTCGCCGATGGCTCGCTGCACGTGCGGCGCTGGCCGGACATGGAGGACGAAGCGGTGATTGCCGAGCTCGTCGCGGTGCGCGGCATCGGCCGCTGGACCGCGGAGATGTTCCTGATGTTCAACCTGCTGCGCCCCGACGTGTACCCGGTGGGCGACCTCGGCTTGCTCAGGGCGGTGCGCCTCGCCTATTTCAAGGGGCGCAAGGTGCCGCTATCGCGCGTGCGAAAGCTGGGATTGGACTGGCGGCCCTGGCGCTCGGTGGCCACCTGGTACCTGTGGCGCTCGCTCGATCCCGTCCCGGTCGAATATTGACGTTGGGCGTAGAATTCCCGCGCCGATGAAGACCACCTTCCTCGACTTCGAGCAGCCGATCGCCGAGCTCGAGCAGCGCATCGAGGAGCTGCGCTTCGTCCAGGACGACTCCGCGGTCGACATCTCGGACGAGATCCAGCGCCTGGCGAAGAAGAGCCAGACGCTGACCAAGGAAATCTACGCCAAGCTCACGCCCTGGCAGGTGGCGCAGGTGGCGCGCCATCCGCAGCGCCCCTACACCCTCGACTACGTGGGGATGCTGTTCACCTCGTACGAGGAGCTGCACGGCGACCGCACTTTCGCCGAGGACGCTTCCATCGTCGGCGGCCTGGCGCGCTTCGACGGCGTGCCCTGCGTGGTGATCGGCCACCAGAAGGGGCGCGACACCAAGGAAAAGATCCTGCGCAATTTCGGCATGCCGAAGCCCGAGGGCTACCGCAAGGCGCTGCGGCTGATGAAGCTGGCGGAGAAGTTCGAGCTGCCCGTGTTCACGTTCGTCGACACGCCCGGGGCCTATCCCGGCATCGACGCCGAAGAGCGCGGCCAGTCCGAGGCGATCGGCCGCAACCTGTACGCCATGGCGGGGCTGCGCACGCCCATCATCGCGACGATCATCGGCGAGGGCGGCTCGGGCGGCGCGCTCGCCATCGCCGTCGGCGACGTCACGCTGATGCTGCAGTACGCGACCTACTCGGTCATCTCGCCGGAGGGCTGCGCCTCCATCCTGTGGAAGAGCGCCGACCAGGCGCCCGCCGCCGCCGAGACGCTCGGCATCACCGCCAGCCGCCTGAAATCGCTGGGGCTCGTCGACAAGGTGGTGCCCGAGCCGCTCGGCGGCGCGCATCGCGATCCGCAGGCCGCGGCGCAGGCGCTGAAGAAGGCGCTCGCCGAGGTGTTCAGGGAATTGCGCGGCGTGAAGCGCAAGCAGCTCGTCGAGGAGCGCCTCGAGCGGCTCATGAGCTATGGCAAGTACAAGGAAGCCGCCGAGCGCTGAGCTGGGCGGGCTGGACCTGCGCGGCAGGCGCCTGGCCGTGGGGCTCTCGGGCGGCGTCGATTCCGTGGTCCTGCTGCACCTGCTGCGCGCGGCCGCGCCGCGGCTCGGCTACCGCCTCGAGGCCGTGCACGTGCACCACGGCCTGAGCCCGCGCGCCGGCGACTGGGCGCGCTTCTGCCGCGCCTTGTGCCGGCAGTGGCGCGTGCCGATCGCGGTGCGGCGGGTGAAGGTCGAAAAGCGCGGCCGCGGGCTCGAGGCGGCGGCGCGCGCCGCGCGCCGCGCCGCGTTCGCGCGCCATCCGGCGCCGGTGATCGCGCTCGCGCACCAGCTCGACGACCAGGCGGAGACCGTGCTCCTCAACCTGCTGCGCGGCGCCGGCGTGCGCGGCGCGAGCGCCATGCCGGTGAGCGGGCGCCTCGGCGCCAAGACGCTGCTGCGCCCGCTGCTCGCGGTGCCGCGCCGCGAGATCCTGGCGTACGCGCGCGCCCACGGCCTGCGCTGGATCGAGGACGAGTCCAACCGCGACGCGGCGCTGACGCGCAACTTCCTGCGGCTGCACGTCGGGCCGCTCCTCGAGACGCGCTTTCCGCGCTGGCGCGAGAGCCTGGCGCGCGCGGCGCGCCATTTCGCCCGCGGCGAGGCCGACGCGCAGGGCGTGCTGCGCGAATTCCTGCGCGCGCGCGGACTGCGCGCGCCGAGCGAGGCGAAGCTCGTGGACATGCTCCGGCAGCTGACGGGGAAGGGCGCGCGCACCGCGATCGCGCACGACGGGGCGCTGCTGCGCGTGTACCGCGGACGCGTGTCGGTCGAGCGGCAGGCCGGGGGCGAGCTGCGCCTGCGTCCGGCGCGCGGGCGCGGCATCGACGCCGCGCGCCTCGAGCGCGCGCGCCTCACGCTGCGCGCGCGCAGCGGCGGCGAGCGGCTGCAGCTCGACGCGCGGCGCCCGCGGCGCACGCTGAAGAACCTGTTCCAGGAGGCGGGCGTGCCGCCGTGGCGGCGCGAGCGGCTGCCGCTGCTGTATTGCGACGACGAGCTGGTCTGGGTGCCGGAGCTCGGCGTGGCCGCCGGCTGGCAGGCGGCGCGCGGCGCGCGCGGCGTCGTGCCGGAGTGGCGGGAGAACTCCTAAGCCCTTGTTTTTACGAAACTCGCGCAGGGCGCGTGATAGAATCGCGAGTTGACAATTCCTTGGGAATCGACGGAGAAACGGGAAATGGCGCTCGAGCGCACCTTGTCCATCATCAAGCCCGACGCGGTGAAAAAGAACGTGATCGGCAGGATCCTGGCGCGCTTCGAGGAAGCGGGCCTGCGCGTGATCGCCGCGCGCATGATGCACCTGTCGCGCGCCGAGGCCGAAGGCTTCTACGCCGTGCACCGCGAGCGCCCCTTCTTCCGCGACCTGGTCGAGTTCATGATCTCGGGGCCGGTCATGGTGCAGGTGCTCGAAGGCGACAACGCCATCGTGCGCAACCGCGACCTGATGGGCGCCACCGATCCGAAGAAGGCCGCCAAGGGGTCGATCCGCGCGGATTTCGCCGATTCGATCGACGCCAACGCGGTGCACGGCTCGGACGGGGCGGACACCGCGCGTGCGGAGATCGCCTATTTCTTTCCCGCCTGCGAGGTATTCTCGCGCTGAAATGAAGCCCAATCTCCTCGACCTCGACGCCGCCGCGCTCGCCGCGTTCTTCGCCTCGCTGGGCGAGAAGCCGTTCCGCGCGCGCCAGGTCCTGCGCTGGGTGCACCAGTCGGGGGAGGGCGATTTCGCGCGCATGAGCGACCTGGCGAAGGACCTGCGCGCGAAGCTCGGGCACGCCGCACGCATCGAGGCGCCGCGCATCGTCGGCGACAGCATCGCCGCCGACGGCACGCGAAAGTGGCTGCTGAAGGTCGACGGCGCCAACGCGGTCGACGCGGTCTTCATCCCGGAGACCGGCCGCGGCACGCTGTGCGTGTCGAGCCAGGCGGGCTGCGTGCTCGATTGCGCGTTCTGCTCGACCGGCAAGCAGGGCTTCAACCGCAACCTCTCCACGGCGGAGATCGTCGGCCAGCTGTGGCTCGCCAACCGCCTGCTCGAAGGCGAGCGCCCGGTGACCAACGTGGTGCTGATGGGCATGGGCGAGCCGCTGCTCAATCTCGACAACGTCGTTCCCGCGCTGCGCCTGATGCTCGACGACAACGCCTACGGCCTGTCGCGCCGCCGCGTCACGGTGTCGACCTCCGGCGTGATCCCGGGCATGGACCAGCTGCGCGAGGCCTGCCCGGTGGCGCTCGCGGTGTCGCTGCACGCGCCGACCGACGAGCTGCGCGAGCGGCTCGTGCCGGTGAACCGCAAGTACCCGATCCGCGACCTGCTCGCGGCCTGCCGGCGCTACCTGGAAAAGGCGCCGCGCGACTTCATCACCTTCGAGTATGTGATGCTCGACGGCGTCAACGACGGCGACGCGGAAGCGCGCGCCCTGGCGCGCATCGCGGCGCAGGTGAGCAGCAAGTTCAACCTGATCCCGTTCAACCCGTTCCCGCGCACCGAGTTCCGCCGCTCGCCGCCCGAGCGCATCCGGCGCTTCGCGCAGATCCTGCAGGCGAAGGGCGTCACGGTGACCACGCGCAGGACGCGCGGCGACGCGATCGACGCCGCCTGCGGCCAGCTCGCGGGCGCGGTCGCCGACCGCACGCGCCGCAGCCGGTCGCTGCGGCTGGCGGAGGCGCGCTCGTGAAGCGCGCGCTGTGCCTCGCGCTGCTCGCGCTCGCCGGCTGCGCCGCGCAGCCCACGGCGCCGGTGGGCGACACCGGCACCATCGTCGGCGAGCCTTCCACGCCGCGCAACCGCGCGCGCATCCACACCGAGCTCGCGACCCTGTACTACGCGCGCGGCAACATGAGCGTGGCGCTGGAAGAGCTGCGCACCGCGGTGGCCGCCGACCCGAGCTACGCGACGGCGCACGGCGTGTTCGGCCTGGTGTACATGGAGCTGCGCGAGAACGCGCTCGCCGAGGAGAGCTTCGAGCGGGCGCTGCGCTACGCGCCGGACGATCCCGATATCAACCATAACTACGGCTGGTTCCTGTGCCAGACCGGGCGCGAGCGCGACGCCGGCCCGTACTTCCGGCGCGCGCTGGGGAACCCGCTGTACGCGACGCCGGCGCGCAGCTACGCGGCGGCCGGGGTCTGCGCGCTGCGCGCCGGCGACCTGCGCACGGCCGAGGACAACCTGCAGCGCGCCCTGCGCATCGAACCGGGCCTGCCGGTCGCGCTGCTGCAGTCCGCGCAGTTGCGCTATCGCCAGCGCCGTTACGACGACGCGCGCCGCCTCCTGGCGCAGCATGCCAAGGTCGCGCAGCCGAGCGCGGAATCGCTGTGGCTCGGCGTGCGCGTCGAGCGCCGCCTGGGCGTGCGCGCCGCGGAGCAGTCCTACGCGGCGCAGCTGCGCCGGCGCTTCCCCAATTCGCCCGAGTTCCAGGCCCTGCAGCGTGGAAACTATGACTGAAGCGCACGCGGACCTCCCCGGCGCGCCGCCGCCGGCCGCCCCGGAGCCGGTCGGTGCGGTCCTCGCGCGGGCGCGCGCGGCCGCCGGGCTCGGCCTGGAGGAAGCCGCGCGCCGGCTGAAGTTCGCGCCGCGCCAGCTCGACGCCCTGGAGCGCGGCGAGTGGGGCCGGCTGCCGGGCGGCGCGGCGGTGCGCGGCATGGTGCGCAGCTACGCGCGCCTGCTCGGCATGGACGCCGATGCGCTGGTGGCGCGCGTCGGCGAAGGGCAGGCGCTGCCCGACGCCGACCGGCTGGCGCAGCGCTTTCGCCAGCCGGTGCCGTTCTCCGACGGCTCGCGGCGCTCCAATCTCGCCTACGCGGCGCTGTCCGTCGTCCTGCTCGCGGTGGTCGCCGCCGTGGCGGTGCAGTGGCGCCAGGAACGCCCGGGCGCGGCGCGCCTGAGCTTCGTATCGGCGGCGCAGCAGCCCGCCGAGCCGGCGCGGCGGGAGGCGCCCCGGGAGCCGCCAAGGCGCATCGAGCTGGCGAGCGCCGCGCCCCAGGCGGAAGCCGCCGTCCAGGCAAGCACGGCGCCCACGGCAGAAGCGCCGCCCGCCGCGTCCGGCGAGCGCCGCCGCATCGTGCTGCGTTTCGAGCGCGAATCCTGGGTGGAGATCACGAGCGGCACGGGCAAGCTCCTCGTCTCGCACCTGCACCCGGCGGGCACCGAGCGCGTGGTGGTCGGCGTGCCGCCGTTCCAGGTGGTGATCGGCAACGCGCAGTACGTGAAGCTCGTCTACAACGACCGGCCGGTCGACCTGATGCCGCACGTGAAGGTCGAAGTGGCCCGGCTGACGCTGGACTAGGCATGCCCGGGCGCAGGATTTCCAGGCGCGTGATGGTGGGCCCCGTCGCCATCGGCGGCGGCGCGCCCGTGGTCGTGCAGTCGATGACCAACACCGACACGGCCGATGCGCCGGCGACCGCGCGCCAGGTGGCGGAGCTCGCGCGCGCCGGCTCGGAGCTCGTGCGCATCACGGTGAACACGCCGCAGGCGGCGGCGCAGGTGGCGGCGATCCGCGAGCGCCTCGACGCCATGGGCTGCGGCGTGCCGCTGGTCGGCGACTTCCACTTCAACGGGCACAAGCTGCTGGCGCAGTTTCCCGACTGCGCGCGCGCGCTCGCCAAGTACCGCATCAATCCCGGCAACGTCGGCCGCGGCGCGAAGCGCGACGAGCAGTTCGCCACCCTGATCGAGATCGCCGTGCGCTACGCCAAGCCGGTGCGCATCGGCGTCAACTGGGGCAGCCTCGACGCCGAGCTGCTGGCGCGCCTGATGGACGACAACGCGCGCCGCAAGGCGCCGCTGGACGCCGCCGAGGTGATGCGCGAGGCGGTGATCGCTTCCGCGCTGCAGTCGGCGCGCGCGGCCGAGGAGCTGGGCCTGGCGCGCGAGCGCATCGTCATCTCCTGCAAGATGAGCCAGGTGCAGGACCTGATCGCGGTGTACCGCGCGCTGGCGCGCCGCTGCGACCATGCGCTGCACCTCGGGCTGACCGAGGCGGGCATGGGCTCGAAGGGCATCGTCGCCTCGAGCGCCGCGCTCGCCGTGCTGCTGCAGGAGGGCATCGGCGACACGATCCGCGTCTCGCTGACGCCGGATCCGGGCGGCGAGCGCACGCGCGAGGTGCAGGTGGCGCAGGAGATCCTGCAGACCATGGGCATCCGCTCGTTCGCGCCGATGGTGGCGGCCTGCCCCGGGTGCGGGCGCACCACCAGCACCTATTTCCAGGCGCTCGCCGCGCGTATCCAGGCCTACCTGCGCGAGCAGATGCCGCAGTGGCGCGCGCGCTATCCCGGCGTCGAGGACCTGCGCGTCGCGGTCATGGGCTGCGTGGTGAACGGTCCGGGCGAGTCCAAGCACGCGGATATCGGCATCAGCCTGCCGGGCACGAACGAATTGCCCGTCGCGCCGGTGTACGTGGACGGCGCGAAGACCGTGACCCTCAAAGGCGAGCGCATCGCCGAGGAATTCCAGGCGATCGTCGAAGACTACGTCAGGACGAACTATGCGCCGGGTGCGGCGCGCGGGCGCGCCCGCAACATCCCCATCAAGGCCGCCTGAGCCGTGAGCACGCCCTTGCAGGCCGTGCGCGGCATGAACGACGTATTGCCGGACGAGGCCGAGCGGTGCCTGTGGCTCGAGGGCGTGGTCGCGGCCTGGTTCGCGCGCTACGGCTACCGGCCCATGCGCACGCCGCTGCTCGAGCAAACGGCGCTGTTCCGGCGCGCCATCGGCGAGGAAACGGACATCGTCGAGAAGGAGATGTACACGTTCACCGACGCGCTCAACGACGAAAGCCTGACGCTGCGGCCCGAGGCGACGGCGTCCACGGTACGCGCGGCGATCGAGCACAGCCTGCTGTACGAGGGGCCGCGGCGGCTGTGGTACCAGGGGCCGATGTACCGCCACGAGCGCCCGCAGAAGGGCCGCTACCGCGAGTTCTACCAGTTCGGCGCCGAAGCGCTCGGCCTGGAGGGGCCGGACATCGACGCGGAGCTGATCGTCATGTGCGCCGCGCTGTGGAAGGAGCTGGGCCTGGCGGGCATCCGCCTCGAGCTCAATACCATCGGCTCGAGCGAGGAGCGCGCGCGCTACCGCGCCGACCTGGTGCGGCACCTGCAGGCGCACGAATCGGCGCTCGACGCCGACGCCCGGCGCCGCATGCACAGCAATCCCCTGCGCGTGCTGGACTCGAAGAACCCCCGCGTGCAGGAGGTCGTGGCGAGCGCGCCCGACATGATGCGCTACCTGGGCGAAGCCTCGCGCGCGCACTTCGACGGCCTGCAGCGCCTGCTCGCGGCGGCCGGCGTGACGTTCGCCGTGAACGCGAAGCTGGTGCGCGGCCTGGACTACTACAACCTGACGGTATTCGAATGGGTCAGCGACAGTCTCGGCGCGCAAGGCACGGTGTGCGGCGGCGGACGCTACGACGGCCTGTTCGCCCAGCTCGGCGGCAAGCCGGCCCCGGGCGTGGGCTTCGCCGCCGGCGTCGAGCGGCTGCTGGCGCTGGTCGGCGCCGCGCACGGCGCGGCGCCGCGGCGCCTGCCGGACGCCTACCTGGTGCACCAGGGCGAGGGCACGCTCGAATACGCCTTCGCGCTGGGCGAGGAGCTGCGCGCCGCGGGCTTCGCCGTGGTGCTGCACGCGGGCGGCGGCAGCTTCAAGTCGCAGATGAAGAAGGCCGACGCGAGCGGCGCGCAGCTGGCGCTGATCGTCGGCGGGGACGAGCTGAGCGCCGCGGCGGTCTCGGTGAAGCCGCTGCGCGAGGCGCGCGCGCAGCAGCCGGTGGCGCGCGCCGGCCTGGCGGCGCGGCTGCGCGAATTTCTCAAGGACTCCTGACCATGGCATTGCAGAACCTCGATCTGG
>Ga0210061_1000116_pt1 | contig 9871 bp, 7 predicted proteins | sample MayberryNW_Catta_2_FD_184877 | JGI IMG/M metagenome (GOLD analysis project Ga0210061, IMG submission 184877) | Wetland microbial communities from San Francisco Bay, California, USA, that impact long-term carbon sequestration -... | ecosystem: Environmental > Aquatic > Marine > Wetlands ...
CTGCTTCCAACGCTCGCCGCCTTCGAACACGCTCGCGTACTGCTGGCGGAACAGCGTCGCGTCGATGCTCCCGAGCATTGCCTCCTGGATCTCCCGCTCGGTTGGCCAGATGTCGCGCAGGTACACCGGCTTGCCGTCCTTGCCGCGCCCGAGCGGCTCGGTCGTGAGGTCGACGTTCAGGCTGCCAACGATCGCATACGCGACCACGAGCGGCGGCGAGGCGAGATAGTTCGCCCGCACGTCCTGCTGGATGCGCCCCTCGAAATTGCGGTTGCCGCTCAGCACGGACGCGACGACGAGCCCTCGCTCGCGTACGGCCGCTGCGACGTCGTCGGGCAGCGGTCCGCTGTTGCCGATGCACGTCGTGCAGCCGTAACCGACGAGGTTGAAGCCGAGCTCGTCGAGATACGGCTGCAGCCCTGACCTGTTCAGGTACTCGGTGACCACCTTCGATCCCGGCGCAAGGCTCGTCTTTACCCACGGCTTGCGCTGCAGTCCCTTCTCCACCGCTTTCTTCGCGAGCAGCCCCGCGCCGATCATGACGCTCGGGTTCGACGTGTTGGTGCAGCTCGTGATTGCGGCCACGACCACGGAGCCGTGCACGACCTCCGCGCTCACGGCTTCGGCCACGGCCACCGCCGCGCCTCCGCCGCCCCCCGGTGCGGGCTTATTGATCCCCTTCTGAAGGTCCGGCAGTGCGGCGGCAAACGAGCCCTTGGCCTTCTTGAGCGACACGCGATCCTGCGGGCGCCGCGGCCCTGCGAGGCTTGGCTCCACCGACGCGAGATCGAGTTCCATCGTCTCGCTGTAAGTGGCCTCCGGCGAATCCGCGGTGCGGAACAGGCCCTGCGCGCGTGCGTACGTCTCGACCAGGTTCACCTGTGCATCGTCGCGTCCGGTCAGGCGCAGGTAGTCGAGCGTCATGTCGTCGATCGGAAAGATCGCGACCGTCGCGCCATACTCCGGGCACATGTTGCCGAGCGTCACGCGGTCGGCAATCGTCAGGTATTGCAGGCCGGGTCCGTAGAACTCGACGAACTTGCCGACGACCCCGCGCTTCCGGAGCGCTTCGGTGATCGTGAGCACCAGGTCGGTGGCCGTCGCCCCCTCGGGCAGGGTGCCCGAGAGCCGGTAGCCGAGGACCGCGGGGATCAGCATCGACGAGGGCTGCCCGAGCATTGCGGCCTCGGCCTCGATCCCGCCGACGCCCCAGCCGACGACGCCGAGCCCGTTCACCATCGTCGTATGCGAGTCGGTGCCGAACACCGTGTCGGGATAGGCCAGCGCGCGGCCGTCGACCGTCTCGCGGCACACCACCCGCGCGAGATATTCGATGTTCACCTGGTGGACGATCCCCGTCTCGGGCGGGACGACGCGGAAGCTGCGGAAGGCGTCCTGGCCCCAGCGGAGGAAGGTGTAGCGCTCGCGGTTCCGGTGATACTCCAGCTCGGTATTGAGGGACAGCGCATTGGCCGATCCGAAGTGATCGACCTGCACGGAGTGATCGATGACCAGCTCGACCGGTTGGAGCGGGTTCACCTTCTGCGGATCGCCGCCGAGTGCGACGATGCCGTCGCGCATGGCAGCCAGATCGACGACGCACGGGACGCCGGTGAAGTCCTGCAGCAGCACGCGCGCGGGCATGAAGGCAATCTCTTTCACGCGGCTGCTCTTGACATCCCACCCCGCAAGCGCGCGGATATCGTCGGCCTTGACGAACCGCCCGTCCTCGCGGCGCAGCAGGTTCTCGAGCAGGATCTTCAGTGAATACGGCAGGCGGCCGATCCCGGGAAAGCCCTGTCGTTCGAGGGCCGGCAGGCCGTAGTACTCGAGCGTGTCGCCGCCGACGGTGAATGAGGTGCGGGTGCCGAAGCTGTTCGATGTCGTCATGGCTGTGGCTGGCGTGAAGTTCAATCCATCGATCATATTGACTCGATACTCAAAACTCAAAACGAGCTGTCGCTGACAACTGATCCATGTCGTCGCCTACCTCCACCACACCCGCCCCTGCACCTGAGCACGAGAGCGCGGACGCCACGCAGCTGTACGGCTATCCGGAGCACACGTTGGAGGACAACCTCATCGACGTCAGCCGCACGGTCCGCCAGACGGCGCAGTTCTTCACGACGCCCGGATCCCTCATGGCGGCGTTCGCGCTCATCGTTCAGCAGCGCAGGCCGTCACGGATCACGAAATACGCAGCGCAGGGCCCCACAGCGCGGTGGCGGATGGCAGGCCGCCGCCAGACCACCTGAGCCCGGAGCCGCGGATTTCCGGCCTGCGGAACCCGGTTTTCGGAGCCGGCCGTGCGTGCCGGCCGCGTCGCGACGTGTCACGCGTGTGATTCGACGAATCCGGGTGGAAGCGGATTCCACAACCAACACGCGCGGGCGGCGTCCTGGGTCACTCCAATTGCGGCGAGGCTATCCGCGATACTCCGCCAATCGCATCGGCGAGAGCGCGAGGGCAGGCGCGATCTGATCGCCGTACCAGAGTTCGACTACCCCGTTGCGTTCTTCCGCGCTCGGCACCGCCTGCGACGCAGCGTCTTCGCCGTGCGGCGGCCAGGGCTCGCCGAGCTCGTCGGAAACGAAGTCCTGCACCGCGTCCAGGACCTGGTGTGCCGCGCGGACCGCGGCCTCTTCCGAGGGCGAGCGCTCGAAGAGGTCGGAGACGAACAGGGTCACGGCTTCGCCGCGATCGTTCTCGAGCGTGACCGCGTCGGCATCCGCACTGAGGCGCACTTCGGCCGGAAGCCACGGCCGAAGCCGATCGATCAGGTCCCGGTTGAACCGCAGGACGTCGAAGCGTGAGGTGGATGTCATGGAGGGGCGAGACGCTGGAGCCGACGGCCGGGGCTGAAGCCACGGCCCTACATGCCGCCTGTGAAGCAATTCCGCTGGAGCCGGATCCACACCTGGATGGTATCCGGTCACTCATCTCCGGTTCCCGGATTCACCTGACTTCAGCAGCTCCAACTTCCAAACTCCCAAGGGTGCTCACCGAAGATGCCTTGGGAATTGGAAGCTGAAAGTTGGCGACGATCTCGAGTGTAAGCCTACACTGAGGCGCTGGCCGTCATCGCCTGGTCCTTCGGGAGGGTCTTGTCGAGCGCGCGGATCATCTCGTCGATCTTCTTCGGCACGCGGTTCGCCTTCAAGTACACCCAGCCCGTCTCGCGCACCAGCGTGCTGCCGTTGATTCGGACCGAGGCCAGATGCCCGTCGCGCACCTCGCGCTCGACCGCCTGGTTCGAGATGATCGTGATGCCGAGGCCGTTGCGCACCATCGCCTTGATGATCTCGACGTTCTCGGTCTCCATCACGATGCGCGGCTGGATGGATTCCTTGATGAAGAACTGATCGATGACGCGCCGCGTGTTCGAGCCCGATTCGTACAGGATGAAGGGCTGCCGCACGAGCTCCGCGGGGTCGAGCCGGCCGCGCCCCGCGAGCGGATGCGTGGGAAACGTCACGACCATCATCTCCTCGCGCATGACGGGGAGCGTCACGAGATCCGGCTCGTCGATCGGCAGCGTGAGCAAGCCGAGGTCCGCGGCGCCCGACCGCAGCTTCCGCAGCAGGCGTTCGCCGGTGCCGGTGATCACCTTGACGTCCACCTCCGGGTGCAGGCGCCGGAACTCCTTGAGCAGCGTCGGAAACACGTAGAGCGACACCGTCATCCCGCCGACGAGGCGTACGGTGCCGGTGAGCCGATCCTGCGTCTCGGTGATGGACGCGGTCGTCTCCTTGATGTCGTCGAAGACGCGAATCGCGAGCTGCAGCAGCGCCTCGCCTGCAGGCGTGATGCGGACCTTGCGTTTGATGCGCCAGAAGAGCGGCTCGTTCAGCTCCCCTTCGAGCAGCAGGATCTGGCGGCTGACCGCCGACTGCGAGACGTGCAACCGTCGGCCGGCGCCGGTGAACGACCCTGTGTCCGCCACCGCCTTGAGAACTTCGAGCTGCCGCAGGTCCATGTCACGCCCCCGCGTGCGCGTGCCCCGCCGCCGATGCGGCGGCCGCGCTCTCCGCGCCGAAGAAGGAATCGTGCAGCCGCGCGAGCGCACCGGCCAGCTCGCCTTCCGGCAGCACGACGGTGATGTTGCGCCGCGATGCCGACTGCGACACCAGCTCGAGCGGGATGGGCCCGAGCGCCGCGACGAGCCGTCCGAACGTGCCCGGATCGGCCTGCAGATTGTCGCCGACGATGCCGATGAGCGCCAGCCCTTCGTCGACCACCACGTCGGAGAACTGCTCGAGATCCGCGACGATCGCGGAGAGACGCCGGGTGTCGTCGACCGTCACCGACACGCTGACCTCCGACGTCGTCACCACGTCCACCGAGGTCTGGTGGCGCTCGAAGATCTCGAACAGGCGCCGCAGGAAACCGTGCGCGGCCAGCATGCGCGTCGACGTCACGTGAATGACGGTGATGTGCCGCTTCGAGGCGAACGCCGTGACCGGACCGCCGGCCCGGTTGGGCGAGGCCGTGATGCGCGTGCCGGGCCGATCCGCGTCGCGCGCGTTGAGGATGCGCACCGGAATCTCACGCGCGAGCGCGGGCTGAATCGTTTTCGGATGCAGCACCTTCGCGCCGAAATACGCCAGCTCCGCGGCCTCGCCGAACGACAGCTGCGGCACGAGCCGGGGACGCGGGAACACGCGCGGATCCGCCGTGAGCATCCCGTCGACGTCGGTCCAGATCTGGATCTCGTCGGCGGCAATGCCCGATCCGATGATTGACGCGGAGTAATCCGATCCGCCGCGGCCGAGCGTCGACGTGACGCCGTTGGTCGTTGCGCCGACGAATCCGCCCGTCACCGGAACGCGTCCGCCCGCCAGCAGCGGCTCGAGGCAGGTCGATAGTCGCGACCACGTCTCGCGCATCAGCGGCGCGGCCGACGTGAAGCGATCGTCGGTGACGATGAGCGTGCGTGGATCCGTCCACGACGTGGGCAGCCCGCGCGAGGCGAGCGCCGCCGCGACGATGCGGCTGCTGAGGAGTTCGCCCACCGCGGCCACCGCATCGAGCGATCGGGGCGGCACCTCGCGCAGCACGGCGAGCGATCGCACGACCGCGGCCAGCTCGTCGAAGTGCGCGTTCAGCAGGTCGCGCAGCCCGGCCCGGGTGCCCTCGTCCGCCACGACGGCGGCCACCGCCACGTGTCTCCCGCGCAGGGACTCGAGCAGCTCGCGCGCCCCTGCCCCGTCGCCCGCCCGCGCCCGATCCGCCATCGCGAGCAGGCAATCGGTCCCGCCGCCGAGCGCCGAGACCACGACGACGATGCCCGGACGGGTGGCGTGTTCGTGCGCGCGGAGCGCGTCGGCTGTTCGCTCGCGCGCGACGATCGCGGCGAGCCGGTCTATCGCCGCTTCGTCCTGGACCGATGTGCCGCCGAACTTCAGGACGCGCATCAGCCCTGGACGGGTGCCGCGAGCACCCCCTCCGCGACGAGCAGTTCGGCATTGAGCACCGCCGCACCGGCTGCCCCGCGCACGGTGTTGTGTCCGAGCGCGAAGAACTTGTAGCCGAGCACCGGACAGGTGCGCAGCCGCCCGATCGAGACCGTCATCCCTCCATCGCGATCGACATCGAGCCGCGGCTGCGGCCGGTTCGATTCCGGCAGATACAGCAGCGGCTGCAGCGGTGCGGTCGGCAGGCCGTGGCGCTGCGGCGCGCCGGTGAACCGGCCGAACGCCTCGCGCACCTCGTCAATCGGCGGCCGCGACGCCAGCGACACCGCGATCGATTCGGTGTGCCCGTTCACCACCGCCACGCGGGTTGCCTGGGCGCTGACCGCCATCGGGTGCGGCGTAACCTGGCCGTTCTCGAGCGTGCCGAGGATCTTCCGCGTCTCGCTCTCGATCTTCGGCTCCTCGCCGTCGATGAACGGGACGACGTTGCCGACGGCGTCGAGCGACGCCACGCCGGGATATCCCGCGCCGGAGAGCGCCTGGAGCGTGGTCACGAGCACCGATTCGATCCCGAAGGGCTTCAGCGCTGCGAGCGCCATCGACAGAAACACGGTCGAGCAGTTCGGGTTGGTCACGATGCTGCCGCCCCATCCCCGGCGCGCACGCTGGGTCTCGAGCAGCGCCACGTGGTCGGTGTTGATCTCGGGCACGAGCAGGGGCACGTCGGCGTCCATCCGGTGGTTGCGCGAGTTGCTGACCACGACGTGCCCCGCCTTCGCGAAGGCCTGCTCGATCTCGCCGGCAACCGACGCATCCATCGCGGAAAAGACCAGCTCGGGAGCGTTACCCGGACGGGCCGCTTCGACCGTGAGGTTCGCAATCGCCTCGGGCGGGGTGACCGGCAGGCGCCACGGCGCCGCGTCGCCGTACCGCTGGCCGGCGGAGCGCTCGCTTGCGCCCACCCAGACCAGGCGGAACCAGGGATGCGCGGCGAGCTGCAGCACGAACTGCTGGCCCACCATCCCGGTCGCCCCGAGGACCCCCACGTCAATCCTGCGCTGCATCTGTACTCGCTCCCGTCCAGTCAAAAAAAAACCCGCCGGGCGGCTAAGCCGTCGGCGGGTTTTGGCTGGGCTCCCTGTTTCCGGATCGTTCGATCAAGACCTGAGCGCGCAGACGCCACCGCGACGGCTCCCATGCTTTCGCATGGTGCCAGTCATGATGGTGCTGGTAATGCACGTGGCCTGCGGGCGCATGGTGAGGCAGTATACGGCCCGCGCGGGCCGTCGTCAAAGGCAATTACCGGTGCTTATGATATCGTAACGACCATAAACTTGACCGCGGCCGAGCCCGGCAGCGACAATCCGGGGATTCGATGTCGCCGACCTCTCCTGTCGTCTGCCGCGTGGCGCTCCTGGGCTTCGGGACCGTCGGACGTTCGGTTGCCCGCATTCTGACCGAGCAGCCGCCGCCCGCGGTGCGGCTCACGCACGTCTTCAACCGCAACGTCGGCGCCAAGCGCGTCGACACGCTGGGACCGGACGTCGTGTGGACCGACGACATCGAGCAGGTCTTCGCGGCGCCCGTCGATCTGTTCGTGGAAGTCATCGGCGGGCTCGAGCCGGCGGGCACCTGGGTCACGCGCGCGCTCGGCGGCGGACGGTCGGTCGTCACCGCGAACAAGCAGCTCATCGCGCAGCGCGGCCCGGAGCTGGTCGCGCTCGCGCGCCAGCACCGGTGCCACCTGCGCTACGAAGCGTCGGTGGCCGGCGGCATTCCCATCATCGCCGCGCTGCGCGACGGCCTGGCCGGCGATCGCATGACGCGCGTCAGAGGGATCCTGAACGGCACCTGCAACTACATCCTCTCGAGCATGGACGAGAAGGGAGCGTCGTTTCCCGACGCGCTCGCCGAGGCGCAGTCGCTCGGCTTTGCCGAGGCCGATCCGACCGATGACGTCGAAGGCTTCGATGCGCGCGCGAAGCTCGCGATCCTGTGCGCGTCGGCGCTGCGCGCCGACGTGCGGCCGGCGGAGATCCCGACGCGCCCGATCACGTCGGTCGGCGCCGTAGATTTCGCGCACGCCCGTCAGCTCGGCTGCACGATACGCCAGGTCTCGCACGCGGAATGGGCCGACGTCCCGGGAGGCACGCTGCACGCCGCCGTACGTCCCGCGCTCGTGCCCCGCGAGTCGTCGATTGCGCGCGCGAGCGGGAGCCAGAACGTCGTCGTCCTCAAGGGACATTACGGCGGCGAAACCGTCTTTTCGGGGTCGGGCGCGGGCGGCGGCCCGACCTCGGTCGCGGTCGTGTCGGACATCGCGGCCATCGCGCGGCAGGAGCCCGAACGCAATGGCAACGCGTGCGCCCGCCGCCCGTCGTCGGTCGACGGCGATTCCGTGACGCCCCATTACCTGCGGTTCATCGTGCGCGATCGCCCGGGGATCATCGCGGCGATCGCCGGCGTGACCGAGCGGCACGGCATCAACATCGATGCCGTGCTGCAGCTTCCCTACTCGACGAAGGATGCGCTGCCGTTTGTCGTCACCATCGAGGCGTGTCCGCCGTCCAGGCTTGCGCAGGCGCTCGCCGAGATCGCGGCGATGGACTTCCACGTTGAGCCGCCGGTAGATCTGCCGATGCTGAGCGGGAGAGGCCGGTGACCGGCGGCGCGGCCGCGGCGGCGCGCGTGCCCACGATCGACGAGGCCCGCCGGCTGATCGGCCTCGAGATCGCGGTGCCCGCGTCGAGCGCGAACCTCGGACCGGGATTCGACACGCTCGCCGTCGCGCTGCAGCTGTACTTGCGGCTGCGCGTGTGCGACGTGCTCGACGCCGACGGCAGCACGCTCGTCTTCGATCACTGCGGTGCGCGCCTGACCGGCGACAACTATATCGAGCGCGCGTTTCGCGCCGCGTGGGGCGATCGATCGTTCCCGTCGCTGTCGCTCGAAGCGCGCAGCGACATCCCGATGCAGGGCGGCCTGGGCAGCAGCGCGGCCGCGACCGTCGCAGGTCTGCACCTGTGCACGCACCTCGCAGGTGGAACGGGCGCCCGCGATCTGCTGCGGCTGGCGACGGCGCTCGACGGCCACTCCGACAACGTCTCGGCGTCGCTGCTCGGCGGCGTGACCACGAGCTGCGAGTGCGAGGACGGGCGCGTGCTGTCCTTCACGCGGCACTGGCCGGAGGCGGTGCAGTTCGTGATTGCGAGCCCGGCCGTGTGCCTCGGAACGCCCGAATCGCGGTCCGTGCTGCCGGAAAACGTCGCGCGGCAGGATGCGGTCTTCAATCTGCAGCGTGCGTTGCTGCTGTGGGAGGCGCTCGGCCGCGGCGACCTCGACGCGATTGCCGAAGCGCTGCGGGATCGCCTGCATCAGCCGTTTCGCGCGCCGCTGGTGCCCGGCTTTGCCGAGCTGCTCGCCCTCAAGCATCCGCAGCTGCTTGGCGTCACGCTCAGCGGATCGGGACCGTCGGTGCTGGCGTGGTGCGCCGGGGACACCGAACCGATCGCGGCAGCCGTTCGGGGCGTGTACGAACGGCTTGGTGTGGGCTGTCGGGTGCGCGTGGTCGCAGTGCACCAGCCGGTTGATTTCCGACAGGGGACCCAATGAGTTTCTTCACCGGACTTCGATGCCGCCTGTGCGGCGCCGTTCATCCTGCCGAAGCGTTGTTCGTCTGCGCTGAATGTCTCGGTCCGCTCGAGGTCACCTACGACTACGACGCGATCCGCGAGGCCGTGACGCCGGCCGAGATCGCCTCGCGCCCGGACAACCTCTGGCGCTACCGCGAGCTGCTGCCGATCGCAGGCGAGCCGCGCACCGGCTTCCACTCCGGCTTCACGCCGCTCGTGCGCGCGCGGCGTCTGGGCGAGCGGCTCGGGGTCGGCGAGATTTACGTGAAGGACGACTCGGTCAACCATCCGACCTTCTCGTACAAGGACCGCGTCGTCTCCGTTGCCGCGACCCGCGCAGTGGAGCTCGGCTTCACCGTCTTCGCATGCGCGTCGACCGGAAATCTCGCCAACAGCGTCTCGGCGCACGCGGCGCGGCTCGGCCTCGAATGCTACGTCTTCATTCCGGACAACCTCGAGCCCGCCAAAGTACTGGGCTCGGCGATCTACAAGCCGCATGTCGTGGCGGTCGCCGGGAACTATGACGATGTGAACCGGTTGTGCACGCAGATCGCGGATCGACACGCCTGGGGGTTTGCGAACATCAACCTGCGGACGTACTACGCCGAGGGCGCGAAGACGTACGGGTTCGAGATTGCGGAACAGCTCGGGTGGCGCTTCCCCGCACACGTCGTCTCGCCTGTCGCCGGCGGAACACTGCTTCCGCGGGTGGGCCGCGCGTTCGGGGAGCTGCACGAGCTCGGCTGGGTGACCGGACGCGTGCCCAGGATGCACGCGGTGCAAGCGGCGGGTTCGTCGCCGGTCATCAACGCGCTCGAGGCAGGC
>Ga0210061_1000118_pt1 | contig 9856 bp, 10 predicted proteins | sample MayberryNW_Catta_2_FD_184877 | JGI IMG/M metagenome (GOLD analysis project Ga0210061, IMG submission 184877) | Wetland microbial communities from San Francisco Bay, California, USA, that impact long-term carbon sequestration -... | ecosystem: Environmental > Aquatic > Marine > Wetlands ...
TCTTCGCCTCGCCGCCGAACTTCTTCGCCAGAATGTGCGTCATCGCCGCCGTCAGCGTCGTCTTGCCGTGATCCACGTGCCCGATCGTGCCCACGTTCACGTGCGGCTTGGTACGCTCGAATTTGCTTTTTGCCATGGTCTTCTTTCGTTTCCGTTCCGTCTCTGACGCTTGCCGTTGTCCGTGGTGCCCATGATGCGGATTGAACGCATGACCTCTCCCTTACCAAGGGAGTGCTCTACCACTGAGCTACATGGGCCCTGGCCCTGTCGTTGGAGCGGGTGAAGGGAATCGAACCCTCGTCATAAGCTTGGAAGGCTTCTGCTCTACCATTGAGCTACACCCGCCTGTTCACCTCACCCACGTCAAATGCCGCCTTACCGCCGGGATCGCCCGGATGCTGGTGGAGGGGGTTGGATTCGAACCAACGTAGGCGCAAGGCCAACAGATTTACAGTCTGCCCCCTTTAGCCGCTCGGGCACCCCTCCGGCGGAACCGGAAATTATGTGAGAAATCCTTCGCTTAGTCAAGGATTCGCGAGCGAAACCGGCGTCCCATGCGCGTCGCCGGCACGCCGGCCGCCGATCGCCGGGTCGCCAAGTCCATCAATGGCTTAGGTGCCGTAGCGAATACCGCCGACGAGCGACTGCAGGGCGGCGAGCGCGCTGTAGCAGGCAAGCCAGGCGGTCTTCGGGTTGTCCGGGGAAGGCACGTTTTCCAGAATCACGGTGAATCGTCCGCTCTTGCCGGTCACGTGGATTGTGTGCGTGTTGTGCGTCAGCCCGGGGTCGGCGATCACCTCCAGCCGCGTGCGGTCGAAGCCGACGCCGCCCAGTGCAAGAACGGCCGCAATGTTCACGTTCTGCGGGAAATGCGGCACGCCCCCGCGCGCCGAGCCCTGGTACAGAACCTGCGCACTGCTCATGCCGTCGAGGTCGATGCCCAGGGTTTCCACATACGGAATTCCCGTCCATGCCCTGGGCGGTTTCGCCACGCGAATGGTGACTTCGTCCACGCCGGCGATGCATGCGGCCTTCAGGGCGTCGAGCCCGCCGATGCCTCCCGAAGGCACGTATAGCCGGGCGCCGCTACGCCGTGCCGCATCCTCCGCCGCCTGCCGCAGCCGGTCTTCCGCCAGTGCGCCCGCGGATAGCACGACGACACTGGTACCCGCCTCGAGTAACGGGACCAGATGCTCCCGCACGGCGTCATGGGAAGCCGCCTCGACAATGACCTGGGGGCGCAGGCCGAGCAGCGCGCGCGCTCCGATCACAAAAGGCAGTGCATACTCTGCGGCGAGGGGGACGCCACGGGAAGCGGCGCTGCGGCCGCCGATGCCGACAACTTCGATGCCGGGCAGATCCCCGCGCCGGAGGTGCTCGAGGACGAGGCGGGCGATGGTACCCGCCCCTAGCAGGGCGATGCGCATGGCGATTCGGGCGTGGCGCGATTCTGCCACAGCGCTTGGGGTTGCTGGGGGCGTGGCAGTATGATTGCTGGCAAAGGGAGCGTGCCTTGCGGATATCGATTCTGGAGGACGATCCGGACCAGCTCGCGCTGCTCAAGCGCTGGCTGTCCGACGACGGCCACGACGTGCATGGCTATCTGAGCGGCCGCGACGCCATGAAGCATGCGGGCCGCGAGAGCTTCGACCTGTTCGTCATCGACTGGCAGGTGCCCGACGTATCCGGCGTCGATGTGCTGATGTGGCTGCGCGCCAACGTGTCGAAGCAGGTGCCGGTACTCTTCGTCACCGTGCGCGATGCCGAGCAGGACATCGTTTTCGCGCTCGAGAACGGTGCGGACGACTACATGATCAAGCCGGTGAGGCGCCAGGAGACGATCGCGCGCGTGCACGCGCTCCTGCGGCGCGCATATCCGCGCGAAGAGGAGAAGCTGCTCGCGTTCCCACCGTTCGAGATCGATATCGCCAAGGGCGAGGTACGCCGCGGCGGAGACAAGATCGACCTGACGCCGAAGGAATTCGAACTGACGGTGGTTCTCTTCCGCAACCTGGGTCGCCTGCTGTCGCGCGGCCACCTGCAGGAGGCGGTATGGGGTCGCAGCGGAGATCTGGTTACCCGCACGGTCGATACACATGTGAGCCAGGTGCGCAAGAAGCTGGATCTGCGGGCCGAAACGGGCTATCGCGTGGTGCCGATCTACAACTACGGCTATCGTCTGGAGCAGGTCGGCGAAGGGAACTCGGGCAGCGCTTGAGCTATCGCAGCTGGCGAAGGCGCTGATCCGCGTACGCCCGCACTTCGCCGGACAAGCTTCCCGATGCCAGGCCGCGACGGAACGCTTCCGCCGCCTCCGGCCCCTTGCCTTGCGCGTCCAGCGAAAGTGCCAGCCCTACCCAGGCCGTGCCGCTCTGCGGTCCCGTTCCGAGGGCCAACCGATACGCTTCGGCCGCTTCGCCGTAGCGGCCGAGCCGCTGTAGCACTGCGCCGTGCAGCGCGTGGAAGTCCGCATTGTCTTTTCCGGCGGCGGCCGCCTTCCCCAGCACCGAAAGTGCCGTGACGTAATCGCCGCGATCCACGTGAATTCGGGCCAGTGCGATCGCGAAAGGCGCGTAATCGGGGTTGAACGCAAGCCCTTCCTGAAGCTGGCGCCGGGCCTCATCGATACGCCCCTGCTCCAGATAGAGCGCGATCAGAGTCTGGCGCGCAGCCTGGTGCGCGCCATCCGCATTGAGCGCAGCCAGCAGCGCATCTTCGGCGTCGACGACGCGCCCGCGTTCGAGCATCTGCGCGGCCCTGCGGAAGTAGTTCTCGGCGCGATCCGCGGGGGTGCGGTCCCGTTCGCGCTTTTCGATGCGCGGATGTGCCGCACGTACCGGCTCGGTACGCGGCTTCGGCGCCGCGGCCGCGCGCGCCTGCGGTGCCGACGCCGTCGATACCCGGCGCACCGGGCGTGGCGCGAGCGGCGTGTCGATGGCCAGCGCCAGGCGCAACGTGTCCATGGGCGCCGCCAATCCTTCCGGCTCCGGTTTCGCCGCGGCGGGCTCGTATTGCGCCTGCGGCGCAACGGTGGTGGCGGCGGCTGCGACCGACGCTTCGCCCTTACCCCGGGCCGGCGCCGACGCGGCGGCCGTCCGCAGGCGCGAGCTCTCCGCCGCACGATGCGCAAGCTCGGTCGCGATCGAGCGCGGCTGCAATTGATATATGACCCAGATCGTCCAGGACGCCGCCATGAGCATGAGGGCGGCGATTGTGCGCCAGAACCATTCCCCGGATGTGCGCGCGGCGCCCACGGCGCGTACTTCGGGATGCAGCGATTGACCGGGCGGTGCCGCGCGCGCGTGTCGACGATCGAGTTCCTGCAGCATCTTGTTGATGATGCTCATGGTTCGCGCTCAGTCCGCGGCTCGGCTCGCGCGAAGCCGTGGCCACCACCAGCCGCCGAGGGGCGCCGCCGATGGCGTATCGACGACCGCCGCGTGCACGTGGCGGCGCCCGGCACGGCGTCCGCCCTCGCCGAATACCAGGAGCAGCGCCTTGTGCGCGAGGATGTTGACGAGCCGCGGCACGCCGCGGCTCGCCCGGTGCAGCGCGCGTAGCGCGGCGGCGTCGAACAGCGGCGCGCCCGCATGCCCGGCAATCGCCAGCCGATGCTCGACGTATGCGCCGATTTCCTCGCGGTCGAGTCCACGAAGCGCATATTGGAAGGTGATGCGCTGCCGTAGCTGCCGGATGGAGGGAGCCGCCAGCTTGCGGTCCAGCTCCGGCTGACCGAAGAGCACTACTTGCAGCAGCTTGCGCTTCTCGGTTTCGAGATTGGTCAGCAGGCGCAGGGTCTCGAGCGTCTCGATCGGCATGCCCTGGCTTTCGTCCATGCACAGCACCACGCGCCGGGCGTGACGCGCGTGATCGAGCAGCACGCGCGTAATGCCGCGCAGCAGGTGATGCTGGTCGACATCCGCCTCGAACGGCACGGCCAGCTCCTCGGCAATGGCCAGCACCAGCGCGCGCGGTTCGAGGTTCGGGTTCGGGATGTACGCGCTCGCCCATGCGGCATCCAGGGTGGCAAGGAACTTCCGGCACAGCAGCGTCTTGCCGGTGCCGACTTCGCCCGTAATCTTGATGAAGCCCTCGCCGTTGCCAAGGGCGATCAGGAGCGTGTTCAGTGCTTCCTGCGTGCTACGGCAGGCATAGAAGAAGCTGGTGTCGGGCGTAATGCCGAAGGGCGCTTCGCGCAGGCCGAAATGCCTGAAATAGTTCACCGCGGATTGGCTTCCTGCGCGGGCCGTTGGGGAATGAAGCGTTCCAGCCGCTCGCGCGTGTCGCGCAGGTCCTGCCCCCAGCTGGCGTCGTTCTGGATGATGGTCGTTTTCAGCAGGATGACGATCTCGCGCTTGCGCGCCTGGCGGTCGGAATTGCGCAGCAACACGTTTTCGTCAGCAACGCCGGGTATACCGGTACGGCCGTCGCGCACGTCCAAGCTCATGAGGCCGCCGATGGCGACGATGTTGCCGTCGGTGACGCGCACCACCGTGTCGGACTCGTTGACCGCCGACTTGGCGAGCGGCAGCGTGATCGAAGGGACATCGCCGCCCAGATCCACCACGCGCCGCGACTCCGTCACTTCACTGATCGACGGGTGAACGTGCAGCGTGATGTTGTTGAACTCGTCGATCTGCGGAGTTACGTCGAGCATGATGCCCGAGAAGAACGGCGCCACGGTGACGGTCGGCGTCTGCTGCGTGGTGGTCCCCGTCGTCGTCGTGACGGTGGCGACGTTGGTGACGAAGAACTCGTCCGTCCCGACCTTGAGTACCGCCTTCTGATTGTTCAGCGTGGCGATCCGCGGGCTCGAGAGCACCTGCGTGCTCCCCTGCGAGTCCAGGAATTGCAGCAGGGCCGCGAAATTGGAAGTCTGGAACGCGAGACCGAATACCGCGCCGCCGTTGTTTCCCGCCAGCGTCGCCGCAGAGGCGAGCGTGCCGGCCGCCGGATTCACGGTGAGGCCGCCGCTGCTCAGGCTCGTGCCACTGGTGTTCGTTCCCAGCGTCGTATTGCTGCCCACCTGACCGATGGCGCCGCGCGGGCTGGCATTGGTGCGGAACAGCGCCCAGTTGATGCCCGATTGAAAGCCCTCGGCCAGCGTGACTTCGATGACCTTGGCCTCGAGCATGACCTGGCGCTCGACCACCAGCCGCGTTTCGCGCAGGTAACTTTCCACGGCGCGCAACTCGCTGGGAAACGCGCGTATCAGGACGATGCCCGATTGCGGCGTGACGACCACGCTGCGCCCTTCGCCCGAGCCGACGATCGCGGCCAGCGCGCTGCGCAGATCGCCCCAGAAGTCGTTCACGATGCTCGTCGACACGCGTGTGGAGTCCATGGTGCGAGGTCCGCTGCCGGGGCTGCCCGTCGTCCCGCCCGGGATCGGAGATGAGACCGACGCCGGTGACGGCGGACCGGCCGGCGCCGAGGAGTCCGCCAGCGAGCTCGATTGCACCCGCAGGTCGCTGGTACCGCGGCGTTGGCCGAGCAGGTAGTTGACGCGGTAGATCTTGGTCTGCAGGCCGGCCGGCTGCACGAAGATGCGGTTGCCCTCGAAGCGGTAGTCGTAGCCGTAGAGCTCGCGCAGGGAATCCAGCGCCTCGCGCACCGTGACGTCCTTCAGGTTGACGGTAATCATGCCCTTGACGTCCGGGTTCAGGAGCATCGAGTAGTGCGTGCCCGAGGCGATCGCCATGAACACCTGTGGCGCCGGCGCGTCGCTGACCGAGAGATCGAAGCGCGGCTCGATCGGCCGACCCTCCACGCCGGGCATCTCCATGCGCAGCGGCGGCAGCAGCGCTTCCTGCGGCACCTGGACCTCTTTTGGCCCGGGGCCCGCGATCGCCTTGTCGAACTCGCCGGTAATCGCCGGGTCCACGCTGGTCGGCCGCGGTGGCGGCGTCGCACAGCCCGCGAACAGCAGGACGCTCAGCCAAGCCATCAAGTGCTTCATCTCGAAAATCCTTTATCCAGATGCATGGCGTCTTCCGCGCGACGCTCGCGCTTCACCACGTCAGGGATCAGGCGCAGCGTTTCTTTCCGGTCCGCATAGCGCAACAGTACCGCGCCCTCGGTTATCGAGGTCACTGTCGCGCCGCCGTACTTTCCGCCCTGTACCACGGTGCTGCCGCTGATCACCGCCACGCGGCGCGTAGGGGAAATCAGCACCGACTGAAGCTTCGGGCCGGCCGGCGCGGCGGGCTCTCTTGCTTGCGACTCGCCAAGCGCCATCGGCGGCCGGGTCGGATCGACGAGTGTTTGTCGCTGAGCCGCAGCGGGTCCCGCGAGGCACAGCACAAGCGGAAACAGGAGCGCGCGGTTCATACCACCAGCCAAGCCTGGTCAAAACTCAGCGTGTACACCGTCAGCTTAAGCGTCGCCTCCGGATACTCGCCGACGGACATCTCGGCGCGGCCCCAGTAGAGCTGCGTCGGCAAGCCTTCGAGCGCCGACAGATAGGCGTACAGATCGAGATAGCCTCCGGCGAGGGTCATTTCGACGCCGTGGCGGTAAACGCGCCGTCCGGCCTGCCCCCGCGTCGCCGCCAGATCCGTTACCGGCAATGTCTTCAGGTCGATCAGGCGCAGTCGCTTTTCGCGCTGCAGCATTTCCTCCAGCACCTCGCGCATGTGTTGCGGCGTGGTGAAGCGGCGTTGCTCCTCGGCTATGCGTCCGTCGAGCGCCGCAATCTCGGCGCGCAGCGCTGCCGCGCGCTCGCGGTTGCGCACGTCCGGATCACCCTCGCGGGCGCGCGCCAGGCGCTGTACCTCGCCCTGGATGGTGCGCAATTCGAGCTGGTTTTGCGATATGTCGGAGCTCAGCCGGCGTTGCGCGTCTCGAAGGGGCTTGATGAGCATCGCATTGACGACGAACACCAGGGCCAATGCAGCCGCGAGAAACAGCAACACGCGTTCGCGAAGCGAGGCGTTGTCGATACGCTCCGCGTATTGCTTGAACAGGGCCTTCACGGACGCGCCCCTTTCGCCGCCGCCTTCGCGTCCGGCAGCCGCAGCGGCGCGGACAGGTCGAATTCGACGAAGCGCGCCGGACCGGAGACACGCCCCGCCTCGGCGCCGCGCCGCAGGTTCGATTCGTCCCGGGCGACAAGCTTGAGCTCGGTCACCAGCCGTCCGCGCATCACGACGTCCTGGTTCAGCGATTTCAGAAATTCCGGCACCAGGTCGGGGTGCAGCACGCGCCCGCGGATATTGAGCGCATTGCCGTCGTCGCCGACGCTGAAGCCGGTCAGCCATACACCCCGCATCGGGTGCCGGGCAAACGCGGCAAAGTAGCGCGAAAAGCCTTCCGTGTTGCCGAGCCCTCCGCCCCGCAGCATGCCAAGCATGGCGCTCCGCGCCTCTACGTCAGCTTCCAGCCTGGTCACTTCCGCTTCCAGCAGTTTGCTGCGGCCCTGCGCGCCGAGCGCGAGAAACTGGTCGCGCTGTGCCGCCAATTGGCTGGCGTAGCCCGCCGCCAGGCGCCTGAGGTCGTGCGACTGCATCAATGCGTAGGCGTAGAACACCGCCAAACCGAGCGCGATCAACCCCAGGCTCTGCAGCATCGTGCGCGTGGAGAAATACTTCTCCTTGCGCATGAAAAGCGGATTGAAGAGGTTGATCTGCTGGCTCATGGCGGCCTACAACACCTTCGACTCCTGCCGCAGCGAGGCGCCAATCAGGTGAAAGAGCCGCCATTCCTCCTGCGGTTCGAGCTCGGCGCGGGCGCCGAAATCGATAACCGAGGCCAACCGTGCGCGCTCGACGGGCAAATCCAGATTGCTCGCCAGGTACTCCAGAAGCCCCGTCTCCTCGGATTCCGGCGCCAGCATCAGCTTGGCCACCGGCACGTAGGTGAACTGCCGGTCGAAGTGGTCGAACGTGCGCTGCAATTCGAGCAGCACGCGCTGGAACTGCTCGTCCCGCGCATGGCCGGAAGCCGAGGCCATGCCCTGCGCGCCAGCGTCGATGCGCCGCGCCAGCATCAGCTCGCTGCGAAAGTTGATCGTCAGCAGACACTCGTTGGCGCCCATGTGCAACATGGCCAGACCGCGATCGTCGCGCTCATAAAGAGCGGCGATGTTGCGCTGCGCGGTCTCCGGGATATCGATGACCGACAGCGGAATGCGCGCGCTTTCGAAGCGGCCGATGCAGGACTGGATGAGCTCGTTGCGTGCCGTGACCGCGTACATCGACTGCGCGCGCTCGCTGCCCGCCGGGTTCGGCGGCACGGCGAGCACGTCGACCGTCGCATCGTTCACGTGGTAATCGAGCATATCCTTGATGCGCCAGCGGATCGCCGTCTTCAATTCGGCCTGCGGCACGTTGGGCGCCTCGACCAGCAGCACCTGATATTCACCGGGCGAAAGGAGCGTCGAGCACTGGTAACGGCCCAGGTCGTGCTCCCGCGCCGCGTGCTGCGCGCCCTCGAATTCCCCCTCGAATGTCCAGCGGCCGCAGAAGTCCACCACTGCCGTCCCTCCGAGTGCGGTCTGGCCGTGCACGAAGCTCAATTCACCCGGCTGCAGGCTCACCGCCAGCCACCCTGGTTCGCGTGTGCTTCGTGTAAATGGCCACTTCATTCCCGGCATTTTCCCCAACTCCCTGATTTAACTTGAAAATAAATCAATAACCGCTTGTTGTCAATGAGATTTCTGCAAGGGACGAATATTGCTCTTTATCCGATTTCTCCGCTTTCAGTTGGCCACGGTGAGCTGCAGCTGTCGCTCGACGTAGGTTGCGCCTGTTCCGCTGGAGCACGGGGTCGCGTTGCAGCCGGTGGAAACGATGCGGAAGGTGCTCACCGGGGTCCCGGACTCGTTCTCGGTGCCAAACGCAGTGCAGGTCACTTCGGCATAAAACCCTGCGAGATTCGCCGGCAGTGCGATAGTGGTGATGCCGCCGGGGCAGGTGGCGTTGCGCAGCACGCGGTACGCCCCCCAGTCCAGGCCGGCGCGTGCCGCTTGATAGGCGCGCGCGCCCTGCTCGTCCATGACCCCCGATTCGACCTGGACGTTCGACACGGTCAGAAGATAGGCGCCGACCGTGCCCAGCAACAAGATCAGAAAGAGCGCCAGGACAAGGGCGAAGCCGCGTGCGCGATAAGCGGTGGATCTCATGGCGCGTTGTTCACGTGCACCGCGTGATAGAGACCGACCGTCTCCGAAGCCCCGCCAGATAACTGGCGCTGCAGCTGCAGGCGCATGGTCAGCAGGCCGAGCTGCGCCGATACGTTCGGCGCGTAGTCGAACTCGCAGCCGATGACGTGCTCGGCGACCAGCGCGGGCGTCCCCCCGAACGCAGTCGGCTGCGCCGGCGACAGGGCGTAGCCGCTGTGCCGGTAGATCCTGCCGGCCGTCAGATCGCACTCGTAGGTCACCGCGCCGGAGATGACGAAGAAGCGCTTGCCCGGCGAATCGTGCAGGGCGCGGACGAAGGTCGTCGCCGCGAAACTGACGCGATCCCGAGTCGCCTCGGAGGTGTCGATGGCGATGATCGGCACACGGTTGAGCGTCCCTGCGGTTTGATAGGCGTTCTGGTCGGGAAAGCCGTAGTTGTTGAGCACCAACTGGTCGCCGGCGACGAATGTGCCCGGCAGCTTGCCGAGGGTCTTGAAACACTGGTCCCCGGCAGGTAGATCGAACGACAGCTGGTCATCATCGGGAACGGCAAGCGCCGCGTCGTCATTGGGGCAATTGGCGCCCCCGGCCGATCCGCCACCGCCGGCACGGTAGCGGCCCGCGGTACGAACAGCGATGAATTCCACGAACTTGGAGGTGCCGGCGGTCGTCGTGCGCACGCTGTTGGGCAGTGCAAGCTGCACGTCGCGACCCATACGCTGGAGAGCGTTGTCC
>Ga0210061_1000119_pt1 | contig 9796 bp, 5 predicted proteins | sample MayberryNW_Catta_2_FD_184877 | JGI IMG/M metagenome (GOLD analysis project Ga0210061, IMG submission 184877) | Wetland microbial communities from San Francisco Bay, California, USA, that impact long-term carbon sequestration -... | ecosystem: Environmental > Aquatic > Marine > Wetlands ...
GGCGGGGGCACCGCACCCTCGAGCGCCTGGGCCTGCTGCGCGAGCGAGAGGTGCTCGCTCATGGCCGAGCGGGCGCGCTTGGCGTCGTGCGCGCGAATGGCGTGATAGATGACGCGATGCATCTGCGCCGCATCCTTCAGGCCGGCGCCGTTCTGCGCGGTCTTGCGGCGGTGTTCGTAGAAGAGCGCCGAGACCATCTCGACGAGCGAGGCGAGAATGGGGTTCCCGGAGGCGGCCGCGACGGCGCGATGGAAGCGGATGTCGTGGATCAGAAACGCCTGCGCATCGTCGAGCGACGCAAACATGCCGGTGACTTCTTCCGCGATGGTCGCGATCTGTTCGTCGGTGGCCCGCTCGGCGGCGAGGCCCGCGACGCCGACTTCGAGCGCGCGGCGGGCCTCGAACATCTCGTCACGCGTGAAGCCGTGCAGCGCCGCCAGGAACGACAGCGGCTCGCTGCCGAGCATCGGCGGACCATCGGTGATGAACGTGCCCGCGCCATGGCGCGTCTGCAACACGCCGATGGCCGCAAGCGATCGCAGCCCGGCCCGCACGCTTGGGCGGCTCACGCCAAGCTGCACCGCCAGTTCACGTTCGGGCGGGAGGCGATCGCCGGGACGCAGTTCGCCGCCCTCGATCAACCCTCGCACGTGATTCACGACGATTTCGGCCGTCACGCCATCCGTTGGTTTCATTTCTCGCGACCTTTGGAACACAGTGGTCAAACCAGTAATTGCGTTTCCATCCCCCGATCCGAATGAATGAATAACACTCCATTCGTTTGGGTGTCAAGCAGGATCCGGACGCGGCTGGACAGAAGTGGGACGAATACATTTTCGCGTGGTATTTCAACGCGGCTCGGGAAGTGGCGGGAATCTGGCGGATTTCGGCCCAAGTGCTTGGATCGAATTATGGTCTGACCAGTCAATTTTTTGATTCAGGGTTACGTAGGTCCCGCCTCGCGACGCCCTGACTGGCCTTGCCTCTGCTGCTGACAACCGCGGTGACTCCCCTGGCACCCGCGTTGCCGTCATCTCGCTCCCATGACCGCATTCACCACAGGTTTGGGCGAGATCGCGATCGAGGCGCGCAGCGGCTGCGCGATCGACCCGCCGGGCCAATCGCATTTTTCACCACCGCGTTTCGAGCGCGGTGCGATCGTGACGGCTCGCGATCGGCTGTGGCGCGTGCGGGGCCAGCGGACGTTCGACCGGTGTGCGCTCGTGGCGCTGGATCCGACGCGCGACAACCGGCGGCCGGCCGTGACGCTCGTGATGCCGGCCGACACGATCACCACGGCCCGGGATCGCGTTCCGTGGCGGCGCGGTTCGGTCCAGCACGGGTGCGTGGTGCTGGCGCATGCGCTCGGTGCGGTCCTGGGCACCCCGGTTCCCGGTCCGCCGCTCACGATCCTGCCGTGGCAGTTCGCGGCGGCCCGCACGCTTGTCGAGGGCCGCGCCACGCGAGTGCTCCTGGCCGACGAAGTGGGGCTTGGAAAGACGATCCAGGCGGCGCTGGCGGTGGCGGTCCTGCAAAGTGCGGGGCGCGCCGAGCGGGTCCTGGTGCTCGCCCCGTCCGGGCTTCGCGATCAGTGGCACGGCGAGCTGGCCCGCATCTTCGGCTGGCCTTCAACCATCGTCGATGCACGAGAACTACGCGGCCGGCGCGCGTCGCTCCCCGCACACGTCGGCCCGTGGCTCGCCCCGGGGATGACGATCGCATCGATCGATTTCGTCAAGCAGCCGGAGATCCTGATCTCCTGCGCGGCCGTCGCGTGGGACCTCGTGGTGATTGACGAGGCGCACGCGCTCGCACCCGGAACTGACCGCCTCGCCGCGGCACAGGCGATCGGCCGGTCGGCGCGGCGCGTCCTGCTGCTCACCGGCACCCCGCATTCTGGTGAAGAGGATGAGTTTTCGGCCATGTGCGGGGTGGGATGGCTTGCGGGCGACGAGTTGCCGCTCGTCATCATTCGCAGGACAGCCGAGTCGCTCGGACGCGGCCGCCGGCGCCGCGTACGATCGCTGTGTCCCCGTCCTCACGCCGTTGAGGGTCATGTCCACGCGCTGCTCGAGGACTACGTCCGCCGTGTCTGGACGTCTCCATCGGCCGATGGATCGCCCGCACGGCTGCTCGCGATGACCATCCTGCTCAAGCGCGCCGCCTCGTCGCTCGCCGCGCTTGCCCGTTCGCTTGCGCATCGAGCCCGATGTCTGGATCAGGCAACGCCGCTCCCGGTCCAGGCCACGCTGCCGTTCGAGGACGAGGAAGGAGAGCTCGATCGCGCCGACATCGAACTCCCTGCGGCGCTTGCGGTGCCTGGTCTGGCGGATCGAGCGTCAGAGCTTCGTGTCGTGAGCGTGTTGCTGGCAGCGGCGCTCGACGCGATCGCGGAGGACGGCAAGCTGCGCATCCTGGCCCGCTTCGTGGAGCGCACGCGCGAGCCGCTGCTCGTGTTCACGGAATATCGGGACACGCTGCACGCAGTCGTCGAGCGCCTGCGCGGGCGCGCCACGCTCGCGACCCTGCATGGAGGACTGAGCCGGCGCGAGCGGAATGCGGCGCTGCAGGCGTTCCGCTCGGGACAGGTGCGAGTGCTGGCCGCAACGGACGTAGCCGCGGAAGGGTTGAACCTGCACGAGCGCTGTCGCGTCGTGTTGAACGTCGAGCTTCCCTGGAGCCCCAGGCGCCTGGAGCAGCGGATCGGCCGTGTCGATCGACTCGGCCAGACGCGCCCGGTGCACGCGGTCCACCTGATCGGACGGCAGGGGGCTGAACCCTGGATCGCGCGGCGGCTCGCGCGGCGCGCCGTGCGAGCGGAGCGCTCCCTCCGCGGGGAATCGGATATCGAAACCGGAGATCTGCATGCCGCGGCGGCGGCGCTCGGACTTCCGCTTGCCACCAGCCCCACGATGGGGAGCCTCGACCGGCTGAGCGAACGGCGCACGGGGTGCGCGGACTCCATGCTGCGAGACCGGGCCGGCGATGGCGGCGGGACTGAAGTGGGGCCCGACGAAACGGGTCCGTCAGCTCCCGCACCACCCGCCGGTTTGCGGAGCGGGAATTCAGCGGCGCATGCGCGAGCTCGAGACGATGACGGCGGGCTCGCCGAGGGCGAACTCGCGCACGTGCTGTCAGCGAATGCTCTCCGCGACCTCGTGCTGGCGCACGTGCCGGCGCAATCGACGGCGAGCGACCCCACAATCGTTCGGCTCTCGCGAGCACGCGGCGCGCGCCTTCGACTCCCGCGCGGCATTACTTTCGTCATCCGCTTCGGGATGGCTGTCGGCGGTTGGACGCCCCGATCACGGTTTGCGGTAATCGCGATCGCGTTGGACTGGTCGCGCGTGCGCGTCGGATGCGCGACCGCCGTCGAACGGGTGATGCCGCTGGTGCGCCGCGAGGCCGCACGGCTTGCGGCCGGTGAAGATGGTGCGGCGAGCGACGCGATGCGATTCGTCGCGACGAGCATCGCGCGCGAAAGGGCGTTGATGGATGCCGGCGCGCTGGCGTCTCTGCCAGGCGAGATGCAGACAGGCCTGTTCGACCGGCGCGCCGAGCGGCAGCGCGCAACGGCCGCCGGGAGCCGACGCGAACGCCTTCAGCGGCATGGCTCGCATCTGCTCGCGCTCGAAGCGGACCTCGAGGCCGGACCGGAGCTCGCGATCGATCCGCTGCTCGCGTTCGTGGTGCGCTGACGTGACCGGCGCAATCGGCGGGTCGCTCCTCACGCGGGCCAGCCTGCTGGAGATTGCCGCGCGCAGTCCGCCCGGCTCCGAACACCTGGTCACGGCATTTCGCCAATGGTGGACGCGGCTGTCCCGGACCTGCGGGCCCGCCACGGCGGTTCGCGCGCTCGTGGACATCGGCCTGACGCCGCTCGCCGGTCTGCTGGGATACACGACGACCGATCTGGCGCGGGCGCCCGACGGGTACTTCAGCGCGCGCCTGCGGGCCGTGGAGGGCGTCGTGCCCGCGATGGCCATCGAATGGGGAGCGGACATGGAACGGACCTGGCGTGCCGCGCTGCGATCGGGCATCACAGCCGGCGCGCGCTGGTGTGTCCTCTTCAATGGTGTCCGGCTCCGGATCGTGGACGCCGGCCGGCCGCATGCGCGCCGGTTCCTCGACGTGCAGCTCGAGCTGCTGGTCGACGATCCTGAGGCGCTCGGAATGCTCCTCGCGCTGGGCGGTCCCGATGCGCTCGGCGCCGCGTCCATATCGTCGCTCGCAGCCCTCGCTGACGCGTCCGATGCACACGGCGAGCGCGTCTGCGCGGACCTTCGCGAGGGTGTTCGTCGGGCGCTGGCCGCATTCACGACCGCGCTGCTGGACAGCGAGCCGCGCCGCCACGCCGCAGACGCCCTCGAGTCGGCGTACGACGAGGCGCTCACGGCGGTGTATCGCCTGCTGTTCCTCTTCTTTGCCGAAGCACGCGGTCTCGTCCCCTCGTGGCATCCGGTCTATCGGGACGCGTATGGCATGGAGTCGATGCGGGCCGCAGCGGAGGTCGACGTTCGCGGCTTGTGGCCGACGTTCCAGGCGATCTCGCGGCTCGCGCACACCGGCTGCCGCGCGGGCGACCTCGAGGTCACGGCCTTCAACGGACGCCTGTTCGCCCCTTCGCGCGCGCCCCGCCTCGATCGGCGGTCGCTCGATCGGGCGCGCGTGCGCGAGGCGCTGCTGGCAATCTCGACCACGCCGGCCGCGCCGAATCGCGCGTCGGCGCGAATCGCATTCGACGATCTCGACGTCGAAGAGCTCGGCGCGGTGTACGAAGGCCTGCTCGATCACGCGCCGCGCGTCGCACGCGACGCGCCGGCCACGCGGTCGCGGCCGCTCGAGGTGCAGCTCGAACGGACGGCGACCGCGCGCCGCAAGGAGACCGGCACCTTCTACACACCGCGCGCGCTCACGGAACACCTCGTGCGCGAAACGCTGGAGCCGCTCGTCCTGGAGCGCTCGGCCGAGCAGCTCCTGGACCTGCGCGTGGTCGATCCGGCGATGGGCAGCGGGGCGTTCCTCGTCGCTGCGTGCCGCTATCTCGCCGAAAAGTACGAGCACGCGCTGGTTCACGACGGGGCATGTCATCCAGCCGAGATCGACGATGCCGATCGCGCCGGCTTCAGGAGGCTCGTCGCGCAGCGCTGCCTGTTCGGCGTCGACTCGAACCCGATGGCGGTGCAGCTCTCGCGGCTGTCGTTGTGGTTGACCACCCTGGCGGCCGACCGACCACTCACCTTTCTGGATCATCACCTTGCCGCAGGAGACAGCCTGCTTGGCGCGACCGTCGACGATCTCGCGCGGTGGCCGGTTGCCAGCGCGGCACGTGCGGACGCCCGCCAGCTGCCGTTGTTCGATGCCGGCCAGTTGGCCGGTGCGATCGCATCCGCGCTGCCGATGCGCTACTCGCTCGAACGTGAGCCGGACGATACCGCCGAAGGGGTCCGCCGCAAGGAAGCAACGCTCTCATCGCTCGCGCGCGGCGATCTGGCGGCGTGGCGTGCGGCCTGCGACCTGTGGTGCTCGCGGTGGTTTCGAACCGACAGGCTCACGCAACCGGTGTTCGAGGCCGTGGCCGCCGCGATGCTCGGCCGGCCCGGCGCGTTGCCGGAAGCGCAGGTGCAACGCGTGACCGCGGAGACCCGCCATATCGCGGCCCGGGCCGCGTTCTTCCACTGGCTGCTGGAGTTCCCCGAGGTCTTCTGCGATTCGACCGGACGCCGCAGGCCGGATGGCGGCTTCGACGCGGTGATTGGCAATCCGCCCTGGGAGATGCTTCGCGACGACGGCCCGGCGGGCCGGGGCACGCGCGAAGGCAGCGAGGCCGGCCAATCCCGCGGGCGCGAGCGCACCGTGCGCTTCTCGCGCGAGAGTGGCATCTATCGATCGCAATCCTCGGGTCACGCCAACGCGTACCAGCTGTTCGTGGAGCGGGCCTTGTGGCTCGCGCGGGACGGCGGCCGGATTGGTCTCGTGCTCCCGTGGGGACTCGCGACGGACCAGGGGGCCGCGCCGTTGCGCCAGGCGCTCCTCCGCCACAACCGGACCGAGGCAATTATCGGCTTCGACAATCGCCGCGGGATCTTCCCGATTCATCGCGGCATGCGGTTCATGCTGCTCACCACGTCGCGCGGCGGAACCACCGGCGCGATCCGCTGCCGGCTCGGGCTGCAGGATCCCGGGGCGCTCGATGGTGGGGCAATCGGCACGAGCGGCGGCGTCCCCGGCGACGTCCGCCTCACGACGGGGCTCATCGAGCAGCTCTCCGGGAAGGATCTTGGAATTCCCGACCTGCGGCACCCGGCGGATCTGGCGATTGCCGAAGCAGCATCGGCGCGGTGGCCGCGGCTGGCTGCGCCGGAGGGATGGCACGCGGCGTTCGGCCGCGAGCTCAACGCGAGCGACGATCGCGCCTGTTTCGTACAGGAAGGCGGCTTGCCCGTCCTGGAAGGCAAGCACATAGCCGCATACAGGATCGCCATGGCGCCGATCGAACGGCGCGTACCGCGTGATGTGGCGGTCGATCGCCTCGGTTCGCGCATCGGCCGGCCACGGCTCGCATTCCGCGACGTGGCGAGCCATGCCAACCGTACGACGCTCATCGCGGCGATCGTCCCTGCATGGTGCGTGACAACGCACACGCTCTTCTGCCTGCGAACGCCGTTGTCCGCCGGCGATCAACTGGTGCTTTGCGCGCTACTGAATAGCTACGTGGCGAACTTTCTCGTCCGCCTGCGCGTGTCGACGCACGTCACGACCGCGATCGCCGGCGCGCTCCCCGTGCCTCGGCCCGGCCGCGGGACGTCCCTGCACGATTCGCTGCTCCGGTGCGCCAGCCGTGTCGCGCTCGGCGGGGACGGCACAGACGAGTGGGAAGCCGAGGCGCAGGCGCAGGCCGCCATCGCGTACGACCTCGACGCACACGCGTTTTCCCACGTGCTCTCGACGTTTCCACTCGTCGAAGCCGACGCCCGAAATCGCGCGTTCGATGCGTTCAGTCGACGAACGCGACGATGATGCCGACGATCAGCAGAACGAGGACGAACGCCGTGCAGAGCACGAACATCCATTCCTGCCGGCGGGCAAACGCGATCACCGATACGGCGACGCGCGCGATCGGCGTGAGGATGAGCGCGACGAGCCCGATGGTGAGGAGCCGCGACGCCAGGTGCGTCGTGGGAGGCAGCAGCGCCAGCACGAGGCCGACGGCAAGAATCGCCGTGCTCGTACGGGACCCGACAGTCAGGACACGCCCGAGCATCTCTTCGGTGTGATCCGTCTGATCCATGGCGTCGCCGTTCATCTGGCCCTCAGCAGCATCAGCGCCGCGACGACGAGCAGCACGGAGCCGAGCAGGATCTTCAGCCGCACGGGCGCCATGCGGCGGCCGATTCGCATGCCGCCGGCCGATCCCGCGCTGACTCCGATCACGGCGGCGGCGGCAAGCGTGGGGTTGACCATGCCGTGCCCATAGTAAATGAGCGCGCCGGAGGTCGCGGTCACGCCGATCATGAACGCGCTCGTCGCGGCCGCCGCCCGCATCGGGATTCCGCACCACGCGTTCAGGATCGGGACCTTGACGAACCCCCCGCCGACCCCGAGCAGGCTCGACACGTTGCCGGCCACGAAGGATGACACGAGCGCGAGCGGCAGGCGCCTGACGCGGTAGCTGACGACCTCGCCGGTCCGCTCGTCGGTGAAGCGGCCGCCCAGAGATCCGATCTCCGCGTCCGGACCGAGGGCGTTCGACTGCTGCCGGCGTACGAACGTCACGATCCCCACGGCGGCCGCCACGCCGGAGAAGAGCAGCTGCAGGACGCGGGGCGCGAGCATTTGCGCCGTGAGCCCTCCGAGCAGGCCGCCGGCCGCCGTCGCGACCTCGAGGACCATTCCGAGGCGTACGTTGATCAAGTGATGTCCCGCCCGGGCTGCGGAGACCGCGCTCGACGTCGCGATCACCGTCATGAGGCTGATGGCCGCCGCTTCGTGAAACGGCATGTTCACGACCAGGACGAGAAAGGGAACGAGGAACACACCACCGCCGAGCCCGAGCAGCGTGCCGATGACGCCGGCCAGCCCGCCGAGCGCGATTGTCACGACCACGAGCAGCGGCGTCACCACCATGCGCGAGGTCGACAGGCTGCCGGGGAACGCAGCCTCAATGAAGAATGTCGAATGAAGAATGAAGGACGCGGCCGAATCCCGGCCGCCGCTACATGCTTCATCCGGCATCCTTCATTGGAGTGGTCCGTTCTCATCGCGCTGTTAGCGTATCCGAAGAACGGCCTGCGCTACGATGGCGGCCTTGAAGCTCACAAGCGTGGCGCTGGCCGTAGCACTCGTCAGCCTCGCACAAGCGCGAGTCCCGGACCTGCTCGTTCGAAACGCGCGCGTCGTACGGGGTGACGGCCGTGTGATCGCACGCGCCACCGTCGTGATGACGGGTGGGCGTATCACGCGCGTTGCCGCCGGAAACCCGGCCGGGCGCGCCCGCCGGGAGATCGACGCGGCCGGCCGCACCCTGATGCCGGGGCTCGTCGACGCGCACGTACGCGTGCGTGACTGGACGCTTCCGCTCCTGCTCCGGTGGGGCGTGACCTCGGTGCGCGACCTCGGGAACGATCGGGGGTTCGTTCTGCCCCTTGCCGCTGCCGATGCTCCCGACGTGCCGCAGATCGTCGCGGCAGGATCGATCATCGACGGTCCCGGCGCAGGGTCGGACGCGGTGATCGTCTCGACGGTTGCCGACGCGCGCACGACGGTGCGCAATGCCGTGCGGGCCGGCGCGGGCGTGATCTCGGCCGGGCCGAGGCTGCACCAGGCGATGCTCTCGGTTCTCGCTGCGGAAGGGGCGGCGCGAGGGGTACCGGTCGCCGCGCAACTCGGAAGGACCACCGCGATGGAGGCGGCAGATGCCGGCGTCACGAGCCTCGAGGGGCTCTCCGGCATCGCAGTGTCCGCAGCCGGTTCGCCGGACGCACTCCGGGCCCAGTTCGACGATGTGGATGCGGGAGTCAAGGCGGCGATCCGCGAGTGGCCGCGACTCGATGCGAGCCGGCTGCGCACCGTCGCACGCCGGTTGATCGAGCAGAACGTCGTGCTCGTCCCGGCCCTGGCACATGTCGAAGCGATCGCGCATCTACAGAATCCGTCGTTCACGCAAGCCGCCATTCGCGCCGGCGTCCCGCGCGACATCGGCGGGCACGAGTGGGACGTTTCGGAGGTGATGCGCCGCCACGGATGGACCACGACAACGCTGGCCGATTTCGGCGCGGCGCTTCCGATGATGCAACGCTTCGTCGCCGATTACGTGCGCATGGGCGGACGTGTCGCCGCGGGGAGCGGGGCGCCGGAGCCCTTCGTCGTCCCGGGCACGAGCCTGCATCGAGAGCTGCAGCTGTACGTCGGGGGCGGAATGCCGCCCGTCGCGGCGCTGCGATCGGCCACGGCGGGAGCGGCGGCTCTGCTCGGCATCGCAGATCGCACCGGTACGATCGAGGCCGGGAAGGATGCGGATGTCGTGCTCGTCGATGGCGATCCGCTGCGGGACGTCCAGGCGACGGAACGCATCCGGCTGGTAATCAAGCGCGGGATCGTGATTTACGACCGGTGATCGTGCAAGCCGGCGTGTCGTACGTGGTGCGAGCCTGTTTGGTGCAACTGCGTAGGGGCCGAGCCTTCAGCTCGGCCCGACCTGGACGATGGGATGCTGCGGGAGGGCCGGGCTGGCTGAAGACCCGGGCCCCTACAGGTACGGCTTGTCAGAGGCTATGCGAACGGTCGCGGCCCGGAG
>Ga0210061_1000120_pt1 | contig 9767 bp, 9 predicted proteins | sample MayberryNW_Catta_2_FD_184877 | JGI IMG/M metagenome (GOLD analysis project Ga0210061, IMG submission 184877) | Wetland microbial communities from San Francisco Bay, California, USA, that impact long-term carbon sequestration -... | ecosystem: Environmental > Aquatic > Marine > Wetlands ...
GCTCGTCGCGAATCGCGTCGACGATCGCGTAGCGACAGCCCTGCGCGCGCAGCGCCTCGCTGCGGGCCTGCACCGCGGCGGCGCCCGCTTCGACTGCCGCGAAATCCACCAGCCCTACGCGCCCCGTCGTCTGCGCGCCCAGCACGCGCACCAGGTTCGAATCGGTCATCGGCGTGAGCGGGTGGTTGCGCATGCCCGACTCGGCGAGCGGCACGGCGCCGACGAAGAGGTTCCCCAGGTAGACGGTGCGCTGGTTGCGCGGATAGGCCGGCGTGACGAGCGCCAGGTCCGCGCCGAGCGCTCCGAGCAGCGCGTCGGCCACCGGACCGATGTTGCCGCGCGGCGTGGAATCGAACGTCGAGCAGACCTTGAAATAGATGTGGCCCGCCATGGCACGCCGCAGCCAGGCGAGCGCCTGCAGCGACCACTCGACCGCCTGCGCGGGCGGACTGGTGCGCGACTTCAGCGCCACCACCACCGCGTCGGCGTCCGGGGCGGCGAGTCCCGCCTCGGGCACGCCGTTGACCTGCACCACGGAGAGGCCTTCGCGCGCGAGCGTCACGCCGAGGTCGGTGGCGCCGGTCAGGTCGTCCGCGATGCAGCCGAGCAGCACGGCCGCAATCTAGCGCAAATGGGCCGGCGCATGCGAGCCGGCGGCGCCTAGCGCTTCTGTTTCGCCTCGTACGCCGCGATGGCCTTCTTCAGGTCGCTGTATTCCTCGCAGCCGAAGAAGCACAGGCGATCGAGCTGCGCGAGCTGCTCGCGCGCCTCTTGCACCTTGCCTGCCGCCAGGTACGCCTCGCCGAGGTACTCATGGGCGCCGCGGTGCCGGGGGTCGAGGCGCAGCGCCTCCCGGTAGTGCTTGAACACCCGGTCCATGTCCGGATGCGGACCCTTGCGCAGCGCGTAGGCGTAAAGGTTGTGGTACTCCGCGTTCGCCGGCACCCGGGCGACGGCATCGCGCAGCATGGCCGCGGCCCCTGCGAAATCGCCGCGCGACAGCGCCGTTCGCGCCTGTTGCAGGACCGGGTCGGACGATGCCGCGCTATCGGCGCCCTCGGCCGCTTGCAGCGCCACCGGGAAGGCGAGCAGCGCTATGATCAACGGACGAAACATCACGTTCATGTGTTGGCGTCTCATGCCCAAAATCCTTCTTGTCGGCGTCGCGCTTGCGCTAACACTGGCGACGGCCGCCGCATTCCCGGCGCCCCCCGCCACGCGCGAAGAGGCGCTCGCCGCGCTGCGCGACCCGGCCCCGGAGCGCCGCGCCGAGGCGGTGGTCTGGGTGGCCAACCACGGCGGCATGGCGGACGCCGGCCTGCTGCTGAAGCGGCTGCGCGACGAGAGCGCCTTCGTGCGCGGCTATGCCGAGCAGGGACTGTGGCTGCTGTGGAGCCGCTCGGGCGATCACGGGATCGACGTCCTGATGGCGCGCGGCGTGGACGAAATGCGCTCCGGCCGCTACGCCGCGGCCGCGGCCACGTTCAGCGAGGTGATCCGCCGGCGGCCCGGGTTCGCCGAGGGCTGGAACAAGCGCGCCACGGTGCGCTACCTGGCAGGCGAGTACCGCGCGTCGCTCGCCGACTGCGACCAGGTGCTCAAGCGCAACCCGCAGCATTTCGGCGCGCTCTCGGGCCTCGGCCAGATCTACTTCGCGCTCGAGGAGTACGATCGGGCGATCGCCTGGTGGCGCCGCGCGCTGGAGGTGAATCCCAACATGCTCGGCGTCGAGTTCAACATCAAGCGCGCCGAGGAGCTGCTGCGCGAGAAGCGCGACCACACCATCTGAGGGAGAAATGACGCACATGAACGCCGACGAACTGCGCGCCCTGCAGGCGCCGATCAAGGAACGCTACCGCGCCGATGCCGGGTCCGCCGTGGTCACGCTCAGGGCCGAGGGGCGCATCGGCGAGGGCGTGAGCTGCAGCGTGCAGACGGGCCGCGCGCTGGTCGAGGCCGGCCTGCACCCGGCGAGCGGCGGTACCGGCAGCCTCGCCTGCTCGGGCGACATGCTGCTCGAGGCGCTGGTCGCCTGCGCGGGCGTGACGCTGAACGCGGTCGCCACGGCGCTCGGCATCACGCTGCGCGGCGGCGAGGTGCGCGCCGAGGGCGACCTGGACTTCCGCGGCACGCTCGGCGTGGCGAAAGACGCCCCGGTGGGGTTCCGCGACATCCGCCTGAGGTTCATCCTCGATACCGATGCGGACCGCGCGCAGCTCGACAAGCTGCTGCAGCTCACCGAGCGCTACTGCGTCGTCTACCAGACGCTGCGCGCCGCGCCCCCGATCAAGGTCGAGCTGACAGCCGAGCGATAAGCTCCTCGATCGCCGCCGCGGCGACGAGCGGGTACTCGAAGGGGAACAGGTGCCCGCCCGGCACGCGCAGCTTGGCGAAGCGCGGCCCGCGCATCGCGCCGAGCCCGACGCGGCGCAGGACGTCGGAGTCGACGCCGCCGATGAAGCCCGCCGGTACCTCGAGCGCGCGCAGCTGCCGGCCCATGTCGTGCGGGATCGTGCGGTAGATGCGGTACTCGATCTCCGGATCGATGCGCAGGCGAAAGCGCCCCGGGGCGCCGGCGAGCGCGTGCTGCACGTAGTGCCCGAGGCACTCGCCGGTGAAATTCCGGAACAGCTTTCTCGAGGCGAAATGCGCTTTCGCCTCCTCGCGGCTGGTCCATACCGCGCGCCGCTCGCGCGTCATGCCGGCGGGCGTGACGCGGTCGACCATGCCGAGGCGCTTCACCAGGCCGAGCGCGCGGCCGCGGAAGGCGCCGATGATCGGCGCATCGAGCATCACCAGGGTGCGAAACAGCGCCGGCCTGCGCACCGCGGCGAGAAAGCACAGGTACGCGCCAAGCGAATGCCCGACGCCGTGCACCGGCTCGCCGCGGTACTCGCGCGCCAGCGTGTCGATCAGCTGCTCGACGAGGTGCGGCCAGCCTTCGCTCGGCGGATAGCGCGGGTCGGTGCCGATCGCCTCGATGGCGCCGATGCGGAAATGCGGGCGCAGCGGCGCGAGCATCGCCTCGTAGCACGGCGCGGGAAAGCCGTTGGCGTGCGCGAAATGCAGGACCGGCTGCGGCATGCCGCGCACTATAATGCGCCGCCATGACCCACGCCGCGATCGACATCCATACGCACATCCTGCCGCCCGGCTGGGACGACTGGGCCGCGCGCTTCGGCGTGTCGGGCTGGCCCTCGTGCCGGCTGCACGACGCCTGCAGCGCCACGATCTATCTCGGCGAGAAGGAGTTCCGCAAGGTCGACGAGCGCTCGTTCCTGCCGGCGCGGCGCATCGCCGACATGGACGCCGAGCGCATCGGCCTGCAGATGATCTCGCCGGTGCCGGTGATGCTGTGCTACTGGGGCCCGGCGCAGGCCACCGACGCCTTCGCCCGCATGCAGAACGACTTCATCGCCGGCGTCGTGCGGCAGCACCCGCGGCGCTTCGCCGGCGCGGGCACCGTGGCGCTGCAGGACGCCAAGCTCGCGGTGCGCGAGCTCGAGCGGCTGAAGACGATGGAATTTTCCGCCGTCGAGATCGGTTCGCACGTCAATGGACGCGACTTCGACGACCCGCAGCTGTTCGACTTCTTCGCCGCGGCCGAGGCGCTCGACATGGCGGTGTTCGTCCACCCGCAGGGCCCCTCCATCGGCCAGGAGCGCATGGGCCAGTACTACCTGCCTTTCATGGTGGGCTATCCGGCAGACTCGGCGCTCGCCGCGGCGCGCCTCGTCCTCGGCGGGGTGCTCGAGCGCCTGCCGCGCCTGCGGGTCTGCTTCGCCCACGGCGGCGGCGCGTTTCCCGCGGCGCTCGGGCGGCTCGACCACGGCCACCGCGTGCGCGCCGAAGCGAGGAAGTTCATCGCCCGGCCGCCTTCGCACTATGCGAAGAGCCTGTACTTCGATACCCTCACGCACGACCCCGGCCTGCTTGCCTTCAATCTGGAGAAGTTCGGCTCCGAGCGCATCATGATCGGCAGCGACTACCCTTTCGACATGGGCGTCGACCATCCGCTCGCGCAGCTGGAGGGCGTCGCGCTCGGCCCCGCCGACCTCGACAACGTCACTTACAAGACCGCGCAGCGCTTCCTGCGCCTCGCGCGGCCCAACTCGGGAGATTGACCATGAGATTGCTCGCATCGCTCGCACTCGCGCTCGCCTCCATGCTGGCGCAGGCGCAGAGCTACCCCAGCCGCCCGATCACGATCATCGTGCCGTTCGGCGCGGGCGGCCCCGCCGACATCTACGCGCGCTTCCTCGGCGAGCGCATGCAGAAATCGCTCGGCACGTTCGTGGTCGAGGACCGTCCCGGCGGCGGCTCGATCGTCGGCTCGACCGTGGCGGCGCAAGCGGCGCCCGACGGCTACACGCTGCTGCTGATGTCGAACACGCACACCGTGAACGAAACGCTGCGCCCCAAGAAGCCGTTCCAGCTGATGCGCGATTTCGTGCCGGTGGCGCCGATCAACTACTCGGACCTGCTGCTCGTCGTGCATCCCTCGGTGCCCGCCCACAGCCTCAAGGAGCTGATCGCGCTCGCCAAGCGCGAGCCCGGCAAGCTGAACTACGCCTCCTCGGGCCCGGGGACGCCGTACCACATGGCCGGCGAGCTGTTCAAGGCGCTGGCCGGCATCGACGTCGTGCACATCCCGCACAAGGGCAGCGACCAGGCGCGTTTGTCCATCCTGTCGGGCCAGGTGCAGATGATGTTCGATGCCATCACCACCATGGCGCCGAACGCGCAGGCCGGCAAGGTCAGGGCGCTGGCGACGAGCGGCAAGACGCGCTCCGCCGTGATGCCGGATGTGCCGACCGTGGCCGAGGCCGGCGTGCCGGGCTACGAGGCGACGATCTGGCTCGGCGTGGTCGCGCCGAAGGGCACGCCGAAGGCGATCGTCGACCGCCTGAACGCCGAGATCACCAAGGTCACGAGCAGCGCCGAGGTGAGGGCGGCATGGGCCAAGCAGGGCGCGGCGCCCCTGGTCATGAACCCCGCCGAGTTCGAGCAGTACCTCGTCGGCGACATCGCCAAGTGGCGCAAGGTCATCACCGACGCGGGCATCAAGCTCGATTAGACGTAGCCCTCGGCGGCCGCCTCGGGATCCAGCGGCGCGCCGACGAGCGGGCCCTGCACCCAGTCGCAGCCGAGCGCCGCGAGCCGTTCGCGCTGCGCCGGCGTCTCCACGCCGGTGGCCACCACCGCCAGGCCGAGCGCATGCGCGAGGCTCGCGATGCCGCCGACGAGCGCGGCGGCGCGCTCGTCGCTCGCCGCATCGGCGACGATCGAGCGGTCGATCTTCACCCGGTCCGCGGGCAAGCGGCGCAGGGTGGCGAGGCTCGAATAGGCGGCGCCGAATTCGTCGAGCGCCAGCGACACGCCCAGCTGCCTCAGCCTGCCGAGCGTGCTCGCGGCGACTTCGGGCTGCTGCGCGGCCGTCGCCTCGGCGATCTCCAGCGACAGCAGCCGCGCGGGCAAGCCGGTGTCGGTCAGCGTGCGCTGCACCCGCTCGATCAGCCCGGGATCGTAGAATTGCCGCGGCGAGAGCTTCACCGCGACCTGCACGCCGTGCTCGACGCCGATGAAGGTGCGCCAGCGGCAGGCTTCCTGCAGCACCCAGCCGCCGATGCCGACGACGAGGCCGGTTTCCTCGGCGAGGAGCGCGAAATCGGCGGGCGATACCGGCCCGCTGCGCGCGTGCTGCCAGTGCACCACGGTCTGGTGCGCCACCACCGCGCCGTCCTTCGCCGAGGCGACGGGCTGATAGTGCAGCCGCAATTCGCCCCGCTGCACGGCGCGGCGCAGGTCGCCCTCCAGGGCCAGGCGCCGCGCCGCCGCCTGGTTCATCTGCTCGGTGAAGAACTGGAAGTTGGCGCGCCCGGATTCCTTGGCGTGGTACATCGCCGCGTCGGCGTTGCGGATCAGCATGGCGGCGTCGCGCCCGTCGTCCGGGAACACCGCGATGCCGATCGAGGGCGTGACCCTGAGCGCGCGGTCCGCCACGTGCACGGGCTGCGACAGCGTCTCGATGATCTTGCCGGCGACGTTGGCGGCGTCGGTGGTGCGCTTGGACTCCGGCAGCACCACCACGAACTCGTCGCCGCCGATGCGGCACACGGTGTCGCCGACGCGCAGCTGCGCCACCAGGCGCCGGGCGACCTCCTTCAGCACCTGGTCGCCGACGGTGTGGCCGAGCGTGTCGTTGATGGCCTTGAAGCGGTCGAGGTCGACGAACATGACCGCCGTCTGCTTGCGGTTGCGCTGGCTGAGCGCGAGCGCCTGCGTCAGGCGGTCCTCCAGCAGCCGCCGGTTCGGCAGCCCGGTGAGCGCATCGTGGTCCGCGAGGTGCTGGGCGCGCTCCTGCGCGTCGCGCAGCTCGCTCGTGCGCTCGGCGACGACACGCTCCAGTCCCTCGCGCGCCGCGTGCTCGGCCGTAATGTCGTCGTAGATCCAGATCGAGCCCTCGAGCGGCTGCGCGGGATCGATCGCCCGGCCGACCACCTTGCACCAGAGCAGGCTGCCGTCCCTGCGGCGCAGCTGGCGTTCCTCGCTGTAGGTCCCGCCCTGCGTCAGGACCTCGTAGCCGATCCGCCCGACCTCCTCGAACGCTTCGCGGGATTCGTGGATCAACTCGGTACTGCGGCCGATCAGCTCCCCGGGCCCGTAGCCCAGCATCTCCTCCATGCGCGGATTGCAGCGCTGGATGCTGCGCTCGCGCAGGAAGGTGATGCCGATGGTGGCGTTGTCGAGGATCAGCGCCTGCTCGGCGAGCGCGCGGCGCACCTCCTCCTCGCGGCGCCGCGCATCGCTGATGTCCTCGAACAGCCATACCGCGCCGCGCACGGCGTCGCCGGGCTGCACCGCGCGCCCCGAGAGCCGGCACCAGAAGCCGGTGCCGTCGCGCCGGCGCAGCCACTGCTCGCGCGTATGCGTGTCGCCGCTGTTCAGCTGGTCGTAGTTCGCCGCGGCCTGCTCGAACTCCCGGTCGCTGAAGTACAGCTGGCGCGCCGACAGGCCGCTCGCCTCGCCAGGCTCGTAGCCGAACAACTCCTCGAAGCGGCGGTTGCAGCGCACCACCCTGCGCTCGCGCGTGATGGCGATCCCGACCACCACGTTGTTGAGCAGCGCCTCCTGCTCGGCGAGCAGGCGCTGCATCTCCGTCTCGGCGCGGCGCTGCTCCGTGATGTCCTCGTGCGTCCAGACCGACCCCTTGTGCGGTTCCGTCGCATTGATGGCGCGGCCCACCGTGCGGACCCACATTTCGCCGCCGTCCTTGCGCCGGCGACGGGCGGTTTCCTCGAACGGCAGTCCCTTGCGGAATTGCGCGTACGCCTCGTCGAGCTTGCGGTACTCGGACTCGTCGACGAACAGCTGGGCGGTCGATCTGCCCTTCAGCTCGCCGGGGGCGTAGCCGTACATCTGCTCGAAGCGCGCGTTGCAGCGCACCACGCGCCGGTCGCGCAGGAACACGATGCCGACCGAAGCCGTCTCGAAGATGACTTCCTGCTCGCGGAGCAACCGCGCCACCTCGTCGCCATGCCGCCGCGACTGGGTGACGTCGTCGACGATCCATACGGTGCCGCGGCGCGCGTCGGAGTGGCCGATGCCCTTGGCGATCATGCGCGCGAGAAAGGTCGAGCCGTCCTTGCGGCGCAACTCCCAGTCGAGGTCGATCTGCTTGCCGGCCGAGAGCACCGGCACGGCGATGCGCCCGAGCGCCTCGTAGCTTTCCGCCGACGGGTAGATGACCTCGCCGGGCTGGCCGATCAGCTCCTCGGGCTGCCAGCCGAACAGCTCGGCGAACTTCGGGTTGCACAGGAAGAACTTGCGGTCGCGCGTGAAGGCGATGCCGATCCAGGCGTTCGCCAGCACCGCCTCGTACTCGAGCTGCGTGAAGCGCGTGCGCCCGGCGTAGCTCGCCGGCGGCTGCTCGAGGCTGTCCACGGGCACGGTGCGGTCGTTCATCGCGCGTCGGCCAGCACCTGGAAGTCGCGGGCATAGTCGCGCAGGCGCCGCACGACGTGCCGCCGCTGCCCGGCGCTCAGGCTGCGCTCCACGCCGGCGAGCATCGTGAACAAGCCGTCCAGGTACGCCCGGTTGGCGGCGGCGAACTCGGGCTCGCGCCCGCGATCCCAGTGCGCGGCCCAGTCGGCGAGCCGCGGCGCGCTCGCGCGCGCGCGCAGCATGGCGACGAGCTCCGCCTGCAGGCGGCGGCGCTCGCGGTCGCGCAGCTCCGCATTGAGCGGGGCGCGCTCGTTGAATTCCCGGACGCGCTCGCGTTGCGCATCGCTCAGCTCTCCCAGCCAGTCTTCCAGCTCGTGCGCCAGCCGCTTGAAGCGTCGCGCGCGGCGCTCATCGGGCGTGCCCGCCAGCCAGCGCGCGGCGAACTTGCGGTTGTCCTGCGCGAATCCCTGCTCCAGGCGCGCGACTTGCGCCGGCTCGAGCCGGTCCAGGAAATCCCCCAGCCCGGCAGCCGCGCGCTCCAGCGCTGCGCGCGCCTCCGCCCGCATCCCATCGTACCCCCAAACCAGGTCCTCCCGCGTCGCGCCGCGCTCGACGCGTGCGCCCGCCTCCTCGGCCAGGCGCGCGTAGCGCGGCAGCGCCTGCGCGCGGTGCCAGGCGAGGAACGAAGCGAGGCGCGCGTCGAATTCCCCGGCCTGCGCTGCCTCGAGGTCGAAGTAGCGGTCCGCCTGCCAGCGCAGCCAGGTGTCGGCGTTGTTGTAGGCGAACTCGAGGGCGCTGCAGCCCGCGGCCAGGGCGACGAGCAGCATCGCCAGCAGGCGCGCGATCACCAGTAGGTCTCAACCGTGATGTGCCCCGGCGCCCGGCGGCGGTGCTTGCGCATGCCGCGCGCTTCCAGCGCGGCCGTGGCGTCCGTCACCATCGCGGGATTCCCGCACAGCATGACGTGCGAGCGCTCGGCCGAGAGCGCGGCCTGCGCCGCGCGCTCGAGGCGCCCGTCGCCGATCGCCGCGGGCACGCGCCCGGCGAGCGCGCCGTCCACCGCCTCCCGGCTGACGAAGGACACGAAGCCGAACTTGCCGCCCCGCGCACGCGCGATGGCGCCGATCAGGTCGCGGTATGCCCGGTCGGCCGCGGTGCGCGTCGCGTGCACCAGGATCACTCGGGCAAAGCGCTGCCAGGGCGCATCGGTGCGCAGGATGGACAGGAACGGTCCGAGCCCGGTGCCGGTGGAGATCAGCCAAAGGTTCTCGGCCTCCGGTACTTCGCGCAGCACGAGGAAGCCCGCCGGATTCGGCGCCACGTGAACCGCGTCGCCCGCGCCCAGCGCCGCGAGCCGCGGCGACAGCGGCCCTGCCTGCACCACGTTGTAGTAGAACTCGAGCGGCTCGGCGCCCGGCGCGTTGACCAGGGAATAGGGCCGCGCGACGCGCTCGCCGCCGACGTCGAGCGCGAGCTTGGTGAACTGGCCTGCCTCGAACGGGACGAGCGGGGCCCGGACCTGCAGGCTGCACAGCCGGTCGGTCCAGCGCGTCTGGCCGACCACCCGGCCTTCGAGCCACTTGCTCATGCGAGCCTTGAATTATATTCGGGCCATGCACGCGCTCCGTCCCCTCGCCGACGGCGGCTACGACTTCCTCGAGGGTGGTTTCCCCTACTCGCAGGGCGTCATTGCGCGCGCGGGCTGCGCCATCGAGCGCGCGCGCTTTCAGCGCCCGCTGCCGCTCGCGCAGGGCTTCGCCGCGATCGAAGCGCATCTCGCCGCGCTGGGGCGCCCGCGCACCGCGCTGTGCGCCGCCGAGCTG
>Ga0210061_1000121_pt1 | contig 9761 bp, 5 predicted proteins | sample MayberryNW_Catta_2_FD_184877 | JGI IMG/M metagenome (GOLD analysis project Ga0210061, IMG submission 184877) | Wetland microbial communities from San Francisco Bay, California, USA, that impact long-term carbon sequestration -... | ecosystem: Environmental > Aquatic > Marine > Wetlands ...
CGCGCGCAGTCGGCGGCAGCCCGACGGCTGCCGCACCGACGGGCCTCTACGTGCCCGGCCTCACCGCGCCTGACGACACGTTCGGCATGCTGCGGGATCTGCTCTACAGCCTGGAGTCGCGGCTGCGCGCGGTCGAAGTCGGGGTCGAGCGGCAGCAGGCGCTTGCCGACGCGACGCCCAGCATCTGGCCCGCGCACGGCTGGCTCACCGACTCGTTCGGCCGGCGCTCCGATCCCTTCACCGGCGAACCCGAGTTCCACACGGGGCTCGACATCTCGACCGAAAAGGGACAGCCCGTCGTGGCCACGGCCAACGGCACCGTGCAATCAGCCGCGCGGAACGGCGCCTACGGCAACATGGTCGTCATCGATCACGGCTTCGGCCTCGTCACCCGCTACGCCCATCTGCAGGCGTTCAACGTCAAGCCCGGCGACGCCGTCACACGCGGAGACGTGATCGGATTTGCCGGATCGACCGGACGCGCGACCGGCGACCACGTACACTACGAGGTCCTGGCGAACAGCCAGATGCTGAACCCGCTGCGGTTTCTGTTGAATCGCGTGGGGCGCTGATCGGCTGCCCCCTCGCTATCGGGCGGGCTCGCTCTCCCCGGTTCACAGTCGCGCGTCACGGTCGAATCCTGTCCGCGTGATCCGCGGATAGAAAACGCCGCCGCGAAACCCGCGTTCCGAACCGGGACACTATCTCTGAACCGCGAAGCCTGCGTTCGTGAGCTGCGGAACCCGCGTTCCTGCACATCCAACGGCAATCCTCGTTACCGCGTTGCGACCGCCGCGGTCCGCTGCAGCGCCGCCTTTGCCTGATCCCACGACGGAAACGCCGGGTCAATCGCGAGCGCGCGTTTGAGGCTCGCCTCGCCGCGCGCGGATTGCCCCGCGTCGAGCGCGGCCATGCCGAGATGGAAGTGGTAGAGCGCGCTCTCCGGGTTCTGCTCCACCGCACGTGAGAGGTACTGCACCGCGGCGTCGTGGCGCTGCGCCTTGTGCAGGACCCACCCGAGCGTGTCGTTCATCTCGGGCCGCGACGGCAGCTGCTCCTGGGCCACGCGTGCAAGACGCACCGCGTCCTCGGTCTTACCCTCCTCGAGCCGCATCCACGCGAGGTTGTTTGCCGCGACGGCCGCGGCCGGATCTGCGGCGAGCGCGCGTTCGTACTCGGCTGCCGCGTCTGACGTCCGGTCCTCAGCGGCCGCGATCAGCCCGAGCATCGTGTGTCCCGCCGCAGGCTGCGACTTCGCCAGTCGCTCGTATTCCCGCCGCGCGTCGGCGAGGCGCTTGGTGGTGAGGTACAGCTGCCCGAGCGTGGCGTACGCGTCGGCCTGCGTCGCATCCTTCTCGATCGCGCGGCGCAGATACCGCTCCGCTGCGTCGAAATCGCGGCCCATTGCGGCAACCCGTCCCGCGAGCGTGAGAAACCGCGCGTCGTTCGGATGGGCGGCAAGCTTTTGCTCGGCGAGCTTTCGCGCCTCGGGCAGCCTGCGTGTGCGCGCGTACATCGTCGCCAGCCCGGCGACCGGCTCGATTGCGGCGGGCGCCAGCGCGACGGCCTTCTCGAACGCCTGGCGCGCACCGTTGGCGTCGCCGCTCTCCAGCCGGATGCTGCCGCGTTCTACCCAGAGCGATGCCGCGTCCGGATGGCGATCGATGAGGCGATCCAGCTCGGCGTCGGCACGCTCGCGTTCACCGGCCGCCCGCAACGTTCGTACAAGCGCGATCTGCGCGCCGGCATCGTCGGGATTCCCGGAGGCCGCGTCGCGCGCGGCCTGGACCGCCCGACCCGTGTCGCCCGACGCGAGCGCGATGCGCGAGAGCTGCAGCTGCGCCGCGGTCGAATGCGGATTGAGCCTGGTCACCTCGGTAAAGGCGGCACGCGCCCCATCGATATCGCGCCGCTCGAGCAGCGCCGTGCCAAGCTCGTACTGCGCCGCGATGAGCGACGGATCGATGGCGACCGCCTTCCGGAGCAGCGGGATCGCATCGGGAGTCCGGCGATCGGCGCGGGCAAAGCGCGCCTTCAAGAGGTACGCGCGCGCGCTGCGCTTCTTGCCGTCGAGCATGGTGTCGACAATCTTTTCGGCCTCGACGCGCCTGCCTTGTGCGAAACGAATCGCCGCGCGCCGCAGCGCGATGCTTTCGGCGAAGTCCGGCCGCTTCCCGAGACCCTCGAGCGCGCGCTCGGCGTCGTCGAAGCGCTTCGTGAGCAGGTAGTAATCCGATAGCGCCAACCGCGCCCGATCGTGCCCGCGCGCGGCCGTCTTCAGGTACGGCTCTGCCTCGGCAATGCGGCCGGTATTGATGTAGAAGGACGCCATCGCCCGGTTCGTCAGCTCGTCGTCCGGCGCGATCTTGCGGGCGCTCGCGAACTCGCGTTCCGCATCTTCGGGACGCTGGACGGCGAAGTAGTAGCTGGCCAGCGCGAGGTGCGCGTCGCGCGACTCGGGCGCCATCTTCACCGCGTGCTCGAACGCCGCGGCCGCTTCCTTCTTGGATCCAACCGAGAGCTGCACGGTGCCAAGGGCCGCGTACGCACGGGCATCGGACGGAGCGAGCGCGATCGCTTCTTCCATCTTCTGCAGGGCGTCTTTCGGGAGATCGAGGCCGGCCAGCGCGTGCCCGAGCAGAATCGTGCCCTGCAGGCTCTTCGGATCGCGGGCGAGGATGCGTTCGGCAGCCGATTTCGCGGCATCGTACTCGCCGGCGGCGATGAGAATGCGCGCCGCCTGCACCTGCGAGTCGACGTCCTTCGGATCGAGATCCGCGGCACGTCTGAACGATTCGTAGGCATGGGAGGCGTCGCCGGCCTGCATGTACGCGCCGGCCAGCTTCCGGTGGGACTCGGGGTCGTCCTTGCCGCCGCGCTGAATCGCTTTGCGGTACTCGATGATGGCTTCGCGAGGCCGGTCGCGCGCGACATAGTCGTCGCCGCGCTTCAGGGCTTCCTGACGGACCTCCCGGTCGTCCCGCGAGCAGGCGGGCGCGACCAGGACGAGACAGATGATGGCGCAGACGGCCGCACGCGCCGGTCGAGAGCTGTAGGGCATCGCTATGCGTCTCCGGAGTTCGCGCAGAACGGCGGATTCCACGGTCAGTTCGGCAGCGCGGGCAGATGCTCGCGCAGGGATGGATAGATGGCCTGGACGAAATCCGTCGTCGCGCGCTCGGCCCGCTCGGCCGATCTGCCGACTGGCGCCATGACGCGCACGATCGCGCCATCGCTGCGGTTGAACCGGATCGCGTCCGCGACGAGCAGCATCTTGTTCGTATACTCGCTCGCCACCGCCCGGCCGCGCGACTCGTACCAGTAGAGAACTTCGTAGCGCTGGTACCCCTTGCCTACGAGCAGACGGTTCACTTCGATCGGAGAGGAGCCGACCGGCACGGTGACCTTCGCATGCGCCAGCGTCGTCCAGCCGGTGCCCGGCAGACAATTGAGCGGCGAGTGGATCGTGTCGCCTTGCCGCTGGCGGCCGTAGAAACCGACGAAGAGGCCGACGGGCACGCCCGCGCGATCGCTCGTGTAGACGCGCTCGATGTAGGAATCCGCGCCAAGCACTGCCAGCGTATCCTCGCTCAGTTCTCCGGCTGCGGCGCCCGACCACCCGCCGACCGTCATGGGCACCGCGTCGAGGCTCGCCTTCATCGGCACCTCCGCGCGCGCCGAGACTTGCACGTATGCCGCCGCCAGGGCAAGGACCATCGCGGCCACCCAGGTGCGCCTCAGCATGCGGGTTCACTCCTGCGGCGAAAACGCGCGACCGTGACGCGGTCCGACTCGAGCAGCCGCGCAAGCCCGAGGAGCGCGGCGAAGGTCAGCACGAACATCGCCCAGCCGGCGGCCGTATGAAACGTCCCTTCCGCAAACTCGCTCCCCCACCGGTGCGCCGCAAGCCCCGTCGCCGCCACGCGCAGCCCGTTGGCCAGGACGGCCAGGGGGATCGTCGAGAGCACGAGCAGAATGCGCCGCGCGCGCGACAGCGTCGTGAACTGCACGAAGACGACGCCGAGCGTGATGAGCGACATGATCGAGCGAATCCCGCTGCAGGCCTCGACGACCTCGAGCGACGTGTACGGCAGCAGGACGATGTTGCCCTCGCGCAGGACCGGCACGCCGGCCGCGTCGAGCACCTGCTCCCCCACCTGCGACGCGAAGAGCTGGAGCGGCAGCGTGATGCGATTGAACACGATCGCGGGCAACGGGATCATCAGCAGCAGGAACGCGAGCGGAAAGGCGAGGACGCGCAGCGGCGCCGGCCCGAGGACGAATAGCACCACCCCGGCCAGCACGCCGACCATCGACACGCGGGTGAGGAATAGTTCCGCGCCACGGAGCCCGGCGACGAGAACGGCGAGGCTGCCGAGGATCAGCACGAGGCCGAGCGCGGTCGGACGGCGCGGGGCCGCAGCGAGCGCCTCGCGGCGCGCCCACGCAAAATACACGGCCAGCGGCGCGACGATGAAGCCGTGGGAGTAGTTCTCGTCGGCGGACCAGTTGGCGACGAGCCTGGTAACGACGGGTGCGTACAGAACGACGAAGGCGGTGGCGAGCGCTGCCACAGCGAGCAGCGCCGGCCACCGGTCCGCGATCGAGTGCACGGACGCCGCGTTCACACGTGCGGGCGTCCCGGATTCCGGCGCGACAACGGGTGACGGCACCCAGCTCTCCTCACGTGGTGTGCAGCGAACCGACGTGCGCTCGACCCCGCGCGGCCGCGCGGGCGTTCCGAGGGACAACGAAGTTCCGTTTCACGGGAATCGGTTTCCCACGTCGGGGGCAGACGCTTGCCCTGACCTCGTACGCAGTTCCGGCATTCAGGTTTCGCGCCAACTCGAGTGTGAGTCGCTCACCAGGCATCGGGTCGATGCCCGAACCCCTCTCGACACGCGCTGGAACGGCCAAGGAACGGGTCGAAAGCCGCCGATGGCAATCGCGGTAAGTGGCTGAGTCCCCGGCAGCTCGTGGTCCCGGAAGACAGAACCGCAGCCGACGCCCGACGTTTGACCGGGCGCTCAGCGGTCCGCTACAATCAGTCAATTACCCCCGTTCCGAAGCGTCTCACCATTACATGCTGGGCACTCTCCTCGCCAAGGTCATCGGCACGCAGAACGAGCGCGAGCTGAAGCGCATCAGGCCGCTCGTCGACGAGATCAACGCGCTCGAACCGTCGATCCAGCCGCTCTCCGACGAGGCCCTGCGCGCCAGGACGACCGGGTTCCGTGAGCGCCTCGCCCAGGGGGCCACAATCGACGACCTGCTGCCCGAGGCCTTCGCCGTCGTTCGCGAGGCCGGTCGCCGTGTGCTGAACATGCGGCACTTCGACGTGCAGTTGATCGGCGGGATCGTGCTCCACCGCGGGACCATCGCCGAGATGAAGACCGGCGAGGGCAAGACGCTCGTGGCGACCCTGCCGGCCTATCTGAACGCGCTCGAAGGCAAAGGCGTCCACGTCGTCACTGTCAACGACTACCTGGCGCGGCGCGACTCGGAGTGGATGGGCAAGATCTATCGCTTCCTGGGGATGACCGTCGGCGTCATCCAGCACGACTTGAACGACCAGGAGCGGCAGGTCGCCTACGGCTGCGACATCACCTACGGCACCAACAACGAGTTCGGCTTCGACTACCTGCGCGACAACATGAAGTTCGAGCTGTCGCACTACGTGCAGCGCGGGCACAACTTCGCCATCGTCGACGAGGTCGACAGCATCCTCATCGACGAGGCGCGCACGCCGCTCATCATCTCCGGACCCGCCGAGGAGTCGACCGATCTCTATTACGAGGTGGACCGCGTCGTCCCGAAGCTGAAGCCTGGCGCGGTGACGCGCGGCGATACGAAGGCCGAGGATCGCGATGCTCTCGAAGCCACCGGCGACTACATCGTCGACGAGAAGCACAAGACGGTCACGCTCACCGAGAGCGGCATGGCGGCCGCCGAGAAACTGCTGGCGCACCGGCTGAACCCGGGCGGTCTCTACGACCCCGCGAACATGCCGCTGCTGCACCACATCAACCAGGGGCTCCGCGCGCACACGCTCTTCAAGCTGGACGTCGACTACATGGTCAAGGACGGCCAGGTGGTCATTGTCGACGAGTTCACGGGCCGCCTGATGCCGGGCCGGCGCTGGAGTGACGGCCTGCACCAGGCCGTCGAGGCGAAGGAGAAGGTCAAGATCGAGCGCGAGAACCAGACGCTCGCGACCGTCACCTTTCAGAACTACTTCCGCAAGTACGCGAAGCTCTCGGGCATGACCGGCACGGCCGAAACCGAGTCGGAAGAGTTCGGAAAGATCTACAAGCTCGACGTCATCGTCATCCCGACCAACCGTCAGCTGCGGCGCGTCGAAGAGCCCGACCTGATCTACCGGACCGAGCGCGAGAAGTACGAGGCGATTGTCACCGACATCCTGGAGAAGCAGTCCGAGGGGCGCCCGGTGCTCGTCGGGACGGTCTCGATCGAGAAGTCGGAGCGGCTCTCGTCGATGCTGAAGAAGCGCGGCATCAAGCACGTCGTGCTGAACGCGAAGTATCACGCGCAGGAAGCCGAAATCGTCGCCCAGGCCGGCCGCCGCGATGCGGTGACGATCGCCACCAACATGGCCGGCCGCGGCACCGACATCCTGCTCGGCGGCAACGCCGAGTTCATGGCGCGCCAGCAGGCGCTCGCCGAGGAAGTCGCCGAACGCATCCCGCGCGCCGAGGCGAAGTTCGTCGACGACGAGGAGTTCGTCTACTTCTATCACCTCGACAGCTTCTATCGGGTCCCGCGTGCCGACTGGGAGCGCATCTTCACCCACTTCCGCTCCCAGTGCGACGCCGAGCACGAGGAGGTCGTCGGGATCGGCGGTCTCCACATTCTCGGCACCGAACGCCACGAGGCGCGCCGCATCGACAACCAGCTCCGCGGCCGCGCCGGCCGGCAGGGCGATCCCGGATCCTCGCGCTTCTATCTGTCGCTCGAAGACGACCTGATGCGCATCTTCGGTTCCGATCGCATCGCGGGGCTGATGCAGCGGCTCGGGATGGAAGAAGGGGTGCCCATCGAGCACAAGATGGTCACCCGCGCGATCGAGCGCGCGCAAAAGCAGGTCGAGGCGCAGAACTTCAGCGTCCGCAAGCACCTGCTCGAGTACGACGACGTGATGAACAAGCAGCGGGAGAACGTCTACTCGCTGCGCCGCGAACTGCTCGAGGGCACCATCCGCGTCGACGAAGAAGAGACCGTCGATTCGCGCGGATATCTTTTCGGCCTCGCCGAGGATCTCCTCGACGACATGGTCGATCGATTCGTCGGCCACGAGATGGACGTGGACGCGTGGGACGTACCCGCGTTCAAGCAGGAGGTCACGCGCGTCTTCGGGCTGGCGCAGGAGGACTTCGGCGGGATCGACTTCACGTCGGCCAACAGCGACGAGATCCGCGACGAGGTCTGGAACCGCATCAAGGAATCGTACGAGCAGAAGGAACAGCTGCTCGGGCGCGATCTGATGCAGCGCGTCGAGCGCGACATCATGCTGCAGATCGTCGACGGCCAGTGGAAGGATCACCTCTACAGCCTCGACCACCTGAAGGAAGGCATCGGGCTGCGCGGCTACGGGCAGCGCGATCCGCTCGTGGAGTACAAGAAAGAAAGCTTCGAGCTGTTCCAGGCGATGAAGGGCCGCGTGGACGAGGACATCGTCCGGCACCTCTGGTGGCTGCGCCCGGTGCTGAGCGAGGGCGCCGAGGGGGATACGGCAGGCGGGCCGGCAGCGCCGAAACGGGCGCAGCCACAGCGCCCCGCGCCGCGGCGGAGCCAGCCGCTCATCTTGAACGATCCGGGCGAGCCCGTCGGCGCTTTCGCGGGCGCCGCGCGCCAGGCCCAGGCCGGCGGCAGCCCGTTCGCTCCGCGCCCCGCGCGCACCGGCGGCGACGATGTCGTCAAGACGGTGCGGCGCGAAGACCCCAAGGTCGGGCGCAACGATCCGTGCCCGTGCGGCAGCGGCAAGAAGTACAAGAAATGCCACGGGGCGGCCGCCAGCTGATGGCTGCGACCTCCACGGCCCGCAGCACGACGTTCATGAGTTCCTTGCGGCCGACCCATGTCGGCCGTTTCCGTTTGGGGGCCGGCGCGCATGACCCACGCTGCCGCACCGTCCCGCCCGCGAGATGGACACGCCGATGGAGCTGAAAGCCGAGATCCCCGTTTCTGCCCGACTCGAGCAGGCGATTGCAACCGCGCTGACCTACGACGACGTGCTGCTCGTCCCGCAGCACTCGACCGTGCTGCCGACGCAGGTGGACGTGTCGACGCGGTTCTCGCGCAACATCCAGTTGAACGTGCCGCTCGTGAGCGCCGCGATGGATACCGTGACCGAGTCGGCGCTCGCCATCGCGATGGCGCAGCACGGCGGCATCGGCGTCATCCACAAGAACCTGCCCATCGTCGATCAGGCTACCGAGGTGGATCGCGTGAAGCGGTCCGAGAGCGGGATGATCGTCAATCCGATCACGCTGTCGTCCCGCCATCGCATTCGCGAAGCGATGGACCTGATGGCGAAGTACCGCATCTCGGGCGTGCCGATTACGGAAGACGGCCGCAAGGAAGGGCGGCTCGTCGGCATCCTCACGAACCGCGACCTGCGCTTCGAGACCAACGTCGAACGGCCGATCTCGGAGGTGATGACGAGCGAAGGCCTCGTCACCGTGCCGGTGGGGACCACGCTCGACGAGGCGCGCGAGATCCTGCATCGGCACAAGGTCGAGAAGCTGCTCGTCGTCGATCAGGACTTCATGCTGAAGGGACTCATCACGGTCAAGGACATCCAGAAGGCCGTGAAGTACCCGAGCGCCTCGAAGGATTCGCTCGGGCGGCTGCGCGTGGCCGCCGCCGTCGGGATCGCACGCGATACGATGGATCGCGCCGAGGCGCTCGTGGCCGCGCACGTCGACGCACTGGTCGTCGACACGGCGCACGGGCATTCGCAGGGCGTGCTCGACATGGTCCGGCGCCTGCGCCGGCAGTTCCAGGACGTGGACATCGTCGCGGGCAACGTGGCGACGGCCGATGCCACCGAGGCACTCATCGGGCTGGGGGTCGACGCGGTGAAGGTGGGAATCGGCGCCGGGTCGATCTGCACGACGCGCGTGATCGCCGGCGTGGGCGTGCCCATGATCAGCTCGATCATGGATTGCGCCCAGGCGGCAGCGCCGCACCGGATTCCGATCATCGGCGACGGCGGCATCCGCTTCTCCGGCGACGTCACGAAGGCGATTGCCGTCGGCGCGAGCTGCGCGATGATCGGCAACCTGTTTGCCGGCACCGACGAGAGCCCGGGCGAGATGATCATCTACCAGGGCCGCAGCTTCAAGGAGTACCGCGGCATGGGATCGATCGGCGCCATGCGCCGCGGGAGCCGCGATCGCTACTTCCAGGACGAATTCGATCTCGAGTCCGGCGGGGCCGACAAGCTGGTTCCCGAGGGCATCGAAGGACGCGTCCAGCACAAGGGACCGGTGGCGCTGATGATCCATCAGCTCGTCGGCGGCCTGCGCGCCGGCATGGGCTATTGCGGCGCAGGCAACATCCCCACGCTGCAGCGCACTGCCCGCTTCGTGCGGATCACGCCCGCCGGCGCCCGCGAGAGCCACGTGCACGACGTGACGATCACCAAGGAAGCGCCGAACTACCGGAGCGAATAGCGGGGTGTCGGTCGTCGAGACCGGATCGGAAGCGGAGACGGTCGCCGCGGGCGCGCGCCTTGGTTC
>Ga0210061_1000124_pt1 | contig 9729 bp, 4 predicted proteins | sample MayberryNW_Catta_2_FD_184877 | JGI IMG/M metagenome (GOLD analysis project Ga0210061, IMG submission 184877) | Wetland microbial communities from San Francisco Bay, California, USA, that impact long-term carbon sequestration -... | ecosystem: Environmental > Aquatic > Marine > Wetlands ...
ACTCTGCAAAAACTTTGAAAGCTGCTATGATTAGCCAGTCTCATTCCAATTAATGAAGCATGTGTATGGCATCCCCATAGTTTGGGACCTACAATTAATCTAACTCCAAGTCGGCTTGCTGAATTAATCGTAGTCACCTGCAATAGTTGGAGGAAATAAGGCAAGGTGCGTTTTATAGCGAAGCTTTTAAAAAAGTGTTAAGCTATTAGATGGTCTGACAAATAATCTCTTTTACAAGATCCAATGAATCTATCGATTCAAAATCTGACGAAATAAGGCTATACTGAAATTCCAATACTTTTAAAATCAAAATATTCATACATTCATACGATTGAAGGGTTATTGAATCAAATTGATATTATCTTCATTGCTGAGCTTGTTGAAACATTGTGGTTCGCAATGAATCCTGATGAAGCAGCTATCACAAACTTAGCGGGTGCGGTATTCTTGTAAGTGCATTTTGAAGCATCAAATGGATTCGTGCAAATTTGTGCATCTTCTTTTGCATACACCACACCTCCATTCTCATCAAGCCAGATCAAATCAAGATTATATTGAATGTTGATCAGCCATAGTGCGTACAGATCTGGTTTTCCATAAGCCAACAACATTGCTGAATCCAGAGGAATCGGATCCTCTCTGAACATTAACCACCTTTGTCTCTCCTCAGGTGATTTGGCTACCTCAACTTTGATAGTATCGTTGTCAATTTTTATTGTGCCCGTAGGAAAACTGAGATCTCTATTCCTGACCTCTGAAGGGGCCAGAAGGAGGCCCAATACTCCGATAATAAAGGCGGCTATAATGGCAGGTAACAAAACTACCATCTTACTAGCCATAACCACACAAACTAGGCAATAAATAAATTTGAACCTTGCTATGATTGACCTAATAAATGAGAACCAATTCAGCTCCATCTCTCCTGACAAGTCCCTACTAGATATAATGTGGTTCCATTGAATTATCATGGTTATTTTGAGAATCCCAAATACAAAGCGACTTGCAAAGAGCAAAGGAAGGGCATCAAGTTTGGTATGTGATGTACCAAGATTGGTATGTGAGTTATTAAATGATCCGAGCACTGTTGGGGGTTTATGTCACAACTATCCTTGTCTTTGTCTGGTTTACGAACGTATAACTAGCATTAACGGTGGCTGTAAATCAATCCCGTTCGTTGCGAGTGACGATTGGAACCTCAACTTGTGTGTGGGTAAACAGACCAAAATGAAGAGACGGATTATGATTTTAATGTTACAGAACTAGGTAGATCCAACCTATTTTTTTGGCCACTAACCCCTTCTCACAAGGCCAATCTGGGATCCGACAGTATATCCAGATCATGTCAATAAGAATAGAACTCGATTTTAGTCGCATTCTTTCGTTGGCAGGTTCATTTTGTCTTGGATAGCAAAGTATGATTCACACGCGTATGTCATGGTACCAGGGATCCTAAGAAAATTGCACGATAAAGCTAATCTGGGATACTAGGCGTCTGATAGATTCATGTGATGATCCAAAAGCAGACTTATAGCTACCCTTGATCAAATCGTGTTAATTCATTTTTGCCTGCATACCATTACCAAATTGGTGACCAATACTAACTAGTCTAATTTTGCACAACCAATTGTATCACGATCGAGGAACCGTGGGGATAACCATTCTAATGGATTATCCAGATCGAATGATTATGAATTAAAAGATTCTTGCGAACATAAGTGCAAGATTATACCACACTTGTAATTGGAAAAAATCTTGTCGTTTTCAATTTGAATGGATGCTTTTGAGATTAATTGGTTACCCTTCTCTAGGTTCAAATTGCCAGTGAACTAACAGGATGCAAAGGAGGGTTCCGTCATTCTCAGAATCGCGGTGTTCTGTGAATCAATACATGCTTCAAGTCAAGGATCGAAACCGTTATTACTCTATTTAACACGGCATACAAAGTAGTGGGCAAAAAGGAACTTTCTGCTCTGTTTTCTGCTAATCCGGACAAATACTATAAAGTAGCACTTTTTGATAAAGTTGGATTTCAGCGGCACAAATGTATTCATTGTGGTAAATTTTTTTGGTCTCTTGTAGATAGGACGGTTTGCCCCGATCATGAGGTTTATGGATTTCTTGGAAATCCCCCAACAAGCAAACGTTTAGACTATATTGATACGTGGAAGGAAGTCGAAAAATTCTTTGGATCAAATGAACATACTATAATAAACAGGTACCCTGTTGTCTGCAGATGGCGCGACGACCTTTATTATACGATAGCTTCTATTGTTGATTTTCAGAGAGTAGTTGAAAATAAGGTGTTTTTTGAACTCCCTGCCAATCCTTTGGTAGTACCTCAAATGTGTGTTCGATTCAATGACATAGAAAATGTAGGCCTCAGCGGCCGCCATTACACAACCTTTTGCATGATAGGACAAACCTGCGACGCAGATGCAGAAGGAGGATATTGGAAGGATCGTTGCATGGATTTAGATTACCAATTGTTGACGAAAATATTGGGAATTGATCCTAAGGCCATTACCTTCGTAGAGGACGTCTGGATGGGTGCAGGTGCTTTTGGATATTCGCTAGAATATTTTGTCAATGGGCTTGAACTGGGTAACGCAGTCTTCACTGAATTTGAAGGAAATGAAAATGAATATCAAACAATGAAACACCGGATTATAGATATGGGGGCAGGATTGGAGCGTTTCTCATGGATAACAATGGGCACTCCAACCAGTTACGACTGTACATTCGGTCCAGTCATTAATGAGATGATGAGCAAAACTGGGACGATGCTCGATAAAGAAATACTTGGAAGCTACTTTAGGTTTGTCTCAAATGCGCTAGAGAGATCAGAGGTGGATCTAGGAGCTCTCAAAGCCACATTTGTGAAGGAAATGAAAATCTCATTTGAAGATTTGAATATGATCGTTAATCCGTTCGAAGCAATGTATACTATCGCTGATCATACGAGGACTCTACTCTTTGCCATTAGCGATGGTTCTATTCCTTCAAACGTGGGAGGTGGCTATAATCTAAGGGTGATTCTTAGAAGGGCACTGGCAATACTAGAAAGATTGGGTTGGAAATTTGATTTGGCTGAAATCGCTGACATACACATTGAATATCTGAAGAGGATGTACCCAGAATTAGAAGAACATGTAAATGATGTTAGAACAATTTTACAAATTGAGTCTAATAGATATCTTGGGTCTAAGGAAAGAATGAATTCCATTACCTCTTCAATAAAGGGCAAGAAGCAAAGCCTTTCGGTTGATGATCTTATAAGATTGTATGAATCAGATGGTATCACGCCTGAATTCCTTACTGAGTCAGGAGCAATCGAAAGTATTCCTCAGGCTTTTTATGCCAAGTTATCTGAACTACATGAATCACATCATTCATCACACAATCTTAACCCAATTACAGGCATTGAAGAACTGCAACCAACTAGGATGTTATATTATGAATATGATTTGATGACTGAATCTGATGCAAAGATCTTGGCAATCGTAGAAAACAAATACGTTATACTTGATCAGACCATATTTTACCCTCGAGGTGGAGGTCAGGAGCCTGATACCGGCGATATCGAAGGAATTAAAGTGTTGGACGTAATAAAGCAAAACGATATCGTAATTCACAAGGTAAGTTCCTCTAAGGGCCTCTTGTCAGGAAAGACTGTTCGGATCCGCATAAATCCAAGAAGAAGAGATCTAATCACTAAACACCATACTGCTACGCATATTGTAAATGCATCTGCGAGAAGTATCCTTGGGCCGTGGGTATGGCAAAATTCCGCGTTCAAGGACGAGGATTATGCGAGACTGGATATCACCCACCACTCATCACTTACCCGGGAGGAGATCGAAGGAATAGAGAGAGCCGCAAACAAGGTTGTCAGACAGGATAATCCGGTAATAATAAACACATTCGATCGTATCGATGCAGAAAGAAATTACTCGTTTAGAATTTATCAGGGAGGTGTGGTGCCATCCGGGACTGTCAGAATTGTAAATATTAAGGATTGGGATGTAGAAGCCTGTGGAGGAACTCATGTTAATCATACCGGTGAAATCGGTTTGATAAAGATATTTAGGACTGAAAGAATTCAGGATGGTGTAGTAAGACTAGAATTTGTAGCAGGTGAGGCTGCTATAGACTTTGTTGAAAAACAAGATAATCAGCTTAATACCATCTCACGCGTCCTAGGAGCAAGCAAAGAGAAGGTGGTAGAATCGGTGCGTAAGTCTGTTGACGAAGCTGACGAGACCAAAAGGAAGCTTAGAGCTATCGTAAGGAAAACTTTACCCTCCGTGATGAATACAATTTTCAAAGATGCGAAAGTGATCTCGTCTGATGGAATCAAGTTGTATAGTACTCATGACGAAGAGCTTGACGAAGATTACTATATCTCATTAGGTGAGACAGCGACCCAGAATGATCCGTCCTTAATTTTTGTCGCACTTATCGGAAAAGGTCAAGGTGTACGAGTTATTACATTTGTTGGAGAAGTTGCAAGAAAAAGGATCAAGGCAGGCGACGTAGCCCAGCAGCTTTCACTGACCCTCGGGGGATCCGGGGGAGGAAATGCTGCATTTGGTCAGGGAGGGGGGAAGTTTAAGCACAAAATACGAGAAACTATATCATCGTTAGAAGAGATGGTTTCACAAACCATTGGGCGATGAAATGCCATGCCTGACCCGCATCTACACCCTCAAAAGCACGCTGCTCGTCCAGACTGGAATCTGATAGAGAGAAAGTGGAGACAGGTATGGGATGAACAAAAATCATTCGAGTCGAATCTTGATTCTGCAAAGCAAAAATATTTGGTAACCGTCGCATATCCATATCCAAATTCTCCTCAGCATATAGGGCATGGAAGAACGTACACACTAGCCGACGTTCACGCTCGCTACAAGAGGATGAGAGGATACAATGTTCTATTTCCAATGGGCTTCCACTATACGGGTACACCCATACTAGCGATGTCTCGTAGATTGGTATCTGGAGATAAGGATCTATATAATGCTTTTCGCAATGTGTATGGCGTTCCTACAGAGGTTATCGAATCATTTAACGAACCTGTGAATATAGCAAGATTTTTCCACCAAGAAATAAAACAAGGTATGAAGGAAATGGGATTTTCAATAGACTGGAGGAGGGAGTTCACTACTATCGATGAAGCATTTTCTAAATTTATCTCATGGCAATTTAACCTTCTCAAGAGAAAAGGTCTTATAATTCAAGGCTCTCATCCTGTAGGGTGGTGTCCTAGAGACCAGAATCCCGTTAGCCAGCATGATACATTGGGAGACATAGAGCCTAATTTCATTGAATATACTCTGATTAAATTCAAACTAGCTGACACATATGTGTTACCGGTAGCTACACTAAGACCTGAAACTGTTTATGGTGTTACCAATCTGTGGGTTAACCCTCATGTGAGGTATGTCGCCGCACGTGTAGATGAAGGTGACAACCCTATGTGGATTATTAGTCGTGATGCAGTAATGAAACTAAAACATCAAGGTCATAAGGTGGACATTGATCACGAAATAGATGGGATGAAATTAGTAGGGGAGTATGCGAGTAATCCTATAACGCAGAACAAGCTTCCCATATATCCTGCGTCCTTCGTAGATCCTAAAGATGGCAGTGGTTTGGTTATGTCAGTCCCAGCTCACGCTCCTTACGATTTTCAAGCCCTACTAGATTTCACAAATGGTAATACCTCAAAGGAATTGCATGATTACAGCGTAGTCAAGCCAATAACAATTATCGAATCTGAAGGTTACGAAGGTGACAATATTGTTCCATCTCGGATCATAATTGAAAGGTTAGGTGTAAAGGATCAACACGATCCGCTTTTGGAGAAAGCTACAACAGAGTTATATTCTCATGAATTCTACAAGGGAAGGCTGAAAGAAAATACTGGAAAGTATGCTGGAATGACGGTGGCAGAGGCAAAGGACCTTATTAGATCTGAACTGTTGCAGAACGGAATTGGAGAAATCCTTTACGAATTTGTCAAAAAACCAGTCAAGTGTAGGTGTGGCGAAGAATGTGTAGTGAAGGTACTAAGTGATCAATGGTTTCTTAATTACAATGATGTCCAATGGAAAGACCTAGCTCACGAGTGCATTACTAGAATGGATATCGTTCCCGATGAAATAAGATCTGAATTTAATTATGTAGTAGACTGGCTGAAGGAGAGAGCCTGCGCGAGGAAGTCTGGCCTTGGGACGCGATTGCCTTGGGACCAAGATTGGATTATTGAAAGCCTATCTGATTCAGTCATATACACTGCATACTACATTATTTCAAGATATATTCATTTTAACGAGGATAGCTATATTACTGCGCAAAATTTATCCGAGTCCTTTTTCAATTATGTATTATTAGGAGAAGGTTCTCTCAAAGAAGTTTCCGAAGAGACCAAACTTTCTGAGGAACTTATATTGAATATGAGAACAGAATTTATGTACTTTTATCCCGTTGATACAAGGCATTCTGGAAGGGACTTGGTCCCTAATCATCTTACCTTCTTTGTCTTTAATCATGTAGCTATATTCGATAGAGCCTATTGGCCTAGGCAAATTGTAGTCAATGGTTCGGTGCTTATGGATGGTAAGAAAATGTCTAAATCATTCGGAAATATTATTCCCCTGCGACAAGCCGTAAGAGATCATAGTGCGGACTCAATTCGAGTTGCTTTGTTGAGCTCAGCTGAACTTCTTCAAGATACAGATTTCTCATTCGAGGCTCTTCGAGGGATTAGATCTCGGTTGGATGATATTTACCAAATGGGGATACACCTTTCTAACTCTAATGATAATATCCAGGCGTCACTAGAACAGCTATATCATGCCCAGAGCGTTACAGAGTCTGAGGATAAGTGGTTATTGAGTATGATACAGAGAAGGATTGGAGACGCTACGGAATTGATGGATCGGCTAAGAGTGAGAGAGGTGCTTCATACCATATTGTACACGATGGAGCAAGATTTACAATGGTACAACAAACGGGTCAAATCTAAGGGCAGAACTGAGTTATTAGTGAATACGATACTGTCAATGTTTCTTGAGACGAGAATCAAATTGCTCGCACCTTTTGCCCCTTTTTTGGCTACTGAGGTTTGGAATAGCATCCTCAAAGAGACTACTGAAATTAGAGCGAACTTGGATTGGCCGAGCGTAAGTGAAGAATACATTAATTCCGCCGCTGAAGAATCTGAAGACTTGATCAAGAATCTGATACAAGACATACAAAATATTCTCAAGGTTACGAGAATGAAACCTTCTCGTATTAATATATATACATCGGCAAAATGGAAGTGGAAAGTATACCAAAGAATACTTGAACTAATTATTGTGAATCGAAATTCGAGCCTGAGTGATGTTATGAAAGCACTAGGAGATGATTCTGAAATATCTCGAGCTAGGTCAGATGTAAAGTTAATAAAGAAAATTATGGAGGATGTTGTTTCCATTCCAGCAGAACGGCGTTCGTTAAAGTTGAATATTAAATTTTTAAGCGAACTACTAGCAATTGAAGATGCTGCCCCGTTGATTTCTTCTGAATTGGGCAATGTGAATATTGAAATTTCTGTGTTTAGTGAAGATGAGGAGAATGTAAAGAAAAACGATCCACAATCTAGAGCTAGATTATCTCGTCCCTTTAAGCCTGCCCTATACCTAAGCTAATGCCTTGTGAGCCCTTAATTTCTCGTCTTCCTGGGAGCAATAACAGAAGAAGCGAAATACAACACGAAACCAGCTATTACAAAAATTAAGCCGTACAGTGAAATGGCACCACGATCATAATAGGTCCCTAATCCGACTACAATTGCTCCAACAACAAGTAACGCTATACCAAGTCTTGTGAATGGAGACATTCGAAGTTTCTTATGTTCAGGCAATTTGTATAGTTCGATTTATTCCATTATGCATCGGAGACTGACACTTTGAAAAACTTGTTCTAAATCTGACAAAACAACAATTGCTGTAGTTGTGTTTCATGTTCTCTAGCATCCATTTAAACGACTAAATGAATTTCGAGCTCTGAATAATTTCATAGTAAAACCAATTGAGCCCTTCGCAATTTGCGTGTTGCCAAGATCCTTATGCGAACCTAATCCAATTATAGTTGTATAGTGAGCTTGAGTGTGCTTTCTAGCTAAAATCCCTCTTCCCAATCATACTCCATCTCAACAGCTCTTTGAGTAGCGGTTTATTTATCTGTTCACTTGCAATTAGTATACACTATTTTTTTTCACATTTTCTAGGATAAATGCAATTTAGATAACATTTGTCATTCAATTTATGAGCAATGTTAATCATTATCAACCTTGCTAGTACTTTTTGGTCGATCTCACAGTACTTTTTGGCAGATCTCACTGTGGCGCAGTGCTTCATATTCGAAAGGGTTGTATTGTAATGGATTTTGTTAGAACTACCAGTGTAGTTAGAATAGTGAGGATGTCCCAATCTAAGTCGATGGTGTCATTGGATCATTTAGTGACATATTTCATATTGCGGTAGAACAACCTACTTGATCCTGAGAATTGGTCACCTCCCCGCTAGAGGACGATATTATATGGTCGACTCCTCAATAGGAAATATCTTCAAGCGGATTCAAACCTGCGCTGTGATTATTCCTTGATTCCGAAACCTTCGAAGAATTATTTTCGGTTATCAGAAGTTACGTGATTCAAAATAAGGAGGAGTGGGTAAACTTCTAGCATGCATGTCCACTCCGCCTGATCATAGATTTGGCTATTGCATTAAAGGCATTGGAACTGAACGCTAATAATACTTGGGCCAACTTCAAGAGTCGAGTGGACTGTAGGTGGATATCTCACAAATCACAGCCTATCTGTATAGGATGCTTGGGAAAATTCTCTGACGAGACAGGCACCTATCAGACCAGCCCCGCTGATATAAGAAGCAGAAAAGAATGACTGAAATGATGAGATCCATGCAGAAAAAGCTGTATTCATATTCCCTTAATGTGCCCAATTCGTTCCAATCATATCCAGTGGCCGAAACTAATCATTTATCGAACACAGAACACAGGGATAGGCTGTACATCAAAGGATGAGAAAATGTCCTGTGGAAGATGATAATTGTAGTGGATTGTTGGATGGATAGCTGTAAATTAACAGAAATGGCTGCAGCCAAAGAATCAGGACAAAGTCTAGGTATACCACAGATGGCGATTGCTCCTTATACATATCATCAGATTGCCCAAGATACTTCCCAGATATTCTATTCTCTTGAAACTAAAGATTTATTGTTTGATACCATTCAATGTAGATAACTTATCGGATTATTGATACACTACAAGTTTGCAAAACTGTATAAGGAGTTACTGATAAGCAGAGTTAGTATGCACAGCAAAGATACTCGAAGTTTAAATCTCGATTTAAAGATACTTGAGGCTTATAGTAGGGACGTGGGTAGAGGAGTCGCCCGTCTTGATTACGATTCTATGGATTCTCTCGGAGCTTCCACTGGAGATATTATAGAATTGAAAGGTGGTGAAAAAAGCAGAAGTGCCAGGAGGACTGTAGCTAAGTGCTTACCTTTGTATCCTTCCGATGAGGGCAAGGGCGCGATCAGAATTGATGGTCTAGTTAGGAATAATGCAGGTCTAGCCATAGGTGACATTGTAATCGTAAAAAAGATCAAAGCCACACTAGCAGAAAGGGTTATTGTTGCACCGCTTGAAGCAGTATCT
>Ga0210061_1000125_pt1 | contig 9693 bp, 5 predicted proteins | sample MayberryNW_Catta_2_FD_184877 | JGI IMG/M metagenome (GOLD analysis project Ga0210061, IMG submission 184877) | Wetland microbial communities from San Francisco Bay, California, USA, that impact long-term carbon sequestration -... | ecosystem: Environmental > Aquatic > Marine > Wetlands ...
ACCGGCTCACCGTTCGTGTCGATTGCCGCGACGCGCCAGCCCATCTTTTCCCCAGGCTCAATCGCATCGGCGATGATCTGCGGGGCGACGACGGACCGGCCGCGTGCTTCGAAATCAGCCACCGCGCGTTCGGCCGCGTCCACGACGTAAATCCTGACGACCTGATCATCGCTCGAGCCGCGCCAGGAGAAGGTGATCGGACCGTTTATGGCTCCGCTCGGCGCAATGGCTTCGAGCGGCGTCGAGATTCGAGCTGCTGGCGGGGGAGTGCCGGGAGGCGCGCCGCCACACGCTGCAAGCAGGAAAACGGCGAAGCCGACAAACGCCTCTCGGCCGGGGCTGAAACCACGGCCCCATTTGCGTCTGATTACTCGGCGTACGATCGCGCGCGCGACGCACAGCACAGGTTCGGAAACAGTGCCTGTCAATGGTCCAGGAAATCGACGTCAGGCCGGGGCTCCACTGTCGCGCGAAGCGCTATGGCGGACCCGCCGAAGCCTTGGAGAAGGCGGTTCATGCCCCGGCCGGGACATTCGGATCACGATGTGCTGGTCTGTGCGCGCGGCTCGCGCACGGCGGTCACGATCCACCGCCCTGTCGTGGTCTTGCCGGCCCCATCGGTCATCTGCGCCCGCGACAGCGTGACGACGAGCGGCTTTTGAACCGTCTGACCGTCAGGCGTCCGCACCGTCGCGTCGACGGTTACGTCCTTCTCGATCATCTCGCCCGCCATCTGCGTGACGTCCGGCGTGGGGCCGTTCGGCTGTGAGAGGCTCAACTCGGTGAGGCCCTTGCTGTTGGCCAGCCGCATGCGCGCGTCCGAGACCGCTTTGGCGTGCCTGCCGGCGTTGTCGCGCCATTCGGCCCAGGCGGCCTGCACCGCGGCGTCCTGCTTCGAGATGGCCTTGCGGCTGGTCTCGGCGGCTTCCACCCGCTCGATCGCCCGCAGGTGGCCGTTCTGGTAGACCAGTTTCTGTTCCGAGAAGGCGTCCTGTGCGGCCTTGGCGTCGTCGATCGCCTTCGCGAACTCCTTCAGCGGGAGCGGCCGGCGGCGCTCGTCGCTAATCGATACGACCTTGAAGTCCTGTACCTGGCCGTCCTGTCGTACATTGAAGGACGCGGTGGCGAACGACCCGAGGGTCGCGCTGTCGCGCATACGCGACGCTCGGAAGAAGTCCCTGACGATCTTCTCTTCGGGCGCGGAACTGCACGCGATAACGATCGTGCCCGCGACAGCAGAAGCAAGTACCGCGAACGACGTACGCACACGCCGACCCATACCAGCCTCCCTTCGAGCCTGTCGTGGCAGGACTGAAGTCCCGCCCGACGATCTATTCCGGTGTGTCTTCCTCCGAAGAACCCGCCTCGGGGCCTTCGGGGCCCGGCTCCTGTTCGTCCAGGACGCCTTGGTCCTGTTCGTCGAGGCGGGCGAGTGCAACGGCTTTGTCGCCCTCGTCCATGTCGATCAGGCGCACGCCCTGCGTGTTGCGGCCGATCATGGATACGCTGCTCGCCGCCGTGCGCAGCACCTTGCCCTGCTGCGTGATGAACATCACCTCATCGGTATCGGCCACGCAGGCAACGCCGACGACCCGTCCGTTGCGGTCGGTCGTCTGGACGTTGATGATACCGAGGCCGCCGCGTCCAGTCACGCGATACTCGTCGAGCGCCGTCCGCTTGCCGTACCCGTGCTCGGTCAAGGTCAGCACCGCGGTCTCCGGCCTCACGATCTCCATCGCGACGACCTCGTCGTCATCGCGCAGCGAGATGCCGCGCACACCGTAGGCGGTGCGTCCCATCGCGCGCACGTCGCTCTCCTCGAACCGGATCGCCATCCCGTCGCGCGTCGCGATGAGCACGTGGCCCCGGCCGTCGCTGATGCCGGCGGCAATCACCGCGTCGTTCTCCTCGATGCCCATCGCGATGATCCCGCCCGCGCGCGGGTTGCTGAAAGCGGTCAGCTCGGTCTTCTTGATCACCCCGCGCCGGGTCCCCATGACGACGAACTTGCCGGCTTCCCACTCGCGTACGGTCAGCAGCGCGGCGATCTTCTCGTTGGGCTCGAGCGACACCAGGTTTGCGATGGCCTTGCCCTTCCCGGCCGCCTCGACATCGGGGATCTCGTGGACCTTCAGCCAGTACGCACGGCCTCGATCCGAATAGATCATCAGGTAATCGTGCGTGGACGCGATGAACAGGTGCGCGACGACGTCCTCTTCGCGCGTCTTCATCCCGATACGGCCGCGCCCGCCGCGGCGCTGGCTGCGGTACGTGCTGATCGCGGTTCGCTTGATGTAGCCGGTGGCCGTCACCGTAATCGCGACGTCCTCCTCCGCGATCAGGTCCTCGATGCGCAACTCGCCTTCGGCTTCGAGGATCTCGGTCCGCCGGGGGTCGGCGTACTTCGACTTCATCGCCTCGAGCTCGTCGACGACCACGCGCATCAGCAGCTCGTCGCTGCCGAGGATCGCGCGCAGCCGCTCGATCGTCTTCATCAGCTCGGCGAGCTCGTCGACGATCTTCTGCCGCTCGAGGCCCGTCAGGCGCTGCAGCTGCATCTCGAGGATTGCCTGCGCCTGCACCTGCGTCAGCGCAAACTCGCGCATCAGCCCGTCGCGCGCCTCTGGCGTGGTTTTCGATCCGCGAATGAGCGCAATGACCGCGTCGAGATGATCGAGCGCGATGCCCAGGCCTTCGAGGATGTGCGCGCGCGCCTCCGCCTTCCGCAGCTCGAACTCGGTGCGCCGCCGCACGACCTCGCGCCGGAAGTCGATGAAATGCTCGATGAACTCGAGCAGGTTCAGCACGCGCGGCCGGCCGGCGACGATCGCGAGCATGTTCACGCCGAAACTGGTCTGCAGGTAGGTGTGCTTGTACAGGTTGTTCAGCACCACCTCCGGCACTTCGCCGCGCTTCAGCTCGATGACGATGCGCATCCCCTCGCGATCGGATTCGTCGCGGAGATCCGAGATGCCCTCGATCACCTTGTCGCGGACGAGATCCGCCATGCGCTCGATCAACTTCGCCTTGTTGATCTGATAGGGAATCTCAGTGACGATGATCGAGGTCTTGTCCCCCTTCTTCGACTGCTCGAACTCCGTCTTCGCGCGCAGCAGAATCGACCCGCGGCCGGTGCGGAACGCGTCGACGATCCCCTGCCGGCCCACGATGAAGCCGCCGGTGGGGAAGTCAGGGCCGGTGACAATCCGAAGCAGGTGACGAAGGCGGTCGTCGCGCGTCGTCGGCTTCGGCGCGGCAGGGTCCGCCTCGCCTTCGGCGCCGGGCGGCCGTCCCTGCGCCTTCCGCTGCTCGCCGATGACGTAGATGATGCCCTCGATCACCTCGCCGAGGTTGTGCGGCGGGATGTTCGTCGCCATGCCGACCGCGATGCCGGCCGATCCGTTCACCAGCAGGTTCGGAATCGGCGCCGGCAGCACCGTCGGCTCTTCGGTCGTCTCGTCGTAGTTGGGAACGAAGTCGACGGTCTCCTTGTCGAGATCCGCCATCAGATCCTCGGCAAGCGCCTCGAGCCGCGCTTCCGTGTACCGCATCGCGGCCGGAGGATCGCCGTCGACGGACCCGAAGTTCCCCTGGCCGTCGACCAGGGGATACCGCATGTTGAAGTCCTGCGAGAGGCGAACGAGCGTGTCGTAGATCGACGCGTCGCCGTGCGGGTGGAAGTTGCCCATCACCTCGCCGACGATCTTGGCGCACTTACGGTACGCCCGGTTCGACGCGAGCCCCATGAGCCGCATGCCGTACAGCACGCGCCGATGCGCCGGCTTCAGACCGTCGCGCACGTCCGGAAGCGCACGCCCGATGATTACGCTCATCGCGTAATCCATGTACGAGCGCTTCATCTCGTCTTCGATGTTGACCGGTATTTTGGAAGCTGCGAAATCCATAAAACAGAGGACAGGGTTGTTCGGCTACGGGCTAGGGCTTCCGGCTACAGGCTCCCGTGCAGTCAACGAGCCCGACGCCGAACACGGCCCGAAGCCCGAGGCCGGTAGCCCGTCGGCGGATCAGACGTCGAGATTCTTCACGTCGAGCGCGTTGTCTTCGATGAAGCGGCGCCGCGGCTCGACCTGATCGCCCATCAGTGTGGTGAACATCTGGTCGGCTTCGGCGTGGTCTTCCGCGCGTACCTGGAGCAGGGTCCGGACCTCCGGCTTCATCGTCGTCGCCCAGAGCTGCTCGGGGTTCATCTCGCCGAGGCCCTTGTAGCGGTTGATCGCGACGCCCTTCTTGCCGGCTGCGATGAAGAACTCGACCAGGCCGTCGACGGTCTGGATCCGGACTTCCTCGTCGTGCACGCTCGCGCGCGCCCGCTGGCGATCCGCGGGCTCCGCGGCGAGCTTCGTCGCCGCATCGAGCTCGCCGCCGCCAAACGCAGTACCGTCGGCGCCCGCCGCCGGCAGCTCGGGACTCCCCTCGGACGGCTCCGGCTCGGTCGGCGCGGTGGTCGTCACCGTCATCGGGCCGACGAGCCGATCCCGCACCTCGCGGTAGCTCTGCATCAACGCGCGGTACTCGCCGGTGGTTACGAAATCTGCGTTCAACGTGTGCCGCCGGCCGTACCCGTTGTATCGATCCTCGATGAACAACTGCAGCGTGTCCTGCTCCTCGTCGGGGACCACGCTGACCGTCCGCGTCGGACCGGACAGCTCGCGGGCGATCGTTTCGAGCGCGTCGCGCTGTCCGAAGAAGCTGCGCTCCTTCACCTCGCGCGAGAGCAGCGCTTCGACGACCTCGCGGGCGAACCCCCGCCGCTCGACCACCTGCATGTATTTGCGGTACGTGATCAGCCGGTGCAGCAGCCGCTCGAGCTCGGCACCGGATACCGGCGCGCCATCTGCGCCGAAGCGCACGGCCCGCGACTCGGACGCGCGGCGAATCAGGTACGCCTCCAGCTCGCGATCGTCCTTGATGTACGTCTCCGACCGGCCGCGCTTGACGCGGTACAGCGGCGGCTGCGCGATGTACACGTAGCCGTGATCGATCAGCGCAGGCATCTGCCGGTAGAAGAACGTGAGCAGCAGCGTGCGGATGTGGGACCCGTCCACGTCCGCGTCGGTCATGATGATGATCCGGTGATAGCGCAGCTTCGAGAGATCGAAGTCCTCGGTGCCGATGCCGCTGCCGAGCGCCGCGATCATCGTACGGATCTCCTCGCTGCTCAGCATCTTGTCGAAGCGGGCCTTCTCGACGTTCAGGATCTTGCCCTTGATCGGCAGGATCGCCTGGAAGCGCCGATCGCGTCCCTGCTTCGCGGATCCGCCTGCCGACTCGCCCTCGACGATGTACAGCTCGCTCTGCGCCGGATCGCGCTCCTGGCAATCGGCGAGCTTGCCGGGCAGCGTGCTGCTGTCGAGCGCTCCCTTGCGCCGCACGAGATCGCGGGCCTTGCGGGCCGCTTCCCGCGCGCGCGCCGCGTCGACGGCCTTCGAGATGATCCGCCGCGCCACGGCTGGATTCTGCTCGAGGAATGCCGACAGCTTGTCGTTGACGATCTGCTCGACGATGCCCTTGACCTCCGTGTTGCCGAGCTTCGTCTTGGTCTGACCCTCGAACTGCGGCTGCGGGATCTTCACGCTGACGATCGCGACGAGCCCTTCGCGGATGTCGTCGCCGCCGATGCTCTCCTTGAGGTCCTTCGCGAGATTGTTCGCGCTCGAGTACGTGTTGATCGTGCGGGTCAACGCCGCTCGGAACCCGGACAGGTGCGTGCCGCCCTCGTGCGTGTTGATGTTGTTCGCGAAGCTGTACACCGCCTCCGCGTAGCCGTCGTTCCACTGGAGCGCGATCTCGACATCGATGCGGTCCTTCGGCGCCTGCATGTAGATCGGCGCGTCGTTGACGAGCGTCTTGTTCCGATTGAGATGGGTGACGAACTCGCGGATGCCGCCTTCGTAGTGAAACCGGTGGCTCTTCCCCTCCTCGCGTTCGTCGTCGAGCGTGATGGTCACGCCGCCGTTCAGGAACGCGAGCTCACGCAGGCGCTGCGCCAGCGTGTCGAAGCTGAAGGTGATCGTCTCGAAGATCTGGCTGTCCGGACGGAAGTGCACCTTCGTGCCGCGCTTCTTCGTCGCGCCGGTCACCTGCAGTTCGCTAACGGGTTTGCCACGCTCATAGCTCTGCTGGTAGACGGACCCGTCGCGCCAGATCTCGACTTCGAGCGTTTCCGACAGCGCATTGACGACCGACACGCCGACGCCGTGCAGGCCACCCGACACCTTGTAGGCGTCGTTGTCGAACTTGCCGCCGGCGTGCAGCACCGTCAGGGCGACTTCCGCGGCCGATTTGCCGCTCTCGTGCATGCCGACCGGAATGCCGCGGCCGTTGTCGACCACCGTGACCGAGTTGTCGATGTGAATCGTGACGTTGACCTGATCGCAGTAGCCGGCCAGCGCTTCGTCGATCGAGTTGTCGACGATCTCGTAGACGAGATGGTGCAACCCTGGCTCACCGGTCGATCCGATGTACATCGCCGGCCGCTTGCGAACCGCGTCCAGCCCCTCGAGTACCTTGATCTTGTCGGCGCCGTACTCGCCGCCGGACACGTGCCCGTTGCCCGACGCGTCGGGCGCGGTGATCGGGCCGGCAACCTGGGGTTCCGGGGTCAGGGTTTCGGTCTTCTGAGGATCGAGGTGCGTCAATGCAGTTGGTCCCTTGATCGGTCGATGACCAGCCGCGCGCTCAGATGCGCATCGGCATGATCACGTAGGTGTAGTCGTAACCGTCGGCGCCCACCGGCCGCATCACGGCCTGGCTGACCTCGTCCTTGAGGTCGAGCACGACGGCATCGGTGTCGACGACGCCCAGGAAGTCGAGCACGTACTGGGCGTTGAAACAGATCTGCAGCGCCGGCCCCTCGTACTCGACCGAGAGCAGCTCGTGCGCCTCGCCGAACTCCGGGCTGCTGGAGGTCACTTCCACCTTGCCCGGCTCAATCAGGAGCTTGACCGCGCGCGAACGCTCGTTGGACAGCAGCGCGACACGCCGGACCGCGTTGGTCAGTCGATCGCGCTCGAACTCGACGTGCTTGTCGTTGCCCTTGGGGATCACCCGCTCGTACGCGGGGAACTGACCGTCGATCTTGCGCGAGATGAGCAGCCGGTCGCCCACCTCGAAGAAGAGATGGTTCTCGCCCTGCTCGTACCGAATTTCCGTGTCACCGTCGCCGAGGAGCTTGGCGAGCTCCATCAGCGTCTTCTTCGGAAGGATGACCTTGAGCTCTTCCTCCTGCGCCGCCTCACGCGGCACCGTGACAAGCGCGAGCCGGTGACCGTCGGTGGCTACGAGCGTCATCGACCCGGGCTTCAGCACGAGCTGCGCACCGTTGAGGAAGTACCGCGTATCCTCGCTCGTGATGGCGAACTGCGTGCGCGCCACCATGTCGCGGAACGCTTTGCCCGCAAGCATCGTCGCGCCCGTGCCGCCGGCTTCCGGGACGGTCGGGAAGTCCTCGCGCGGCAGTGTCTGCATCCGCGAATCGAACCGGTCGGCCGCAACGGTGACGGTGGTGTTGTCCTGCTCGATCCGGACGTCCGTTTCCGGCAGGGCCTTGACGATCTCGTAGAACTTCTTTGCGGGCAGCGTCAGCGCGCCCCCCTTGGCCACCGAAGCGGAACAGCGGCTCCGCAGCCCGACCTCGAGATCGGTCGCCAGCAGCTGAACCTGATCGCCGCGTGCTTCCATCAGCACGTTGGCCAGGATGGGAATGGTGTTCTTCCGCTCCACGATCCCCTGGAACAACTGCAGTTCACGCAGCAGGTCGCTCTTGCGGACAACAAGCTCCATGTGGCGGTGACCTCGAATGTGAGAGGACGCTCGGGCCCTCTTTCCCTCTGAGGGAAGGAGAGATCTAGAGAACAAGAAATTATAGTTGATCAGAAGGGCTGTTGAAAAGTAGCAAAGGCCTCCTTAAGCCTTCAAATTTCGACACTTAGACCGTCCCGCGCCGTGTGGATTCGGCGCGGACGGATCTGTCGGCCGGCTGTGGAAAATCCCGCCCGGCGGACGGTCCACAGGCGCCCGTCCACGCGGGCACCGGAGACCTGTGGAAAACCCGGAATCTCAGCGGAAAGACTCGAGCAGGCTGTTGATAAGGTTGTTGAAGTCGCCGTCCCGCTTGCGCAGGTCCTCGATCTTCCGGATGGAATGGATGACGGTCGAGTGGTGCTTTCCGCCGAAGCTCCGGCCGATTTCCGGCAGGGAGGCGTGCGTCAGGGCTTTGCAGAGGTACATCGCGACCTGGCGGGGGATCGCGACCGATTTCGAGTTGTTCCGGCTCTTCAGGTCGCTGACCTTGAGCTGGTAGAAGTCCGCCACGAACTTCTGGATCATTTCAATCGTGACCGCCTTTTCCTCGTGGGCGAGCACGTTCTTGAGCACTTCCTGCGCGAGCGGCAGCGTGATGTCCTGGCCCGTCAACGAGGCGTAGGCGACCAGCCGGATGAGCGAGCCCTCGAGCTCCCGCACGTTCGACTTGATCTTCCCGGCGATGAACATCGCCACGTTGTCCGGCAGCGGAACCGACTCGGTTTCCGCTTTTTTCTTCAGGATTGCGACCTTCGTTTCGAGATCGGGCGGTTGGATGTCGGCGATGAGGCCCCATTCGAACCGCGACCGCAGCCGCTCTTCGATGTCCTGGATCTCGTGCGGCGGACAGTCGCTGCTGAGCACGATTTGCTTCTGCGCGTCGTAGAGCGCGTTGAACGTGTGAAAGAACTCGTTCTGTGTCCCGTCCTTGCCGGCGATGAACTGGATGTCGTCGACGAGCAGCACGTCGACGCTCCGGTAGCGTTCCCGGAAGTCGATGGACCGGTCGTACCGCAGCGCATTGATCATTTCGTTCATGAAGCGCTCGGCCGAGATGTAGGTGAGCACCGCGTCGGGCACGTGCTCGAGCACGTACCGTCCGATGGCGTGCATCAGGTGCGTCTTGCCCAGACCCACCCCGCCGTAGATGAACAGGGGGTTGTAGGACCGCGACGGCGCTTCCGCTACGGCCCGTGCGGCGGCGTGGGCAAACTGGTTCGAAGATCCGACGATGAACGTGTCGAAGGTGTAACGGGTGTTGAGGCCCGATTGCCCCGTAATCGGTGCCGGGGCGAGATCGCCCGACGCCTGTAATTCCTGCGGCGTCACCTGGGCAGTTGGCGCTTCGGGCTCGGGATCCGGAACGGCGCCGTCCACGACGAACTGCACCGAGAGGCCCGGGCGATGCACATCTGCAAGCGCTTCGGCGATGACGCTCGAGTAGTGCCGGGTCAACCAGTCTCGAAACACCAGGTTCGGCACCCGCACGATGATTTCGGCGTTGCGCTCGGCCACGAAGCCCGTGGGCTTGAACCAGGTGTAGAAGCTGTGCCGGTTGACCTTGCCTTCGATCAGGGCCAGCACATCGTCCCAGATATTGCCTGCTGCCATGGACATCGATTCGCCAGTACCTCGTCGACACCAGCAGGAATGGCCGATTTCGACCGGGCTCCGAACTTTCGCCCCGCGCGCGTCCCGATTTACCTGTCGTTTACCGGTGCCGACGCGCGATCGAGACCGTGGCTACCGGACACAAACCGTTTCGCCACGCGCAAATACCAGCAAATATGGGCCATCGGATCAGCTGAAGCGTTGCGATCCGATGTTTTCCACAGTTTTTTCCACAGTTGTGGAAAACTTGGGACGTAA
>Ga0210061_1000126_pt1 | contig 9689 bp, 8 predicted proteins | sample MayberryNW_Catta_2_FD_184877 | JGI IMG/M metagenome (GOLD analysis project Ga0210061, IMG submission 184877) | Wetland microbial communities from San Francisco Bay, California, USA, that impact long-term carbon sequestration -... | ecosystem: Environmental > Aquatic > Marine > Wetlands ...
CTCGACCACCGGCACCTCGTTCAGCCACACCGGGCTTACGCCGGGCGCGACCTACAACTACCGCGTGAGCGCCTACGACGCCGTGCCCAACCACTCCGCCTGGACCGCGGCGATCGCGCTCGCCACGTCGAACCCGAGCGCGCCGGCCGTCAGTATCGACGCGCCGCTCGCCGGCGCCACCGTCTCCGGCACGATCACCATCAGTGCGCGCGCCACGGACGACGTCGGCGTGGTGGGCGTGCAGTTCCAGTACAACGGCTCGAACCTCGGCGGCGAGGACAGGAACGCCCCCTATACCGTCACGGCCAACACGAAGTCGGTCCCCAACGGCACCTACGCGCTGACCGCGATAGCCCGCGACGCCGCGGGCAACCGGACCGTGTCGGCGCCGGTCACGGTCACGGTGAAGAACTAGCCCGGCCGTAGTCCGATCGGCGCATGCCCGCCGGACGGAGGCCCAACACGAACGGCGTAAACCTAGCGCATGGCTGTAGTGCGCTGGGCGACCCTCGGCGCGGTGGCCCTCGCCGCGAGCCTGCCGCTCGCGGCGCGGGGCGAGCCGTGCGTCCCGGACCCCACCTCCGACTGGATTTCGCAGGTGCCGCTCGGCACCTCGCCGGTGCAGGTGCGGCCCGCGGACTGTGCCGCGGTCGAGCAGACTCCGCCCGACTTCAGCTGGCCCGACCACGACGCCGACGCGCGCTATACCGTCACCCTCACCTACCCCGACGGCACGAGCCGCAGCCGCGCCGCGCCGCAGAACTGGATCAACTGGGACGAGGCGCTGCCCGCGGGCGATTACGCCTGGCGCGTGCGGCTGGAAAGCGGCGCCCTCGTGCAGGACAGCCGCGCGCGGCGCTTCACGGTGCGCGCCGATGCGCTGCCCTTCGTCGTGCCCGACGCGGACACGCTGTTCATGCGCGCGGTGGCCAAGCCGCACCCGCGCGCAATGCCCGATGCGGTCACCGCGCAGGCCATGATCGAGCAGCGTCAGGCGGGACTCGCGCAGCTCTACGCGCGCGTCGACGCCGGGCTCGCGGCGCCGCTCGCGCCGGAGCCCTCCGGCCTGCCGCAGGACGTCGTCTGGGCCTCGCACGAGGAGTGCCTGCGCACGCTGGAGGCGGCGCTCGCCTGGCTCGCCACCTGGCGCGAGGAGTACTTCGCGGAGGCGCTGCGGCACGCGCTCAACCTCGCGGCCTGGGATCCCGCGGGCAGCACGTCCTACGCCGCCGCGGACCAGGCCTCGCGCGAGATCGCCTGGACGCTCGCGCTCGCCTACGACTGGCTCCATGCGCGCCTCGACGCCAACCAGCGCGGCCTGCTGCTCGCGCCGATCCTCGCACGCGGCGCCGACATGTACAACGACGTGATCGGTGCGCGCGCGCGCGTCGCCACCTACCCCTACGACTCGCACGGCAACACCACGCTCACCGCGCTCGCGCTGGTCTGCGTGCTGGTGGCGGGCGACATCCCCGAGGCCTACAACGGCCTGGCGAAGACGCTGCCGCTCGCGCTGCACTGGACCAGCCCCTGGGGCGGCGAGGACGGCGGCTACGCCAACGGCACGGCGTACTCGAACTGGGACGTGGGCGCCAGGCTCCTGCCCTGGTACGCGCTGCGCTGGACGGTGGGCGTGGACATCGCGCAGAAGGCCTGGGTGCGCAACTACGCGCGCTTTCTCGCCTACTTCGTGCCACCGGGATCGCCCACGGGCGAGTTCGGCGACGGCGCCGAACTCACGCTCGACCCCAGGTTCTGGGGAAGCCTCGGCAAGGCCTACGCCGCATTCTCGCCGAGCCCGCTCGCGCGCTGGTACGCGGCGCAGCTCCCCGGCGCCGATCCGAGCCTGCTCGAGCAGATCCTCGCGCCGCTCGCCGACCCCGGCCCGGCGCCGCTGCCCGCGGGCACGCCCGACGCGGCGTTCTTCCCGTCGATCGGCTGGACGGCGATGCACAGCGCGCTCGCCGATGCGCAGCGCACCTCGGTGTACTTCAAGTCGAGCCGCTACGCCTCCTACAACCACAGCCACGCCGACCAGAATTCCTTCACCGTGGTCGCCGGCGGCGTGCCGCTGGCGATCGACTCGGGGTACTTCGACGGCTACCAGACGCCGCACTGGTGGGGCTGGTACAAGCAGACGCGCGCGCACAACGCGATCACCTTCGACGGCGGCCAGGGCCAGCGGGTGTACGAATCGAACGGCTACGGCCCCGGAACGGTCACGCGCTTCGCGCACACCGCCGCCTACGACATCGTGCAAGGCGACGCGACGGCCGCCTACGGCGGCGCGCTGAGCGACGCGCGGCGCTCGATGCTCTACCTGCGCCCCGACCGCATCCTGGTCTACGACCGGCTCGCCTCGGCCACGCCGCGCACCTGGGAGTGGAACATCCACGCCGCGCAGCCGATGAGCGTCGCCTCGCAAAGCGCCATCCGCATCGACGACGGCGGCCAGAGCCTGTGCGTCGACCTGCTCGCGGCGCCCGCGACCGCCTTCACGCAGACCGACCAGTGGAGCGCCGACCCGGCGAGCGGCGCGCCGCAGTGGCACGGCACCTTCGCCGCCGCGCAGCCCGGCGCCGCCGCGGAGTTCATCGCGCTGCTGCGCGTGGGCTGCGCGCCGGTCGCGGCCGGGGCCGCGAAGCAGGACGGCGTCTGGACCGTGACGCTCGGCGCGACCACCGTCACCATCGACGGCGACGCCGCGATCGCCGTGCAATGAGGCCCGGCGTGCGCGGCTTCACCCTGCTCGAGCTGCTCGTGGTGGTGGTGATCATCGGCCTGCTCGCGGCCTACGTCGCGCCGCGCTACTTCGCGCAGGTCGGAAAATCGGAGGTCAAGGTGGCGCGCGCGCAGATCGACGCGCTGGAGAAGGCGCTCGACCAGTACCGCCTCGACGTGCGCCGCTACCCGAGCACCGAGCAGGGCCTGCAGGCGCTCGTCGAGCGCCCCGCGGGCGAGCCGAAATGGAGCGGCCCCTACCTGCGCAAGGCCGTGCCGAACGATCCCTGGGGCAATCCCTACGTGTACCGCAATACGGACACGGGCGGCGGCGTCGAGATCCTGTCCTACGGCCGCGACGGGCGGCCGGGCGGCACCGAGCTCGACGCCGACATCGCCAACCGCTGAGGCGCCGTGCGCTTCGAGGTGAGCGCGGTGGACGCCCGGCAGCAGGTGGTGGCGCTCGAGCTCGACGCGGCGAGCCGCGACCAGGCCGCCGAGGCCGCGCGCGGCCGCGGCCTCGCCGTGCTCGCGGTGCGCGCGCGCGGCCTCGCGCTGCCGCGGGTGGCGCGGCGCGCCGCCGCGCTGCCGGTGGCGCTGCTCGCGGTAGAGCTGCTCGCGCTGCTGGAAGCGGGCCTCAACCTGGTCGAGGCGCTGCAGGTGCTCGCCGAGAAGCAGCCCGCGGGCGAGCGCCAGGCGGTGCTCGCGGCGCTGCTCGAGGCGATCCGGCGCGGCGAGCCGTTCTCGCAGGCGCTCGCGCACTTCCCGCAGCACTTCCCGCCGCTGTTCGTCGCCACGCTCAAGGCGAGCGAGCGCACCGGCAGCGTGCGCGAGGCGCTCGCGCGCTACATCGCCTACCAGGGGGAGCTCGACCGCGTGCGCAAGAAGGTCGCCGCGGCGGCGATCTACCCGGCGATCCTGCTCGCCGTCGGCGCGCTGGTGCTCGGCTTCCTGCTGTTCTACGTGGTGCCGCGCTTCGCCGGCGTGTACGAGGGGCTCGACACCGAGCTGCCGTTCTTCTCGGCGCTGCTGCTCGCGCTCGGGCGCGGCGTGCGCGAGCACGCGGCGGCGCTCGGCGCCGGCGCCGCCGGCCTCGCGCTCGGCGCAACGCTGCTCGCGCGCGAGCCGCGCTTTCGCGCCTGGCTCAGCGCGCGCCTGTGGCGCCTGCCCGTGCTCGGCGAGCGCATGAAGCTCTACCAGCTCGCGCGCCTGTACCGCACCACCGGCATGCTGCTGCGCGCCGGCATCCCGGCGCTGCGCGCGCTCGGCATGGTCGAGGCGCTGCTCGCCGCGCACCTGCGCGCGCCGCTGGCGCAGGCGCGGCGGCTGATCGGCGAGGGCCGGCCGATGTCGGCGGCGCTCGGCGCCGCGGGCCTCGCCACGCCGGTCGCCGCGCGCATGATGGTGGTGGGCGAAAGAAGCGGCGAGATGGGCGAGATGCTCGAGCGCATCGCCGCGTTCCACGACGAGGAGCTGGCGCGCTTCGTCGAGTGGTTCATGCGCGCCTTCGAGCCGCTGCTGATGGCGGTGCTCGGCGTCGCCATCGGCCTGGTGGTGGTGCTGATGTACATGCCGGTGTTCGAGCTCGCGGGGAGCCTGCCGTGATCGCCGTCGCCGAGCTGGCGCGCGCGCGCCGCGACGCCCCGGCGGAGGGCCGCCGGCCGGTCGAGCTGCTCGAGGAGCGGCTCGGCGCCCCGCCCGCGGAGTTCGTCGCGCGCCTCGCCGCGGCGTTCGGCATGCGCGCGCTCGGGCTGGAGGAGATGCGCGCGCTGGCGCCGGCGTTCGACCAGATCGCCTACGGCGAAGCGCTGCGCCGCGGCTGCGCGGCGCTGCGCGCGGGCGACGGCGCGCTGCTGGTCGCGCTCGGCGACCCCACGGACGAAGACCTGCACGACTGGGTCGAGGGGGCGGTGCGCGAGCCCTTCGCCTACTGCGTCGCCCACCGGCGCGACATCGCCGCCTGGCTCGCGCAGCAGGAGGCCGGGCTGCGCGCGCTCGACGGCATCGACGCCGCCGCCGGCGGCGGCGCGCACGCCGACGCCGCCGAGCTCACCATCGAGGCGATCGCCGGCACCGACAGCCCGGTGGTGCGGCTGGTCGATTCCACGCTCTACGATGCGCTGCGCGCGGGCGCGAGCGACATCCACCTCGAGAGCACGGCGACCGGGCTCGTCATCAAGTACCGCATCGACGGCGTGCTGACGCCGGCGAAGGCGCTGCCCGGGACCGAGCTCGCCGAGCACGTGGTGTCGCGCGTCAAGGTGATCTCCGAGCTCGACATCGCCGAGCGCCGCGTGCCGCAGGACGGGCGCTTCCGCACGCGCCGCCAGGGGCGCGACATCGACATCCGCGTCTCGGTGATGCCGAGCGTGTTCGGCGAGGACGCGGTGCTCAGGATCCTCGACAAGCAGGCGCTCTCGGACCAGCTGCACGGCCTGACCCTCGACCAGCTCGGGTTCGACGCGCTGCTGATCGCGCGCCTGCGGCGCCTGTCGGCCGAGCCCTACGGCATGCTGCTCGTCACCGGCCCCACGGGCAGCGGCAAGACGACGACGCTGTACGCGGCGATCAGCGAGGTGAACCGCGGCCTGGACAAGATCGTCACCATCGAGGACCCGGTCGAGTACCAGCTGCCGGGCGTGCTGCAGATCCCGGTGAACGAGCAGAAGGGCCTCACCTTCGCGCGCGGCCTCAGGTCGATCCTGCGCCACGACCCCGACCGCATCATGGTGGGCGAGATCCGCGACCCCGAGACCGCCGAGATCGCGGTGCAGTCGGCGCTCACCGGGCACCTCGTCTACACCACGGTGCACGCCAACAGCGCCTTCGACGTGCTCGGGCGCTTCGCGCACATGGGCGTGGACGCCTACAACCTGGTCTCGGCGCTGAACGCGGTGCTCGCGCAGCGGCTGCTGCGCGTCGTGTGCCGCGGCTGCGCGATCGAGGAGCGCCCGGCGCCGGAGGTGCTCGCCGAGTCGCGCCTCGCGCAGGCCGAGCTCGCGGCCTTCCGCTTCCGGCGCGGCCGCGGCTGCGCGCAGTGCCGCGGCAGCGGCTATCACGGCCGCAAGGCGATCGGCGAGCTGCTGGTGATGAACGACGAGCTGAGCGAGCTGATCGTGGCGCGCGCGCCGGTGCGCCGCCTGAAGGAGGCGGCGCGCACCGCCGGCACGCTGCCGCTGCGCGAGGCGGCGCTCGCGCTGGTGCGCGCGGGCGAGACCACGCTCGAGGAGGCGAACCGTGTCACTTTCGTGGCCTGAGCCGATGCGCGCCGGCCTGTGCCCGGACCGGCTGGTGCTCGGGCGCGGCGCGGCGACGCGCGTCATCGGCGTCGCGCCGGCGGAGGGCGCGCCCGCCTGGCGCGCGGCGGTCGACGCGCTGCCCGCGGCGCTCGGCGCGCGCGCGCCGCGACGGCTGACGGTGATTCTCTCGCACCACCTGGTGCGCTACGCGCTGCTGCCCTGGAGCGCGGCGCTGAAGAGCGACGACGCCTGGCGCGCCTACGCCGAGCACCGCCTCGCCGCGGTCTACGGCGCGCCGGCCGCGCCCTGGGCGCTGCGCATCGCGACCACCGCGCCGCGCGGCGCGCGCATCGCCTGCGCCGTCGAGCAGGCGCTGCTCGACGCGCTGCAGGCGAAGCTGCGCGAGCGCGGCGTGCGCCTCGCCTCGGTGCAGCCGCACCTGATGGCGGCCTTCAACGGCGCGCGGCGCCGGCTGCGCGGCGCCTCGGTCTGGCTGGTGGTCGAGGAGGCGGGGCGCCTCGCGCTCGCGGCGATCGAGCGCGGCGCCTGGCGCTCGCTGCGCTGCCGCCGCGTGGATGCGCACTGGCGCGAGGACTTGCCGATGCTGCTCGCGCGCGAGGCGGCGCTCGCGGGCCGCGAGGCGCCGCTCGCGCCCTTCGTCGCCTCGGCGCTCGGCTAGGAGGGCGCGTGCGCCGGCTCGAGCTCGACTTCCTGCGCATCGCTCCCGCCGCGCGGCGCGCGGGCTGGCTGCTGCTCGCCGCGGCCGCGATCTTCGCGCTCGACCTGGGCCGCGCCTACCACGAGGCGCGCGCTTCGATCGCGCACCGGGAGGTGCGGCTCGCGCGCGCCGCGGCCGCCGCGCCCGCCGCGCGCCTGCCCGAAGCCTCGCCCGGGGACCTGGCGGCGGCGCGCGAGACCATCCGGCGCCTTGGCACGCCCTGGGGCCGCCTGTTCGCGGCGCTCGAGTCGGCGCCGACCGACGGCGTGGCGCTGCTCTCGGTGACCCCCGACCCGCGCGACGCGAGCGTGCTGATCACCGGCGAGGCGCGCGACTACGGCGCGCTGCTGCGCTACGTCGAGGCGCTGCGCCGCGCGCCGCCGCTCGCGCACGCCTATCTGGTGCGCCACGAGTCGCAGCGCGGCGCGGGGCGTGCGCGCCTCGCGTTCTCGGTGCGCGCGCCCTGGGGGCCGGCGCCGTGAGCGCGCTGCTGCAGCGGCTGCGCGCGCAGCTCGGCGCCGCCGGGGTCGCGGCGCTCGCCCTGCTCGCCGCCGATCTCGCTTTCCTCGCGCTCGCGCTGCAGCCGCTGGAAGAGCGCGCCGCGCGCCTCGAGCGCCGCCTCGAGCGGGTGGCGCCGCCGCGCGCGCCCGCGCCGCGCGGCGCCCTGGTGCGCGCCGGCGCTGCGCCCGCCGCGCAGCTCGCGGCGTTCTACGCCTACCTCGAGCGCGGGCCGAGCCCGCCCGAGTGGCTCGCGCGGCTGCACGCCATCGCCGCCGACGCCGGGCTCGCGCTGCCCTCGGCCGAGTACCGCCTGCTCGGCACCGGCACGCCGCTCGAGCGCTACGAGATCGCGCTGCCGGTCACCGGCACCTACGCCGAGCTGCGCGCGTTCCTCGAGGCCGCGCTCGCCGGCATCCCGGTGCTCTCGCTCGACGCGGTGAGCTTCACGCGCCAGCGCGCCGACGCGCCGCGCGTGCGCGCCGAACTGAAGCTCACCCTGCACCTGGTGCGGCCGTGAGCGCGCTCCTCAGAATGAACGTGTCGCCGCGCGCGGCGCTCGCGATCATCGTCGTCGCGGCCTGCGTCTCGCTGGTGGCCGCGGGGCGCGAGGCGCGCGAGCCGCCGCCGCCCGCCGCCGAGTCCGCGCGCGACGCGCCGGCGAACGCCCGCGAGGCGCCAGCAGACCTGGATCTCGAGAAGCTGGAGCGCCCGCGCCTGGGCGAGCCCCTTGCCAACCTGTTCGCGACGCCGCGGCCCGCCCCGGCGCCTGCGGCGCGCCCGGCGCGCGCCGCGCACCCTGCCCCCGCGCCGGCGCCGGCCGCGCCGCCGCTGCCGTTCCGCTATCTCGGCACCTACACCGACGCCGGGCAGCGCACCGTATACCTCGCGCGCGGCGACGAGCCCGTGCTCGCCGCGCCCGGCGCGCAGCTCGGCGCCGATTACCGGGTCGAGGACGTCTCGCCCGACGCCGTCACGCTGCTCTACGTGCCGCTCGGCACGCGCCAGCGCCTGCCCATCCCGCCGCACGAATGAGGATCCCCGCCATGACCCGATTCCTTTTCGCCGCCCTGCTCGCCGCGCTCGCGCTCGCCGGCTGCGCCGGCCAGCAGGCCTTCGAGGAGGGGCGGCGCCTGATCGACGCGGGCCAGGTCGAGCAGGGCCTGGCGCGCGTCGAGGAAGCGACGCGGCGCGATCCGGGCAATCCCGAGTACCGCGGCTACTACTACCGGCAGCGCGATCTCGCCGTGTACCGCGGGCTCGCGGTGGCCGAGACCGCGCGCGGCGCCGGCGAGTACGACGCCGCCGGGCAGGCCTACCGCCACGTGCTCGCGCTCGCGCCGGCGAACCTGCGCGCGCGCAGCGGCCTCGCGTCGCTCGCCGCGGCGCGCCGCCACCGCGCGCTGCTCGACGAGGCGCGCGCGCTGCTCGAGAAGGGCGACCCGAGCGCCGCCTATGCCAGGGCGCGCGAGGTACTGGCGGAGGACTCCACGCAGCGCGAGGCGCTCGCGCTGGTGCGGCGCGTCGACGAGAAGAACGCGCGCGGCGCCGCCTCGCCCAGGCTCGCCGCCGCGCTCAAGCGCCCGGTGACGCTCGAATTCCGCGACGCGAGCCTGCGCGCGGTGCTCGAGGTCGTTTCGCGCCAGAGCGGCCTCAACTTCGTCTTCGACCGCGACGTGCGTCCCGACCTGCGCACCACGGTGTTCGTCAGGGACACGCCGATCGACGAGGCGATCCGCATGGTGCTGCTCACCAGCCAGCTCGAGCAACGCGTGCTCAACGAGAGCACGATCCTCATCTACCCCGACACCCCGGCCAAGGCGCGCGAGTACCGCGAGCTGGTGATGAAGAGCTTCTACCTGACGAACGCCGACGTGAAGCAGACCGCCAACATGCTGCGCGCGCTGGTCAAGACGCGCGACCTGTACGTCGACGAGAAGCTCAACCTGCTGGTGATGCGCGACACGCCCGCGGCGGTGCGCGTCGCCGAGCGGCTGGTCGCCAACCAGGACCTCGGCGAGCCCGAGGTGATGCTCGAAGTCGAGGTGCTGGAAGTCGGCAGCACGCTGCTGCAGGAGCTCGGCGTGCAGTGGCCGGGCCAGCTGAGCGCGGGCGTGGTCGGCGCGGCCGGGGTGCCCGGCACGGTGACGCTGCCCGAGTGGCTGAACCGCGACTCGCGCCTGGTGCAGCTCACCTTCAGCGACCCGCTGTTCCTGCTCAACCTGCAGAAGCAGGACAGCAACACCCACATCCTCGCCAACCCGCGCATCCGCGTGAAGAACCACGAGAAGGCGAAGATCCACATCGGCGACAAGGTGCCGGTGATCACCACCACGCTGACCGCGACGCAGTTCGCCTCCGAATCGGTCACCTACCTCGATACCGGCCTCAAGCTCGAGGTCGAGCCGACCGTGCACCTCGACAACGAGGTGAGCATCAAGGTCGGGCTCGAGGTGAGCAGCATCTCGAAGACCATCACCAACGTCGACACCGGCTCCACCACCTACCAGCTC
>Ga0210061_1000127_pt1 | contig 9674 bp, 10 predicted proteins | sample MayberryNW_Catta_2_FD_184877 | JGI IMG/M metagenome (GOLD analysis project Ga0210061, IMG submission 184877) | Wetland microbial communities from San Francisco Bay, California, USA, that impact long-term carbon sequestration -... | ecosystem: Environmental > Aquatic > Marine > Wetlands ...
CCGAGGTCGTCGAGCATCAGCGGCCGCAGGTCGGCGGCGATGCGCCGGCTCGAGCTCACGGTGCGGTCGAGGAGCCCCGCCATGCCGTCGGCGCGCGCCGCCAGCTCGCCGCCGCCGGCCGGCAGGCGCTCGCGCAGCCAGGCGAGGTCCATCTTGAGCGCGGTGAGCAATTGCCCGAGCTCGTCGTGCAGCTCGCGCGCGATGCGCGTCTTTTCCTCCTCGCGCGCCTCCTGAACTTGCGCCGAGAGCTCGCGCAGCTCCTGCTGCTGCCGGCGCAGGGTGTCCTCGTGCTGCTTGCGGAGCGTGATGTCGCGCAGGATCACGGTGAAGTAGCGGCTGCCGGGCTCGCCCGCCTGCGAGATCGAGGCCTCGATGGGAAACTCGCCGCCGTCGGCGCGCAGCGCCCACAACGCGGTCACGTCGCCCATGCGCCGGCTGGTGACGCCGGTGTGGCCGAACTTCTCGAAGTGCGCGCGGTGCCCGGCGCGGAAGCGCTGCGGGATGAAGCGCTCGAGCGGCGAACCGAGGGCGTCGTCGCGGCGCACGCCGAACAGCTGCTCGGCGGCGCGGTTGAACAGCACCACGCGCTGCGCCGCATCGACGGTGATGATCGCGTCCATCGCCGAATCGACGATGGCGTCCAGGCGCGCCTCGCTCGCGTCGCTCCTGCCGCCCCACACCGCGACCGCCCAGAGCGTCGCGGCGACGCTCACGCTCACCACCAGCATGTCGACGAGAATCACGGTGCCGAGCAGCCAGGGGGTGTCCATGCCGCCGTGGAAGGCGACGGCGTTCGCCGCCAGGAGCGCGGCGAGGCCCGCGCCGCCGGCCACGAGCACCGCCGGGTGCCGCAATAGGCTGTTTTTGACCGTAATCAAGGTGCCGCCGCGATATACCCGCAAAGTGTCATCGATGCACTACCCCGCGTCCGACCTGGTCATCGACCCCGTCCTCATCCGCAAGTATGACGTGAGCGGGCCGCGCTACACCTCCTACCCGACGGCGGACCGCTTCGTCGAAGCCTTCGGCGAGGCCGAGCTGCGCGCGTGGCTCGCCAAGCGCAACATCGGCGGCATCACCCAGCCGCTCTCCGTGTACGTGCACCTGCCGTTCTGCGACACGGTCTGCTACTACTGCGGCTGCAACAAGGTGGCGACGCGCGACAAGTCGCAATCTTCCCAGTATATCAAGTACTTGGAGAAGGAGCTGGCGCTGCTGGAGTCGTCCCTGGAGGGCGTGCAGCCGATCAATCAGCTGCACTGGGGCGGCGGCACGCCGACGTTCCTCGCGCGCGAGGAAATGCGCGCCCTGATGGCGTCGATCGACCGGCGCTTCCGCCGCGAGGCCGACTGCGAGTGCGCCATCGAGATCGACCCGCGCAGCGCGCCGCCGGGCATGATGGCCTTCCTCGCCGAGCTGGGCTTCAACCGCTGCTCGCTCGGGGTGCAGGATTTCGACCCGCACGTGCAGAAGGCGGTGCACCGCATCCAGAGCGAGGCGGACACGCGCCGCGTGGTGGGCGAGGCGCGCGCCGCGGGCTTCCGCTCGCTCAACGTCGACCTGATCTACGGCCTGCCCAAGCAGACGCTGAACAGCTTCGACCAGACGCTCGACAAGGTGATCGAGCTCGATCCGGACCGCATCGCGCTCTACAGCTACGCACACCTGCCGCAGCTGTTCATGCCGCAGCGGCGCATCGTCGCGGCCGATCTGCCGAGCGCCGAATCCAAGCTGCAGATCCTGTCGCTCGCCATCGGGCGGCTGACGCGCGCGGGGTACCTGTACATCGGCATGGACCATTTCGCGCGGCCCGACGACGAGCTCGCGCTGGCGCAGTCGCAGGGGCGGCTGCAGCGCAACTTCCAGGGCTACTCGACGCGCCGCGGCAGCGACCTCGTCGGCCTGGGCGTGTCGGCGATCGGCAGCATCGGCCCCACCTACTACCAGAACCAGAAGCGCCTCGAGGACTACACCGCGGCGCTCGACGCGGGGCGCCTGCCGGTGGCGCGCGGCCTCGCGCTGACGCCGGACGATCTCGTGCGCCGCGCGGTGATCCACAGCCTCGCCTGCCACTTCCGCCTGTCCATCGAATCGATCGAGCTGTCGTACCTGCTGGATTTCAAGACCGCGTTCGCCGAGGAGATGAAGGACCTGCGGCGGCTCGAGGCCGACGGCCTGATCGAGCTGCAGAACGACTGGATCGTGGTCACGGCGAAGGGGCGGCTCCTGGTGCGCATCGTGTGCGCGGTGTTCGACCGCTACCTGCGCGAGCGCGAGGCGCGCGCGCAGTACTCGAAAGTGATCTGAGGTGGACGCGCTGCTGCCGGCGATGCTGGCGCTCGGGCTCGCCTCGGGCCTGCATTGCGTCGGCATGTGCGGCGGCATCGTCGGCGCCTTTTCGGCGCGGCGCGCGATCCCGATCGCGCCGGCCGCGCCCGCGGCGCCCGACTGGCGGCGCCAGCTCGCCTTCAACGCCGGGCGCGTGTCGACCTACGCGCTGGCGGGCGCGGCCGCGGGCGCGCTGGGTGGCGCCGCCGGTCTCATGCAGGATGCGCTGCCGGCGCAAACGGTGCTCTTCGTCCTCGCCAACGGCCTGCTGATCCTCGTCGGCCTGTATCTCGCGGGCGCCGGGCGGCTCGCGGGGCGGCTCGAAGCGCTCGGCGCGCCGCTCTGGCGCCGCGTGCAGCCGGCGGCGGCGCGCCTGATGGGCGCGCGCGCGCCGCGCGCGGCGTACGCCGCGGGCCTGCTCTGGGGCCTGCTGCCGTGCGCCCTGGTCTATGGCGCGCTCGCCGCGGCGACGCTCGCGGGCGGCGCGGCGCGCGGCGCGCTCGCGATGGCCGCGTTCGGCGCGGGGACGCTGCCGTGGCTGCTCGGCGCGGGCGCGCTCGCGGGCCGGCTGCAGCGCTGGCGCGTCGCCGCGGGGCTTTTCGTCCTCGGCATGGGCGTCGCCGGCCTCGCGCGCTCGGCGGAGCTCGGTGCCGCGGTGCGCGCGGGGCTGCTGTGCCTGGGCTGAAGGACTGAGGGGCCGCGCGTGCGGGGCGCCCTCGACAAGCTGCACGCCGAGCACCGTTCGATCAGCGCCGTGCTGAGCGGACTGCGCGAGCTCGCGCGCATGGCGGGCGCGGCGACGGCGCGGCCCGATTTTGCGGCGCTGCGCGCGATGCTCTACTACATCGACGCCTTCCCGGAGAAGCTGCACCATCCGAAGGAGGAGCGGCACCTGTTTGCGCGGCTGCTCGAGCGCGCGCCGCAGGCCGCGGCGCTCGTCGCGCGGCTGCGGCGCGAGCACGAGGACGGGGCGCGGCGGGTGCGCGAGCTCGAGCGCGCGGTGCTCGCCTACGAGCAGACCTGGCCCGGGGGCGCGCGGGCCTTCTGCGACGCAGTCGACGCGTACGCCGAGTTCCACTGGCGGCACATGCGCAGCGAGGAGCGCGAGCTGCTGCCGCTCGCCGAGCGCGCGCTCACGGCCGCGGACTGGGCCGAGGTGCAGGCGGCGTTCGCCGCCAACGACGACCCGCTCGCCGGCGTCGGCGAGAGCGAGTACCGGCGCCTGTTCCAGCGCATCGCGCAGATCGCACCCGCGCCCGTCGGGCTGGGCGCGCCCTGGAAGGGCGCCTAGTTGGACGAGAGCTGGATCCGTCTGGCCGTGAGCGCCGGCATCGGGCTGCTCATCGGCCTGGAGCGCGAGCGCAACCCGGCTGCCAAGGCGGGCGTGCGCACCTTTGCGCTCATCGCCCTCGCGGGCACGCTGGCGGCGCTGCTCGACGCCGCCGCCGGCGGCGCCTGGCTGGTCGCGGTGGGCTTCGCGGCGGTGACGGCGATGCTGGTGGCGGCCTATGCATTCCAGCCGCATCCGGACGACCCCGGCACGACCACCGTCGCCGCGGCCATGGTGTGCTACCTGCTCGGCGCGCTCGCCGGCACGGGCGCGACCGCGCTCGCCGGCGCGCTCGCCATCGGCGTCACCGCGCTGCTGTACTTCAAGCCGGAGATCGAGGGGTTCTCGACCGCCCTGACGCGCGCCGAGCAGGTCTCGGTGCTGCAGTTCCTGGTGGTGACCTTCATCGTGCTGCCGATCCTGCCGGACCGCGCGTTCGGCCCGTACGCGGTGCTCAACCCGCGCCAGGTGTGGCTGATGGTGGTGCTGATCGTGGGCATCGGGCTCGCGAGCTACGTCGCGCTGCGCATCGCGGGCGAGCGCCGCGGGGTGGTGCTCGCCGGGCTGCTCGGCGGCCTGGTGTCCTCGACCGCCACCACCGTGCTGTATGCGCGGCGCAGCCGCGACGACGCCGCGATGGCGCGCGTCGCCGCGCTCGCCGTGCCGCTCGCCAACCTGGTGCCGCTCGCGCGCATCGGGCTGATCGCCGCCGTCGTCGCGCCCGCGATCCTCGGCCGCCTCGCGCCGGCGCTGGCCGCCGCGCTCGCCGCCGGCGCCGCGGCGCTGGCGCTGTCGGTGCGCCGCGGGCGCGAGGCCGCCGCGCCGCCGGTCGCGGAGCTGCGCAATCCGGCCGAGATCGGCACGGCGCTGCGCTTCGCGACGTTCTACGCGCTCGTGCTGCTCGCCTCGGCGTGGCTCTCGGATCTGGCCGGCAGCCGCGGCCTGTACGCCGCGGCGCTCGCCTCGGGGCTCGTCGACATCGACGCCATCCTGCTCACGGCGCTCAACCTGTTCGGCCAGGCGCGCCTCGACCCGCGCACCGCGGTGCTCGCGGTCGCGCTCGCCTTCGCGGCCAACAGCGCGTTCAAGCTGGGGGTGCTGTTCTGGTACAACCGCGGCCTGGCGCGCCGCACGCTGTGGCCGCTCGCGGCGGCCATGGCGGCCGGCGGCGCGGCGCTCGCCTTCTAGCTCAGCGCATCACCACCACGGGCAGCTTCGAGTGCGCGAGCACGCGCTGCGTCTCGCTGCCCAGCAGCAGGCCGCTCAGCCCGCCGCGGCCGTGCGAGGCCATGGCGATGGCGTCGCACTTCTTCGCGCGCGCGACGCGCAGGATCCCCTGCCACGGCTGCTCCGCGGTGACGTGCTGCGTCGCGCAGGCGACGCCCGCGGCGCGCGCCTCGATCTCCACCGCGGCGAGCGCCTTGCGCGCGGCCTGGTCGGCGGCGCGCCTGTACTGCTGCGGCGAGTTCACCACCCCGTACACCACGCCCTCGCTGTAGAGCGGCGTCTTCCAGGGGGCGCTGACGGTCACGCCGGTGACGCGCGCGCCGAGCGCGCGCGCGAGCGCGACGCCGGCCTTGATGCCCTTCGCCGCGAGGCGGGAGCCGTCGGTGCTGATCAGGATGTGCTTGAACATGCGTCCTCCTTGTCAGGCGGGAATCTACGACGCCGCCGCCCCGCGCGATTGATGCAGGTCAATCTCCGTGCCGCGACCCGCGTGCGCCAGGCGCTCGCGGTCGAGCAGCGCGATGTTGCGGCCCGCGACCGCCACCAGCCCGTCGCGCGCCAGCTCGCGCAGCGCGCGCGAGAAGGTCTCCTTGGTCATGCCGAGGCGCGCGGCGATCAGCTTCTTGGCCGCCGGCAGGGTGACGCTCGCCGCCTGCGGCGAGGCCGCCAGCGACTGCAGGTAGGCCGCGAGCCGCTCGGTCGCGCCGTGCATGGCGGTGGCCTCGAAATCGGTGACCATGGCGTGCAGGCGCTGGCACAGGCTCGCCACCAGGCCGCGCGCGAAGTGCGCGTCGCTCTCGATCAGCGCGAGCAGCGTCTGCGCCGGCACCAGCACGAGCCCGGTGTCGACCACCGCCACGGCGTCGAGCGCGAGCGGCTGGCGGCGGAACAGCGCCACTTCGCCGAAGGTCTGCGACGGGCCCACCAGGCGCAGCACGCGCTCCGCGCCGCCGGCGCCCTGCAGGGTCAGCTTCACCATGCCGTAGGCCACGGCGAGCAGGCCCGGGGCCGGCTCGCCGCGCCGCGCGACGAACTGGCCGCGGCGGTAGTACAGTGTGCGCGCGTTCTGCACCACCTGCGTGAAGTGCTGGCGCGACACCTGCTGGAACAGGGGCAGCTTGGCGAGCACGCCCAGCGCCAGGCGCTCGCGCGGCGCGCCGGTCATGGCTCCCGCTCCGCGGGCAGGCGCATCGGAGGCTCCATCACCGCGCCATCCTAGGGCGGCGGCGGGGGCGGCTATTTGATATGGGTTAAATTCCCGGTCCGATGACCGATGCCGACCGACGCCGGGTGGCGATCTGGCTGCTGGCCTGCGCCGCGCTCGTGTTCCTCATCGTCGCGGTGGGCGGCGTGACGCGCCTGACGCGTTCCGGGCTGTCGATCGTCGAATGGCAGCCGCTCGTCGGGGCGGTGCCGCCGCTCTCGCAGGCCGACTGGCAGGAGCTGTTCGCCAAGTACCAGGCGACGCCCGAGTACCGGCACGTGAATGCCGGCATGGACCTGGAGGGATTCAAGCGCATCTTCTGGTGGGAGTACGCGCACCGGCTGCTCGGCCGGCTCATCGGCCTGGTCTACCTGCTGCCCTTCCTGTGGTTCCTGCTGCGCCGCCGCATCGAGGGGTCGCTGGCGGGGAAGCTGTGGGCCGTGTTCGCGCTGGGCGCGCTGCAGGGCGCGCTCGGCTGGTTCATGGTCATGTCCGGCCTGGTGGACGACCCGCGCGTGAGCCAGTTCCGGCTCACCGCGCATCTGGGCGTCGCGCTCGCCATCGTTGCGGCGCTGTTGTGGATCGCGCTCGATCTGCTGCGTCCCCGCGCCGGGCCGCGCAGCCGCGCCGCTGCGGCGCTGGCGGGGCTCGTGTTCGTGATGGCGCTGAGCGGCGCCATGGTGGCCGGGCTGCGCGCGGGCGCCGCGTACAACACGTTCCCGCTGATGAACGGCCATCTCGTGCCGCCCGAATGGCTGATGCTCGAGCCCTGGTGGCGCAACTTCGGCTACAACATGGCGACCGTGCAGCTCGTGCACCGCACGATCTTCTGGCTGCTGCTCGCGCTCGTGCCGCTCGCCTGGTGGACCGGCCGGCGGCAGGCGAGCGCGCACGCGCTGCTCGGCGCGTTCGCGCTGCAGGCGACGCTCGGCATCTCGACGCTGCTCGCCGGCGTGCCGGTGGCGCTCGCCGCCGCGCACCAGGCGGGCGCGGTCCTGCTGCTCGCCGCCGCGCTGGTGCACGCGCATGAGCGCAAGACCGCCTGAAGCCGGGTTTGCGCTCGCCGCCGCGTACGCGTACGCGCGCGCTCAGCCCAGCGCGTCGAGTGCGTTCCGGATCTCCAGCCCGAGCGCGGTATCGCCCTCGATCACCAGCCGCCGGGTGAAGAACAGCGTGTCGGCGTCCTCGCGGCCGAGCGCGAGCGCGAGGTAGTCCCGCGCCTCGGCGCGGATGGTGACGTCGGCCCTGCCGAACGCGGGGCGCAGGCCGATCGCGTCCAGCGTGAGCTGCGGCGCGAACGGCAGCCCGCGCACCTCGAGCCGCAGCACCTTGCCGCGCAGCGGCGCGAATCTTTCCTTCAGGCGCGGCGGCAGCGGGATCACGCGGCCTGCATTCCCGGGCGGCCGTGCCAGAAGCCGTTCCAGAGCTTGCCGGGCGCGAGCGCGCCGAGCGCCTTGCGCGCGTCGAAGCTGCTCAAGCGCCCCTCGCAGGCCGCGCGCAGCGTGCGCAGGACCTCGACGGTCCCGGAAGACTGCGGGCTGACGCGCAGGCAGTCCACGCCCGCCTCGCGCAGCGCGGCGAGCTCCTCGGCGAGGCAGTACACGCCCGCCGAGAGCGTCTGGATGCCGTTCACGGCGAGAAACGGCTTGCCCTCGCGCGTGTCGAGCGCCAGGCCGTCGGGAAAATCGAGGCAGGCGTAGCCGCAATCCTCCTTCTGGCGGTTCAGGCGGCGCGCCGTGAAGCAGCGCGCCGAGAAGGCGAGCGGCATGCGGCCGTAGCCGAACACCTCGGCCTCGAGGCCCGCGGGGCGTTCGGCGAGCACGCCCGCCACCAGCTCGCGCGTCGCCTCCACCGGCGCGACCCAGCGCGTCGCGCCCATCTGCGCGAGCAGCGCGAGCGTTTGCGGGTTGTAGACGTTGAGGTGCGGCCCGGCGACCCAGCCGCGGGTGCCGGCGAGCAGGCGCGCGGCGCCCCAGTCGTTCGCCTCCACGCCGAAGCGCCCGTTCGCCGCCGTGCGGCGCTGGAGCTTCAGGTCGCCTTCGGACTCGGTGAGCGCCTGCGCCGAGAGCACCACCTCCTTGCCGGCGGCGGCGAGGCGCCCGCCGATCGCCAGCCAGTCCTCGAACGGGACTTCGTGCCGGCGCGAGCAGACCACCTCGCCGAGGTACACGGTGTCCACGGGCGCGGCGGCGATTGCCTCGTAGAAGCCGAGCACCGCCGCGCGCGGCCAGTAGTAGAGCAGCGGCCCGAGCGCGAGCTTCATTTCCACGGGCGCGAGAACGCGCCGAGCGTCGTCTGGCTGCCTTCGGCGTGGCGCGCGAGCGCCGCCGCCCAGGCCGGGCGCGGCGCGAACGTGCCCGCCTGCAATGCGTCGATCGCCTCGCGCCAGACGCGCGTCACCTGCGCGACGTAGGCGGGGCTTCTTTGCCGGCCCTCGATCTTCACCGCGCGCACGCCGATGCGCGCGAACTCCGGCAGCAGCTCGAGCGTGTTCAGGCTCGCGGGCTCCTCGAACGCGTAGTAGGCCTCGCCGGCCGCCGCGTAGCGGCCCTTGCACACCGTGGGGTAGGCGGCGCGCTCGCCCGGCGCGTAGCGGTCGATGAGCACGCCGTTGAGTCGCGATTCGAGCCCCGCCGGCGTTTCCTGCCAGCGCACCGCGTGCGCGGGGGAGCACGCGCCCGACATGTTGGGCGCCTCGCCGCAGGCGTAGGCCGAGAGCATGCAGCGGCCCTCGACCATCACGCACAGGCTGCCGAAGCCGAACACCTCGATCTCGGCGGGCGTGCGCCTCGCGACCTGCTCCACCTGCGCGAGCGACAGCACGCGCGGCAGCACCGCGCGCTTCACGCCGAAGCGCTCGTGGAAGAAATTGATCGCCTCGTGGCTGGTCGCCGAGCCCTGCACCGAGAGATGCAGCTCGAGCCGCGGATGCGCGTCGCGCGCGTAGGCGATGAGCCCGGCGTCGGCGACGATGATGGCGTCCGCGCCCAGGCGCGCGGCGCGGTCGACGGCGGCCGTCCAGCGCGCCCAGTTGCCCGCCTGCGGGTAGGTGTTCACGGCCATCAGCACCCTGCGCCGGCGCGCGTGCGCGTAGGCGAGTCCCGCGGCGAGCGCCGCGTCGTCGAAATTCAGGCCGGGAAAGTTGCGCGCGTTGGTGTCGTCGCGCAGCCCGAGGTACACCCAGTCGGCGCCGTTGTCCACGGCGGCCTTGAGCGCGGGGAGGCTGCCCGCGGGACAGAGGAGCTCCACGCGGGCGATTCTAGGGGCGCGCGCCGGCGCCTCGCGCGGCCGCGTTGACGCGCGTCAACTCAAAGGGAAAGCGTGCGCCCGCGCCGCGGGCGCGGGCGCTGCAGCGTCCCGCCGACGAAGCCCGCGACCAGCGGGTCCTCGATGAACGCGGCGGCCGAGTCCGCCTCGAGGATGCGCTGCGGCGACTGCGGCCGCGCGACGACGTAGCCCTGCACGTAGTCGATGCCCGTGGCGTGCAGCGCTTCCAGCGTCGCCAGGTCCTCGGCCCATTCGGCGATGGTCTGCATGCCGAGGTTGCGCGCCAGCTCCGAGATCGCCTCGATGATGGCGAGGTTG
>Ga0210061_1000129_pt1 | contig 9661 bp, 9 predicted proteins | sample MayberryNW_Catta_2_FD_184877 | JGI IMG/M metagenome (GOLD analysis project Ga0210061, IMG submission 184877) | Wetland microbial communities from San Francisco Bay, California, USA, that impact long-term carbon sequestration -... | ecosystem: Environmental > Aquatic > Marine > Wetlands ...
AGTCCTTTATTAACGAGTCTACATCCACCTCTGCCATTGATCATCGTTGCGGGATGCAAGGGAACGAGATAAGCCTCAAAAAGTAGATGTTGTTTGAAGGATTTGAATATTATTATTATTATTCATAGAAACATGCTTTTCATTTTGCATGGATGGTGGAGCCCAAAATATCCTTAGGTGATGGTAACAAAAATATTGTAATGGAGATTTTTACCAATTGTGTCTGTAAATTTCGAGACTATGTGTGACATGATAGAAAAATTTATCAAGCAGGAATTAAAGAAGTCCAAACGTGAAAAGGTAGTTATTGGCTTGAGTGGAGGACTTGACTCATCGGTAACTGCTTGTTTGGCTGTTCAAGCTTTATCAAATAAAAAGGTTCTTTCATTGATACTCCCTGATTTGCCCATAACGCCAAACTCGGATGTAAATGACGCAATAGAACTTGCGAGAAGTCTACATATAGAATTCAAGATTATGAACATAAATGATATCAAGTCAGAATTCCTTGTCAATCTTCCAAGGAATCAGTACGCGGAAGGGAATTTAACTGCTAGAATTAGAATGTGTATTCTATATTATTACTCATTCATCCATAATGGATTAGTTTTAGGAACATCAGATAAGAGTGAGTTAGTGCTTGGATATTACACAAAGTTCGGAGACGGTGGGGCAGACTTGTTTCCATTGGGAGACATATATAAGACGCAGGTGAGGGAGCTTGCCAAATATTTAGAACTTCCACTTTCAATCCGTCAAAAGGAAAGTAGCCCTCGACTATGGAAAGGCCACACTGCTGAAGAAGAGCTTGGAGCAAATTACGACGAAATTGATATGATTCTTAAGAACCTGGAATCTGCTGGGCTTAAGGACACTGGCGATGAGCTTGATAGTCAGAAAATTTCAAATACCAAGATAGCTGGGATTGAACAAATAATCAAGAGAAACGCGCATAAGATAAGACCTCTGAAAGTATGTAGTATTGACAGCAAATTCTAATCCATGTTAAAATAATGGTATCCGTTTCGGAACATGGTTATCTTCGAAAAAAACGTTGAACTGTGCCGTGCACAACAGAAGTCTTTGACAATTGGCAAGTCTGACGAATAAAGTATGCCGTATTAACACAAAGATTTGATACTACACTACTATCTTACCCTTATCTAATTGTTGAGAGTGTCCGATGATAAGGTCACATTACTTAATTTCTCTAGACAATGAATGTATAATCCCTTTGCAACTAATTACGACATAATTGAGTGCCAGATTGTGTCCCTCTTATTTACATACTTACATATGGCATCGGACTATTGAATCTTCTCACGATTGACGAGTGAAACCAGATCAAACAAAAATAAACAGTAGCCCGTGAACGTCCAGATAATATCTCTTGATCAGTAATATGCTGGAACTCACTTCTTACAAGTTCTCCGGAAGAGAACACATTCAGTTGACTAATATGAATGAAGTTCTATTTTATGGAGCTTTAGTTCCTTCAGCGTTCCGAACAGCAGGCAACATTTTTCGCACTTCCATTGGTTTGCTCTGGCCTGCTCGTAGCTATTGTAAGTAGCATCCTTGCTTTCATACCGCCTTGTTTTGAAATTATACACAGACTGGTTATAGTTTACCCTGTACTTCAATTTAGAAAAGTCAATCAATATGTTTCTTTCTTTTGCTGCATCTTAAAAACTATATGTCACAAATATGAATAAAATTTAGTTGTAACATTGAATGTATTGTTTGATTAGAAAAACTTTCATTGTAAAATTTGAAGCTTTATTCTTACGTCTAATTTATTTTTTTTACCTTTTTAGTTAGATAAGACTGACAAGTATTAGGGATCCTAGCAAAAAACAATAGAACGAAAATAGGTAGAATTCTCCTTTGTTGACGATGCTAATTAGGAATTTTATCGACACGTATCCCACAGCAGCCGATGAGATGGTCCCGATTATATAAGATTCTATTGGAATACGAATTATCTCAACCTGAGAAATATTATCTGCAAAAACCAAGTCATATAGCCCTGCCCCTAGAATCGCTGGAATAGAAAGTAGGAAAGAATAGGTAATTAATTCGGATCTTTCTATGTGTCTGAACATCCCAATAGAAATAGTTGCTCCACTTCGTGAGATGCTTGAGAAAATGGACAGTCCTTGTCCCACGCCTATCAAAACTGCATCGACTTTTCCAATTGATTTTCTGCCGTTGCCGATAAACTTTGTAACAATTATCATAGCTCCGCTTATTATAAATCCCAACCCTATTGACCACATACTGTAAAAGGACTCCTCAAAAATTGATCTGAACCCCACTCCCATCAACGCTGTAGGAATCATTCCTAGAATGATAAGCAAGAGATACCTTCTACCCCACCTAATGTTCTTTAGCTCCACCTCAGAATTATTGCCATTTCTTTGGTGAATAAATTTAAACGATTTTAGGATCGATAGCAGTTCACGTCGGTAGACCCCAATAACAGCGGCAAGAGTACCAAGATGCAATACGATATCAAAAAATATTGGAACTTGAAGATTCATGGCAAGCTGGACTAAGGCCAGATGTCCAGAGCTGGAAATTGGAAGCCACTCAGTCAGTCCTTGAATAATTCCGAGTATCAATGCTTGGATTGCATCTATCATGATACAAGGGAATAATTTGGATACCCTATTTAATTTCACAGTTGGGAGGAATTATAGAAACAGATAGTTGAGGCTGTGAGAAAATCGACTGAAATATATGAATGCGAAGTATTATTCCCTATAGCAGCCACCAGACTTTTCTATGATTGGGTTACATATGACGCATATGAGGTAATTGTGACAGTTGAAGTTACAAGACAAGAAAAACGCTGGAAATAACAATCGATACGAACAGATCAGAATTTGACCTAAATCAAATCCGCAGCCAACAAGAAGAACTTGTGGTTCCCTGACAGCGCTTTATCACTAGATTTATGAAGGTGCTTTCTTCCACCTTAATTCGAATGGACTGCAAAATTGGTGCCCTTAATATACCATAGATGAGGTTTCACAGTAATGTCAAAATGCACAGTTCATTCCGATTTCTTTGATGACAACTGTGCAGAATGTAAGAGAGAGTATGCAAATATGAAAGGACATTATGACACTCCTTATCAGACGAAAAAAGAAGGACGCCGAACATCAACAGATAGATTTTCAAATTATAAAGAATTCACCGAAGAGCGAGCCAAAAAACTATTTGAACAGCTGATCTTGCAATATTTGGGTAAAGAGATCGATGAACAAGAGGCGGTGGAACGAGCACGCGCAATAATTAGAAAGCAATGTATAGTGAGAGGAATTAAAATCTGGCCGTGGGTATGATAACACCCACTCCGACTATATACTATCAATGAAGTTGGAAGGTCAGCCATGATATGATGTTGTTGAAATTAAAAAATCAGATCATCGCTCATGTCTCAAAGGTATTATCAATATGCTTTTTCTTTCATTTTTGTGATTGCGCCATCTCCAATAGTTATAAATACTAACAGCCAATACACCTTGCTAAAATGCATCCGTTACTTATAGCAGCCTTGGCAGTGGGTATGAATGTACCTCTTATAGTACTTCTTGTAGGTTCGGTCACATTTATGAAGTGGGGTTTTGGGGACGAACCATACACCTCATTGTCTATGCTTCTTGGGATTGTGTTTATACCGTTTGGCATTGGTTTAATGACAATCTCCATGGAGGTTCGGAAGAACTACAAGAATCGGATTCAAACATAGTAATATGAAGAATGGATGAGATATGAAGAGTGTTCGCTGGTTTCCATTTGAGAAGAGTGTGTAAGTTACTGGTCTACTCCATGCATATTCGATTCCTCTCAATGGATGAGAACCTCCTTTTAGACCTATAAGTATGGGCTTTTGGAGCAAAGAAGATCATGATGAACGAGCTGGCTCTCTTGTAGGTTTATTTGAATAATTTTTTTTATCACAAGATTACCGTCAAGTCATAAACTCAAAGAGTAGAAAATCGGAATCGAGAGTTGATTTTAATAATTCTTCAAAGATGAGATGCAAATCAGTTTAGATCCAGATATAAGAAGAAAATAATATTTGATTCAACTTAGCTTGAATAAGTATTCTGAGACGACAATACATCATATTGTAAAGCAAAGATCGATTAGGTAGATCGATTAGGAAAATAAGTATAAGCAGGTTGAGAAATCTTATACAAGGTATTAATCATAATTGCGGATACCCTTTTGCTCATATAGTCTGATGAACAAGTTGTCATTGGTTCGATTTCGAAGCCTTACAACTTGTGCATCATCAATGTTTTCGATTGATGTCCCTTTCGTTCGCATTTGCATATTTACACTTTTCTAGAAATATCGTCGGCTGGAATATACGGGTTATGTATGAATTCTATGGTACATTATATACGAAATAATAATCTATATAATCAGTTTACTTCTAGTAATGTATTGACCTAATGGTATGTGATTATTATGGTTGATTTAAAAAATACTAAATGGCTATGCCACTCAAAATAATATTCAGGAAATACATAGCCCTTCCATTTTGGTGCTCCCGAGGTGTCCGCCTCTACACTCAATTCACGGGAGACTTTATCAGATAGGAGTCACAATCGTTTGTGTCATTTTCTGCCTTCAAGAAACACTTTTGTCCTCAATCTTCACCTTGATGTCATTGGAATCTGACTGCAAATTGTACTCCACTGGGATACCAAACGACGAGATTAAGGATCTTTTTGCTTCTTCAAACAAGAATCTTGGAAATCTGAACAAATCATTACACCTAAGATCGATTCGGAAAATGTTTCCATCGTAGACTGTGTAGTGTATAGTTGCATGACTTTTTTCCACTATAGTAATAAAGTTGAGACAGGAGGATATTTTTTCTATCGATCTTTTGTTTTGTGGCGTGTGAAGGATTGACTTGTACTTCGCGAATAAGCGATTTGAAACCTTTTGCTTCTTTGAATATATTATGGAAAGACATAATACTAGCAGCTCACCGTGGCTTAGATTCTTGTATTCCTCGTCAATCAAGGCATAAAATAGACTATTTGTACTGAGTATATTATGAAATTGATGGATTCGTTGAATAGCTTCGATCAAGATTTGAAGTTCTCGCTCCTTTAATAGTCCAGCAGATAGTAGCGTTTCCAGAAAGCTATGGTAACGACTTGGCGGGGGTATGCCCCTGCAACCGGTCTTGACAATGTACTCGACTTGAGAACGCAGAGTTGGTTGGATGTTAACTGAGGATAGATAACCTGGATCGTTAATGAAAGAAAGGACCAGGCCTTCTCTCAACCCTTCTGTACTTACAACTACAGAGTCATGCCCAAGTTTTCTCATTAGCGAGGATATGACGTAACACCCAGGGACGACTGTATCAGCCCTGCTACTTCCTATTGATACAATTTCAGTGATTTCGGCTACAGACATGCCTGATAGCTTCTTTGTTATTTCTTCGATGTGTTCAATTTTCATCTTATAATTGTTGATCTTATCCAAAGGGTAGTTGGTTAAATCTTGGTCGTACTGTGCTATCGTTCGAAGAGTCCCTCCCACTCCTACGAGAGTAACGTCAGGACTAAAATCGAATTGTTTCCTATCTGGCAGTGATTGCAGAATATGCTGTTCCAGCTTCATAAGATGCTTTCGAACGTATTTTTTTCCTAGGTCTACGTTTTTTTGATTCAAGATTCTCGTCATTCGTAGGGCCCCTAAAGGAAGGGAGAGATGATTATTGATCTTGAAATCCTGGGAATGTACAATCTCCAGGCTCCCTCCGCCGAGGTCGAAGAATAGAGCGTCTGAGATACATGAGGAATGGAGGGCCCCGCACCAAGAATAATATGATTCTTCTTTGTGTGAAAGTATCCGGAATGTTATTCCAGTCTTCTCATAAATATCTGAAATAAACTTAGTTCTATTCTTCGCCTCACGAACAGCACTTGTGGCCACGGCGATGATATTTTTTACGTCGTCCGATACTATTATATCGCGAAAGAGCCTCAGACTTTCAATCGTATCCCTACTCGCTATTTCACTAAGATAACCGCCTTCTGTTAGTCCTCTTCCGATTTTTGTCTTGACGCTCCTTCGATCATAAGCCCTAAATGTGCCATCAGAGTTTACTTTATAGCATACTAATTTGACTGAATTATATCCTAAATCAATAACAGAAAGTTTCATTTCCTGTCCACAAACAATCTGGAAATTATATAATTGAGTAAACCTTGCAAGTATTCAGATCTCCCAGTAGTTGTTCAAAATGGCTATCTCCGTCGCATCAATCGGGGAGTCAATAGCCAGCGCAGCTCGGCAGTCATTTTTGGAAAATTCGACAAAATCCTAAGCTTCGCGAAACTCCCTTTCTTGAGCACTAGGTTTCCACTCGGATTTCCAAACGCAAGTTCGCTTATAAACGAACTAAGAAAGGGTTCATGGCCCACTAAGAGAATTGCGGAATCCGCTTTGAGCTTGGAAAGTTTCTCAACAAGAGCTTGTTTGGCTGCTTCCGGTTTAAGTTCATCCCAATCTTCCAAATTGTTAGCGGTCTTGAAAATCTTGGACACAATAAATGCCGTCTGATGTGCCCTCTTTAGCGGGCTTGAGATAATGAGACTAAATTTGATGTTTAAACTTTTCAGAAAATATGAAATCTCTTCTATTTCTTGTTTACCTGACATGGTTAAAGGCCGATCCGCATCAGATGCAGACGGGCCAGATTGAATGTTCTTAACTGCCTCACCATGCCGCATTACATAGAGTTCCAATTTTGACCTATTTAGTCGGCATACTATATATTATATTTTTTTATTTGTAAGATCTAGATTTGTTTGAAAACATTATCCATCACGTAATTGGTTATCATTAGCCAATTCCTATCAAGTATTTGTGAGTAGTAACTTTCCCATAATGAATGCAAATCAACTAAACCTAGATGCAATTCGTTATTTTTGAAATACTTGTCCCAATCAGTATAACATGACATGATCCAAATGATATTTGTAGGACTACCAGGCATTAATTACTTTTGAGTAGTAACGTCCCATTCGCTATCAAATTTCATGCACATACTTGCTAACCCAGTTTAATGACAAGCGTCATGTTCAGTATGATCTTATTAGCCCTTTACATGATTCGATACGTTGATTATATTGTTGTAGAGCTCATGTAAACGATGCTATCTGACTTGTAGTCTAGATTATCGATATATCAATACCCCTTGACTCTGAAAATATTAACAGTTTTATAATCTCTTTTCTCACATCCTTTTAATATTTTGAACATACTAGGCCCGACTAAGACTTTTGCACTAGATTTTGATTCGGTCTTGGCAGACACAATGGTTATTTGGGTAAAGGAATACAACGAAAGGCACCACACAAGTATTACCAAGAACGATATTTATGCGTGGGATATTTCTAAAATTCTTCCGATTACTCCTGAGGAGATTTCGAAGTTATTTAATTATGTATGGGAATATCGATGGCAAGAGATTCCACCATGCGAGCCCAATCAAAACAGTACCATAGAAAACATACACAAGAGTGGTTTTAGGATATCTATACTTACCAGGAGAGAGAGACCGACCGTATCGTATGTCGCCCGATGGCTTGATCATCACGATATTTTTTCAGATGACCTAATCTTTGTATACGATGCCATGCCAAAATCCGAGTACCCTTTCGATTTCATCCTGGATGACTCCCCTATAAACCTCATTGACATAACTGCACCAAAAATAGGAATACTATTTGACCAACCTTGGAACAAGGATTTTCAATGGCCCTTTAGGATTAAGTCACTTCAGAGTGCCGCCGGTATTGTACTTGGAGAAGACAAAAAAATCATTTAGCCTCCCCAGTATCGATTAAACCATCCGTTTTTCATCTCTAACCACCTATTCCTAAGGTAGATCTCGGATGAAATTTTCAAGTTGCATCAAATTAATACCTCTAAATGGTTCGAAAAAAGTGATTCATCTTTCAGATTTATCAGTATGGATAAAGTGATGCCAAATGGGGCCAAATGGCTAGTTACCCGAAAAGACTGAGGTCTGAATTGTCTGATTTCAACCGTTATCGGATGAGAAATCTAAGTCATGGTTGATCTCAGTGAATCAGGGAGTGTTGCTAGGTCTAGAACTCTTGTTCAAGTCTATTACACCTCGAATGGTCTGATTCATAGCAGCTTCGGCAATATCGCTCGCATGCTCAGCTGTCCTTCTTAAATCTTCTAATATTAGCTTGATATTGAGACTCTGGGATTCGCTAGAAGATGATGCACTATTGTCAATATATGAAAGTACTTCATTCTCAACTAGGAGCATATCATTAGCCTTGTCCACGATGCTATCCGCGAGCGAATAATCTCTACGTAAGAAAGCCTCTACTGAATCAGTAATTAACGCTAGAGATCGCTTACTCATGCTATCGATGTGGTGCAGCGTATCCTTGTCAATCTTGTCCTTTATTGCAACACATTTATCAGCGATTCCCGAAGCATGATCTGCTACACGTTCAATGCTTTTTACTGCGACCCTGTAGCTCAAACAATCAGTAGGTTTTCTCAATCCTATCTCCTGCAGAATTCTCTCATTTTGTGTAGCCATTACGAGATTTCGTAATATGTAGAGACTAAATCTATCTACCTCGTCATCTGATTTTATAACCGCTTCTGCCAATTCGTGGTTTAACTCAGCCAACGAAAGCATGGCATCCCTATGCATTGCGGCAGCAATTAGGAACATTCGTCGGACGGCAGTATTTATGGAGAGTTCAGGCAAGCTTAGTAGCACTTGAATAGTAATTATCTCTGATGCATCGGCGATTATTTCAGTGCCAACCAAATTTCTTCGTACCACGTCCCGAACAGCATCCCTTTGTGATGGCAATATTCTTCCTGTCTTTGATTTTAGGTTAATGATGTTATAGCCTGCTAGGTACATGGACACCACTTTTCGTTTGATGGTATTAAATGACTCAGTGCTAAGCACCATTGAGTTAGCTTCATCGATCGTATTGGGGCTTCTAACAGCACTTGGAATTATTGAAAGATAATTATTTGCTTCACGTACTATGGTTACGGGATCGCCTGCCTTAAGACGCATTTCACTCATCCATCTCTTTGGTAATGACAGAATGTAAGTAGATCTTCCAGTAAACTGGATCTTGCGTATTTCATTATTTTCAGGAATGGAATTCAATTAAATTCAGTTATTGAAAGAAGATAAAACACATTACGATAGTTGATCATATAGATACTCCTTATCTATATAGACTAGATATGCTAGCCTTAAATTACATGGTACTACTAAAATGCAGTACTTATATTACGACTCTTAAGTCTTACGGATTCATTTGTACGCGTCTGGGATTCGATTTTCCAGTTACTATGTATGATACTGAATCCGCAATATAGCAGGCGTGGTCTGCCACCCTTTCAAGATATCTCAAAACATGAAGTGAAGATATAACGCATCTTGGATCAGCATAAATATTCTGCGACTCCTTACTAGCTGTGACAATTTCTCGCAAATATTTCCGATAGATGAGATCAACACTATCATCCATATCATATAGCTTATCTGAAGCTTGCTTATCTTTGAAATCTAACGCGTTCACACTAAGGGAAATCATCTCGG
>Ga0210061_1000130_pt1 | contig 9651 bp, 8 predicted proteins | sample MayberryNW_Catta_2_FD_184877 | JGI IMG/M metagenome (GOLD analysis project Ga0210061, IMG submission 184877) | Wetland microbial communities from San Francisco Bay, California, USA, that impact long-term carbon sequestration -... | ecosystem: Environmental > Aquatic > Marine > Wetlands ...
CGACGTCGAGCGGCTCGCGACGCACGTCATGGAGGACAAGAAGCGCAACCCGAGCAACTACGCGATCGTGGTGGTCTCGGAAGGCGCCTCGATGGTCGGCGGACAGCTGGTCGAGTACGGCCAGGAGGACGCGTACGGGCATCGGAAGCTCGGAGGCATCGGGCAGATCGCCGGCACGGCGCTCCACCAGATCACCGGCGAGGACATCGTCAACCAGCCGCTCGGGTACTTGATGCGCGCCGGCGCACCCGATTCGCTCGACCGAATGGTCGCGATCTCGTTTGCGAACCTCGCGGTCGATCAGCTGAAGCAGGGGCACAGCGGCCGGATGGTCGCGCTGCAGAACGGTCAGTACACGACGGTGCCGGTCGACACCTGCACCCAGGGCCTCAAGCGCGTCGACGTCCCGGAGTTGTACGATACGGAGCAATACCGGCCGAAGGTGAGCCACATCCTCGGCAAGCCAATGTTCTTGTATTAGAAGGCCGCACGTGGAGGACATCATGATTGGGCAAGTGGGTGAAACGATCGATCGCGTAACGGAGCTGCTCGGCTCACAGGCCAAGACGCTGCTCGAGCACCGGTCCGCGACCATTCCGCGGGATCAATTGCACCTGCCGGGGCCGGATTTCATCGACCGCGTGTGGGCGGCGTCGGATCGGCCCATTCCGGTGCTGCGCAACCTGCAGACGCTCTTCGGGACCGGGCGCCTGGCCAATACCGGGTACCTGTCGATTCTGCCGGTCGATCAGGGCATCGAGCACTCGGCGGGTGCGTCGTTCGCCCCGAACCCGCAGTACTTCGATCCCGAGAACATCGTGAAGCTCGCAATCGAAGGGGGCTGCAACGCGGTGGCCTCCACGTATGGCGTGCTCGGGAGCGTCGCGCGGAAGTACGCGCACCGCATTCCCTTCCTCGTCAAGGTGAATCACAACGAGTTCCTCACGTATCCGAACAAGTTCGATCAGATCCTGTTCGGCACGCTGAAGGAAGCGCGCGACATGGGCGCCGTGGCGGTGGGTGCGACGATCTACTTCGGCTCGCCGGAATCGGGCCGGCAGCTCGTGGAGATCTCGCAGGCATTCTCGGCCGCGCACGATCTCGGGATGGCCACGGTGCTCTGGTGCTACCTGCGGAACCCCGCGTTCAAGGTGGGCGGCATCGACTACCACGTATCGGCCGACCTGACGGGTCAGGCCAATCACCTCGGGGTGACGATCGAGGCCGACATCATCAAGCAGAAGATGCCGGAGAACAACGGCGGCTACAACGCGCTCAACACGAAGGACAATCCGTACGGGAAGACGAACAAGCGGATCTACACGGAGCTCACGAGCGACAACCCGATCGATCTCACGCGCTACCAGGTGGCCAACTGCTACATGGGCCGCGTGAGCCTGATCAACTCGGGCGGCGCCTCGAGCGGCGAGAGCGATCTCGCCGAGGCCGTGAGGACCGCCGTCATCAACAAGCGCGCCGGCGGCGCCGGCCTGATCTCGGGCCGCAAGGCGTTCCAGCGCCCGATGGCCGAAGGGGCGGCGCTGCTCGGGGCGATCCAGGACGTGTATCTCTGCAAGGAGATCACGATCGCATAGCGCGACCGACGTAGGGGCGGGGCTTCCGCCTTCGCAAGAAGCTACGGCGGACCACCGTAGCCTTGGGAGAAGTGGCAGTCCCGCCCGAGATCACGACCGGGATCGGCCGGGGCTGGAGCCCCGGCCCTGCATTTCAATTTCCGCCAACTCGCCTCGCGACCTCGTCGCGCCAGCGCGCCCAGTGCTCCTGGATGTACTCCACGCCAGGCCGCCCCTCGTACGACCACGGCAGGGACTTCGCGTTCACGCCGACGAAATGCGCGCCGCACGCGCCGAGATGCGGCAGGTGCGGCGGGAACGGCGAGCAGATGCTAACCTCGGACACACGCACGACTTCGGGAACGCCGTCGGCCATCACGGCGGCCACCTGCAGCCCCTGCTCGTCGAGCTCGGAGCTCATGACGGCCGGCACGCGCGTCAGCACGTCGCGCATGCGCGCTTCGAGATCGAAGGCCGCCGGCAGCGCGCGGATCCCGGAGTTCCTCGGCTCGTCTCCACACAACGCCGCGAACTGCCCGAAGCAGGCGCGCACGTCTTCGGCGATCACGCGCAGGTCGCCATCTTCCGCGATCCACAGGCGCAGCGCCTCGGGAAGGTCCCAGAGGATGCAATCGTTGTCGAGCGCCAGCTCGGGTCGATCCGGATCCAGGCGGAACGGCGCGAACTTCCAGCCGACGCCTTCCGCAAGACCGCCGTCGAGATGCGGCCGGATGAACGGCGCGAGCTGGTCCCGCGTCACCCCTCGCCACTCGACATCGCCGGGCACCGGTCCGGTGAGCGCCTTCGCGCGATCGACCGGGACCGAGTTGACACACACGACGTAGCGTGCGCCCGGCCCAGTCAGGCGATGCACGCCGCGGATCGAGAGCTGCAGCGCCTCGAAGCCGGCGTCACTCACGTCGCCAACGGTCCAGCGCACAATCGGCGATCGCTTCACGGGCCTCCGAGCTCCTTGCGCATCTCGACGACGTGCAGATGGTGCTCGACTTCCTGGCCGTCGGGCGTGAAGTACGAATAGGTTTCCGAACCGGTGCCCACGCTCACGTACCCGAGCCGCTCGTAGAAGCGTCGCGCCCCGTGGTTGCCTCGCTCGACGACCAGTTCCGACGCCTCGAACCCGCGATCGGCGATTGCGCGTTCGGCGGCGGCCATCACGCGCTGCCCGATGCCGCGACCCCGCAGGCGCGGATGGACGCGCATCGCCCAGACGAAGCCCGCCCGCCGTGCGGCCCTGCGCGTGAGATCGACCCACGCCTGTGCGAGCGGCGCGCCGTCGACATCGCCTACCAGCATTACCTGACGGCCCCTCACGTGATCGCGATACGTGTTCTCCACGATCTCGCGGTGATGCGTAAAGAGGCCGTCCCATTCCAGGGCCCGGAGATCGTCGCGCCTGCAGGCGCGAATCTGCAGGCCCTTCATGCCGCGGCCCCGGCCGGCCGGCGTATGTGCCGGGTGACGCGCCGGCGATCGGCCGCCCCCCACTCGTACTTGTATGCTTCGCGCCCGCCGAGAAAATCGAACGTCGTTGCACCCTCCTCGATGGCCGTTTCGATCGCCGCGCCCGTGATGAGCTTTCCCGGGCTGAGCGCCGCGAACTCCGGATCGAATCCGCCGATGTAGTAGTACGCGCGAGTGCCCGCATGAAACCCGTAATGAATGGCCGCGCGGCGCGTGCCGATCCGCAGCGCGTACATCCGGAGCACGCCGGCCGCGAGCAGTCCCGGGGCCGCCGCACGATGAAACGCTCTCACGTCATCGTCCTGCAGCACACCGGGCTCGCCGCGCAGCGACCAGCGCGCGCCGTGAAGATCGAACAGGGTTGCGAGCATTTCTTCCATCGTATCAGGCGCGGCGCGCTCCAGAGTGACTCCGCCGAGCGCTTGCGCGCGGCGGCGCGCGTACCGAATGTTTCGAGCAAGGTGCTTGCCGATGCCGTGCTGGAGCGCGTCGGAGGTTGGAGGGAGATCGAGGACGGGACAGGGATCGGCGTCGGATCTGATGTCGAGAGTGCCCGGCGGCGCTTCTACTTTGAGCAGCAACGATCCTGGACGAAGGTGATCGAACGCGCAGAGCGTCCAGGCGTGTGCGGTGCCGGCCAACTCGCGCGCGATCGCAACGGCGACGGCGTCCGACCGGGCCTCGGCTGCGAGCACGTCGAGGTAGTCGGACACGCCCGCGCCGATGAGCCGGATCTCGCCCGTACGGCCTGCGCCGGTGGTCCTGTACATCGGCGCGATGCCCTCGACACGCCCGGCCTCCCGAAGCACCAGCACGCGCAGTTCGCCCGACCCGAACGCGTCCCACCAGGCGCACGCCCACGCGGGATGTTGAAACGGCGTGCGATCCGGCAGCGAGGCCCACAGCGCTTCCCACTCGGGGCGCAGCCGCTCCAGGCCGTCGCGCGCTGTCACACGCTGGAGGACGGCGCGAGAGTCGATGACGGTGTGGTCGACCATCCGAGTATGCGCTCGTAGCGTTCGAGGTACGTGTCCGCCATGCGCGCCGCGGAAAAGCGCGTCTGTGCCGCCGCCCGGCACGCGGCTGGATCGATCGTGTCGGCACGCCGGATCGCCTCTGCCATCTGCTCGACGTCGTCGACGACGAAACCCGTGACGCCGTGCTCGACGATCTCCGGCAGCGCCCCGGCCCGGAACGCGATCACGGGCGTTCCGCAGGCGAGCGCTTCCATTGCCACGAGCGAGCTCGTTTCCGGCACCTGGCTCGGGATGAGCAGACATCGCGCCGAGTTCAGCAGCCGCCGCTTGCGGGCGCGCGAGAGCGGTCCGACGAACCGGCGATCGCGACCCGTCCGCGGCAGGATCTCGTGCTCGAAGTACCGCTGGTGATCTTCGTACGGGAACACGCTTCCGCCGAGCAGCAGCGGCGTCCCCGCGAGGCGTGCGGCATCGAGCCCCAGGTGATAGCCCTTCTCCGGGCAGATGCGCCCGAAGGCGAGCGCGAAGTTGCGGCGCGTGAGCGGCCGCGGGAGGGCATCCACCGACACACCGTTCTCGATTGGCGGCAGCACGTTCGGGAGCGCCGGCAGGCGCGCCTGGTGTGCCCGCGAAACGCCGTGCATCCACGTGTGCGGACGGCGGACGGATTCCAGATCGGCCACGAGCAGTTCGGGCGGCAGGTGGATCGTCGCGAGCACGGGACCGTCGTCGGGCGGCAGGTAGCGATCGAAGTCGAGGCCGTGGAGATGTACGACGTCCACGGACCGATGCGCGAGGACGCCGAAGAGCGTGCGCCGCTGCGTCTCCGCCGCCGACTCGCGCACGTGCTCGTCGTATCTCCCGAGCGGGGCAGGAGTCGTGACGAGCTCGCCTGCGACACACGAGCCGTCGAATCGGGCGACACCGCCGCAAGCGCGTAGGCGACGCTGACGACGGTCAGACGCATGAGAGGGACTCCAGCCCCAGAATCCCGAGCGCGTCGGCAGCGAGCGATCGCCAGCGCGGCCCATCGATGCCCCAATCGAAGTGCTCGTAGAAGAGCCGCCCGGGATGCGGGGCGCGCGTGAAGTCGCATGCCGGCGCCCGGCGCAGCAGCTCGTGCGACAGATCACCGAAGTACGCGAGCACCGCGGCCTGCGACGCGAAGCACGCCAGCATCGCGGCCTTACGCGACGACTCGGCCGGAGAGAGCTCGAGCAACGTCGCGGGCGGATCGCCGGACAGAAACGCACCGGTCCGAATCCCGTCCGATCCCGCGTGATACGAGGTCATCTCGAACATCACGGGTGCGCGGCCGCCGCTACCGTCGATGAGCCGCGCGGCGGCACGCACCGCAAACGCGGTCGCATCATGATCCGGATGACCGCCTTCGTACGGATGGGTCACGACGAGGTCGGGGCGGAGATCATCGAGCGTGCGGGCAAGCTCACCCGACAGGTCCGCCATTCGAAAACTTGCGTGCTGATCCGGCACATCGAGCGCGATGCACGCGTCGCGGTTCAGGCCCGCGTGCGCAATCGCGGCGTAGAGCTCGTCGCGACGCAGCTGCACGTACTGCTCACGTGTAGAGCACCCGGCCGCGCGCGCATCGTGCATGTCGGCCGGCGCACCGTCGGTGACGTGAACGATCCACCGCTCGCCCCGGAACCGCTGCAACAGCCCGCCGGCGCCGATCACCTCATCGTCTGGATGCGCCGCGACTACTGCGATCGACGTGAACCGGTCTAGAAGGGAATCGGAAGGGCACTGAGGAGACCGCCGGGAGCTCACGATCGTGGATCTCGCAAACGGAGTTCCACGTTCGTACGCCTGACCTGCCGGACGTGGGATCCGGCTTGCAGTCTGGACGTGGGATCCGGCTTCCGCTGGATTCTCGAGTGCTCAGCTCAGGCACTCATCAGCCTGCACATGCGGCTGAAGGCGGATCCCACATCGAGCGAGCGCGGCTACTCGCGCAGGACCTCGTCCAACGCCCGTTGCGCAGCGAAGTAGCCGCACATGCCGTGGACGCCGACGCCCGGCGGCGTTGACGCCGAGCAGATGTAGAGCCCGCGAGCAGGGGTCGAGTAGGTCCGCCAGGTCGGGCGGGTGAAGAACTGGCCGAGGTCGCTCACGCCGGCCGCGATGTCGCCGCCGACGAGATTCGGGTTCATGTGCTCGATGTCGGCGGGTTGCATCACCGAGCGGGCAAGAACGCGGTCGCGGAATCCCGGCGCAACGCGTTCGATCTGGTCCTCTATGTGCGGCAGCATGTCGGTCGCAGACCCGCTCGGAACGTGGCAGTACGCCCACGCAGTGTGCCGGCCGGCGGGCGCCCGCGTTGGATCGAACAGCGTCGGTTGTGCCAGCAGGACGAACGGACGGTCCGACGCATGCCCGTTCCAGGGTTCGCGCTCCGACCGGGCGATTTCGTCGAGCGTGCCGCCGAGGTGCACCGTCGCGCTCTCGCCGCACAGCGGATCACGCCACGCGATCGGGTCAGCAAGCGCCCAGTCGACCTTGAACACACCGAGGCCGTAGCGGTACCGCTGCAGCGCATGCCGATAGGAGCGAGGGAACAGCTCACCCGCGATGCGCAGCAGCGGACGCGGCGAGAGGTCGAACAGGATCGCGCGAGCAGGCGGCAGATCGCGAACCGATCGGATCGGATGTCCCGTGACGATCTCTCCCCGGAGCAATCGAAAGTGCGCCGCCAGCGCGTCCGAGAGGCGCTGCGCGCCGCCGCGCGGGAAACACCATCCGGCCACGTGAGCCATCAGCATGAGCGTCACGCCGATTCCTGCCGTGAGCGGCTTGTCGAGCGGCAGCATGCCGTGCGCGGCCATGCCGCCCACGAGGGCGCGCGCGGGCACCGAGGAAAACCATCGACGCGCCAGCCCTTCCGCCGATTGGAGCGCTCGAAAACCGAATCGCGCGAGCGCCAGCGGGTGCTTCGGCCAGCGAAGCGGTCCGAGCACCGCGTTCTCGATTCGCGGCCACGATTCTACAAGCGGTCCAAAGAGGTCGGCGTACGCGTGACGGTCGTCGCCAAGCTCATTCGCCGTGCGCTCGACCGATCGGTATACGGCCGCTGCGCGGCCACCGTCCAGCGGATGCGCGGCCATGACCGGGGGCTCGACCCATGTGAGACCGTGCGCCTCGAGCGGCAGCGATCGAAATGCCGGCGACGCGACTGCGAACGGATGGATTGCCGAGCAGACGTCGTGCACGAAGCCCGGCAGCGTGAGCTCGGCCGATCGGCAGCCGCCGCCAATCGTGTCCGCTGCTTCGAAGAGCACGACGGAGCGGCCCGTCTGTGCAATCGTGATCGCAGCGGCGAGTCCGTTGGGACCCGAGCCGACGACGACCGCATCGATTCGGCTCATACGCGGAGCAGCATAACAGCCCCTGTCGACGTCGACTGTTGACCCGAATTTTGCTTGAGGTCGTCGCCTCCCAATTACCAGCTCCCAAGACTGGCGAGAACGCGCGAGACGCGCTCCTTTGGAGTTGGCGGTCGGGAGTTGAGGAACTGAAGTGATCCCTGGGCAGGCGGCTCCAGCGGTATTCTGGCGTGCAGCCTGACGCCTGCCGCTTGCGCTTGCCGCTTGCCGCTCACATATGCCAGACGAGCTTTCCGGCTACTGGTACTCGCGGTTCGTCTTCGAGCGCGGGCTCGCGTTCATTTACCTGATCGCATTCGTCTGCGCCGCGAACCAGTTCGTGCCGCTGCTCGGCGAGCGCGGTCTGCTGCCGGTTTCGACCTTCACCCGCACGGTCCCGTTTCGGGCATCGCCAAGCCTCTTCTATCTCGGTTCCCAGGACAGCGTTCTGCGCCTGACCGCCTGGATCGGCGTCGCGCTGTCGCTGCTCGCGCTCTCCGGGATTCCGCAGCGGCTCGGCACGATCTGGGCGGCGGCAACCTGGGCGATGCTCTGGATCCTCTATCTCTCGTTCGTCAACGTCGGTCAGATCTTCTACGCGTTCGGATGGGAGACGCTGCTGCTCGAGGTCGGCTTCGTGGCGATCTTCGCTGGCGGAAGCGCGACGGCACCCAATCGCCTCGTGATCTGGATCTGGCGCTGGACGTTGTTCCGGGTCATGTTCGGCGCCGGCCTGATCAAGCTGCGCGGCGACTCGTGCTGGCGCGATCTCACCTGCCTCGACTACTACTTCGAGACGCAGCCGATTCCGAACGCGTTCAGCTGGTATTTCCATCATTTCCCGCCGCTCGTGCATCGCATCGGCGTCGCCATCAACCACATCGTCGAGCTCGGCGTACCGTTCTTGTACTTCCTGCCGCAACCCGTTGCGGCTGTCGGCGGGCTGGTGACGATCGCGTTCCAGGGCACGCTCATCCTGAGCGGCAACCTGTCGTGGCTGAACTGGATCACGATCGTCCTGTGCATCCCGACGCTGGACGACCGGTGGTGGGCGTGGCTGCCGATTGCGCCGCCAGCGGCGCTGGACGAACCGCGCGCGCACCGTATCGCGGTCGGTGCGCTCGCCGCGGTGGTCGCGTTGCTCAGCATCCGGCCGATCCGGAACATGGCATCGCCGGCGCAGGTGATGAACTCCTCGTTCGAGCCGCTGCACCTCGTCAACACGTACGGCGCGTTCGGGAGCATCACGCGCGTGCGCTACGAGATCGTGATCGAAGGAACCCGGGAGATCGAACCGACCGAACGCACCGAGTGGCGCGCGTACGAGTTCAAAGGAAAGCCGGGCGATCCGATGCGGCGGCCGCCGCAGATCGCCCCGTATCATCTGCGGCTCGACTGGCTGATGTGGTTTGCGGCCATGTCAGCGCAGCCCGAGTACCGCTGGTTCGACCGGCTGATCGAGAAGCTGCTGGAGGGCGATCCGGCGACGCTTGGGCTTCTGCGTGAGAACCCGTTCCCGGATCACCCGCCGCGGTGGATCCGTGCGCTCTATTACGAGTACCGGTTCACGAGCAAGGAGGAGCAGCAGCGAACGGGCGAATGGTGGCACCGCGAACTGCGAGGTTTCTATATGTTCCCCGTGCGACTGCGGCAGTAGCTCTCGAGAGAGGTTCCGCAGGGGTGCTCTGTCGGCGCGGTCCCAGCGCGGTTCGCGAGCCGCCCTCTCACCGGCGGCGGCCCCCGTGTGAGTGCGATCGACGGCCGATAATGAGACGTGTCAAGCTATACGGCCATGGCGTGGGTCCTCGCGGTGGCGCTCGTGATCGTCGGCGTGATCGGCACCGTGCTGCCGGCGCTCCCCGGCCCGATCCTCGTGTTTGCCGGCGTTTTCGTGGCGGCGTGGGCCGACGGTTTCCAGCGCATCGGCGTGTGGACGCTGATCGTGCTCGGCCTGCTCACCGTCCTCGCCCACGTCGTGGATCTGCTGGCTGCGGCAGCGGGCGTGGATCGCTCGGGGGCCAGCCGGCGGGCCGTGGTCGGCGCGGCGCTCGGGACGGTGGCAGGACTGTTCTTCGGGCTGCCGGGACTCGTCGTCGGGCCCTTCGTCGGCGCCGTGCTCGCGGAGCTGACGATTCGCGGAGACGTACGCGCCTCGACACGCGCCGGCCTGTTTGCGTGGATCGGCTTCATGATCGGCCTGGCGCTGAAGATGGCCATCGTGTTCGGAATGATCGG